>Ga0316203_1000157_pt1 | contig 119531 bp, 111 predicted proteins | sample 6monrhotite_MG_FD_204940 | JGI IMG/M metagenome (GOLD analysis project Ga0316203, IMG submission 204940) | Microbial mat bacterial communities from mineral coupon in-situ incubated in ocean water Damariscotta River, Maine, United States -... | ecosystem: Environmental > Aquatic > Marine >... | reverse complement strand
AAATCAGGACACCGGACAGCGCAGGCATGGCCTCCGAACAGAGAATACTCAACCAACCGTGCCAACCAACAGAAATTAACTCAAAAATCAGTTATTACGCGGCTTCATGAAATATCCGGGTTAGCCCGTGAGCTGCTGCGAAATGGACATACGTAACCAGCTGAAGTGCCAAGGGGGGGAGTTGCGCCGGTCCACGTAAGTGCGGCGCGTATTGTGGCGGCGTTCGATACGATCCGACGATAGAGTATCGCTACGGCGGCGCTCAGGGTTGCGGCGATCAATAACCTGTCTTTCTATACTCATCATTTCTATCTTCACATTCTATTAAGTCGTTACAGCGTTATCGGTGATCGGTCATACACCAACAAAACGCCGTATCAGTATTGTGCGTACCAAAGCACGTTAATCTTACGAAATTATTACGACCACATGAATATGTGGCGGCGACCGTTATCCTATGTAAAGACAGGTAGCGCTGATTCGTAACCGCCTGGTTAAGTAGATGCGTTGTGATAAGGGCGTTATGCCTCGATCATCTGTCCACCGTGCGAAATCGGCGGGAGGCGGTTACGCTGATGTTTTTTTCAGGAGATTTTTCCGCGTTTTCAAAAAGCGCATGGCTTTTTGTGCGACTTGCGGCGTTATGCGTTGATAAACACCAAGTAAATCTGTCATGTCAGGGCCTTCGCGCTCTTCGACCATGTTTACACAGTAGACAATTTCACCAAAGACATCGTAATTGACGTCGATTGCCTTGCATATAATTGCCAGTTTTTCTGCCGATGTATCAAACACGGCTTGGCGGGTGATCTCCAAATCGATATTTGATAACCGGCTAAGGCCGGCGACAAATTCCGGCATTTTTTCCTCGCGCACGAGCTTCAATAACAACCCGTTATCCAATTGGCCTAATTTTTCCTTGCGGACAATAAAGTTTTCAGCCGGGTCGAGAGAGCGTTTGACTTTTTGTTCGGTAAACCACTCTTCCGTCTCGTCAATTAGGGCATCGACTTTTTCGCCATCGATGTTTTTGTCGGTGCTGAGAATCTGCTCGCGCATGGCCCACGACACCCGCCAAAACATATCTTGCGCGAGGTCGCCAGGGACGTCTGATCGGGCGACTAACGATTGGTTCAAATCGTCATTGTCTCGGGCACGTTCTATGATTGTTTCCATACCATTTCGCGAGAATCGGGCTCCATCGTTGTTGGCGAGGGTGCCCAACACCCGATCATTACCTTTAACGACAAGGGCGTCGGTTACCGTTTCACTGACCGTCGCACGTTGCGATATCGCCTGCAAATGGTCCTGACTTTGGTTTTCAACGATCTTAACAAGGTCTTCGTCTTGTAAAACCTGATTGTCTGTTAGAATTGGTAAGGCAACGTTAATTTCATCGCTGGCGAGGGAGACGATCAGGTCGCGTGGGGCGTTTTCGACGGTGGCGATGGTTTCCGACAAGTGTTGCCGGACCATGGTTTCGACCTGCCCGACGATGCCGCCCATGATTTCGCCAAAATAAGCGACTTCACGTTCGTTCAGGGACTGTGGAGAGGTCATGAATAAATCAGTCACCTCGCGCAGTAATTCCTGGCGGCTTTCCGCTGAATTCTCAGCGGTTAGACGAGCGAGATCTTCCAGATGGGTTAATTTGTCTTTCGCGACCATTTTGTTACCTGTTAACCGCCCAGCTAAACGCTGGCTTCAAGCAGTTGGCGAGTATAGGGGTGATTTGTCTTCCGCTCACGTAAATCTTCAATCGAAAGAATTTCAACAATTTCGCCAGAGTTCATCACTCCGACATTCGAGCACATATGCCCGACAACTGCCAGATCATGGGACACCATCAGGTAAGTTAAATCATGCTCCTGTCGAAGGTCAGTTAACAGATTTAGAATTTCGGCTTGCACAGACACGTCAAGTGCCGAGGTCGGCTCGTCGAGCAGTAATATGGACGGTTCCAGCACCAACGCCCGGGCGATGGCAACCCGTTGTCGTTGACCGCCGGAAAGTTGATGCGGATATCTGAAGCGAAAGGATTGGCCTAGGCCGACATCATCCAATGCCGCGACAATACGCTGGTCGATATTGTCAAACGTGTTGAGAGACAGCGATTCGGAGAGAACTTGATCAACCGTATACCGAGGGTGAAGCGATGCATACGGGTCTTGAAATACCATTTGCACGGATTTGTAAAATTGATTGCTGCGGGTTTTCCCAAGCTGATTACCGAGGATAGTGATGCTTCCTTGCCAGTTTTCGGCCAAGCCGGTGATGGCTTTTAAGATGGTTGATTTGCCGGAACCCGATTCGCCAACAAGGCCAAATGAGCCGCCCTCTGGCACCGTGAAACTTGCATGCCGAACGGCGTCTACGCGTTCGGAACCCTCGCCAAACCATACGCTGACATCTTTTAAATCAATTCCGTAATTCATGGTTATGGCACATCACTTGCTTCTAAATGCCCACTTACACTGGGTTGATCTCGCCACGCGTCGTCGCGGGCCAGAACCTCCAGGTGGGGCCGTGGATAGGCCAACTGCGGCATGGAATTCAATAAACCACGTGTATAGGGGTGGGTCGCGTCTTGCAGTCGATCCGCCCGGCACGTTTCGACGATCCGTCCGCCATACATAATCAGGATGCGGTCACAAAAAGCGGACACCAGTTGTAAATCATGACTGATGAAGATTAAGCCCATTCCCCGTTCGCGAACCAGTCGGTCCATGATCTCTAGCACCTCCTTTTGCACGGTCACATCAAGTGCCGACGTCGGTTCATCTGCAATCAAGATCTCCGGCCCTGGGATTAACATCATGGCAATCATAATACGTTGCCCCATGCCCCCCGACATTTCGTGGGGGTAAGCATTGTAGACCCGCTCCGGATCGCGAATAAGCACGGCATCAAGCATTTCAAGAGATGCCGTGCGGGCTTCAGCTTTGCTGATTTTTTTGTGCAGACGGTAGCCTTCGGTGATTTGATCACCAATTTTCATGACCGGGTTGAGAGAGAATTTAGGGTCTTGCATGATCATCGAAATGCGATGCCCACGAACCTTGCGCATGTCTTTTTCCGAGAACTCCAACAAGTTTTCACCATGAAGGGAAATTTGCTTGGCGTCGATCAAACCTGGTTTTTGGATCAGGCGTAGGATCGACCGGCCTGTCATTGATTTTCCCGACCCAGATTCGCCGACGATTCCCAATCTTTCCCGCCCGAGGGAAAAGCTGATATCACGCACGGCCTCAAAGACGCCGGTGCGGGTAGGGAACGAGACGGTAAGGTTGTCGACTCGTAAAAGCGTGTCAGTCATGATTTTGACTTCGGGTCTAGCACGTCGCGTAAACCATCCCCCAGCAAGTTAAACGCCAAACTGACGGCAAAAATTGCCAATCCTGGCATGGTCGCCACCCACCAGTGATCAAGGATGAACTTGCGTCCGGCAGAGATCATGGCCCCCCATTCCGGTGACGGGGGTTGCGCCCCAAGGCCGAGAAACCCGAGCCCAGCTGCGGTTAAAATTATACCGGCCATATCGAGCGTCACCCGAATGACCAAAGACGAAATGCATAATGGCCAGATATGACGGGTAATGATCCGCATTGCGCCCGCGCCCTGTAATTTGACGGCGCTGATAAAGTCCGAGTTGCGGATGGTTAAGGTCTCGGCGCGGGCGATCCGCGCGTAAGGTGGCCATGCGGTCAGGACAATCGCCAAAACTGCATTTTCAATTCCAGCGCCAAGGGCCGAAACAAACGCTAGGGCTAGAATCAACCGTGGGAAAGCCAAGAATATATCGGTTATGCGCATTAATATAAGATTGGTCCAGCCGCCCATGTATCCCGCCAATGTGCCGACCAAAAGGCCGACGATAGGGGCCAGTAAGGCGACCAGCGTAACAATATACAAGGTGATCCGAGCGCCGTAGATCAGGCGGCTTAATATATCCCGGCCCAATGTGTCTGATCCAAGGATGTAGCCGTTTACGCCGGGTGCGCTAAGGCGTTTTGCCAGATCCTGAGCGAAAGGGTCGTGGGTTGCTAATAATGGGGCGAAGGCCGCCGTGCCAACCAACAGCATTAAGATAATCAACCCCAACATTGCCATGGGGTTGGACCGAAAGGACAACCATGCACGGTAGAGTGCGGCCAATTTAGCCTGCTTACGCGATGTTGGAGTGTCGCTTAAGAGCCACGCCCGCAGGGTTTCCTGACGAGGGGCCACGCCCGATTCTGTCGGCGTGTTCATTGTGCCCTCGGGTCGAAATATTTATACAATAGGTCAGCCAAAATATTCAGGCACACAAACACCAGTCCAACAACGATGGTGCCGCCAAGAACAGCACTCATATCGGCGGAAAGCAGCGCGGTGGTTATGTATAAGCCAATTCCTGGCCATGAAAAAATAGTCTCGGTCAACACAGACCCTTCCAATAAGCTGGCATAAGACAGGGCAATGACGGTTACCAGTGGAACTTTGACGTTGCCAAGAGCGTGACGCCAGACGACAGCGTGTTCCGATAGCCCCTTGACGCGGGCGGTTGTGATGTATTCCTGGCTTAATTGTTCCAGCATGAAACTTCGGGTCATCCGACTGATGTAGGCCAACGAGTAATAGGCTAACAACCCTGCGGGCAACGCGATATGAGAAACGGCATTCCAAAAAATGCTCATGTCACCGGCGATCAGGCTGTCGACTAAGATCATGCCCGTGACGGAGGGAATCATATCAACATAAAAAATATCAAGTCGTCCGGGCCCGCCAATCCACCCTAAAATGCCATAAAATATGAGCAACCCAATCAGTCCAATCCAGAAAACCGGCATGGAATAGCCAACAAGGGCGACGACGCGGGCGATCTGGTCGATCCAGCTATCCCTTTTGACAGCAGCAATGACGCCCAAAGGGACCCCTAACACAACACCGATGACCGTGCCGACGGTGGCCAGTTCAACGGTCGCAGGAAAGACGCGGATCAGGTCTTGCGATACGGGTCTGGCCGTCAATAAGGAGACGCCAAAATCGCCTCGGGCGACGTCGACTAGAAAATAAAAAAACTGAACAAATAGGGGCTGATCCAGGCCCAATGCCTTATAGGCGGCGTTATACGTCTCAAGGGACGCACTCTCACCGACAACCGATAGTACGGGATCGATGGGCATTACGCGACCGATGAAAAAAGTCACGAACAGCAAGCCAATCATGGTGACCAGAATGGATAGAACGATACGAAAAGAGGCCAATATAAAAGGTGGAAAGGACGGCATTTGCCGTCCTTTCCGATCCTCTGAACCCGAGACCTGTGACACTTATTTGGTCACCGGCCAGTAGGATACTGCGGTAATGGCTGCGCCAATATTCAGGTTTTTGACATTGGAACGACGTCCGGTTTGTTCGATCTTCTGGAACATTTCGACAAAAGGCGACGTTTTTTGATGCTCACGTTGTATCGCTTCATACATGGCCGCGCGTTTGTCGCGATCACCTTCCTGCACGGCGGCCTTGGTTGCCTTTGACATTTCTGGGATACTCCACCCGTTACGCCACGCCAACTGTCCGGTTGCTTTAGCAGCATCGCTGTTGTCGACATTAACAGCAAACGTCGCCGCATTGGTGTTCGGATCAGGATAATCCGGCCCCCAAGCACCTACATAAACCTGAAAATCACGAGACCGGTACTTGGATAAGGTCTGTTTGCCAGTTCCAACAGTAAGGGTCGCCTTAATGCCGACCTTTGCGAACGAGTTCTGCAAGGACTGGGCAATCTCGATCCGCTCTTGTGCTTTACGGACAATGATGTTGACGTCAAATCCATCACCATAACCGGCTTCTGCCAGCAGCGCCTTTGCCTTGGCGACATTCAGAGAATAAGGTTTGTCATCGATCGCCCCAAGATAGGTCTTTGGTAGAAATGCCTGATGAACCGTGTACTGGCCTTTCAGGAAAGAGTTCTGCATGCCTTTGTAGTCAGCGAGGTACTTAAAGGCCATGACCACCTTCGGATTCGACAGAATTTTATCTTTCTGGTTAAGTGAAAAATACATCAGACGACCACGTAGATCACTATCAATGGCGATATCGGAGGAAGCGCTAGCGCCCGCGACATCTTGTGGGTTTAAGTTGCGGGCGACATCAATGTCACCTTTTTCCAGCAACAAGCGCTGCGTCGCAGACTCCGAGATATGACGAACAATGACACGTTCCATTTTTGGTGCGCCAAGATAGAACTCAGGATTGGCGGTCAGTGTCAGGGATTCACTTGGTTTCCAGCTGACCAGTTTGTAAGCTCCTGATCCGGCAGAATGAGTTTTGAGCCAGGAATTTCCCATGTCGCCCTTAACTTCGTTGGCCATGACGGTTTTTTTGTCAACGATACCGCCAATTGTCGATGTCAGGCAGTTCAGGACAAAAGACGTCGCGTATTTATTGTCAGTGGTGATGGAAAATGTCATTTCATCAATTAATTTAATTGTTTGCTCGGCATTTTCGGCACTGAACCCAAATTGGGTCAAAATGAACGCTGGAGTCTTATTTAACTTGACGGCGCGCTGTAGCGAATAAACGGCATCTTCCGCAGTGACCGGATTGCCCGAATGGAATTTGACGCCGGGGCGCATTTTAAAGGTAATGGTTTTACCATCGCCTGAAACGGTCCAACTGGTGGCCAGATCGGGCTGATAACCGGCGGGCAAATTCAGTGGGTCAAAATTGACCAGCTTGCCATAAACGTTACGGCTGTAATCACTTCCGGCAAATTCAAATGATTCGGCGGGATCAAGCGTTGTAATATCATCAATGCGATTGGCAATGACCAGCATGTTATCTGGTGTTTTTGCCATTGCTGGTGTCATGGTTAAGGCTATTGCGATTGCCGTCGCCCCCAACAACAAATTTCTTATTGGTTTCATAAGCTTCCCTTTGCTGAAATTTTAGTTGTATTTAGCAGATTAGCCGCGACTCCCGATATGTGACGGGGTTAACGCGCCCAAGGCAGCAGCATATCAAACTGATCTAGTCCAACAAGGGAATAAAACACCAATTCGAGTGGGGGTATTCGAATACTAAGACCGGTCTACGCGCTTTTGCGTGACGGTGTATCTTCGTCAAACAGGTCAGCCAACGAATTCATCATCGTGCCGCCAAGCTCTTCAGCATCAATCAGGGTAACGGCGCGGCGATAATAGCGGGTAACGTCGTGGCCGATGCCGATGGCGGTTAATTCTACGTCAGAACGGTTTTCAATGAAATCAATGGCGTCACGCAGATGACGTTCGAGATAGTTGCCGGGGTTAGCGCTTAGGGTCGCATCATCGACCGGCGCACCATCTGAAATAACCATGAGGATGCGACGTTGTTCGGGGCGGGCGAGAAGGCGGTTGTGGGCCCACATCAGGGCTTCGCCATCAATGTTTTCCTTGAGCAACCCCTCGCGCAACATCAGTCCTAGGTTCAGGCGTGCGCGGCGAAGGGGAGCATCGGCGTTTTTGTATACGATATGGCGCAGATCATTCAAGCGTCCGGGATTTTTAGGTTTTCCAGCTTCTACCCAGCTTTCTCTCGATGATCCCCCTTTCCATGACCGGGTGGTAAAGCCAAGAACCTCAACCTTCACCCCGCAGCGTTCCAAGGTGCGTGATAAGATGTCAGCGCTCATGGCCGCGACCGTGATTGGGCGTCCCCGCATGGAGCCTGAGTTGTCGATCAGTAACGAGACGACCGTGTCCCTGAATTCGGTGTCCGTTTCGCGTTTGAACGACAGTGGGTGGGCAGGATCGGTGACAACGCGAGATAACCGACCGGCATCAAGCACGCCTTCTTCCAGGTCAAATTCCCAAGACCGCGTTTGTTTAGCCAGCAAACGGCGTTGCAGGCGATTGGCGAGGCGGGAGACCACGCCTTGCAGATTTGACAATTGTTGGTCGAGTTGATGGCGCAGGCGGGCCAGTTCTTCCTGGTCGCACAGCTCTTCAGCACCGATGACTTCATCAAATCTGGTCACGTAAGGCCTGTATCGGAGGCTGCCATCGGGGTCATTGCGGCGGTTCTGGTCATCCCACATGCTCGGGCCAGAGGGTTCGTCCTCGCCGCTGCCTGCCGTCATTTCATCATCACCGGCATCAGAAAAATCGCCGTCTTCGCCCAATTCCGACTCACCCTCCATGCCAGTCATGGCACCGTCTTCACTCTGTTGGGAGTCGGCCGAATCAGGGCTGTCTTCTCCTGGGTCGTCATTATTGTCGTCAGTATCGTCCTGATCTTCAGAATCCAGAGAGTCGGAGTCATCATCGATCAGGTCGAGAACCTCAATAATCTCCGACACCAGATCGGCGAATAGTTCCTGATTGTCAGCACACGTCTCGATTTGACGCAGTTTATCGCCAACCTTGGACTCAAGATCCCGCCGCCATAAGTCAAGCAACCGCGTGGCACTTTCCGGCGCGGTTTCTCCCGTCAGGTGTTCACGGACCATCATGCCGATGACGTCGGGTAACATCGCATCGTTTTTCTCGGTGACGCCCGCATATCCGCGCGCTTTGCAGCGCTCATCAAGCAGTGCATTTAAATTTTGGGCAACGCCGGTTAAGCGTTTGGCCCCAAGGCTTTCACAGCGAACCTGTTCAACGGCTTCATAAACGGCTCTGGCTTCGGGGCCGTGCGGCATATGATTGCGGTGCAGGGTTTCATCATGATAGCGCAAGCGTAAGCCCAGGGCGTCGGCGACACCGCGCAGCTTTTGCAACCCAGCAAGGTCAATCTGCCCCGTTGGTGCCGGAAGCTGGACTTGAGTCCCCGTGACAGATGCGCCACCGGGTGAAAAATTAACGTTGATTTCCTCGTCGCGATGACCGGCTATCGCCTTTACCGCCGAGGCGGTGACACGTTTGACGAGGTCATTTGGGTCTTCCTTGCTCATGGGATCAGGTGACGGCGTTGGCGACCGAATCGCTTAATTCTTGACCCATGCAGCGTTGGTAATACTCAGACACGACGGCGCGCTCAAGCTCGTCACACTTATTTAGGAAGGTTACGCGGAAGGCGTAATTCATATCTCCAAATATGGCGGTGTTTTCGGCCCAGGTGATAACGGTCCGGGGCGACATAACGGTAGAAATGTCGCCGTTCATGAAGCCGTTCCGCGTCAGTTCAGCCAGTTCGATCATGGCCGCGATCTGTTGCTGGCCCTCTGGCGTATCATAGGTCGGTATTTTTGACAGAACGATCCCTTTTTCCGCATCATGCGGAAGATAGTTAAGTGTCGCGACGATGTTCCAACGGTCCATCTGTCCCTGGTTGATCTGTTGTGTGCCATGATAAAGGCCCGTGGTGTCACCAAGGCCGATGGTATTTGTTGTTGCGAACATTCTAAACCATGGGTTTGGCCGGATCACCCGGTTTTGATCAAGAAGCGTCAGTTTTCCTTCCACTTCCAAAACCCGCTGAATGACAAACATTACGTCAGGTCGACCAGCGTCGTATTCATCGAAGACGATCGCGGTTGCGGACTGTAGCGCCCACGGCAACATGCCTTCGCGAAACTCGGTAACCTGTTTGCCGTCGCGAAGGACAATCGCATCTTTTCCAACCAGATCAATTCTGCTGATATGACCATCAAGATTGATGCGGATACAGGGCCAATTTAATCGCGCCGCAACTTGTTCAATATGGGTCGATTTCCCGGTCCCATGATAGCCTTGAACCATCACGCGGCGATTATGGGAAAACCCGGCCAGGATTGCCATCGTTGTGTCGTGATCAAAACGATAGGTCTCGTCAATTTCAGGAACATGTTCTTCGGCTTCGCTGAACGCCGGAACCTCCATATCGCTATCGATGCCAAAAACCTGACGGACGGATATGGTAATGTCAGGTGTACGGTTGATAAGGTTCTCATTGAGCGCAGCGGTCATCGTCATTGTTTAGAATTCCGTAAATTAAAGGTCAAAGGCACACAAATTCAACTGTCAGGGCAGGAAGGCCCAATTGACCTAGGGGGTAGAAGGTTTCCAGTCAAGAGAACAATCATCAATTTGTGGTGGAAACGGTGATCCTGAACCGATTCTATGATCTATCAGGGGTTATTCACAGAGAAATTTAAGTAAAACGCGATAGGCCTGATTGACTTCCTTGATCTTATCATCGGAGCGGGTTTTGTCTGGGTTGTCCTTAAATCCAGCGGCATCAGGGTGATAGCGTTTTACCAGTTCCTTATACCGTTGCTTGACCGTATCTTCGGTCATTGGTCCGTCTAAAGAAAACACGGCAAAGGCGTTTCGTTGCTCTGCCGTTGCATTTTGCATAACATCCGATTTTGGAGGCTGGTGGCGGTGTTCAGCGTCTTCAAAAATACCAAGCGGGTCATCAAGTTTGCCGGGGTCGAAACCGCCATATTCGGCCCCAAGATAATTGGTTCCGCCAAGCCGCCATGACGGTCGTCGCCATACAGTGTCCCGGCGCCGGTCAGCTTCGATTTGCTCGTCATTCATACCTTCATAATAATTCCAGGATTTGTTGTATTCCCGGGCGTGCTCTTTACAGAACCAACGGAATTCATGAAGTTCATCAGGTGATTTTGGCGCACGGCAAGCCCCAACTTCCTTACAGTCAGGCCATTCGCAACGCCGTAAATCTGACGCAGATGTACGCTTGTGGCGGTTAAGTAAATTGCTGTGCAACTCAATTGTCATAGGATAACTATGCTAATTTTTAGATCATTGAACAAGTGCCGCTTTGTGTTTGGCATATGATACAATCAGAAAAACTGATGCACAATTCGAGAAGGGTCAGTTTATTCTCGCAAGGATTGCAATTAATTTATAAGTCAGCTAATTTGGAATTCTGCGGGTGATTCATGATTGCGTTCAAAGGCAGTAGGGAGGGATAGTTATCCCTGTCTGATTTTTGGGTATTTCGGGAGGGGTGCGGTGAATAATAGTTTAATTAGCCGAAATGTCGTTGTTAATGGTCATAGGACGAGCCTTCGGTTAGAGCAGGTAACATGGGATGCCCTTGATGACATCGCCAACGCAGAAGGGTTAAGCGTTCATGAAATCTGTTCCATGGTTGACGTGCAGCGGGTCAATTCTAGTAGGACATCAGCGGTGAGAACGTTTATCCTGAGTTACTTCCGTAAGGCCGCAATGAAGGCTGGGGGGCTTCCAAAAAGCCCAGATGAAAAGACGCTTTTTCAAGCCAATGCCTAATTCTATCGCCCTATTCGGGTTCGGGCTGCTCCTTATAAAAATCAGGCCAGCGGTCTTTCACAATAGGGCCATCTTCCGCATAGGCGACGCATGTGTTTAGGACAGCAGGGCGATCTGATCGTGTAGCACCGCCCTCGGCCCTCTTAAGTTTGGGTATGATGGTCTGATATGCGGTCACCGCCACGGGGCCAATCAGAAGGTCACGAAGGTGGGTGCAGCCGGTTGTGCGTCCCATGATGCGGGTTACGTCGCGGCGCCAACCAGAGCCAATTTTAACCCCCTTCAAGTTGTTAAATGCGCCTGTTATCGTCGGGCATATTCCATAGGGGGACGATTCTGTCGACGCTTCGGCCTGTTGGATGACTAGATCATCATTCACTGTAATACGAATCAGCATATGATGAATATACTCACCGCTGGCGATGCCGCTCCGTCCGCGATTTTCAAACGAATAGGTTTTGCTGTCGATCATCGATCCCTCAATGTCCCAAAGGCCGTCTTCGCGTTGGAATCCCAAACATTTTATGTCTCGGGTATGGATGTGCTGACGCGGGAGGGGTTTTGAAAGCGGCATGAAGAATTCCTGTTACGGTAGGCAGAGAACAAGCCCAGCAATTTGAAAGAAGACTTCAAAATAGGTGAGAATGCCAGAATTACAACGGTTCCGACACCGGCGATGATGTAACACGATTGGTGACTGAGCTTAGGGCGCAATTTACCCGCAACCGCTTACCGGATTGGATGAACGCTGTACACACGTTGACATAGGGCCTTGGTGTTACCAACCGATCTTTGTGCCGCTAACACTGATTAATCCTTAGGCCCCGTAGCGATCCCCAAAAACAAAGGCTTCCGTCTCGCGGATGTCTTCTTCCAAGGCTTCCTTAACGGCGGCATAAAGGTCACGGATTGAGACGACTGCGACACATTTCCCCTCATCGTTGACCGGTAAATGGCGATATTTCCGCGACTGCATGAGTTCAAGTGCATCCCGGGCTGAGTCGTCTGGAGATAATGTATCCGGGTTTGCCGTCATAATATCGCCTATCGACGTCGTTGCAGGGTCGATTCCTTGGGCGATCACGCGTTGCGTCATGTCGCGCTCAGTGACGATACCGATGATATGCGAATTTTCATCGACGACGATCATCGCGGCGATGTTTTTATTGGCCATTATTTTTGCGGCCTCAAGGATTGTGTCTGTTGCAGGCATCGTAGCGATTGAACTGCGTTCCACGATATCTGGCACGATTTTTCTTTGCATGATCCCTCACTCCGGCTTGTTTTCCCCAACGATGTCAATTCTAGGGCATTCAAGGGGGGTACGCGCAAGAGGAAAAGAATATATTTTCACTCGAAGCTGGTATTCTGGAGGATTAGTTCTTGATGCCGGTCTCGATATTGGAGGATAGATCGGAAAAAGTTATTTTGACGGACGTAATTTGATGGCGGTGACGTTCGAGAATATCAAAACGGATACCGTGAAAGATAAAGCTTTGTCCGACTTGAGGGATTCGCCGGGATTCATGCAAGATAAGCCCGGCAACAGTCGCTGCTTCTTCATCGGGTAAACCGAGTTCGTATTCACGGTTTATGTCTCTGATCGTTGTATCGCCATCGACGATCAGGCTACCATCAACGTCCTTTCGGGTGTCGTTGACGACCACATCCGTTTCGTCGTCAATGTCACCAACGATTTCCTCAATGATATCTTCCAGCGTCACCACACCTAACAGACTGCCATATTCGTCGATAACCAGGGCAAAATGTTCGCGGCGTTGACGGAAGGCCTCCAGCTGATCTAACAGGAGAGATTGTTCGGGAATAAACCAGGGGTCGCCCGCGAGGTTAGCGAGGTCGAGTTTCTCAATATTGCCGCCGAGGGTTTGAAGTTCACGAAGCAGCGCTTTCGCATGCAGCACGCCGATAATATTGTCGGGATTGTCCCGCCACAGGGGAATTCGGGTAAAGGGGCTGTCGAGGATTTGGGCGATGCATTCGGTTACGGGTAACTCAGCATCGATCATTGTTACATTTTTCCGATGCGTCATGATCTCAACGACCTGGACTTCGGCAAGATCAAGCACACTACGCAGCATGGCCCGCTCATGCTTGACGGTTTTGGTGTCATCTCCAATGTGCAGTTCAATGGCTCCGCGAAGTTCCTCATCGCCTTGGCCCATAATGTCTGAGGCGTGATAATCAATTCCGAATAATTTCATGACCTGGCGGGAAATGAAATTAACTGACGCAGTGACGGGATTTAGAATGATAACGGCGGCGTTTACCGTTCGGGCGATGGAAAGCGCCATCGTATTGGCATTATGTATGGCGTAGGTCTTGGGTAATATTTCTGCAAAAATCAGCACGAGAAATGTCATGGCGATGGTTGCGTAAAGCACCCCAGTTTCGCCAAATAAGGATATCATGATGCTGGTCGCCATCGCTGAGGCCATAATATTGACCAGGTTATTGCCAAGCAATAGGGTGCCAATCATCTTGTCTTTTCGTTGGTGCAGGCGATTGACCATTCCCGCGCGTTTATCACCGTTTTGCTCGGCTTGATGCATCAGCGGGCGTGATGCTGCCGTTAGCGCCGTTTCCGAGCCTGAAAAGAAGGCGGAAATTATCAGTAAAATGAAAATGACACTAATGGCTATTAACACAGGCGTTTACTCATATTTATGAACGGGCAGAGAAGTTTAGCGCAACTTGAGATAAGAATTCAAAAACGATCAAGCGCACGCTCCAGAACGAATTTTACATTTTGCATTTCAACGTCGCCGCAGACAAAGGATTTGCCGATACCACGGGCCAGAATAAAGGCAATCGACCCGGCGACGACCTTCTTGTCTTTGTTCATATGGGTTATCAGCTTTTCAGCGCTCCAAGACCCGTTAGCCAATCCATCCAGCGTTGTTTTAAGGCCGACCGCCTCAAAATGCGCGCGAATACGGCCTATTTCACCCTGGTCACAAAGCCCCATACGGTGAGACAGTTCAAATGCCATAACCGTGCCAATGCTAACGGCTTCACCGTGCAGCAAGAGATCGCCGTACCCGGTTTCCGCTTCTAGCGCATGGGCAAAGGTATGGCCCAGGTTCAACAGTGCCCGTTGACCGGATTCCCGTTCGTCGGCGGAAACAATACGTGCCTTCGCCTGACAACTCTTATAAACTGCGTAGCGTAATGCATCAGGGTTTCCGTCAATCAACGCCGATGCATTGCTCTCACACCATTGAAAAAAATCAGGATCGTCGATCAGGCCGTATTTGACGGCCTCGCCATATCCGGCCAAGAGTTGCCGTTGGGGGAGGGTGCCGAGGGCCTCAATATCGGCGAGGACCAGGCGGGGTTGGTGAAACGAACCGACAAGGTTTTTCCCATGGCCTGTATTGATTCCGGTCTTTCCACCGACCGAGCTATCGACCTGTGCCAGTAAGGTTGTGGGGATTTGGATGAAGTCTATACCGCGCAAAGTAATAGCGGCGGCAAAACCTGTGATATCGCCAATGACGCCGCCACCAAGGGCGATCAAAGTGGTCGTGCGTTCGACCTTCAGGTCGAGAATATCGCTGACCAGTGTTTCCAGGGTGGAGAATTTTTTAGTCTGTTCTCCGGCAGGTAAAATAATTGAGTGGTTTTCAATGCCGCCCACAGCAAGCGAATCGACAAGCGGTTTCAGCCAAAGCGGGGCGACATTTTCGTCAGTAACAATAATCACCTGCGGTTGACGAAGGATAGGGGCGATATACTCGGCGGCTTGACTGATCAGACCGCTGCCGACCTTGATATCATAACTGCGTTCGCCGAGGTCAAGAGACAGTGTCTCCAGGTTTGTCATGTTGAGGCCTTTGTGAATTCTGCCAGAGCATTAATAATTTTCTGAACTGTAATATTGTGGCCGTCTGGGCCGGTATCAACGACAATATCTGCATCGGCATACACCGGATAACGCTCATCGATCAATGTTTTTAAAATTTGCCGAGGGTTCCCCTGTAACAATAGCGGGCGTCCGCTGCGTCTGCTGGTTCGTTCGACAAGAATGTCGAGGTCGGCGCGAAGCCAGATGGTGATCGCCGCCTCACCAATTCTGGCCCGCGTGTCTGGATTCATGTAAGCGCCGCCACCCGTCGCGATGACACGCTTAGGGTCAAGCAATAACCGCTCGATCACCCGTTCTTCCAGGTCACGAAATGCCTGTTCGCCATAAAGTTCAAATATGTCGGCTATCGAGCACCCAGCAGCTGTGATGATTTCATCGTCTGTATCGACAAACGCGAGGTCAAGAGCGGTCGCCAACCGCCGCCCGATGGATGACTTTCCCGCCCCCATGAGACCGATCATGACGATGGATTTATCAGAACTTGAAGGTATTATAGTGTCCATGAACGATTGGTGCGTTGGACTCGTGGGTCCGACGTGATTTCTCCAAATCTACGTTTTTTTAGCTGCCTAAAAAATGTCACAGTCGGGACATAACATAAAGACAAATGGCATCGCATAGAATTGGGCCAATTGTGGGACTCCAACAAGGGTAGGGCATGAAGAGTTTTTCCAAGGTTATACTGGTTTTGGTGTTGGCGATGATCGTCGGTGGGGGCATTTTTCTTGCGACCTGGGATATTCCGGCACCGGATATGAAAATTGAGAGAGTTCTTCCCGATGACCGATTCCCCCGTTAACAGTTCATGGGTCGCGGCTATCAGCCTGCTTTGTCTGGTGAGCGCTGGACCGATTGCTCACGCCCAACAGACGGCGCCCGTGACCGAAATCAAAATAAAGCAAAGCCCGCCTTCGACCGGCGCGGCGTCCAAACCGCGGATGCTGAGTGCGCCTAAAAGAAAATCGACCGCGAAAAAGACGCCGCGCCGTGCTCCAATTGCTGTAACTGGCGGCGGCGTTCAGGTTGATAATCTGGCGGCAATCGACGTCAATGAGGCTGGTATTCTGGTTCCCAGCAGCGGTGCCTTGGGCATTGATATGTGGCGTGGAACATCGGCTGCTTTGGTTGCCCGAATGTTGCCTGAGCTTCCGGTGAATTCGCCCTCATCGACGATGCAAGACCTGTTGCGGCGCCTGTTGTTAAGTCCGGCCCGAGCGCCACAGTCGACCGCCATCCCCGATCCTAATCCAACTCAACTCCCAACTGACGTCAACGTCGGAGGGAGCCTGATCTCAAAGCGTCTGAAGGTGTTGGTGGAAACTGGCGATTTTGAGGGGGCTAATGAATTATTACGCTCCTTACCGGATGTTAAGCGCGACCCGGAATTGAACCGCCTTGACGCAGATATTGGCTTTTATACCCATGATCTTAAGCGTGCGTGTGCGCTGGCCGAACGGGAAATCTCTATTCAATCCACAGCATATTGGCAAAAGGCGTTCAATTTCTGCCAAATTGTCAATGGCGAGGCGGAGCGGGCGGCGCTCGGTCTGTCGTTGATGCGAGAATTGGGTCTTGGTGATGATGTTTTTTTTGCGTTGGCGGAGGCGCTGATCGCCAAGGAGCCATTGGTCTTAACCAGCCTTCCTGACCCGACAGCTCTTCATCTTGCCATGATGCGCGAGGCCAATGCTAAATTCCCCAGTGATATCCCAGGCGCCGTCTCGCCAGCGGTGTCCCGGACGATTGCGACGAGCCCCCTGACGTCTCAGGAAATTCGTTTGGACGCCGCGGAACGCGCCGATACGGCAGGAGCATTACCGAAGGCGACCCTTCGTCAACTATACGCCAGTGTCGATTTTTCCGAGGCGGATCGGGCAAACCCGCTAAGCCGGGCAGAGGTTGAATTTGGCCCAATGGTACGCGCGCTACTGTATCATACGGCGCTTACCCAGACAGTGCCGACGGCGAAAGCGGAAGCCACGTCTCGGGCGTTTTCCCTAGCCCGTGATGAGGGGCGGTACGCCTCCACCGTGCAGGTGTTCGAACCGGTTTTACATCGCATTCCACCTTCTGCTGAACTGAAATGGTTTGCACCGCAAGCGGTTAGGGCGTTCCTCGTTATCGGTGATCGTGCACGGGCGAAGGGATGGTACCAAATTATTCAATCCAGTGCGGGTTTGAACGCGGACTCACGGCGTGCCCTGGAAAAGTTCAAACCAATAGCCTGGCTTTTTGAATTTGAAGACCAAAATATGCGCTCTGATAAGATGATCACCGACTGGTCCAAAGCCCATGAGAATGACCCTGATGTATCAGAAAAAGCTGCATTGCTGTTTAATGTTCTTGAAGCTCTTGGGCTAAATATTCCGGAGAACGCTTGGTCTCCTTACATCACGGCAGCGCGTCGTTCTGCAGTGTCGTTGCCATCTTCCGGGGTGTGGCGGCGTATAGTGGCGCTAGCAAACGGTGATGCTAAGGCGACGACATCGTCTTCGCCTGTCTTGCCACCCACCAGTTTGAAAACGCCGTCACTTGAAGCGGTGCAAGTCGGACGGAATAGATCGCCACAGGTTATAACGTCAGTTCTGGAACAGCCGGGCGGACGGCCGGTTCGCGTTGGTGAGACTGTGATGTTATCGTTGATAGCGATTGGAAACGCCGGGCCGGCGACTATTGACCCTTTTGTTCTCAATCAAGTCATTAAGGCATTAGGTCAGGCTGGTTTAACACAGGAAGCGCGCGCGTTGGCGCTTGATGCGGTGCTGGCAAAAGGGTTATGAGACCGGCGAAGGCCCGCAAAGCTGATTTGGTTGAACGCCGGTCACGCTATATCGAGAATTTCTTGCACAAACTGGCTGCCGAAGACGGTGCTGCCGCGAATACTTTGGACTCCTATGGCCGGGATTTGGATGATTTTTCAAGGTTTTTGAAACACCGAAAACGTAACCCTGAAGATGCCAATAGCGACCAAGTCCACGCCTATATCAAGAGCCTATCCAGTGCGGGCCTGGCGGCTAGCACTGTCGCTCGACGGCTGTCTTCGCTGAGGCGGTTTTTTTCCTTTTTATATAGCGAGCGTGTGCGCGATGATAATCCGATATCGAAGATTGATAGTCCACGCCAAGGTCGTTCTTTACCAAAATACCTCAGTGAAGAAGAAGTCGAACAATTGCTTAATGCGGCTATGGCTCGCCCCGGAGCGGAGGGACGACGGTTGGTTGCGATGCTTGAGGTTTTGTATGCCAGCGGCCTGCGCGTATCGGAATTGGTCGGGTTGCCGTATGCACCGAATTCACGTGACCAGCACGTGATAATCGTTAAGGGGAAAGGGAACAAAGAGCGTATGGTCCCGCTGAGTGAGCCGGCGCGGGATGCTCTTGCCGATTATTTGGTGGTGCGAAAGACATTTCTACCAAAAGGCCGGACTGCGGGCACTCCGGAAAACTGGATGTTCCCGTCACGCGGTCGGGAAGGACACCTTACGCGCGCTCGGTTTGGTCAAATGCTAAAAGATTTAGCGACTGACACGGGAATCGATCGACGCCGCGTTTCACCACACGTCCTGCGCCATTCCTTTGCCAGCCATCTGCTGGCGCATGGTGCAGACCTAAGGTCTTTGCAACAAATGTTGGGACATGCCGACATTTCAACGACGCAAATTTATACGCATGTCCTCGATGAACGGCTAAAGGCCCTGGTCAATGAAGCCCATCCATTAGCCGAGATCGAAGACATCAACCTTTCATCAGAAACTTAGCGATATATCGCGATGGTATGACAGGCAACCCGCAACCTCTTTAGCTTGTTCTGTCGTCAGGCGTGATTGTAACCTCAGGCCAATCGTTAGTTTGATGTCGTCGTTGTATTTCTGCAATCCAGCCAGCAGTTTTTCCTTCGCAGCAATCCGCCACGCGACTTCCTGGGCGAATATTTTCAAGGATTTATTGAGTTCCTTGGCAGATTTTTCTCGTTTTGGTGTGTCGCCTTTTAGGGCACGGCGAGCCTTGGATAGTTTCGATTTGATCGATCCCGCACCTTTTACAGCCCCAACTTCTGAGGCGACAGCTTTGATTTTCTCAATTGCTTGCTCTGCCGGGTCATTAGCGATGACCGTGGCGAGCGCCTTGATTTTAGGTTCAAGCGCCGCCAGCGCATCAGCTGCTGCAATTAGGGCCATGACATCGACAACGGGTTCATACGCGTCATCCACATTTCTACGGTATTTGCGCCTGGACTCATTGTCGGCCTTCTCAAGAGCCTTGTAACGCTCGTGTGCGTCATCCCATCCAACGGGACTTTTACTTTGGATTTGTTCTTTAAGTTTTTTATGTTCTTCGATCTTGACCATAACATCTTCGAGTTCGGCCTTATCAACAATTTCTTCTCGCGATAGACGACGGCGGGTTTTTTCCAGCTGTTTTGACTCCCGCAAAACCGTGGCCAATTGAACCCGGTAGCCGCGCATTTCTTGGCTTAAGGGTCGATAGTCGGGAATGTACGCCTTCAATGCCTTTTCCGTCGCCTTGATTTTGGCGACCATGTCGAAGGTTTTTTCAGCGGACTGCAATCCCTCACTCATTGTGTTTTGGTATTTTTCGGGAAGGACGCTGAAATCAAGCGCTTTGGTGACCCGAATACTTTCCTTCAGTTGATCTGCGGTTTGATCATATTGGTCAAATAGGTAACCCTCAACGCAACGCTGAAGCTTCGGGTTCCTCGGTGGCGGCGCCGTTTCAGAGGTCAGATAAACTCTGTTCGGCAGATAGTTCACCAATGGCGGATAAAAGCCGACAATGGCGAGACCAAGGAGCTGTAACAAGATGAAAGGCACGACGCCCTTGTACATTTCGATTGTTTTGACTTGGGGCGGGGCGACGCCGCGCAAATAGAACAGGGCGAAGCCAAAGGGAGGGGTCAGGAACGACGTCTGCATGTTAACGCCGATCATTACACCAAGCCATACCGCAGTGATATTGGCGGACGGGTCTGCCAGCAATATGGGGGCAATAATTGGCACAACGACAACGGCGATCTCAATGAAATCTAGGAAGAACCCGAGGACAAAGATTACACTCATGACGACGACAAATTTGGTGAAGAAGCCGCCGGGAAGTCCTGTCAGAAAGTCACGAACCAGATCTTCACCGCCAAATGCTCTGAAGGCTGCTGTCAGCATCGCCGCACCGAGCAAGATGATAAACACCAACGACGTGGTTTTGGCTGTTTCAATCATCACCCCTTGAAGGGTGTTATCAATCTTAAACGCGCGCCAGCCGCTCCAGATGAGCGCGACCATTAGACCAATGGAGGCGATCGCAGCCAAAATGACGCCGTTTAAATCACTCTGTCCGTGGATATTTTTGACGTTGATATCATAGATCGAAAGCAACACCATCAAAGCTGCAAGCGAGACACCCGCTAATATGGCTGGTGTGAAAGCGCCCTTCTGGCCTTCCTTAAGGCGATAACCCGCCATGATCATGGCGCCGACCGCGCCGATAGCGCCGGCCTGATTAACCGTGGCAATGCCCATGATGATCGACCCGAGGACGGCAAAAATAAGGGTCAAAGGCGGGACCAAAACGACCATAACCCGGGTTAGGAACTTGCTGTCAAACTTTCCCGCAAAGGGTGTCGCTGGGGCCATTTTGGGGCGGAAAAAAGCAACAACAAGGATGTAAAGAATATAGAGGCCTACCAGAATCATCCCCGGGATAAACGCACCAACAAACATATCCCCAGCACTTGTAGACGTCAGATCAAATTCGGTGGGAAGGGACACCTGACCGGTACCCAGTTTGTATTCGGCGGTGCGGATCGATACGGCTTGATCCGTTGCATTTGACAATTGATCGGCCAAGATAATGAGTACTAATGACGGCGGAATAATCTGACCCAAAGTCCCAGACGCGCTGATGGTGCCGGTCGCCAGCGCATGGGAATAGTTGGCCCGCAGCATAACTGGTAGTGAGATCAAGCCCATGGCGATAACGGTCGCCCCAACGATACCCGTGGTCGCGGCCAACAAGGCACCAACGATCACGACTGATATGCCAAGCCCGCCGGGCACCGGCCCGAACAGTTGTGCCATTGTAATCAATAGATCTTCAGCAATTTTGGAGCGCTCGAGCATAATGCCCATAAAAATAAACAAGGGGATGGCGATTAGAGTATCGCGCTCAGCTTCCCAATAGATCCCGCGAAAGTTAGTGACACCGGCGTTCAACCATTGAATAGGGTCGCCTTGAGCAAAATAAGCGTCCATGCCGCCGCCAAATAGCGCACCGCAAACGGCCGCTAACGTGATCGTAAAAATGGCCGATCCCGGCAGTGAAAAAGCGACGGGAAACCCAGCCCCAAGGGCGGTCACCATGGTCAAAATAAGGATGATTAGAAACAGAATTTCCATAAACGGGTCTCTCGCCGAATCACACGTTTGCGTGTTCGGTTGTGTCAGGGTGATAGCCAGGTTCACGGCGCAAAACTGCCGCACTACTTAAAAAATAGCTCATGAACTGGACCAACATGGTCACAGCAAATATCATCAGAAAACCGGCCAGAAGATATTTAACGTAAAGTCCGTACCCAGCCTGAGTGACTTCGTAGTTCAACAAAGGTCCTGAGATTACATTCGATTTCCCCCACATGCCACGAGAGATGACGACCCAGCAAAGTGGCGCGCCCATTAGCGCAGAACCCAGGGCATTGGTCCAAGCCTTGCCACGTTCGCTAAATCCGGCATACAGAATATCGACACGAACGTGGCCTTCGTGAATCAAGGTGTATGGGCTGGCAAACAGAAATAGCGCCCCGTACCAGAATCGGACCAGATCGGCCATGAATGCCTGCTCATATGAAAAAACGAATCGGGCAATAACGATTTGGATTTCGGCGGCGACGATCAGTAGAGCCAGCCAGTAAAATCCAACGGAACGCGTCATCGCTGCGATCACGAACGAGACGACGACCAACGGGTAATGAACATAAACACCGCGAAAACTTGGGCGTCCAATGTCTGCCATCAGTTGCGCATCAATAAAAACATGAAGAAGATTCTCGACTCGCAGAAAAGATATTACGCTGTCAACTAAACCGATCAGCAATACGGACCAGAACGCCGCGCGGATAATAAAGGCGGATAAACTTGAAAGAACTTCCGAATCTTCATGCATTGTTCGCGTAGGTGTTTTTTGCACAAAGACGATCAGGCCTAGGATCGGAACGATATAAAGGGCCAGTTGAATCCAGCCACGGGTAATCTGGCTGCCGTTCAGGGGGGCGCGCAACGGCTCTGCACCGAACCACTCTAAATGCGAATAGAGCGTCAGAACGCTAGGCCAATCCTGCCAAAAATTAAGGTAATTATTAAAGACAAATAGAAGACTGAGCGTCACCATACCAAGTGCGAAAATGCGCAAGACTGAAGCGGTGGCGTCATTCTGTGTATGTTGTAAGCCGTTGGTCATAGCTGATTGACGATAACATCAAAGAATTGGAGAAAGTGTTTTGTGATGGTCAATTTGGCGAAAATAAGGAGAAGCGGAGCCCAACGCGAGCTCCGCTTCCTCTAAATTAGCACCACAGACCAGACTAGAGGTCAAGAACGCGGTTGCGTTGTGCCAAGAAGGCCTGATCGGAAATCTTCGACCATCCACCAAGATCCGCACGGGCGGCACGGAAGCTGGCGTCGATTTTTTTAGCCAAGGGGCTATGTGCACGTACACCTTGGAAGACTTCTTCAGCGGCTTCGCCGAAGGCGTCATAAACGTCATCGTTGAATTTCCGAAGCTTAACGCCCTGATTTTTAATCAGGTCAGTCAGTGCGGAGCCACTCTTCATGTTGTATTCAGCCATCATCATATCGTTTTCCCACGCAGCGGAGCCTTCGATGATTGCTTGATCCGATTTGGACAGACCATCCCACCATTTTTTGTTCATGCCCAATGCAAGCATGGAACCCGGTTCGTGCATGCCCGGATAGTAGTAGTATTTGGCGGCTTCATAGAATTTCATGAAGCTATCATTCCAAGGGCCAACCCACTCGGTAGCGTCGATGGCGCCTGAAACAAGGTTTTCATAAATTTGACCACCCGGGATGGATACCGGAGACGCACCCAATTTAGCCATAACGTCGCCGCCGAGGCCTGGAATACGCATTTTCAGGCCCTTGAGGTCATCAGCCGAATTGATTTCCTTGTTGAACCAACCGCCCATCTGACAACCGGTGTTGCCGGCCATCACACACTTGAGGCCAAAATCTGCGGCAAGTTCGTCCCACAATTGCTGCCCGCCACCGAAGCGAATCCAAGCGTTCATTTCTGTGTAGCTGAGACCAAATGGAACGGCTGTGAAATAAGCCCAGCCTGGGTGTTTGCCTTTCCAGTAGTAATCAGCAGCGTGGTAGGCCTGCGCATTACCGGATGCAACTTCATCAAAGGAGTCAAAAGCACCGACGCGTTCTTTGGCAGCGAAGTATTCAACTTCGATCCGACCATCGGTCATTTGTCCAATTCGCTTGGCCAGACGTTGTGCACCTGTGCCGAGGCCTGGGAAATCGCGAGGCCATGTCGATACGACAACCATTTTTTTCGTGCCGGCAGCGATAGAAGGCGTAGCAAAAGTCGTTGATGCCGCAGCAGCAACTGTGGCGATTGCGCCGCCTTTAAGAAGTTTACGTCTTGTTACCTTAGTGGTCATGTTTTTCCTCCCTAGGATTTAACGATATGCCGACGGACACCCTTTGCGACAAAAGACAAGTCAGCCAACCCGTGCATTTTTTGCGTCGTTCAATCGACTGTCAAATGCATGTTACGCAGCAGTAAACAGATGTTGGGCGGAAAACGCAATCCTCAAAGGGCTGACTGAAAAGTTCATTGGTATGGAGGTCTGAGCGTAAAATTCTTATATATGTGGCTTTAACCGTTTTTTTACGCCTATTTTTGATTTCTGGGCACAGGTTATTGTCGCTAAACGATGGTACTAATCCTTGATGTTGGAGAAGCTATTGCGCATTTTATTGCAGTGCATCATGCCGGAATTAAACGACGACACGGTTGGCGGGAACATTAGAATAAGGAAAAAGCCATGAGTTTCACGATAGTTGAGCAGGCACCAGCAAGGCTTAATCGTTCAGAGTTAGCGGTTCCGGGGTCGAATCCGACATTTCTTGAAAAGGCGGCAAAAGGGGCTGCTGATGTGGTGTTTCTCGATTTGGAGGATGCGGTCGCACCTGACGATAAGGTTCAGGCGCGCAAAAACATCATCGAGGCGCTGAATGATCTGAACTGGGACAACAAAACTGTCACCGTTCGCATAAACGGGCTGGATACACACTATATGTACCGCGATGTTGTCGACATCGTCGAACAGGCTGGTCAAAACCTGGACCTAATCATGATCCCGAAGGCTGGCACTGCCGCTGACATCTACGCCATCGATATGCTGGTGACTCAAATTGAGGCTGCCAAAGGGATTTCGACGCGCATCGGGTTTGAGTTAATTATCGAATCTGCGCTTGGGATGCAAAATATATTCGAGATTGCGGCGGCCTCCAAACGCAACGAATCGCTACATTTCGGCGTCGCCGATTACGCCGCATCGACAAAGGCTCGGACGACGGGAATTGGCGGCCCAAATGCCGATTATCATGTTCTCACGGACGCCGACGCGGAAGGAGATCGCGAGGTTCACTGGGGAGACATGTGGCATTACCCGATTGCCAAGCTCGTCGTTGCTGCGCGCGCCAACGGCCTGCGTCCGATTGATGGGCCATTTGGGGATTTTTCCGACTCTGATGGATATGTCGCCCAGGCCAAACGGGCATCGACATTGGGGTGTGAAGGAAAATGGGCGATCCACCCGTCGCAAGTTGATCTTGCCAATGCATGTTTTAGCCCGTCGGACGAAGAGATCGTCATGGCGAAACGTATTATCGAAGCGATGGAGCAGGCTCAGAAGGAAGGCAGGGGTGCCGTTGCCCTTGATGGCCGTCTGATCGATATCGCCTCGATCAAGCAAGCCGAAGTCATGGTCGATAAAGCAGCGCAGATCGCAGAAACCGCCGGTTAATTGCTGCTTCGAGCGCGGCCAGAAAAAACGCTAAGCCCCAAAGGTGTTCCTTTGGGGCTTTCGCATATTGTGATGCTAAATTCACTGCAAAACTGAGTGTCATTCAGGAATTGGCATGCTAAACAGCGCCTATGCACAATTATCTTGAATTTGAAAAACCGATTGCTGAACTTGAAGGAAAAATCGAGGAGCTTCGGCATTTAAGTGGGTCTGGCGAGGTCAACATCGCCGACGAGGTCGCCAAGCTGCAAAGCAAGGTTGATAAGCTGTTGGTGCAGACCTATGGCAAGCTGACGCCGTGGCAAAAAGCCCTGGTCGCGCGTCATGCTGATCGACCTCATGCTTTAAATTATATCGACGCCTTGATCGATGAGTTCACGCCATTGGCAGGAGATCGGGCTTTTGCCGATGATCAGGCGATTGTTGGGGGCCTGGGTCGGTTTCGTGGTCGATCCGTTGTCGTTATCGGCACCGAAAAAGGGTCTGACACGGAAAGTCGGGTCAAACACAACTTTGGTATGGCCCGGCCGGAAGGATACCGTAAAGCTCAGCGTTTGATGAAGCTGGCTGACCGGTTTGGGTTGGCAGTAATTACACTGGTTGACACCACTGGTGCCTATCCCGGTGTCGACGCCGAAGCGCGTGGTCAGGCAGAAGCCATCGCCCGCTCCATCGAGGTAAGTTTGAAACTGCGCGTTCCCGTGGTCAGTGTGATCATTGGGGAAGGGGGCTCGGGCGGCGCAATTGCGCTGGCGTCGGCAAATCAGGTGCTGATGCTCGAACATTCCATCTATTCAGTCATTTCCCCAGAAGGATGCGCGTCCATCTTGTGGCGTGACGGCGGTCAAGCCGAAGAAGCGGCGACGGCGTTGAAGATCACAGCGCAAGACCTGTCCAACTTAGGCATCATTGATGGTATCATTGACGAGCCGGTCGGCGGTGCCCATCGTGAACCTCAAGTCGCTATGGAAAAAGTCGCTGACGCGATTGATGCGGCGCTTAATCGTTTGGGTGATCTTGATCCAGACGCCCTAATTAAAGCGCGCCGTGATAAATTCCTTGAGATGGGCAAAAAAAGCCTAAATTAATCGATGATGCCAAAGGCGTGTCGAAGCGCATTATTATAGGGCTCAGGGAATTCCAGATAGGGAGCGTGTCCTGCACCCTTTATGGTAACCCGTGAGGCATCTGGGATCATATAGGCGAGTTTGTCCGACGTTTCTTTTGCGATTACTGGATCCAGTTCGCCCTGTAAAACCATAACCGGCATGGTAAGTGTCTTTAAAATATCGCGGTTATCGGCTTCCTGAAGCAGGCGCGCCGCCGCTTCAAGCCCGTCGGCACGGGTTTCTGCGGCAATGCTGGCGGCGAGGTCGACCGTGTTTTGATCGGTGCCCGTCGGCAGCATGGCCGCCGCACGCTGTTTTCCGTAGTTTTCTGCCGATGTGGATTTTAAGCTATCGACGCGGGCCTGATATCCGGCCCCTAACGGACCTCCAATGGTCCTGGTTCCGCCCCAAAATGTACATGACAGAGCCAGTGCTTTAACCTGTTCAGGATAGAGCCCAGCGAACCGTCCGGCGACAATGCCACCCATGGAATGTCCTGTTAATAACACCTGATCAAGTGCTAGATGATCAAGCAATGCCTTTAGGGTATGGGCGAATGTTTCGACGTCGGCAGCCACACAATCTGATCCACCAAACCCCGGTGCATCCCAGGCGATGACGCGGTGGCTGTTGGCAAATTCGTCAAATTGCCGTTGCCAACTGCGTGCGTTACCGGCAAGCCCATGAAGGAAGACCATTGCTGGCCCATCACCCTGTTCACGGTAAGTGATCTGGAGGCCATCCAAATTGGCGGTCTGTTGGCAGGGATCGGGCATGTGCAGACAACCTTGTGCAATGACGATATGAAACTCGGCTAATGATCCTTAAACTTTGCCGTGGCAACGCTTATATTTATTTCCGGAGCCGCACGGGCAAGATTCATTGCGCGATACACGACCCCATGTCGAGGGGTCCTCTGGGTTTATATGGGCGGAGGCCTGACGGCTGCTAACCGGTATATGAGCAATACCGGAATCGCCGTCATCATGCTGATTGGCAAAAGCGGGGTCTGATCGACTTTCGGTCATTTCCTGCTCGCCCGGTTGGTAAACCATGTCTTCGGGGTCGGTGAACTGGAGTTCGACATGACTTAACATCTGGGTAACACGCTCGCGCAGAGAATCGAGCATTTCCTCAAACAGGTTAAAGGCTTCCTGTTTATATTCATTTAGTGGGTCACGTTGCGCATAGGCGCGAAGTCCAATGCCCTGGCGGAGGTGATCAAGGGTCAAAAGGTGTTCTTTCCACAATTGGTCAAGCAATTGAAGAAGAAGGCTTTTCTCGACGCTGCGCATAATGTCGGGGCCATAATTAGCCGCTTTTTCTGCCATCTTACGGTCTGTGAGGTCGATCAGGCGTTCGCGAATTTCAGCATCGGCGATGCCTTCTTCTTTTGCCCATTCCTGAACCGGTAGATCTGAGGCAAAAACCCGTAAAAGCTCTTCATGGAGTGCTGCCATATCCCATTGTTCGGCATACGCCTTGGCCGGGATGCACCGGCCAACCATATCCTCGATAACCTGATGGCGCATAAAGGTGATTTCATCGGAAACGTCTTCCGTTGACATCAATTCCTTGCGCTGTTCGTATATGACTTTGCGCTGGTCGTTCATGACGTCATCAAATTTGAGCAGGTTTTTCCGAATTTCGAAGTTGCGTTCCTCGACCTTACGCTGAGCTTTTTCCAAGGCCTTGTTGACCCACGGGTGAACAATCGCTTCGCCTTCTTCAAGACCCAGTTTCTGTAGCATGCCGTCAATCCGTTCCGATCCGAAAATACGCATCAGATCGTCTTCCAACGATAGGAAAAAACACGACGCACCAGGATCGCCTTGGCGGCCTGAACGACCCCGTAACTGGTTGTCAATTCGCCGACTTTCGTGACGTTCCGTGCCAATGACGAATAATCCACCGCCCTCATTCGAGAGCTTACGATAGCCCTCAATTTCTTTCTCAATTTTGCTGACGGCAGCGGCGTAGGCGTCGGTTCCTGGCTCAGCTTTAACTTCCTCGGCAATCCTCATATCAAGGTTGCCGCCCATTTGAATATCCGTTCCGCGTCCGGCCATGTTGGTGGCGATTGTCACGGCGCCCGGGCCACCGGCCTGAGAAATAATTCTGGCTTCCTGTTCATGATAACGGGCGTTCAGAACGTTGTGTTTAACCTTGGCCTTTTTCAGCATCGCCGCAAGCTGCTCGGATTTTTCAATGCTGACCGTGCCAACCAAAACAGGCTGGTTACGCTGCTGGCATTCTTTAACCAGCGCAACAATTGCGGCATCTTTTTCTGCCGTCGTCCGATAAACCTCATCGTCCATATCTTTTCGGATACACGGGACGTTGGTCGGTATGTCGATGACTTCGAGCTTATAAATTTCCGCAAACTCACCGGCTTCGGTCATCGCCGTCCCGGTCATGCCCGCTAATTTCGGATAAAGGCGGAAATAGTTCTGGAAGGTGATTGATGCGAGTGTCTGGTTTTCGTTCTGAATTTCCACCTGTTCTTTGGCTTCCAATGCCTGATGCAGGCCTTCGGAATAGCGCCGACCTTCCATCATCCGGCCGGTGAACTCGTCGATAATGATAACGGCGTTATCCTTGACGATGTAATCGGTATCGCGCTGAAACATCTTATAGGCACGCAGGGCCTGGTTGGCGTGATGAACCAAAGAAATGTTTTGGATATCATAGAGGTTGCCATCACTAAGCAATCCGGCGTCACGCAAAAGAGTTTCAATTTTCTCTGTGCCAGTCTCGGTGTAGGCGACACTGCGGGCTTTTTCATCTTTCTCGTAGTCGTCTTCAGAAAGATCGGGAATCAGTTTATCGATGGCTGTATAAAGTTCGGAATTGTCCTCCGTGGGGCCGGAGATAATCAGCGGCGTCCGCGCTTCGTCAATCAGAATACTATCGACTTCATCGACAATCGCGTAATTGAATTCGCGCTGGACCATTTCTTCCATCGAAAATTTCATGTTGTCGCGAAGGTAATCAAACCCGAGTTCGTTGTTGGTCGCGTATGTGATATCTGAATTGTATTGCTGACGGCGTTCATCATCATCCAATCCATGGACGATACAGCCGACGGTCAAACCAAGAAATTCGTGAATTTGGCCCATCCACGCGGCATCGCGCTGGGCCAAATAGTCATTGACGGTGACGACATGAACGCCTTTTCCACCAACAGCATTAAGATAAACAGGAAGGGTCGAAACCAGAGTTTTACCTTCACCCGTTCTCATTTCGGAGATCATGCCATTGTTAAGGATCATACCACCCAGTAACTGGACATCGAAATGGCGTTGCCCAAGGGTCCGTTTTGCCGCTTCGCGGACGGTGGCAAAGGCGTCTTCTAATATCGCGTCAAGGGTCTCGCCCTCTTCCAGGCGTTTCTTGAACCACGGCGTTCGGGCCCTTAGGTCCTCGTCTGAAAGTTTTTCAAGTTCCGGTTCCAGCGCATTGATGGCCTCTATTCGGCCATCCAGGCGTTTGAGATAGCGATCATTGGCAGAGCCAAACATACGTTTGGCGAGGGCTTGTAACATGAAGAAAACACCTAACGAAAAATTGGAAAATCCTAAGTGCCCAATCCGTCGAGAACTGAAGGAATCCCGGCCAATTTAAGCGCGAGAAAGAGATAGATGTGTCAGGTCGAGATGTCAATGCAAGGGAATGAAACTGTCATGATTCCAACGCATAATATTTTCTTAAATCACACTCAAAACTGAACATTCGGTTAAACCGTATTCTTCATCAGCAGAACCAAAGGAAGCACACGCCTACGACGGCTCTAAAAACTGATTAGAAAGGCATTAATCGAAATCAGTAATCATTTGGATTTAATCCCAGCGCTGTGCAAATGTCACCTAACGCAGTCTCTTCTGTGGCCTGAATTTGAAAGTTGGAGATTACGGCAATCTGGGCGCATGAGATGACGGTGTCCCGGTAGGCATTGTTGGATTTTATTTTGGAGATGTGGGACAAAGCTTCATTTCGACCAATTGTTCCTTCGTTCAAGATGCCTTCCGAAATACTCTGGAACTTACGTTCAACGTTCTTCCAAGGTAGTTTAGAAAGAGATTCAGTTGTCTGAATAATTTCAAAAAACCTTGTTGTTTCGCAATGCTCTAGTACAGAATCGGAACAGGCAACCAATGCAAATGCCGCCGCCATCGCTGCCAATAGGCTATCGTCGTCTATCTGAAAAGTCTGCTCAATTAAATCTTTACTTGGGCTGACGAGCTGCATCATCGCTTTCAATCGACCTCCGGAGGCAGGGCACATATTTGTTCGTAGGCATAGCGTTCTTTTAGGGCTCCGTTGAATTCGAATACATCCATGGTTACCTCAAAAGCGTCTTGTGTGATCTCGACATGTGGTGTCCAGCAGCCAAGTTTTTGATAGGTGGAGATGCATTTGGCGAGAACGTCTTCGTCGATGTTAGGAAAGTACTCTTTTTCGGCGCGAGCAATCTCGGACGCCGGGGTTTCATTCATATAGAGGCGGGTTTTTTTGTAGGCGCGAATAAAGGCTTTGGCCATATCGGTGCCGAGCCAATCGCGTTTGGCGGCGAGGCTGGAAAAGCCGCACGGTCCAATTTTCGGACCAACTTGAGTTACGATGTGGCCGATCCCGTCCGCCTCCAATTGCTGAGGGAAGGGGCCTTGCTGGAGCACATATTGGCCTTTGCCTTCACGGAAGGCCTTATCCATGTCAGCGACGCCGCCAACATTGATGGCGGTGATTTTTGCAAAATCGATTCCCGCCTTGTGACAGGCGTATTTAAACATGGCCAGTGGCTGCCCGCCCTTGAACAGGACGATTTCAGACCCTTCCAATTTGTCCCATGTGAAGTCCGGGTCGGGCGTGCGCCCGGTTAGAAAAAAACCGTCCATTTCATTGACTTGAGCAAAGTGAACCGCTGGCGGAGTTTCGCCATTGGCGAGCGAGGTAAAACCTTGGCTTAGGGCTGATTGAATGACGTGGGCCGAGCCATCTTCCAGGGCGGCGATGGCGGAAACACCGGGAGGGGCAACAGACCATTCCGGCTCCAGCCCCTGTTCTTTAAGAAACCCACCGGACATGGTTGAAATCAAGGGTGAATAGAACGCCGAGAACAAGGTGAACTGAATGTTGATTTTAGTCATGATCTGGGTTTCCTCCTAAGGGGGTGTTGGTTTTTCCGGACGGATTTCGTTCAAGATTTGCCAACCGGTCTGCATCGCATCTTGACGGGTCATTCCCGCCTTTATGCGCGGATCGTAAAACATTCTCAACATCCATTTGTCATGATCCGTCAAGGCTAAGTATCTGCTTTGGTCGTTGAAAATAGACGGGTCGACATTCGGACTGTCATTAACGAGACCGAGAATTTGGGTGATTTCTTCGACAACGCAGGCGCGTAGGTATTCCTTGTTGTGGTGTGACGGGAATATGATGACCGCCCATTTGATCTCGTTGTTTTTGGTGCCGTATTTGGCAAAGCAGGTCGACACCTTGATCATCTTTTTGACTTGCTGTTCGTCGTTGTCAAAATATTTGGCGACGGCTTTTGGTATCTCGCTGACCGGCAGATAGAACAAGATGACATTAATCCGTTTCGGGTCAAAATCCTTGGCGAGAAGATCAAGCTTCTGCATGCCAAAAGAATAACGAAGTTCAATGGGGAATTTCGTCAGCTCCCACAGATTACGCAGATGTTGGCGGACAAACGCTTCAAAATGGGCCGGATACTTTCCATTGATTCCCAAGCGGATGGGATTGACCCATTTCCGTACATGCTTGTATCGCTTTTGCGTATATTCGTTGCCAAAGGCAATGATGTTGAAGTTACGCATGATCTTGGCATTTGTAAGCTTTTCAGCCCGGGCGCCAAAGGCAAAGCAGGCGACCACAACAACCCATACTATTTTTCGAAAGGCCATGTTCATGCCATAATTATAACCCGCTATGACACGGGACTGAAAGAGACAAAACCACTACGCATTTGTGATGATGTTCATTACGGGTGCACTTGTGCGGCAGCGGGCGATATGCTTTATCGCTGCCATAATTTAGGTGTCGGCGGCGGCACATGGCTGAAAAAGGAAAACTTGAATGTTAAAACGGATTTTGACGGGCGCTTGTGCTGTTGTAGTGATTTCGACGAGCCTGTCGGTCTCGCTTCGGGCGGCAGAAGAAGATCCGGTAGTGGCGAAAGTAAATGGAATCGAAATTACCCGATCCGAAGTGATGCGTTCACGCTCTCAGTTGCCCGCCCAATATCAACAAATTCCGCTTGAAGCGATTTTACCGAATCTGATCGACAGTATCATCGATGGATATTTGGCGTCCCAATATGCCGAAGACCATAAGTACCGGGAATTAGATGTGTTCAAGCAGGAATCGGCCCGTGTTGAACGGCAGATTTTACAAAGTTTGGCGCTCAGCCGTGAAATCCAGAGTAAAGTGACCGATGAAGCGATCAAGGCCCGTTACGACAAGACAATTGCCTCCAGTGGGGGGGTGGATGAAATCCATGCTCGGCATATTTTGGTGAAAACCGAAGATGAAGCCAAGGCGATCATAGGTGAGCTCGACAAGGGCGGCGACTTTGCGGCCTTAGCCAAGAAAAAATCAACCGGCCCGTCCGGTCCTACTGGTGGTGATCTCGGCTTTTTTGCTGCGGGGCAGATGGTGCCTGAATTCGAAAAAGCGGCTTTTGCGCTGAAAAAGGGGGCCTATACGTCTCAGCCGGTAAAAACCCAGTTTGGCTTTCATGTGATCAAATTAGAAGATCGCCGTAAAGGTAAACCGCCAACCTTGGAAGAGTCCAATGCCCAGCTTCGCAGCACCCTGAGTCAGGAAGCGGGTTCGGCTTTCATCAAAAAACTGAGAGTTGGTGCTAAAATTGAGAAATTTCTCGACAAGGCTGGCGTACCAGCCAAGGATACGAAAAAGAAGGCTAACTAAGGACATCTAATTATGAGTGGGGACCTGGAAAAATCACCTCTCGCTCCGCCTGAATTCCCCGAAATGTTTGGGGTTGCTGGCGTGGCGCTGGCAACGGCGGCAATGGGCGAGAAATACCAGGATCGAGATAACCTGCTTGTGGTTCGCCTGGCCGAGGGCACGACAGTCGCCGGGACATTAACACGTTCAAAGACCCGCTCGGCGGCAGTTGATTGGTGCCGGAAACACCTGTCATCGGGTGAGGCGCGCGGCCTGATCGTCAATTCCGGCAACGCTAACGCCTTCACGGGAGCTGCCGGGCAAGAGGTGGTCGAGAAATGCGTCGCCGCCGTCGCCGATCATTTGTCCTGCCGTCCTAGCCGCGTTTTCGCGGCATCAACCGGGGTGATTGGCGAGGTGTTGCCGTTTGAAATGATCGTGGATGCCTTGCCCGGGACCTTTGCCGGGATCAGGGACTCTGATGCGGAAAGCTGGCAAAAAGCGGCTGGCGCGATCAGGACGACGGATACCTTTTCCAAAGGCGCGTCGGTAAAGACCCGTATAGGCGGCGCGGACGTCACAATTACCGGGATCGCCAAGGGATCGGGTATGATTGCGCCGGATATGGCGACGATGCTGTCGTTCATCTTCACAGACGCAAAAATTCCGGCGAATGTACTCAGTGACATCACCCGAAGCGGTGTTGAGAAAACCTACAACGCAATTACCGTAGACAGTGACACATCGACCAGCGATACGGTTCTGGTGTTTGCGACCGGCGCGGTCGATGGGCAAGTCGAAATTACTGATGCCGACGATCCGGCAGTTAGCGAATTTACGACGTGTTTACATGGCCTTATGCGCGACCTAGCCCATCAAGTGGTTAAAGATGGGGAAGGGGCCAGCAAGTTTATTGCCATTACCGTGACGGGCGCTGAAGATCCGGCGGCGGCGCGGACCATCGCATTCTCTATTGCCAACTCGCCGTTGGTCAAGACGGCAATCGCCGGTGAAGATGCCAATTGGGGGCGCATCGTTATGGCGGTTGGTAAGTCAGGGGAAGCCGCAGACCGTGACAAGCTTGCCATCCAGATCGGCGGCTGTGTCATTGCCCATCAGGGCGTTGCGGTTCCCGACTTTGATGAGTCCCCTGTTGCCGCGCATCTTAAGGGCCAGAATATCGACATCAACGTCGATGTCGGCGTCGGCGACGGTTCTGCGACCGTCTGGACCTGCGATTTGACCCATGGCTATATCGCGATCAATGCCGACTATAGATCCTGACAAACCACAACAGATTCTGTCTGGGTGCTATGATGCGCCATTTCGCACGGCAAGTGGGCAGATGACAGTCCTGGTCGTTGCTGTCGCGCTTGTTGACCTTGATAATCGTGTGCTGATCGCTAAACGGCCAGAGGGCAAAGCGATGGCTGGTTTGTGGGAATTTCCTGGCGGTAAAGTACACGAGGGAGAGCTGCCCGAAACGGCTTTGGTGCGCGAACTTAAAGAAGAATTAGGGATTGATATCACTGAAAGCTGCTTGGCACCGTTAACCTTTGCCAGCCATGTCTATGATGATTTTCATCTGCTAATGCCGCTTTACGCCTGTCGGATATGGAAAGGTGAGGTGACCCCCCTTGAGGGGCAGGAGTTGAAATGGGTTCGTCCAGTTAAATTGGTCGAATATCCTATGCCCCCCGCCGATGTTCCCTTGATCGCCTTGCTACGGGATTTTCTTTGATCAGGCTTTGTTTGAAATCACCAACGGCTTAGGTGTCGTCTGAAACTGGGCCCTTGGCCTGAATTTCACGCTCCGCATATCTGATTTCTGTTACTGCCATATCGAAAACTTGATCAATCTTTGTGCGCGTTGCCTCCGATAGGTCGAGCAGCTTGGACCGTGCATCTTTGCGGTTTTCGTGCTCCGTCAGAAACCCGCTCTTTACCGCAGCATCTATCAGTTTACCTGCCGTGTGTGCGCTTTTGACGCCGCGCATAAAGGCCATCGCGTCAGTTTTGCGGATCGGCCCCGATTGACGCCAGATTCCACGAAGAAGGTCCCAATAAGATGCTGAGAAAAACTCAGTATTGCCATCGAAGACCAGTAGCCAATTGTCGCTGACCTTGTCCATCAGTTCCAGATACACCCGGTGTTGCGCATTGTTATATTTGAATGCCAATTCAATCTCCTTAATGACTGCCTGACCTTAATTTAGTGCATTGGTCCGATAGGTACAGATAAAAATACATGCATTATTTAAATTAAATATTGACTTTAAAAATGCATGCAATTATAACATCATCATTCGGCAAACAACATCCCTGAACGCCGGAATATATTTAGGAGGTACAAATGAAAACGCTTACGAAATTCAAGACGATTATTTCTGCTGGTGTCGTTGCGGTGCTGATGTCTGGATGTGTTACCGACAATATGGGCCCTAAGACGTTGATGGGCAGTGTCGCTGGTGCTGGAATTGGCGGGTTGCTTGGCTCGAAAATGGGTGGCGGAAGTGGACAAATGGCGGCTGTGGCTGCTGGCACGCTGGCGGGGGCCTTAATAGGCAGAAACATCGGAGAATCGCTTGACCGGGCTGATCGAATTTACGCCGGTCGCGCTGTGGCGCAGGCGGAACGCGCACCCATTGGTCAAACAATTTCCTGGAATAACCCCGACTCCGGCCACAGCGGTAGTGTTACGCCAACCCGGGACGGGGTTGATAATCACAGTGGTCAGTATTGCCGTGAATATCTCACTGAAGTTTATATCGATGGCAAATTGGAAGATGCCTATGGCACCAGTTGCCGCAAGTCAGACGGCTCATGGCAGATCGTCAGCGCCGATTAACGGAGTACCTCCGGGGTGGTGCAGGGATTTTAGTACCACCTTGACCGGGAAACGGCCTCTGAGCGCACAGGGGCCGTTTCCTATTGCTCGGATTTTGCTAAACTGTTTGCTCATTTCACGGGAGTATTTCATGTCCGACGCCAAAACCTGCAACGCTGCGCTCATCATTATCGGAAACGAGGTTTTGTCCGGGCGGACGCGCGATGCCAACCTGCAATATATTGGTACAGAGCTGAATGCCGTCGGCATACGCTTGATGGAAGTTCGTGTAATCCCGGACATTGAAGCGGAAATCGTCGATGCGGTGAACAACCTGCGACACAAATTTGACTATGTCTTTACCACTGGCGGCATTGGCCCAACCCATGATGACATCACCTCGGCCTCTATTGCCAAGGCATTCGGTTTGGCGCATGGGCGTCACCCGGACGCTGAGGCATTATTGTTGGACCACTATGATCCGAAAGATGTGACTGATGCGCGTATGAAAATGTCGGAGACCCCAAAGGGGGCCGAATTATTGTACAATCCAGTGAGTAAGGCGCCAGGGTTCAGGGTCGATAACGTATATGTGATGGCAGGAATTCCACGCATCATGCAAGCGATGTTTGAGGGCATCCGCCATACCTTGTCTGGTGGTGAGCCGATGTTGTCGCGCTCCGTCTCCGCCTATATCGGCGAAGGTAAAATTGGCGATAAACTGGGCGAAATTCAGGCGCGCTACCCAGAAGTGGAAATTGGCAGTTACCCCTTCGTTCGCGATGGCAAGTTCGGTACCAGTCTCGTTGCCCGGCACACGGATCAAGGCGCTATTGATCAAACCATTGACGACATTTGCGCGATGATCCGGACCTATGGCGTAGACGCCAAGGAGGATTCTTTGTAGGGTTGATCAATGAATTGCGGTGGTATTCGTCATTGGCTTAAAAACCGGTCAGGGATGCCATATAAAAAACTGCAAACTTTACAGGTTTTTGGACCAAAGACGCGGTCGTAGAGGGGGACGATTTTTTGTTGAGGACTTAATGACAAAAACACTATCTGTCTTTGCGGTTTCAGTACTAACCTGTTTGATTTCTGGAAATGTTTACGCCCAATACTGCCCCACCAAAATCGCGGCGATTTCGGGCGACCCCTTGTCCGAAGGTGGGGCAAATGTTTTGCGGCAAATTTATGGGAAATTAGGGTGTACGCCCGAGGTTACATTTTTGCCTGGTCGGCGTGGGGTCAATCATTTCAACAAATCTGCCGTTGATGGCGAACTATACAGATTGAGATTGATTGAAAGCCAATATAAAACCGCTTTTGTCCGCTCATCGACGCCGGTGTTCAGCTTGACCAATGCGTTGTGGGTACATCCTTCTCCGGCAATTGCTGAAAAAAAACGGACCGCGTATGTACTTGGTATTGCCTGGCACGAAAAATTTGTGGTGGCTTTGCCGGTCGAACAGCGCGCAAAATATGTTAAATATCATTCAGACGGTCAGGTTTTTGCCGCCTATAACCGCGGCGCAATTGGTAGTTTCCTGACTGAAAAACAATCGATCGACATACTCTTAAAAAAAAATGCGATTCGTCCGATTCCGGTGTTAAAAAAAGTCATCAGTTCCTTGCCGCTATACCATTACCTTGGCAAAAGGTACGCAAAATTCATGGCTGATTTTTCAGCGGAACTGGCGCGTGACAACCCGTTTTCAAAGTTGGAATAAAGCGTCTGTAATTGCCATACCTTGTCGCAATCAAGGGGGCCAAAGCCTTAACGTTCATAGACGAAGGCGCTAGAGTCCAGTCGTTCCTGCCATCCGAGGCGGTGCAGCTCGGGGTCAATGTTTTCTTGCTCTGGGTACCCCATACAAAGATAGGCGACCAACGACCAGGATTCTGGTACATCTAAAATTCTGGCGACCTCGTCGGGGGTTACGATCGAAACCCAACCGACACCAATACCGCGTGCTCGTGCCGCCAACCACAGCATATAAATCGCCCCGACGACCGAATAGCTCAGCGTTTCAGGCATCGTTTTCTGGCCCAACCCTTGTCCAGCACCCGTCTGACGATCAACAAATACCGCGAGATGTTCGGGTGCCTGTGTTAGTCCCTCGAGCTTTAAGGACGCATATAATTTGGCCTTTTCGCCATGGTAATCGCCTAGCGCGTCGGCATTGCACGCCACAAAGTTATCGCGAATGGCCTGCCGCCGTGACTGAGACGTAACCTTAATGAACCGCCAGGGCTGACTATTGCCGACCGAAGGTGCCAGCGACACTAAATCGAGCAGGTGATCAAGCTCGCCTTTGGCAATCGGGTCGGTCCGGAAATGGCGTACATCACGCCGCCAGCGAAATAGATCAAGCAGGGTATCTTGAAAGGCTGAATCGAAGATCGGCGGGGTAGGGGACGCGGTATCATTTTCCATAGCCAAGAAGACTACTACTTGAATATGCCAAGAGCCATCCTGAAGATCGACTTTTACTGCAGTAAAAGCCTTGCCCGCCGGTTTCGTCTCGGATAGTTTCCGGTCCGTGCGGGCGTGGTGAAATTGGTAAACACAAGGGACTTAAAATCCCTCGGCCTCACGGCCTTGCCGGTTCAAGTCCGGCCGCCCGCACCAACATTCAATGTGTGAATTTACGATTACTGTACCGACGAAAAGCCTGTCGGCTGCAAAATTGTGTTGCTGATTGAGGCGACAATTGCACCGTTTTCCTCGGTTTTTGCTCGTTTTTGTAGCCATTCCGGGTCGGCTTGGAAGGCCTTCCAAATTCGTTCGCGTTCGGCAAGTGACTCCCATTCCAATAAGTAGTAGAGGTCCTGATTGGACTCACCGATCACCACGGTCCAAAATCCGGCCTGACGAATGCCATGTTTCTCCCAAATACCCAACGTTATGGTTTCAAATCGGTTCAGTAGGGCAGGCAACTGCCCGGTGACGCAGTGGTAAACGCGTAATTCATGAATCATTGCTCAGGATATCCAGTTCGACGTGACGCTGTCGGATGATAATCACAATGGGTCTGTAAACGAACCCTGGTAACCGTAATTTAGTTGCATAGATGTTGATCGCGAACGGACATAAACGAGCGCCACTTGAAAGTCACCTCGTCGCGCGAAGGTGCTGCAAGGTGAGTCATGGCGGCATTGGGGTTTGCGCTGTTTTGTGGTAGAATTGTTTAAGGATAGGTCAGGGAATGAGTCTGGTCATTTTGTGAGGTAAGGGTCCGGAGGCACGAATTTTTTCGCTTCCCTAGACGGCGAGAGCTTTGACGGAAGATCCCTGTGGCTGTTGGCGCTTCAAGGTCGTTGGTCAGAGGTGCTTATCCTTCTCTCTCCGTATAGATCGTTCAAAGATATCGCCGTGCTTTGGGGAGTTTTCTAGGTCTGGTCCGCGGGATGTGGGCGAGACTGCAGACAAGGAAATAGCCGATGCTTGTATCTGAAATTCTGCATAGCAAAAACCGTCCGGCGATTACGGTGACACCGCACGATCACGTGAAGACCGCCATTGAGATCTTTAGGGATATGAAGATCGGTGCGGTCTTGGTCTGCGCGCCCGCCGGTGATTTACTTGGCATTGTCACCGAGCGTGATGTGCTCCACGATATGGCCACAAACGGGGCCGAGACACTCGATCACACCGTTGAAGGCATCATGTCTGAGGTCCATACATGCAAGATGGATGATAATGTCAGAAGCGTGATGCATCAGATGACGTTACGCCATGTCCGTCATGTGCCGGTGGTCGATGGTGGTCATCTAAAGGGGATGATCAGTATCGGAGATATTGTCAAACGCCAGCTAAATGAAGCCCAATTGGAAATTGAGACCATGCGCGATTACGCACGCGCACATTGAACAGTACAATCATTGCCAGCACTTCACTGACGCGCGTGGTCGCTTCTGTCTGAGGCCCTTCTCGCAATTTGACCTTCGGCCTGCGTTCGACGTTGGCATAAAGCGCAAAAACACCAACGAGATTTTCAGCGATAGGCAACCGGTCCGGGGTTTTGGGCCCGGACCGGGCGGTGTTACTATTCTTGACGCTTGTGTAGTGGCACGTAGGCGCGTGGTGTTGCGCCCGTATAGAGTTGACGTGGGCGACCAATTTTCTGTTCTGGGTCTTTGATCATTTCCTTCCATTGCGCAACCCAACCCGCTGTGCGGGCGACCGCAAACAACACGGTGAATAGGGATGTCGGGAACCCTAAGGCCTTCAGGGTAATGCCGGAATAAAAATCGACGTTGGGGAACAGTTTACGCTCGATGAAATAATCATCACTGAGGGCGATTTGCTCAAGTTCCATGGCCAATTCAAGCAGAGGTTCGTCACGGATGCCAAGTTCGTCCAGAACTTCATGACAAGATTCGCGAAGGACCGCAGCGCGGGGGTCATAATTTTTGTAGACTCGGTGACCAAATCCCATCAAGCGGAAGGGGTCTTTATCGTCCTTGGCGCGGGCGATGAACTCAGGAATTCGCTCCTTGGTGCCGATTTCGCCCAACATCTTAAGGACCGCTTCATTGGCGCCACCATGCGCCGGGCCCCAAAGCGAGGCGATGCCTGCGGCGATGCAGGCAAATGGATTGGCACCACTTGATCCGGCAATGCGGACGGTGGAGGTCGAGGCGTTTTGTTCGTGATCGGCATGCAGGATGAATATGCGGTCAATGGCCCGAGCCATAACGGGGCTAACAATGTATTCTTCCGACGGTACCGAAAACATCATATGTAGGAAATTCGCGGCGAACCCAAGGTCGTTACGCGGATAAACAAAGGGCTGGCCGACCGAATATTTGTAGGCCATTGCCGCAATCGTCGGCATCTTGGCGATCAGTTGATGTGTCGCCATGCGTCGTTGATCTGGGTCGTTGATGTCGGTGCTTTCGTGATAGAACGCTGACAAGGCGCCGACGACCCCGCACATGATTGCCATTGGATGCGCGTCGCGGCGGAACCCCCGGAAGAAAAAGACAAGTTGTTCGTGAATCATCGTGTGATAGGTGATGTCTTTCACAAACGCTTCCTTTTGCGTGATTGTTGGCAATTCGCCATATAGCAACAGGTAACAGACACCTAAGAAGTTGCTGTGGGCGGCCAAATCTTCAATCGCGTAACCACGATGACGCAGTATTCCTTGTTCGCCATCAATGAAGGTGATCTCCGATTCACAGCTGCCTGTCGACGTGTAACCAGGGTCGTATGTGAAATACCCGGTGTCGCGATATAGGCGTCGAACGTCAATGACGTTTGGCCCTTCGGCCCCTTTCAATAGGGGCAGGTCATAGCTTTTGTTGCTAACAGGATCAAATAGCGTCACATGATCATTAGGGTCCCCGGGTGTCATCGATTTTAACTTGGTTGCCATAGCTGTTCATCCTTTCAGTTCGTGATGACACAACGGATGAATGCGTTAGGCAGGGTGATGTGCCGCCACTGATACAAAATGCCACGTTATATTACGGAATTGTCAAATTTCTTGCATTGACCTATCTCAATATTCGCCAGAAGGTGTTGTGTCGGCAGCGACAAGATTGATTCTATCCAGGCAGGTATTTTCTCTCGGCACATTTTCGTTCAGCGTTGTCGGGTAGATCGAACACAAACCGCGTCAAAGAGGATCGTTTTTGCAACACGTCGGTAAATTCAGTTATGCGACGTTCTTTTGTAACGGGCGCATCTGAGCTGCACTATCGGGACGTGCCCGCATTTTCCCGTCGGCAGGACAGGCTTCGAAAATTAGAGCGTTTATGGTTTCACCAAGCCGCCGTGTGGTGTCGACGCAAGTTTCAGGAAGGTGCGGTCTTCGCGTAAGAGAAATTTCTCTTTCTGCGCGAACTGATAATTTTTCCTCCCCAAGCGGTCGGCTGAAAGCCGTTGCCTGTATTGTTCGTAAGCTGCAAGACGCTCAATATTGTAGACGCCGTACGCAAGGCTGCTGGAACCTTCATAAGGCGCGTAATAACCGATCAAATCAGCGCCGCAACGTGGAATGGCCTCACCCCAATTGCGAGCGTACTGCTCGAATTCTACCTTCTTTGTGGGGTCGATGTGATATCTGATAATACACGTAATCATAGTTGGCTCCATAGTTCGTTCTTTATCGAACAATGGCACATTGCACGGCAGCGATGCTTCGAGTAGGATCGAACTATGAAAGAAGGTCCCGACATTGCCCTGCTTGGCTCACTGATTGGCGATCCTGCACGCGCTAACATTCTCGTCGCATTGATGAGCGGGAAGGCCCTAACGGTTACAGAGCTTTCGTCTGAAGCTGGCGTGACTGTGCAAACAACAAGTTCACATCTGAAGAAACTTGAAGATGCTGGATTATTGATGCAACGCAAACAGGGACGACACCGCTATTTCGCATTGTTTGATGAAGATGTAGGCGGTGTTTTGGAATCGATGATGGGGCTGGCGGCTAAGCGTGGCTTGGTTCGCACCCGAACGGGCCCAAAGGATGAGGCCTTGAGAAAAGCTCGTATCTGTTACAATCATTTGGCAGGCGATTTGGGCGTTAAACTCTATGACAATATGGTAGCAAGCGGCCACTTGCGTGCGCGCAATGATGATGTGGAACTGACCGTTTCAGGAGCCAATTTCGTTGAGAAATTTGGTATTGATTTGGCAGCGATCTCCAAAAGCCGCCGTCCTTTATGCAAATCCTGTCTCGATTGGAGTTCCCGTAGAACACATCTTGCAGGCTCCCTCGGCACGGCCTTTCTTGAACGTTTCTATGAGTTGGGGTGGGCAAATCGTATAGATGGTTCACGTGTGATCGAATTCTCAGCTGCGGGTGAAGCTAGCTTATTTCAGGTTTTCGATAGCTAGAAGGGTCGCAAAAATCATCCTTTCTGCAACACGCGATGTGCAAGTCGATATTCTTCCTGAAAGCACTATTGTAACCGACACATTCGAAAGTTTGGGTGAAAAATGAACGACTATTTAGCAAATCTTTTTCTGGCACTTGGGATTTTTTCGGTTGGGTTCGTCAGCATCGGGCCAAACATTCTGGCGATCATAGGAACTTCGATGGAGCGGGGACGGAGTCACGGTGTTTCTCTGGCTTTAGGTGTCGGCACAGGCTCAGGAATTTGGGCGTCTCTGACTGTAATGGGATTAACGGCACTGGTGACCGCCTACGCAGGAGCCATAACGTTACTTAAAATTTTTGGTGCAATCTATCTGCTCTGGCTGGCTTATAAGGCGTTCAAATCGGCAGCGACGCCGAAAGTCAAAACTTTGACCACGGCGGCGAAGGGAAACAACCTGTATCTGCAAGGACTGGTAATTCAAATGACGAATCCGAAAGCCGCTTTGCATTGGGTTGCGATCGTTGGCATTGGATTGGGCGCTGACGCGCCGCTTTGGGCCGGAGTTACTCTTGTTATAAGCACCACGTTCCTGTCAATCCTCGGTCACTTGGCATACGCACTAACATTTTCCACTCAACCCGTTGTAGCGTTCTACCTCCGTGCGAGAAGATGGATAGATGGATTTCTAGGGGTGTTTTTTAGCTATGCAGCATTCAAGCTGGCGACATTCCGAAACTGATTTGGTGCGCAAAGGCGCAGTCACGTAGCATGCCTCAAAACGTCCGAAGAGCAGTTCTCGGAAAAGACTCAATTCGACTTCACTGTAAAACCACCTCCTGAGGCGACGAAATCCTGGCAGTTTTCATGGCGGCCTGAAACGTTCACATGATGTCCCATCCCAACTCATAGAAACGTTCAAGAAAGGCAGTACCAAATCACACTTCTGGGACTCGCTTCTCGATTGTCCAAATGTCATACTATTGGTATTAAAACGCTTGCGAAGAGCGTGTTGCTCAGTGCTATGGGGGAATCGTGCCGACACTTTCCGGGAAAACGTTTGAAATCCAAACCCACAATGGCGATCAACGCTGGATTGTTGTCGATATCCAAGAAACACGGTCAGGGTCTCTTGGGCTGGCTCAAAATCTGCTGGAAAGTGGCAAATACGGTGGCGTTCGGGTTGTCGCAGAAAGTGATCGTGTGGACCATGACGTCATATTTGAGGAAAATGTTGAGGGATTCGATACACGACCGATAATCATAAACCCGATAGAGCGCGCGCCGATCTGCCAAAATTTTGCTGATTTTTTTGAGTTTGACGCACGTAGAACCGTCGCCCGGGTGCTTCGCCACTATCTAGACCGTCAGGAATTGACGGCGCTTGAATTGATGTACGACGCCATGCAGATCAGAATGCTTGAAAACAATGACATTCTGTTCCCACAAGCTGTGCAGCAAATTGCACGTGCGCAATCACGTGAGGCAGATATTAAGCCCTCCAAACGGGCGGATCATTTGTACGCTGCTGTTGGCCGGATACGAGAAAAGGCGGTCTTACACGCTAATGACGACGACAATTATCAAATCCTAAAAAGTAAGGGGGTCGACGCCCTTATTGCGCAAACTGAGGGGCGTTACGGTGTCAGTGACGCGCCATACTTCATTCGCCACGCGTTTGCGCGCTATCTTGGTGACGGTACCGGATGGAATTCGAAAATTGAATTGCTGACGATGCTCGCGGCCACTGAGCGGGGTGACGATGAACTGAGTGAGCAAGCGATTGATTACATCGATGACGTACTCGCCGAAATTTTAGATGGCGTTGAAGCCGTTAAAGCCTTGTTGGCCGGACAACCTGACGCCGCCAGCGCGCACCGTGTATTGATCAAATTGTGTCAGGGGAGGGTGGTTGCGCCTGCCAACCGGGTATCGTGTATCGAAGACGTCAATAATGTCATTCACCGCTTGGGTTTGGCTCGAACGCGGCATGTTTTGTTGGACCGGGTCGCCTGTTATCTCTCGGGTGTCGATCCGCTGACAAAAGAAGGGCCGGAGCAAGACCGCAAGGCTTTTACTCAAATCGTCCGGGACCTCACTGAAATCGGTGGGATGATGGGGGGCGCTAAAATGTGTGGGGCGATTACCCAGAGAGCACGGATTGCATTTTCAAAAAATGAAGAAAACTTGAAGTTTGCTGATTCCATCAGACGGATTAATAACCTGATACCGCATCGCGCCGCGAGAATTGGCTATCTGGTCGAATTGTCAAATGCACCCATCGCTCGCAAGCATAAAGCGCTGATTTTAACGGCCTTGGGCAAAACAGTAGATCAGTTGACGTCCTTATCGGCGTTGGTGCCCCATGGCAGCTCACGCGCGTGTGTACGCGATGCCATTGCCGGCCTTAGGATGCGCCTGACGTCGGATGACCTGCCGGATGAATGGCGGAAAACGCTAAGCAGTGCGTTTGATACTTTGATGGCTAAACCTGAGTCACATGAATCCGAGGTGAAATCCGTGGTTGTAACAGATGACGAGTACAATGCCATGTTGGCGGAAAAGCCGGTGCAGAAAGAAGCGTCAAAAGGGGAAATCTTGTTTGAAGAGGGAGATCTGGGCGATGAGGCCTATTTGGTGCTGGACGGAGAAATTGAGATCTTTCAAAAAGTTGGCAATGCCGAACATGTGATCGCGACGCTCGGCACTGGCGAGATTTTGGGTGAAATGTCCTTAATTGACAATCAGCCGAGAATGGCGTCGGCGCGGGTACTTGGTCAAACCAACTTATTGGTCATTTCACAGGCATCATTGAAACTGCGCCTTCAAAAACTGCATCAGGACGACCGCGTTCTACGGCGTCTTATTGATGTTCTGGTCAATCGCCTGCGCGGCGACGCCCAGGCCGGTGTATGAGAAAAATTTACTCAAACGTCGTTTTTTAACAACCCTGCGATAGCCTTTAACTGCGGTTTGGCCGCACATTTGATCGATTGCTCAAGTAGGCCAAATGCCTCAACCAGGGCGTGCCCGACCGCCGTTAGTTTTGCGCCGCCGCCATCTGCCCCTCCAACAGCCGTATTGACGACCGCCGTTCCCATGGCATCGCCCATGGTTTCAAGCAGGTATTGGGCGCGGCGATAATTCATGCCGCATTCCCTGGCCGCCGAAGATATGGAGCCCGTTCGTGAGATTTGTTCGAGAAGGTGGACCTTGCCCGGTCCAACTGCACCATTTCCGATGCGGACCTTAATGCGTATTTCCGGTTTTTCGACGCTTACATTTGCCTTGCGTTTGGCCACATGCCTCTCCCAGTTTTGGACCTTATACTAACTTGCGTTTATGTTCTGGTCTTGCTTAAAAGCGGTATGTTTTTTTTGACATAACGCTATTCAACTGTTAATCCAATCTAGGTTTAATACAGACACATCAAATCAGGATCAGGAGTTTCCGTCCATGCACCGCGTTAAATTATTTCTTTGCACAACTGTCCCTCTATTTGCGGCGTTGATGCTGATGATCCCTGCTGCACATGCAGAAAATCCCTACATTACCGTTGCTTCCACGACATCGACCGCCAATTCGGGCTTGTTTGACAACATTCTTCCGATTTTTACGAAAAAAACTGGTATCGACGTGAGAGTCGTCGCCGTCGGCACAGGGCAGGCTATTCGCATCGCCAGAAAAGGTGATGCAGATGTACTGTTTGTTCATCATCGACCGTCAGAAGACAAGTTCGTCGCCGACGGATTTGGTGTTAAGCGATATGGCGTCATGGTCAATGATTTTGTCATTGTCGGCCCTAAGAGTGACCCGGCCGGAATTCAAGGCGGAAAAGATGCCGGCAAAGCGTTGGCGATGATCGCCTCCAAACATGCCGTTTTCGTTTCCCGCGGAGATGATTCGGGAACTCATAAACGCGAGCGGTCGGTTTGGAAGGCCGCAAGCATCGACCCGGTTAAGGATTCGGGGGGGTGGTACCGGGAAACGGGTTCCGGCATGGGGGCTACACTCAACACCGCAGTTGCGATGGATGGTTACGCATTGGCCGACCGGGGCACATGGTTGTCGTTCAAAAATCGTGGATCACTGGTGGTCGAGGTCGAGGGCGACAGTCGCCTAATGAACCCTTACGGCGTGATGCTGGTCAACCCGAAAAAATACCCTCATGTAAAGGCAAAAGAGGGACAAAAATTTATCGATTGGCTGGTTTCAGACGAAGGGCAGAGCGCGATTGGTGCGTTCAAAATCAATGGTAAGGTCTTGTTTAAACCTAACGCCGGACAATAATCTTTATCCCCACGGAAAGGCTGATTTTGGCGGAAGATTACCATCAGCGGGTAAACTTCCGCCAACGCTTAAGGCGATGGATTCGGCAATTCGAACACCTTCGTTGCCAACGCATGTGCCGCCGGACTGAGTAAATTTTGCCGTCTTTATTTGTTTAACGCCCCAGCCGACGCCCAGATGCATAATCATCTCATGTTCAGTCTGATTGGCCCCAGCAGCGATGATCGAACCGAAATTGGCTACTTGTGCAGCGTTAAATAGGGCTTTGCATTGACTTAATGTCGAGGACCGGGCGGGGTTGATTTGCACTGCATTGCAGGCACCATCTTTCGCCGCGTGCTCGATAAGCTCAGAACGCGGCATGAAAAATTGGTCACCGACAACTTGCGTTCGTTTGGATACGGCCCAAGTAAAGCGGACCATACCAATCTGATCATCATCGCCAAGTGGATCGGTAATAGAAACAATCGGGAAGCGCGCTAGCCAATCAATGATCATTCCCGAAAGGTGGTCGCTATTTAGTTCAGGGTTAGAGATCATGTTATAGTGACCGTTGAAGCCGAAGTTCGATGCGGCAACATCTAGCGAGATAGCGATATCCTCTCCGGGCCGATGTCCTGATTCCTCAATGGCACGGGTCAGCGTCTCCAGGACATCTTCGTTATTTTCGAACGCGGACCGTTCGTCGCCCGCTAGGGTGTTGTCGATAGGAAGGCCGGAGTCTCTTTTGATGTTCCTGGCGGCCCGGAAAACGTCAGCGGTCCACTCAAGCGCTTCAGCGTAACTCGACGCACCAACCGCAATAACCATAAAGTCCTGAACATCGACCTTTCGGCTAAAGTATGGTCCTCGACTGAAAATCGGAACTTCTGGAAGCGGTAGGGTGTTTGCCTCACTTTCTCCTTGAAGGGTGCCAAGGTATTGCCACAGAGGCAACTTTTCACATGCCGCCGCCGCTTTTTGTACCGCCATCGAGACCGCGATTAGAATGTTTTCGCCAACGTGCCAGAAAAAGTCCGTATCTTTCAGGTCAAGCAAACGTCGGTCGATTTCCTGTTGCTCATCGACGCGTACTCCCTTCAATAGACTCCTCACCTCGCCATTAATGTGATCAATCATCGCGATCAGGTCGAAATTGTCCGGGGCAGGGGCCTTTTCGTCAGCGGGTAAATGGGTTAATGCGCGTATAGGGGCAACGGCACGACCGACTGCGCCGTATCTGAGCGTGATTTCCACCTCGACCGTCGGGTGCCCTTGAGTGTTCCAGACCCGGCGAGCGTGAACGTTTTTGATATGTGTTTTACTCACTACGGCTCCGGTGGTTGCGGGCGGCGATATTTCCGTTTTATGACAGCGTTATGTGATCCCGACCAGCCTAACCGGACGTTTAGTTGCAAAATTCATTTGCGGACCATTGGCGTCGAACAACAGAGGCGGAGAAAGCAACATGAACTTTGAACCGTAACCTTCAACGACACGCAACGAAATTAGCTGAAACATCACGACACACGACTGAATTCATTCTGCAACATAGGGGTGTTAGATTGCGTTTCATAGAGTTACGTCCTCCCCCCCAAAGAGGGTTGTAACTTTCGTCAGGGGCCTGTCCCCCCTCGCCCCTGACGGCCTCCCTGTAAGACTCGCCGGGCTGAAAATAGCCCGGCGATTTTTTGCCAGTTATCTGAATTTTACCCCCCCCCCCCCACAAATGTTCTAGATCGGGATCGCCAAACTGGTCAGGGAATATGAACGGTGTCAAAATAGTAAAATTTACCATGACATGTCTTGAAATCAGCTGAAACATACTGACACACACCTGTATTCATCGTGCAACATTCGCGTGTTAGAGTGCTTGTCATAGAATTACTTCCTACTCCCTAGTTGGTTGTAATATTCGTCCAGGGCCTGTCCCCCCTCGCCCTTGACGACCTCCCTGTAAAACTCGCCGGGCCTGAAATGGCCCGGCCTTTTTTTGGTTGATATCTGGCCTCTGGATCGCATTGGAAAATCAGTTAAACTTATGAAATGACAGAGATTGCGAATAACGGTGGCAGCTTTCAAATGTGGGTGGTTTTTGCCATCATCTTAGGCGCGCTCGGGTTTTATGTTCGTGAACGCGCCTCCATGGAACTGACGTCGCTCGGTATCATTTGCTTTTTATTGTTGTTTTTTAGTTTTTTCCCGGTCACCGACGTCGATGGGCGCAGTGTTTTAACGCCAACACGGATTCTTCACGGGTTTGCCAATCCGGCATTGATTTCGGTTCTCGCCCTTTTGGTTTTAGGGCAAGGCATGGTCCGAACCGGGGTGCTGGATCGAGGCGCGACGTTACTGCTCGGGTTGACCCGTGGACGCGGAGGAATGTTGCTGACGCTGGTCCTGTTGTTGGTTGTGGTCGCAATCGTCAGTGCATTCATGAACAATATTCCCGTGGTCGTCATTTTTATTCCGATTATCCAGGCGCTTGCCGTCCGTTATCGTCGCTCGGCCAGTAAACTTATGATTCCTTTGAGTTACGCTGCTGTTTTTGGCGGAATGACAACGCTGATTGGCTCCTCTACCAACTTATTGGTCAATAGTGCCCTAATCGAAATGGATGTCGTACCGTTCGGGTTTTTTGATTTTTCGGTCCCCGGTACGGTGATGGCGGTGGTGGGACTCTGCTATGTCCTATTTATCGCGCCCTATTTACTGCCGGACAGAACCGGCGTTGTCGACGAGATTGGCGCCGGTGGCGGAAAGCATTTTATTGCGCAAATGACGATTACAGAAAACTCTGATCTGATCGGAAAATCGACCTCCGGCGGTATGTTTCCAAGTCTACCAAATAAGACGTTACGTATGATACGGCGTGTCGATGAAACGATTTTACCGCCATTTGAAGATTATGTCGCCAGGGCCGGAGACGTCCTTGTGGTTGCGGCCACTCGTGCGGCGCTGACCGACACCCTATCAAATGACCCAGACGCTCTGCATCCTGATTTGAAAGATGGGCAGCTTGACCAAACCGATGCGGATGAGCAAAGACGCTGGAAAGAGGGGGATCAAGTGGTCGCTGAAGTCATGGTTGCCCCCGCATCAGGATTGATTGGCCTGACCCTTCCACAGGCTGGGTTTCGCTACAAGACCCATTGCATCGTGCTTGGTATTCAACGTCGTTCACGTATGATTCGGGCTCAGTTGACGGACATTCGGCTGGAAGCGGGCGACGTATTGCTTGTGCAAGGGCAAACGGACGATGTGTCTCGTTTGCGTGCGAGCCGCGATGTTGTTCTGTTGGAGTGGTCGGCCGCCGAAATCCCCGCACTGAAACGGGCTAAGCGCGCCGGGTTGATATTTCTTGCCGTTATTGGATTGGCGGCAACGGGTATCATTCCTATTGTGGTTAGCGCGCTTTGCGGCGCGGCCGCACTGGTGATTGTCGGTGTGCTGAATATCCGCCAGGCGCTTCAGGCGGTTGATATGAAGATTGTCACGACCATATCTGCGGCATTGGCATTGGGGGTTGCCTTGCAAGAAACTGGCGGTGCTGCCTATCTGGCGGATCATTTGGTGGCGGCGCTTGATGGGGCACCCGTCGGGGTCATTTTATCGCTGTTTTTTTTGCTGGTTGCCGGATTGTCAAATATCATCAGCACCAAAACAGCGGCAGTATTATTTACGCCGGTTGCCGTCGATATCGCCCTACAGTTAGGGGTGTCGCCTGTACCGTTTGCAGTCGCCATTATATTCGCCGCCAACTGCTCCTTTGCGTCACCGTTGGGGTATCAGACCAATCTTCTCGTCATGGGGCCTGGTCATTATAAGTTTATTGATTTTGTTCGTGCGGGTGTGCCACTTATTTTTCTGATGTGGATTGTTTTCAGTCTATTCGTCCCTTGGTACTATGGTCTATAGGAGCACGGCTAGCCGAGGGTCAGCTTTTCGATGGTTGGGGCAATTTTTTCAACCGGAAGAACCTGCGAACAATAGCCCAGTTCCGCGACGGTACGGGGCATGCCCCAGACGACACTGGTCTCGAAATCTTGAGCGATGACGGTACCCTTGGCGTTAACCACCGCTTCCGCGCCCAGTTTTCCGTCAGCCCCCATACCGGTTAATATCGCCAACAGAGTATTGGCACCATACAGTCGAACGGCGCTTTCCACCATCGGCTCAACGGAAGGCCGACAGTAATTTACGGCTGGGCCTTGATTAAGCGTGATCTTGGCATGGCTTGATGTGCCGGTCAGGGTCATATGTTGGTCACCTGGGGCGATGTAGATGTGGTTGGGTTTGAGGATCATACCGGTTTCCCCTTCGACGGCGGTTTTGCTCGTACGTTTGCTTAACGTGGTGGCGAGTACGGCCGTGAATGCCTTAGGCATATGCTGGGTGATAATGATCGGTATGGGGAAATCATCCGGCAACGCACTGAGGACGGTTACCAATGCCGCAGGACCACCTGTTGAACTGCCGATGGCGAGGATACGTGGGCGGACTTTCGATGGTGGGCGGAGGATGATTTTCTGTGTCGGTGGCGACGATGGGAGAGGCCTCGTTCGGGTAGGACGGTCGGGTTCCTGGCGTCTTGCTATACTCAGCGTTCGACTGACGCGGCAGAGCGCCGATTGAAATTTTAGGAAGCTCTTGTTTTCGGAGAAGTTGGACGGCGTCTGAATGAATTCAGCCGCACCGCGTTCAAACCCTTTCATGCTCTGACGGACGTTGGCGAAACTGAGTGTCGAGATCATAATGATTTTCGAATGTTCGTCGATACGTAGAATTCGGTTGATGGAGACCAATGGGTCTTCCGTAACCATGCCGATGTCTAAAATGATTGCGTCAAAATGATGTTTGCGAAAACGTGATATCGCGTCGATTGCCGACGCATAATGTGCGTCGGCTGACAGGTCATCAGCGGACGACAGCGCCCTTTCAATGTGATGGCCAATTGTTTTTTCGTCGGCGATTACCAGTATCGTATAGGGGTTCGATGCTATCGGTGTTGTCATTGCCACCATCTGAAACACGTGTTGAATTGTAATGATCTTGAACAAAACCGACCATAGATGACTTCTAACCACAATAACGGAAAATGAGAAAGCTTGTTTTCGTCTTCATCCTGCCTATCTTGAAAAAATGCAAACGAGTGGATGGAAACGGCCTGATCAAAAAGAGGTTGATCTAGGCACTGATCGCGAACGTTCCTTGCCAACAGCGACGCCTGTGCTTCTTCGGGAGATTAGGTGTGTGCTTGACCAAGAACAGCTGTGTGTTGACGGTGCCTACCGCGCACGCATTGAAATTCAAGTGCAAAAATGGCGCCTTATCCATCGTTATATCCATGACCGACCGTTCTCCACACGACCACAGCTGTCGCGGAGCGATCAGTGGCGCGCCGTAATCGATTATGCCCGTGACCTTGGCGATTTGGAGGTGCTGGACTGGGTCTTACTCCAAGTCGAAGTCGCGGCTAATATTGAACGCGGTGTGCGCGAAATGCGACCCCGAAAAAGCGGCCCCTGTCATGAGCAGCTTCTTGGCTATGCCGCCGATCGAAAACGAAAAGCTGTGGCGGTACTGAAATGGGAGGCGGCGGCTGCGGGCGGCGGCGCGAATACGGCGACGACAAGGACATTGACGGAGGCGATTTTGGGAATGCATCGACCCGTTGAAAACGGCGGTACGGAAAACCTCTAAAGGTCATTTCGCGTTAACGCGGCGGCTGCGCAATTTGCGTTGTTGAGATGAAGTCTCCGTGGCCGTTCCAGTGGTGCACTTGATATACCGGGGTGTTTTGAAGGCGTAGAGGGTAACACCCCTTACGCAGGTCAGGCGCGGTGCTGGGCATTGTGCTTGCGGGGATATCCGCCAATTTAGTCAACCATGCGCGGTGAGCGTGACCACAGAAAATCCGAACGATGTTGGGGTAGTTTGATAATACGTTGCTGAGCGCATAAACGGCATCGCGGGTCTCGTACTGAAATGGGTCTGGAGCATCAGCCACGTCAAATGGCGGATGATGCATAAACAGTACGGTTGGTTGCGTGGTGTTCTGATCCAGCGTCTCCCGCAGTGCGTTCAGGCGTGCCTTTGAATAATTCCCTTTAAAGGAGTTAAAGCCCAATGAATCCAGGGCAATCAAACGTAAATCATGGTCTTCGACACAATAATGAATGAACGGATCATCTATGTCGATTTTTTTGACATTTGGAAAAATTTCGACAAGAAGGTCCCGATTGTCACGGTTTCCAGGAATAACATAAAACGGCATTTTCAGATCGCTCAGCAGGCTCAATAAATACCGATATTCTGCGCGCGTCTGATTTTGGGCGAGATCGCCGGTGTGAATGACGGCGTCGGGCAGTTTGGGCAGAGTATTAATATCATTTATTACCCGTTGCACAGCGTCAGCCCGAACAGTTTTCGCAGGATCGTTGGACTCTGGTGCAAGAATATGGGTATCGGATATTTGAGCGATGATCATAGGCACAGCTACCACACTTTCAGAGATATTAAAATGAACGGAATTGGTGCTTGTGCTTTTCCTTGGTTCTGCACAAATTCGATTTCTATACGGGAGCCAATTTATGAAAATAAAATCGTCAAATATCACCAAAAATGACCACCTAGTGGCGCTTCAAGATCGTTTAAGGCGGAACGGGCACCAAGCGGGCGTCTTATGGTTTACGGGCCTTCCTGGGGCGGGTAAATCGACGATTACCGAAAAGCTGGAGTTCCGGCTGTTCGATGAAGGGTATCAGGTCTCGGTCGTTGATAACGACGTGGTTCGCAAAGGTTTAAGTGCTGATCTTGATTTTTCTCCGGGCAGCCGCAGCGAAAATATTCGCCGTGCCGGAGAGGTGTCGGCGTTATTGGCGCGTGCGGGCCGAATTGTCCTGGCGGGCTTCATCTCGCCCTACCAATCTGACCGCGATTGCGTCCGCACGGCGGTGGGGAAGGGCTTTCATGAAGTATATTTGGATGCCGATATTGGCGTATGCGAAAAACGTTGCGAGCCGCGTTTATATGAAAAGGCTCGGGCAGGGCGTATTTTAGAATTCACCGGGGTATCGGCCCCCTATGAAAAACCGCAATCACCAGAATTGACCATTGATACTGAGACCCTCAGTGTTGAGGCGACGATTGATCTTCTGGCGAACTACGTCAGCGAAAAATTCAGGCCCTAAGTTGCCCCCATATCCGCACGGGCTTTGGCCGATGCCGCTTGCAGGACATCTTTTTTCATGGTTATGGTTGGCTCTTGAAACATAACATTTTTCATCCAATCGAAGCCCAGCAATAACAAGGCTTCGTCGTCGGTTTTGATGATCTCAATGGCTTGCGGGTCGATCTCATATGTTTGTAGGAATTTTGTTTCGAAGACAAATTTTCTGAACCCGTCAACGTCCGTCGTCACCATGAAAAACATTTGTTTGACCTGAGGAGAGACATCTTTGCCGTGTGGGCCACCCAGGTTTTTCCACGACGCCATTTTCATTAAGATATCGACCCAGCCGCGGTTAACCCGGTCATGGTCTTCAATACCCTGTTCACCGCGGTATGTGTTGACCGACTGAAGGTTATCCTCGTCGTGGCCTTTGCAATGAGGTTCTCTAACCAGAAAGCTGAAATCTTCTTTGTCGTCGGCGCCTTTGGGCTTAATGCTGGCAAGGCCAAGGGGGTAATAGCGGCATGTCGTTGGGCGATCTTCATAGACGGAACAACCGGCATCGGTCAGAAATGAGCACGGTCCTTTCCCATCGGCTTGCGTCATTTTCAATTTGGCGACCGGCAAATCGGCGCGATCCCAGACGCCTGGAACCGTATATTCTTGAAGAAATGCGTTGGGGCGGATCCCCAGCCGTTTCGACAGATCAAGAATGTCTTTTGGTGTTAGTGTGATGTCAGCGCCGTGGCAGCAGGTATTCCAGCAGGGCACATCCTTGTGGCAGGAAAAACAGAACATATCGTCTGATTTGAGACGCACGGGCATGACCGGGTTGTTATCGTCAGGAGAGCGAATTGCCGCAAAAATCTCTGCCTCGGTTTCTTTTTCGGCGCGTTTGCGTTCTGCTTCGTTTGCTGACTCTGGTGTGTCTGTCATGGCGATCTCCCTGTGCTTCCGATGTAAGTAATTTCCGCACGGACTTCAATGGATTTCAGTAGTTTAAATTCGTAAGCGCGTACGAAAAAAAATAAGGGGTGCCGAAATTCGACACCCCCCATTTTTTGTGGTGAGACTATGCCTTAGTGAGGCGTATTGTCGTAACTTTTCTCGACCAAATCCTTATGAGGAACCTTTTTAAGTTCCCATTCACCGGTTTTTGGATCGTGGCGGGAATTGACGAAACATTTCCATTCCGTGTCGTTCAAGTCCGGGAAATCGGTCCGATAGAAGAAGCCAGGATAACGGGTTTCTTCACGGAACTGGATGTGGCGAAGGTGCGCTTCGGCAGCCCACATGCGGTGATAGTTTTCCCAAGCGCGCATTAGTTCATGCAAGTCCTTGGCCCGTAATTTCTTGGAATCTTCCTTCAGCATCTTGATGTGATCAAGGCCGATGTTCAGCATGACGGCGTTCGTCTGATAGTAGGTAGACGTCCCGGCAACATATTCATCCATGTATTTTTGCAGACGAATTTGGAACATTTTCGGAGTGATATAGTTCGGGTTGATGTCCTCAGCCGTCGTCTTATCCTTATGCTCAAGGTAGTTGCGAACAGGTAGGTAAATTTCCTCGGCCAGTTCGTTGATATCGGCCTCAAGAGACGGTTTAAAGTCTGCGTGATCCTTACAGAAACGAACCATTTCTTTGCCTGCAATTCGGCCTTCCGTGTGGGAACCGGAAGAGAACTTATGGCCGGACGCACCAACGCCGTCACCGGCCGTGAACAAGCCTTTGACCGTGGTCATCCGGTTATAACCCCACTGCCATTCTGGCGGAGCCAGATCGGAAGGGCCTGATACCCAGATGCCGCAGCAGCCTGAATGCGAACCCAGCAGGTAAGGCTCGGTTGGCATCAATTCGGATTTGGTTTCTTCCGGACGGATGTTCATGCCAGCCCAGTGACCGGCCTGGCCGATACACATGTCGAGGAAATCTTCCCAGGCTTCTGCTTCCAGATGCTTGATTTCCTTCGGCGTCATTGTTTCAGCCAGCTTGGCCATTGCTGTTGGAGTGTCCATGAAGATCGGACCGCGACCGTCCTTCATTTCTTTCAACATGGCGTGGTTACGTAAGCACGTCGGGACCACGGCGGCGGTGTCGTAAGGTGCGAAGTCTTTCAACATAGCCGCGTTTTTGACCATGTAGTCTTCACCAAAGCCGTTTGTCGCCTTCGACTTGAACAGTAGGAACCATGCACCAACCGGTCCATAACCGTCTTTGAAACGGGCCGGAACAAAGCGGTTTTCCATCATTGTCAATTCAGCGCCGACTTCGGCGGCCATTGCGTAAGTCGATCCTGCGTTCCATACCGGATACCAGGTCCGTCCCATGCCTTCGCCCATTGAACGCGGGCGGAAAAGGTTAACAGCACCACCGGCAACGTTGAGGATGGTATTGGCTTTGAAGACATAGAGCTTGTGTTCGCGAACAGACAGACCGACTGCGCCGGCGATTCTGTTCGGCTCATTTTCATCAAGCAGATATTTGACGATGAAAATACGTTCCATGATGTTCTCAATGCCGATTGCCTTTTTGGCGGCCTCAGCGACGATGGGCTTATAGCTTTCGCCGTTGATCATGATTTGCCATTTGCCAGAGCGCACGGGTTTGCCGCCGTCTTTTAGCGGAACACCTTCGGTTTCTTTGTCTTTCCAGATCGGCAGGCCCCATTCTTCAAACAGATGAACCGTGCCATCGACGTGACGGCCAACGTCATAAACCAGATCATCACGCGTGATGCCCATAAGGTCAGCCGAAACCATACGGCAGTAGTCCTCAGGGGAATTGTCACCGAGGTAAGTATTGATGGCAGATAGCCCCATGGCAACAGCGCCAGACCGATCCATGGCGGCCTTGTCGACCAAGGTGATTTTTACGTCGTCGCCGGCCCAGCGCTTGGCCTCAAACGCAGCGCCACAAGCGGCCATGCCGCCGCCGACGATTAAGATATCAGTCTCGACCTCAACAATCTCAGGATTGCCGAATGTTCCTTCAGTCATTTAACGTACTCCCAAACAGGCGTCCCCCTTCTCCCGGAAGGGTCTGCGCCGATATAAAACAGGTACCTAAAAAGGTGGTCTTAAAAAGTTGCCAACTCAACGCCGGGTTCCGTAAACAGACGGTTGTCGCTTAGATCGCCGGCTTCTGGTTTGTTGCCGTACGGATCAATCGAACCGACTGGCGTGCTGCGAATTGGGAACTTGAAGCGTTTGACTTCGCCGTCACGGAATTTGATCGTCCACATGATGGCGTTATCAGTGCGCAGCGGAATACAGGCCCCACCCATAGGCACAACATCGGCGTAAGCACGAACTTCAATTGCCTGTTGAGGGCAGGCTTTGACACAGCATTGGCATTCCCAGCACTGTTCTGGCTCTTGGTTGAACGCTTTCATGCGTTCGGTGTCCAGTTTCATCAGATCGTGCGGGCAGATGTACATGCATGCGGTAACATCACCACCCTTGCAGCCATCGCATTTATCAGTGTGAACGAAAGTTGGCATGAATAACTCCCTAGTGTTTTTATCTTAAAAAATGTGTATCAGGGATGCACCCACCCCCAATTCAGATCAAGGCGCAAACGGTAATTGGCCCCATGCTTTTCGTGTCGATGGACCCATCGATCACACCCCCTGAAAATCATATTCGACATTTGTAAAGTAAGCCTGTTCCAAAGTCAAAAGGGGAAGGCCAAAAAAAACCTCTAAAATCCGCAGGTTTTTCGAGGTCCAGAGCACTGATCATTTTAGGCGTCAGTAAAACTTCAAAAATGCATTTTTTGGGCATCGCGAGCGCTAGGCGCGTTCGTTTCGGTCGATTTATTTCGTTGATCTATGTTAACGAGCACTACTAGAATAGTCATATACAGATTCAAACGGGGGCGATGTGTTGAACGTAACTGATTGGTGAAATCATGGAGCCCTCGACAACGCAAGATCGGCATTTTTTCATAAAAGCGCTTAAAATTGCGGCGACGCTAAAGCCAGTGATTGATCATGCAGAAGATATCTCGCTTGAAGCAATGAATGCCAAGTCCATTGTGGCGCGGGCTGGTGATCACGCGAGAGCTATTCGTCCCATTACTGACCGAATGGATGAGTTGTCCAAGAACATCATTGAACTGATTAAGCAAATCAGGTCAGAATCGATGAATGTGTGCCGCGATTCCATATCGGACTTCACGGAAGAGGTCGCAGCCAGTCATCTGCAACGTGGGCGGACAATTGGGCGTAATTCCAAATTCATTAGCGATCTTGATACAAAGATTTCACTGACTGCCGCGCGGTTACGTGAACTTCGAATTCGAACCCAGGACCATGTTCTCAAATTGTCTCTGTTGCTTGAAGACATCGAATCCAGCTTGCTGGCGACGACGGTTATAATTGCCAAATTCCGTTTAGAGGCAGGTGTAAGCGGAAGCGAATTCCGGCCTCATTTTGAGACTCTCGTGCAAAAATTTGAAAATTCCGTAACCCAAAGCCGCGCATCAGTTTTAGGCAGCAAGAAGACGCTCGCTGAGTGCAGGAGAACAATAAAAAGATGATGAAATCGACGATATTATTTGAAGACGAAAGCCACCAATGGGTTCTTTTTGGACGCGACCCTGAAAAGTCATCCGATATTATTGATACCAATCAGTTTATGGTAAAATGCCGTGATAAAGCCGTGTTATTAGATCCGGGTGGGATCGAGTTGTTTGCGCCCATGCTGGCGGCCGTCGCGGATTGGGTGCCAATCGAAAACATTACGACGTTGTTTGCCTCCCACCAAGACCCCGACATCATTTCTTCATTGGGGTTGTGGGACAGAACATTGACCAATGCGACGTTGCATGCGCCGTGGATTTGGGAAGGCTTTATCAAGCATTTTGGATGTACGTCAATTGCTTACGATCCCCTGCCTGATGAAGGAAAAACGATAAAGGTTGAGGATACGGAACTAGTTTTTATTCCCGCACATTACCTTCATTCATCCGGTAATTTTAGCGTCTATGACCCGCAGGCAAAAATCTTAATGAGCGGCGATATTGGTGCCGCGTTATTGCCTGACGACGCGCCGATGATGGTCGAGGATTTTGCCGCTCATACTAAAAAAATGAAAATGTTCCACCAACGGTGGATGCCCTCAAATGCAGCAAAAAACGATTGGATAAGGCGGGTTCGAAATCTTGATATTGAATTGATGGCTCCACAGCACGGTGCCGTCTTTTCTGGAGATGATATCGCGAAGTTTTTGGATTGGTTTGAAGAGCTCGACGTCGGTATCGCCATAAGTGAGCAGCAAACTTAACCGTACGATCACCCGTGCGATTAAGACTTCGTGCGATGATGGTTCAAATCAACGCAGCAATATCAGTATATCCTTTCTGTTCTGCCAAATCGCGTGCTGACTTACCTTGGACGTCGGTGGTATCGGTCGACGCGCCTTTCACCAACAATAACTTGATGATGTCATGCTGACCGCTGGCGACAGCCCAATGTAGGACAGGGCCTCCATTTTTGTCTGTTGCGTTGGGATCTGCGCCAAGTTCCAAATAGGCGTGCGCAGCTGCGAGATGTTTGCGTTTAACGGCTTCGATCAAATTTTGATTGTCGCTGAGGGTTCGTGCCCCCCAGCCTCCGACGCCCATATAGCGTACTTTGCCACCGACCACCTCTTCCGCCAGCGGTTTATAGGTCGCCGCCAAGGTGTCGACGATCGTCGCTCCTTCGCCAAACTCCAAAGCCACATAATCCGCCACGTCTTTGTCGGCATACCCTTTGATCGCTTGACCATTAGCCGAGCGGACAAAATACTGCGGGCGTTTGATCGTATCGTTCATGACAGGTTGGTGTAATACTCCCTAAGCACAGCGATGACTTCCGGGCGACTGAATTCTTCAGGAATATCGTCGCCGTTGGTTAGCATCTCGCGTTGCTTTGTGCCGGAAATGTTGATTCGATGTTCTTCGTCATGCGGACAAGTTTTTGCGGTCGCCATGCCATAACACTTTTTGCAGAAAAAGGTGATGTCGATCTTCAGTGGCGCGGTCACCATCGCCCCGTCCCAAAGCGTATCGAAAATGTGGTGGGCGTCGAAGGGGCCGTAATAGTCGCCGACCCCGGCATGATCCCGCCCAACAATCAGGTGCGAACAACCGTAATTTTGGCGAATCAGGGCGTGGAAAAGGGCTTCTCTTGGCCCAGCATAACGCATTTCAATGGGATACCCGGCTTGGATGACAGTGCCCGGCACGAAGTAATGATCAATCATTTCCTGGATCGCCTTAGTGCGGACGTCAGCGGGAATGTCGCCCGGTTTTAATTTACCGAGGACTTGGTGGATAAACACGCCGTCTGTAATCTCGACGGCAATCTTGGTCAGGTATTCATGACTGCGGTGCATGGGATTGCGGGTTTGAAAAGCTGCCACCGTCGCCCAGCCCTTTTTTGCAAACAACGCCCGCGATTCGGCGGGACGAATATAGAGGTCGCCAAACAAGTCTGGATAGTCGCCTTCACTTAGGCAGCTTACGCGACCAGCGAGGTTGATACTGCCTTGGGCGAAAACTTTCTGTGCCCCGGGATGCGCTTGGTCGGTCGTGCGAAAAACATGTGTACACTCGAACTCTTTGTCCGGCGCATATTTTTCTGAAACTTCAAGGATGGCAAGAATGGCACCGCTGTCGCCGTCAACAAGAGCGACCTCTTCGCCGATTGAAATGGTTTCAGCCAGCGCGTCAGTCGCCGACAGGGTGATGGGAATAGGCCAGAATACACCGCTTTCCAGTTTCATGTCGGCACATGAACCGCGCCAATCTGCTTCATTCATGAAGCCGTTGATCGGCGTATAGGCACCCATCGCCATCATTAGCACATCTGAAACTTCCCGGCTTTGCATCGGTACTTTGGTCAGGTTTTCTGCGCGTTTCAATTCAGGGGTACGTTCCTGCACTGGAACCAGTAACGGGTTTAGGACATCGCTGGCGTGCGGTGGGACCAGTTTGGACATGGTGTCGAACTCCTGTCGGATAAATCAAATGGTTGTCGTACCTTCAGCTACGCCACTAGTTTTAGCAAAACATTTGCGTCGCAGGCCATCATCAATTTATAAAAGGCGAATATAATGATATCAATAGATCTTGTGGTTTGCTTCAACCAATGACAATTGGTCTGGACCACCAAGATTTTTGGTCGATAATCACTGGACCCATAATGGGCGTATGTCATTCAGGGCGAGCGAGGGAAAATGTTGAACGAAGGTCCCCAGAGTCAAACCATCCTAGTTGTTGGCGGCGGAATTGCCGGTATTACGGCCGCTGTCGAAGCCGCCGAAACCGGTTACGACGTCGTTTTGCTGGAGCAAGACGCAAGCCTTGGCGGGCGGGTAACCAAATTTAACCGCTATTTCCCCAAGCTCTGCCATCCAACCTGCGGGCTGGAAATCAATTATCAGCGGATCAGGAAAAATTCGCAGATTAAGGTGATGACCATGTCGACGGTTGACGGTGTTTCCGGCGTGCGTGGTAATTTTAAAGTGACGGTGAAAACCGCCCCGCGTTACGTCAGTGCCAAATGCACTGCCTGTGGTGACTGCGCGTCGGTATCGGAAACGGAGGTGCCCAATCCGTTTAATTACGGCCTTGATAAAATCAAAGGAGCGTACCTGCCGCACGAACACGCGTTCCCGATGCGCTACGTCGTTGCGCCTGAGGCGATCACGGCCGGGGAAGGGGACAAGCTTAAAGCCGCCTGCTCGTTTGGCGCTATTAATCCGGACGATCAAGGCGAGACGTTTGATATCAACGTTGGTGCGATTATCTGGGCGACCGGTTGGAAGCCCTATTCGGCCAGCAAATTAACGCCTTATTCCTATGACCTTAGCCCTGACATTATCAACAATGTCGAAATGGAACGTTTGGCATCTCATAACGGCCCGACTAAGGGAAAAGTTGTCAGACCGTCGAACGGTGAACCGGTCAAAAAAGTTGCGATGATCCAATGTGCCGGGTCGCGTGACGTCAATCATTTGCCATACTGTTCGCGCATTTGTTGCCTCGGGTCGCTGAAACATGCCGCCTACGTACGTGAGCAATATGCCGACGCCGAAGTTGACATCTATTACATTGATCTACGTGCTCACGATAAGTTGGAAGCGTTTTTGGGCAAGCTTAAAGCCGATGATCAGGTCCATTTTATGAAGTCCAAACCGGGCCATATTGATATCGGTGACGATGGCAGGCCGGTGCTTTGTGGTGAGGATACGGTGACCCGTGAAGTCTATGCAAGGCCGTATGATCTGGTGGTGCTTGCAACCGGCATGCAGCCTAGTGTGGCGTCCGGTGTTGAGTTGCCAGTTGAACTGACCAGTGATGAATACGGATTTATCGTTCCAGAAATTGTTGATGGGCAAGGGATATTCTCTGCCGGTGTGGCAAGCGGTCCACTGGATGTGTCGATGTCGGTGCAATCGGCGACAGCGGCAGCCTTGAAAGCCATTCAAGCGGTTCGGTCTTAAGATGACCAACCACGAAATAAAGATATTGAGTTTGGGAAGGGAATGACGGTGGAAGACAGAAAACCCGGAGTATACCTGTGTAGTGGGTGTGGAATCGGCGATGCCGTTTCCGTCGATGACCTTGAACAGGTGGCTAACAGTGAATTTAAAGTGCCAACGTGTCGTCACCATGCCGCATTTTGCAGTGATGAAGGTGTTGCTGTAATCACTAAAGACATCGCTGATGGGGTCGTCAATCAGGCTGTTATCGCCGCCTGTTCGCCGCGCGTCATGGCGGATAAATTTCAGTTCGATAATGCCCAGACCGTACGCGCCAATCTTCGTGAGCAAGTCGTCTGGAGCCAGCCGCCAGGAGAAGAAAATACACAAATGCTGGCTGCCGATTACTTGCGTATGGGCATTGCCCAGGCCGCCAAGATTACACCGCCGTCGTCGTCCCTGGCGGGCGACTTCAGCCGCACCATACTGGTCGTTGGCGGAGGGACTGCGGGCTTGAATGCGGCGCGTGAAGCATCGAAGACAGGTTATGATGTCGTTCTGGTTGAACGTTATGACCGGTTGGGTGGTTGGGCAAATCAATGGTCGAAACGGATGCCGCATCGCCCGCCTTATCGCGATCCACAGGAAAACGACATTGCCGCACTTATTGCCGATGTTGAAGCAGACGCAACGATCACCGTGATGACCAACGCATCGGTGACAAAAACCGACGGCGGGCCAGGAAAGTTTTCCGTCACCATCACTCAAGGTGGCATCGAAAAAATCGAATTGATAGGAGCCATCGTCGTCGCCACCGGATGGCGTCCTTACGACCCAAGCAACCTTACCCACCTTGGCTACGGGGCGTCACCCGATGTTGTTACGGGTGTCGAGTTGGAAGGTATTCTTGCCGATGGTCCGGCCAAGCGAAAATCGGACGGCAACCCGGTTAAAAACATAGCTTTCATCCAATGCGCCGGATCGCGTGATCCAGACCACCTGCCTTACTGTTCGTCAATTTGTTGCGGGGTGTCGATCAAACAAGCGTTGCAAGTGGTTGAAAACGATCCGGAAGCCAACGCCTTTATCATTTTTGACGAACTGCGCACGCCCGGAACGGCGGAAGAATTCTATCGCCAAGCCCAGGAAGCTGGTGTGATTTTTATGAAAGGCAAGGTCAATAGCGTCGATGACAATTTAACTGTTGTTTATGACGATGATTTGATTGGTGAAGAAATTCCACTCGCAGGGCTTGATATGGTCGTATTGGCAACCGGAATGGTGCCCAATTCGACCAATACGGATATGGCCGATCTGGAAAAAGGTGCTGATCAGCTGGTCAACGATATTGATCCTCGTGCAGCCTTGACCTTTGCGTCGAATGACAGCGAAGAAGGTGAGGCGACGGTCGAGGTGGAAGCGGCGCCAGGCGAGGGTGGAAACACCAATGATGCCGGTGACTCGCCGATCCCTGGGGGGCCAATTCTCAATTTGCAGTACCGCCAGGGACCGCATATTCCGATTTTGGCTGATGGGTTTTCTGATTCTCATTACATTTGTTTCCCCTATGAAACCCGGCGCACTGGGATATATACCTGCGGGCCAGTTCGTCGCCCTATGGATATGGCTGAAACGGCTGAAGACGCGGCGGGCGCTGTGTTGAAAGCCATTCAAGCTCTGAATAATGCATCGGTTGGGTCTGCCATGCACCCGCGTGTCGGGGATTTATCTTTCCCAAAATTCGGCTTGGATATCTGCACTAAATGCCGCCGTTGCACGGTTGAATGCCCGTTTGGCGCGATTGACGAAGATGAAAATGATTTCCCTGTCCTGACTGAATCTCGTTGCCGACGCTGTGGTACGTGCATGGGTGCATGTCCGGTTCGCACCATTAGCTTCGATAACTATAATGTCCAGATGGTCAGTGACATGATTAAGGCCGTCGAAGTTCCCGATGAATTTGATGAAAAGCCGCGAATTTTGGTGCTTGCGTGTGAGAATGATGCCTATCCGGCGCTCGACATGGCCGGCATCAATCGGCACCAGTATTCGCCTTTCATACGCGTGGTCCCTGTACGCTGCCTCGGGTCGGTTAGCATGTTATGGGTGTCGACAGCTCTTGAAAGCGGTTACGACGGCATCATGTTAATGGGGTGCAAATCAGGTGACGATTATCAATGCCACTTCGTCAAAGGCAGTGGCTTGGCCAAGGAACGTATGTCCAAGGTCGGCGAAACGCTGAAAAGCATGATGCTTGAGGAAGAACGGATTGTCGTTGAAGAAGTCTCAATTGCTGATTCGGGCTCTATTCCAAAAGTCATTAACGATTTCGCTGAGATGATCGAAGAGATCGGCTACAACCCATTCAAGGGATTTTAGATTATGACTCAAGCGGTTCCTGAACAGGCCAGCAAGAAATATGATCTCGGGTTCGCCCGATGGGTATATGAAAATGTCGATGGTGGCGACAAACTGTCGATGTGCATGCAATGTGGCGCATGCTCCGGTTCCTGCCCAATCGGCACGCAGATGGATTACGGGCCACGCAAACTGTTTATGATGATACGCGCGGGCATGAAAGATGCGGTACTGTCGTCCAACACACTGTGGAACTGCACCAAGTGTTATCGTTGCGTGGTTCGCTGTCCGCGCGGTGTGCCGGTCACTTATATTTTGGGTGGGCTTGGCAGCAAGGCGGTTGAACTCGGTTATGCCGACAAGGAAGACAGCAAAAGTTTTGCCAGTGCGTTCTGGTGGAGTGCATCGAAATTTGGCCGGACGGATGAGCGCCTGGTTACGGCGAAATACTATTTTTCATTTGGATTGGTCGACGGAATCAAACGTGGCATTGCCAATTTGAAAATTGCTTTTGGTATGATCAAGACTGGGCGAATGCATATTGGCGCACCCCATAAGATTAAAGATGCCAAAGGGCTGCAATCGATTTTGGCCAAGGCCAAAGAAATTGAGAGTCGGGGCGGGAGTGCTTCTTCATGAGTGAAACTGAAAACAAAAAATTTACCTATTATCCTGGATGCAGTTCGCAGGGCAGTGCCCGGCATCTCGACGAGTCTCTTCGCGCCGTCGCCCCAGAACTGGGGATCGAATTGGAAGAACTTGATGACTGGAATTGTTGCGGTGCGTCGGTTGGCCATGTCGGCGGCGGCACATTACCCAACCTTTCTTTAACCGGGCGAAACCTGGCGAATGCCTCTAAGCAGGGAAGGCAGGATGTTTTAACCGGGTGTGCCGCCTGTTATCTGAATACTCATGCGGGCAATGAAAAAATTAAAAAGGATGTGGCCCTTCGTGGGCGGGTTAATGAGGCCCTGTCGGCGGCAGATCTCTCTTACGACGACGATTTGCAAGTGCGTCATGCCTGTGAAGTCATCGTCAATGATGTCGGACTGGAAAAAATCAAGGATCGGGTGACCAACCCGCTGACCGGGCTTAAAGTCGCTGGATATGTCGGCTGCCAGACGGTTCGCCCGTTCGCCAACACCGAAGGAGGTGGCAGTTACGACACCTACGATGACCCCGAATTTCTCGATAACTTTGCCGAAGCTTGTGGTGCTGAAGCGGTCGATTTTGACGTCAAAACGGCGTGTTGCGGCGGGTCTGTCTCTGTCATGAACCCTGAAAAAACCTTACACCTGATCAAGCAGATTCTCGATGCGGCCAAAGATGTTGGGGCCGATGTTATTGCGACACCATGCCCACTTTGCCAGACAAACGTTGAAATGTATCAAGAGGCGATCAATAAGGAATTTGGCACAGATTTCAACATTCCGGTGGTTTTCTATAGTCAACTTATGGCGGTCGCCTTTGGAATGGATAAGGAAAAAGGTGCAGCACTTCAACGCAACACCATCCGCTCCGAAAAGCTGGAGGGCATGGCGAAGTCATAGGCGCCTGTCTCGGCCCTCGTTTCACATCGCGACCAATCGATAGTAGATCGTTGTGCCTGTGTTTTATAGGCCTGTGTTGCCATTCGTTCGCGAAATCTGCGGGCGAAGCGGTGTGCTCACGTCCGCACATTGCGTTCAAACTGATCATAATTGTTTGCCCATTACTGCAATGTAACGTGGTTGACGCGGTGCGGCATGGACCCTATAAGGGCTGTGGGCCACGTCTCCCCAACGAGATGCGTCCCTTCTGCAAGGAAGGAGATCAAAATGATAAATCCTGCAAAACCGGTCCTTCGACCGGAGAATCCCCATTTTTCATCTGGACCCTGCTCTAAACGACCCGGTTGGTCGCTTGAAGGTCTTCGTCATGCTGCTCTTGGCCGTTCGCATCGTGCGAAAATCGGCAAAGAACGACTGAAATCCGTAATCGATAAATCCAGGCAAGTGCTGGGCCTGCCCGACGACTATCTGGTTGGTATTGTGCCTGCATCAGACACCGGTGCCGTTGAGTTATCGCTTTGGTCTCTCTTGGGCGCGCGCGGCGTCGATATGCTTGCGTGGGAAAGCTTTGGTTTGGGCTGGGCCTCAGACGTTGAGAAACAACTGAAGCTGGATGACGTCCGTGTGTTGAAAGCCGACTATGGTGAGATGCCCGACTTGGGCGCGGTGAATTTTGACCACGATGTGGTCTTCACCTGGAACGGCACGACGTCCGGTGTGCGGGTTCCAAATGGTGATTGGATTGCAAGTGACCGAAAAGGGTTAACCATTTGCGATGCCACGTCGGCGGCGTTTGCCATGGATTTACCCTGGGACAAGCTCGATGTTATCACCTATTCCTGGCAAAAAGTGCTTGGTGGGGAGGGGGCACATGGCATGTTGATCCTCAGCCCTCGGGCCGTTGAGCGGCTAAAAACCTATACGCCGACATGGCCATTGCCAAAAATTTTCCGCCTGACCAAGGGCGGGAAATTGATTGACGGTATTTTCAAGGGTGAAACCATCAATACACCATCGATGATGGCGGTCGAGGACGCGCTTGACGGGTTGAACTGGGCGACCAGTATTGGCGGGCAACCTGAGTTGGTTCGCCGTACTGAACGCAATTTGGCAGCCGTAAGTGCATGGGTTGAGGCCTCGGGCAATGTTGAATTTTTGGCGGCGGATGCAGAGACCCGTTCGTCGACATCAATTTGTCTGAAAATCACCGCCCCGTGGTTTACGGCGTTGGCGGAAGAACAACAGGGACCAGCGGCAAAGCGTCTGGTGGCATTGTTGGATGAAGAAGGCGTGGCGTTTGACATTGGTGCCCATCGTGATGCACCAGCCGGTTTGCGTATTTGGGCGGGTGCGACGATTGAAACGTCGGATCTGGAGGCCTTAATCCCTTGGATCGACTGGGGAATTGCCTGCCTTGAATCCGAATATTCCAACGCTGCCTAATAAAAGGATCTGACCATGCCAAAAGTACTTATCTCAGACAAAATGAGCCCGCTTGCGGAGCAATGTTTCAAAAACCGTGGTATCGATGTTGACGTTAAGCCGGGAATGTCCCCGGAAGAATTGAAGGCCTGTATCGGTGAATATGATGGTTTGGCCATCCGTTCGGCGACCAAGGCGACGCCAGAAGTCCTTGAAGCTGCGACCAAGCTGAAGGTCGTGGGGCGGGCTGGAATTGGCGTCGACAACATTAATATTCCGGCGGCGACGCAAAACGGCGTTGTTGTGATGAACACACCGTTCGGCAATTCGATTACGACGGCGGAACACGCCATTGCCATGATGATGGCTGTCGCCCGTGAAATCCCGCAAGCCAACACCTCGACCCATGCCGGGAAGTGGGAGAAGTCTCGTTTCATGGGGGTCGAACTGATGGGTAAAACTCTCGGTGTTATCGGCTGTGGTAATATCGGTTCAGTCGTTGCTGATCGGGCCCAAGGCCTGAAAATGAAGGTTATCGGGTACGACCCATATCTGTCGCCAGAACGGGCCGAGAGCCTGGGCATTGAGAAAGTCGATACGGATGAATTGTTTGCACGGGCTGACTTCATATCCCTGCACACGCCGCTGACCGACGCGACCCGAAATATCATTAATGCGGATGCTATTGCTAAAATGAAAGACGGCGTTCGCATCGTCAACTGTGCCCGTGGTGGCCTTGTGGTGGAGGAAGATCTAAAGGCCGGTCTGGAGTCGGGGAAGGTGGCTGGGGCGGCATTGGATGTGTTTTCCAGTGAGCCAGCGACGGAAAACGTGCTGTTTGGGATGGAAGGCCTTGTGGCAACACCGCACCTTGGGGCGGCGACCACCGAAGCTCAGGAGAAAGTTGCCGAACAGGTCGCTGAACAAATGGCTGATTATTTGCTGAATGGGGCGGTCACCAATGCCTTAAATATGCCGTCCGTCAGCGCAGAAGAAGCGCCAAAACTGCGACCATATATGAAGTTGGCTGAACAGCTTGGCAGTTTCGCCGGGCAAGCAACAAAAACAGCCTATGTGGAGATCACAATTGAATATGACGGTCTGGTTGCTGAGCTGAATACCAAACCTTTGACGGCGGCAATTCTACAAGGCTTGCTGGCACCGCTGATGGAAGGCGTCAACATGGTCTCGGCCCCGGTGATCGCCAAAGATCGCAATATCAAGGTTAGCGAAGTTACCACTGATTCGGGGGAGGCGTATCAGACCTTGGTCAGGGTGACCGTTAAAACCGAGACCCAGACCCGGTCAGTTGCCGGAACATTGTTCAACGGTATTGAACCCCGACTCGTTGAGATCAAGGGGATTGCCGTCGATGCCAAACTTGGGCCCAACATGCTGTTTATCACCAATAGAGATAAAGCAGGCTTTATTGGGGCTTTGGGAACAGCCATGGGGGCGGCGGGTGTCAATATCGCGACCTTTAATCTTGGCCGGGCTGAAGAAGGCGGAGACGCGATTGCGTTGATCGAGGTTGATGGTACGCCCGAACAAGCGCTGATAGATGAAATTTGCGCCCTAGAACATGTTGTTATGGTCAAGGCGATGCAATTCTAACCACCCTGAAGTTAACTTCGTTCCCTTATTAGAACACTTCCGGCGATTTTTGGATCACCGAAAGTGTTCTAACGAGTTGATATCCCCGCAAACCCACGTTCGCGAATGAACCTATTCGCTCCGGTTTTGCTCTAATCAATCCGTTCGCCGGGTCGGCTTCTCGGTTGTTTGGGGTCGAAGGATTTTTGGCGGCCATTACCAATGTCTTGAAGTTCATAAGGGGTCGTTTGATAGAGGTAATTCAGCCAGTTCCCAAATAACAAATGACCGCTTGAGCGCCAAGTATTGAGGGGCGTGTTTGCCGGGTCATTGTCTGGAAAGTAATAAGCGGGCAGGGACGCTTGCTCTCCCTTGGCGACGTCTCGGCTGTATTCTTCGTTAAGTGTGCGTAAATCGTATTCCAGGTGGTTGAGCATATGCACATGGTGAAGTTTACGGTCATGAACCAGACAAACCCCAGCCTCTTCTGACTCCATTAAGATTTCTAGGTTTTCGAATGGGGTGATGTCCTCGTGGAGGTTTTCGGTATGACGAGAGGTCGGGACCGGTACAACGTCGTTAAGCCCGCGGGTCAACATTGAGGTGTGATCAAGCACCGTGTGATCATAAATCCCAAACCGCTTTTCCGGCAGCCGATGTTTTGGGATATCGTAAAAATGTTTTAACGCCGCTTGCGCACCCCAACATAAATTAAACAGCCCGTGAACATTGCTTAACGACCAATCAAACAAATCACATAAGTCTTCCCAGTAATCGACCTCGGCAAAGTCCAGTTTCTCGACGGGGGCGCCGGTGACGATCAGGCCATCAAATTTTTGCTCACGAACGTCTGTCCACGGGTGGTAAAAGTCGAGCATATGTTCGCGCGGTGTATTCTTGGGTTCATAGGTTGAGGGCGCGATCAGGGTCACTTCGATCTGCAAGGGGCTGCTGCCGAGTACGCGGGCGAGTTGGGTCTCTGTTTTGATCTTTTCCGGCATCAGGTTAAGGATCGCGATACGCAGCGGACGAATGTCCTGGCGCACGGCATCGGCATCCTTAATGACCAACACCCCCTCTTTTTCCAGAATTTTATGGGCGGGTAGATCTTCAGGGATTTTGATGGGCATTGGAACTCCGGACGGGTATGCGGCTTACGTGCGGGCCTTCTGACGTTCAGCGCAGATGTTTACGTATTTCTCAAGTCGACGTTCGCGGTCCGGGTCGTCTGCGACTTGCAGACCAATGGCCTGAAAAATATTCCGCAGAACCCGATTGCTGTCAGGAACAGCAGGGCTATCGGATTGAAATAGGTCGTCAACGCTTATTGTAAAGCCATATTTGTCAGCAATGGCTGAATATCGTGGTTTTCGGAACTCCAATAATTTTGGAAAAAGTGGTCTGGCAAAGTCCAATGGCGAAATGCCAACGCCATCTTCCGGTTTATCTTCAAGTTCCGGGGCAATGAAGTCCGGGTTGTAAAACATCGGTTTAGGGTTGGTTTTGGCCCGCTCCAATACATCTTGTTCCGCCTTGGCATCCGCCTCGACATAAAGGATCAGGGTTTCATCGTTCAGTGCCGTTAGCACCGGGTCGGCGTCATCTTCGGGATTAACGATTTCGCACAAGCTGCCGCTGGCATCATTGATGAAGTTCTGGCATTGGTAAATGTTCCACGCCTTGCGAATAAACCGTCCGGTATCTTTCATCGAATCAATTTCGGCCAGTCGATACAGGTTTTGTCGCTCAAGAAACGTCGCTTTATCGAGCCCCCGTTCTGCCGCATCGCCATACATCCCAAGAAAGGTCGACACCGGTTCTAAATTATCGACCGAGATGTTATGGTCGATATAAATCGAATCTGATTTCAGCAACGCCGGAACAAAGGGATCATCCATCTGCATGATTTTGAATTTGACGTTGTCGATGATGTGTTCCGATAGGTAGCGGGTTCCGATCCGGTAGTCGGCGGAATAGTGAAACCAATTGGCACTATGACGCAGCCCTGATGACAAATGGGTTTTGCCGACCCCCGACATGCCAAGCAGTGTAATTGCATGGTGAAGGTGCTTAAATTTGTCGAATTCAATCATCTTATGAGACCCTGATGCACGATGGCGATAGGCGCAAAGATATCTGAATTTTCCCGTTAGTCCAATGTCTTGACGATGCGATTGGTGGTTCGTGAGCGGACCTCATTGAGGTGAAATCGCCATGAACCAGGGCTTATTTGAATTCTATCTCGACAAAAACAAATTCAAAGTTGTTGGCGTTGATCACATCATGTTCGACGCCAGCTTCACGAAAATAGGACTGCCCCTTAGACAGTTCAGCAATTGTCTCGGTTCCTTCGCCATCGACAATTTTAAGCTGTCCGTCAGACATCGGGGTGACGACGTAATCAAGATCATGCCGATGCCATCCGGTTGCCGCACCCGGCGGAAACCGCCACTCGGTGACGCGTGTTCGCTGATTGTCAATTTGTATCGTTGGTATGGCATTTTTGGCGGTCATAATTTTGCCCTTCTATTGAACGACTAGGTAGCCACAAAACAGGCCGTTCTCATAAGAGCCAATTATTCCAATCCGATCAGTCCAGTGACTGGCTGTACCAGAGATGGGTCATGGATTGACCCGGGGATGATGATTGCTTGGGATTAACAAAAAAAAGACTCCCCACACCAAGACAATCCATGGTTATATAGGACTAAGCTTAGCCTACAGGGCGGGCACTAGAAAACGGGGTGGAATGTGAACCTTAAATGGCAGTCAACCGGACTGGCGTTTGTGGTTTTCGAGGCGCGTGCTTACTTCCCCCGTCGGCCAATTAATACGGGGTAAATTAAATGCAGAAATCTTTAAGCATCGATCCAGGCAAGTGTACCGGTTGTCTTCAGTGTGAGCTTGCCTGCTCATATGACAATGAAGGCGTGTTTAACCCGTCCAAGTCACGGATTAAGGTTTTCAACTTCCATGATCAGGGGCGTTATGTACCTTATACCTGCACCCAGTGCGATGAAGCCTGGTGTTTGCATGCATGCCCAGTTGACGCGATCTCCGTCGATGCGGCAACGGGCGCTAAAATCGTTTCTGATACGCTTTGTGTTGGCTGTAAAGTTTGCACCATTGCCTGCCCGTTCGGCACGATCAATTACAATCAGGCGACCGGCAAGGTTATTAAATGTGATCTTTGCGAAGGTGAGCCGGAATGCGCCAAGGCCTGTCCGACAGACGCAATTACTTTTGTCGATTCGGACTGGACTGGGCTCGAAAAGATGCGCGCATGGGCAGCTAAAACCGACGCCGCCGTACAAGCTGAAGCATAAGGGAGATGAAAAATGGCATGGGCTAGAAATATTCTGCGCGTCAATTTGACTGCCGGTACGTGTGCAAACGAACCCCTCAACATGGACTGGGCGGGGAAGTATCTCGGCCAACGCGGCTTGGCGACCAAATATCTGGTCGAGGAAACCAACCCAAAGGTTGATCCGCTGTCCCCGGACAACAAAATGATTATGGCGACCGGTCCCTTGACCGGCACGTGCGCCTCTACGGCCGGGCGCTATTCGGTGATTACCAAAGGGGCGCTGACGGGGGCGATTGCGTGCTCTAATTCCGGTGGGTTTTTTGGCAATGAAATGAAGAACGCCGGTTATGACATGATCATTTTTGAAGGCAAATCGGCGAGCCCGGTTTATCTACTCATTAACAACGACAAGGCCGAGTTGCTCGACGCGTCTGACTATTGGGGGTCGTCCGTTTGGGATACGGAAGAGGGAATCAAGAAAAAGCATCAGGACCCGCTTCTTCGTGTTGCCTCAATCGGGGTCGCCGGTGAGAAGGGCGTAAAGTTTGCCTGTATCGTTAACGATATGGATCGGGCTGCGGGGCGCTCAGGTGTGGGCACCGTGATGGGGTCAAAAAACCTGAAAGCGGTGGCGATTCGTGGCAATAAGGGCGTCAGCGTTGAGAACGCGCCTGAGTTTATGAAAGCCGTCACTGCGGGCAAAGGCGTTCTCAGTGAAAACGCCGTAACCGGGCAGGGCCTGCCGGCCTTTGGCACCCAGGTTTTGATGAACGTGATCAACGAAACCGGTGCACTACCGACCCGCAACCACCGCGATATCCAGTTTGAGGGCGCGCATTCGATCTCTGCCGAAGCCATGGCCGAGCCGCGCGAATCAGACGGTAAGCCCAATCTGACCACCAATGCGGCCTGTTTTGGCTGCACCATTGCCTGCGGTCGAGTCTCGACAATTGATCGTACCCACTACACGGTCAAGGACCGTCCAGAGTATCATAAAGCTTCTGGTGGTCTGGAATATGAGGCAGCTTGGGCCTTGGGGGCGTCAACCGGCATTGATGACCTCAATGCGCTGACGTTTGCCAACTTCATCTGTAACGAACAGGGCATTGATCCGATTTCCTTTGGCGCCACCGTTGGTGCGGCGATGGAAATGTTTGAAGACGGCGTGCTGACCACCGAGCAAACCGGCGGGATCGAGCTTAAATTTGGCTCCGCCGAGGCCTTGACCCAGTTGGTTGAATTAACCGGCAAGGGTGAGGGATTTGGTGCCGAAATTGGTCTTGGCTCCAAGTTGTTATGTGAAAAGTACGGCCGCCCGGAATTGTCCATGTCGGTCAAGGGGCAGGAGTTTCCTGCTTATGATGGCCGTGGTATTCAGGGCATGGGGTTGGCCTATTCGACGTCAAACCGTGGTGCTTGCCATCTTCGGGGCTACACTGTGGCGTCGGAGGTGTTGGGGATTCCTGAAAAAACCGATCCGTTGGTCACCGAAGGCAAAGCCGGATTGGTCAAAGCCTTCCAGGATGCGACAGCCGTCGTTGATTCCGCCGGAATTTGCGTGTTCACGACCTTTGCCTGGTCAATGGATGATATCGGTCCGCAGATTGACGCCGCCTGCGAAGGCGATTGGTCGGTCGAAAACCTGATGGAAGTTGGTGAACGCATCTGGAATATGGAGCGCAACTACAATCTGGCTGCCGGGTTCACAGGCAAAGACGACACCCTTCCGGCGCGTCTGCTGAAGGATGCGGCTAAAACCGGACCCGCCGCAGGCAAAACCAGTGGCCTCGATCAGATGTTGCCGGAATATTACCAAATGCGCGGCTGGACTGCGGAAGGGGTGCCGACCAACGAAACGCTCAGTCGTCTGGCTTTATAATTCAGGCGTCACGCAAGGGCTAATATCGGGGCATCGATTTCCTGTTGGAAGCGATGCCCCGGCTTTTTTTACTGACTACAAGTTTCAATAGGAGTGGATCATGACCTACGTTGTCGTTGGTGCGGGCCCGGCAGGGGTTGTCGGTGCGGAAACCCTGGCTAAAGCCGATCCGGGCAGTGAGGTTATTTTGATTGGTGGCGAAGATGCGCCGCCTTATTCGCGCATGGCCATCCCCTATTACCTGACCGGCAACATTGATGAGCAAGGAACCTACCTGCGCAAAACCGAGGGGCATTATGACCGTCTTGGTATTAAATACCTGCAGGCGACAGTCGAAAGTGTGTCACCTGACAACCATGAAATAAAACTTGCTGGGGGGGCGACGCAGACTTATTCCAAACTGCTGATCGCCACTGGTGCCAGCCCGATAAAACCGCCCGTGCCGGGTCTTGATCTGCCGGGGGTACATCATTGCTGGACGCTTGAAGATGCGCGGCAAATTATTAATCTCGCCCACCCGGGAGCCCACGTCACGCTAATGGGGGCCGGGTTCATCGGTTGCATCATCCTCGAATCGCTGGTCGAACGGGGGGTCAACTTGACGGTGGTTGAGGCTGAGGACCGGATGGTCCCAAGAATGATGAACCAAACGGCAGGCAATATGATCAAGGATTGGTGTATTGCCAAAGGGATCAACGTGCTGACCTCTACCCGGGTGACAAAAGTTGAATCCCGCACTGAAGGTGACGAAGACACCTTGTACGTTGATTTGGACAACGGTGATCAAATCCCGGCACATCTGGTTGTTGTCGCAGCGGGTGTCAAATCAAATACTGATTTCCTGGCGGGCAGCGGTATTACCATCGAAGACGGTATTCGCGTTGATGAATATTTACAAAGTTCCGTGGCTGATGTTTATGCCGCTGGCGATTGCGCCCAGGGCCCGGATTTTTCCGGCGGTTGGTCGGTGCACGCCATTCAACCGACATCGGTCGAGCACGGTCGTTTCGCCGCCACCAATATGGCAGGTAAGACGATGAAATATCAGGGCAGTTTGGTGATGAACGTGCTCGATACGGCTGGATTGATCTCGACCTCGTTTGGTCAATGGCAAGGTGTGGGCGGCGAATACGTCGAAGCCATCGACAAAGACAGCTCCAAATACCTGCGTCTGGAATTTGATGATGACAGACTTGTTGGATCGCTTTCACTGGGGCGGACCGATCACATGGGGGTAATCCGGGGCTTGATTCAGAACAGAACCAGACTAGGTGAATGGAAACAAAAGCTGATGGAAGACCCGCACCGAATTATGGAAGCCTACGTCAGCCACGCCTACCAGTAAGCCTACATGTTGGTTATTCGCTTATGAACATTCGCATCAAGCTCTACGCCATGCTCGCCGCTCATTTGCCACCCGGCGCGGTGAAGAATGAAGCGGAAATTGGCGTCTCCGACGCCGCCACTGTGCATCAGGTGCTAACGTCGTTGAACGTGCCCATGGAACAATGCCATTTGGTCCTGATCAACGGCGTTTTTGTAGCCCCCAGCGAACGCGACCGCCACGCCCTGAATGAAGGCGACGCGCTGGCCGTCTGGCCGCCGGTCGCGGGCGGATAACAGGTGCCTGATCAAGTTGTCATACACAAGGAAATGGGCATTACCCATTCCGATTTTTTCAGGATCATCAAAAACGCGCTTGGGCGTGACGATTTTATCCAATCAGCTGACGGCGTTGTTCTCGATCAAGACGGCCGACGACTGCAGATCACCCTCGGCCCGGAAGGCAAACGCCGCATCGCCCTGATGGTGATCCCAAAAACAAACGTTACATTAAGCTTCTCGGGTTACGGCGATGATGACATCAAGGCGACCGTCAAGCGGTTCGATATGATGTTTAAGAAGGGTGGGGGGTGAAACATTCCGCCGCGGTTACGGCGGGAAAGTTGCGCACGATTAGTTCATGAAAGAATGTAAGTCAAAATGACCAAGATTTATCAGCAAGATTATCTGTTCCATCAACCGTTCGATCTCTGTATTGTCCTCTTGCCGCATTTTGTAACCTCCATGGTTGGTTTGTAGCTTTCATGGAATAACAAAATAACGGATCGCCCCACTGGGGGGGCATGCCCCCCAGTGGGGCACAAAGTGCAAACACCAATGGGGCACAAAGTGCAAACACCAATTAAATTTCCAAACCTCAGGTTACACGGACAATTATAGTTTGGTAGCAACGCCCTCTTGCCAGTCATTATCTGTAGTAATTCATGTGTGGGCAGCACCTGCATTGCAGGAGATTTTTCACTGTGTTTTGAGAGCTCTATGGGTAGATTGAACGTTCAATCATTCGCAATCGTCAAAATTGTTTATTCATTCTATGTCATGTTCCACTATGATGGTTGCTATCTAGGGTGCCAAATCGGAAATGCTATATGAGGCGCGTTTTACTGTTTCTAGTATGCTCCGTCGTGTTTATCATTGGGGTTCTGTCGGTAGGTGATGTGATCCCAAGTGTGGACCCGTTCGATGATCGTCGTCCGAATCTGGCTCAGGATTTTAGCGGTTACGACGAACGTCCCATCGCACTGATGAAAATTCGACACAGTTCTGAACGTGGTCGACCCTATGATGTCGGGCTGTTCGGAAACAGCCGTATTCTATCGGTCGGACGAGAGAATATAACCGGTAACGCGTGTTCCACCTTTAACTATGCCCTATCAGGGCATTCCTTTCGAAGCACAGTCCAACTGCTGGAGCGTTTGTCCTGGGAAAAGGCGTTGCCCCGCCTCGCCATTATTAGTATGGACCATTTCGAGTTGCAAATGACCAACAATCCTGTTTGGACTGGTTGGTGGCGGCGTTGGCATGTTTTTTTGGGCGACATTGCGATTGCGTTCAGAGAACCTAATAGTGATCTTCGCGATAAAGCACGCATCATATGGCGGCTTATTTCGACAGAGACGATCATTTTTCAACGACGGTTCGAATTTTCTTTTTTTCGCCGTGCGGTTTTAGATGCACTAAAGTGGAACGGTGACATCTTCCGAGATGTTGATATCGGCAGACCCGGGTATCGTCCGGACGGTAGTTTTTATTCTCCGCCTCTGCCGCCCAAGGAGATCGCCGCAATGACACGCACAACACCACAAATTATCAATAGTGTCTTGCGCTCTGATCTTGAACGACTTTTCCGGATGGCCCGTGACAGCAATCTCAAGCTTGTTCTTTATGAATCGCCCTTACATCCGGCAAGTGCTGTCGTTTTTGATGCTGCACCATCGTTTTTTGCTGACGCAAACCGACGAACCTTTCTGGAGACATGCCAGGGTTTTGGAATTACTTGCTTCTCTGCCCCACGCGAACCCTTTCTCAGGCTTGGTGGGTGGGGGGACGCGAGCCATCCACCACCATCTATGCTGGGCAAGTGGATTAGCTCCATTATCCATAGTCAATTTGCTGGATGTACGTCGTGATTTTCAACGATTTCGCGTTTTTGTTCGTATTCCTTCCGGCAGTACTTACCTTATTTTTTATGCCTGGGGCTAGGCGGTTTCGAGCTCATACGTTAATCGTCTCGTCGTTGGTGTTTTATGGAATTTCTGGTATCGAGCACGCGTTGATACTGTGTGCTGATGTTGTTTGGGTGTATTTTCTTGTAACCAGACCGGGATTTTGTATGAGTCGTGTTCTGCTTACTGCGGCGGTAGTTCCTCCTGCCCTTGCTCTTATATACTATAAGTATCTTGGATTTTTTTTACGGACTTTTATTGATCTCAATAATCCGCTGAACCATCAGAAATTTAATCTTTTCGTCGATGTCCTTCTTCCTGCCGGGATTTCTTTTTTCACCTTTCAAATTATTTCGTTCGCCGTTGATCGCTACCGGGGGGACGTCAAAGACATTCCTTCATTTTCCCATTTTGCAGCTTACATAATGCTTTTTCCGCAACTCGTTGCGGGTCCGATTCTGCGCTACAGGGATGTTTCTGTTCCTCTTCGACATCTAGAACATTTCCGCCTTGATGGCCGACACGCGGCCCGAGCCGTCGGTTACATTTGCCTAGGGTTGGCCGCAAAGGTGTTGATCGCGGATACGTTGAACCACTACATTATAGATTATGGCAATGACCCTGGGCATTTGTCGCAGTTGGCTGTCGCGTATACAATTCTGGCCTACAGTTTTCAGATTTATTTCGATTTTTACGGGTATTCGATGATCGCAATCGGCCTGGGCGCTCTATTTGGCTTCTCATTTCCCCAAAATTTCAAGCGTCCGTATATGGCCGTGAATCCGCGAGAATTTTGGCGATGCTGGCACGTAACGCTATCTTTTTGGATTCGTGATTACTTGTATATTCCATTAGGTGGAAACAAGTCCTACATCCGAAATATGTTTATCGTAATGGCTGTTTGTGGTTTGTGGCATGGCGCTGGGTGGTCATTCATAGTCTGGGGGCTTTATCATGCCTGCCTTGTCGCTGCGTATCACTATTGGAAAGCTGTGTGGGACCGTATGGTTGCGGTAATCCAGAGATGTTTGACATTTACCCTAGTTTCTTTGGGGTGGTTGCTCTTTCTCTTTGATTTCGCGGGTATCCAAAAAATTCTTAGCAGCCTTACCGGTGCCGCCAACGTTACGCACCCGGACCCAAGCATTGAAATGTGGGTAGGTGTTACGATTGCAGCTGTGTTCACTTTCCTCGTTAATTTAGAACCGCTTGCCGAAAACAATGCAACCGTCCCTTGGAAGGTTGCATTGATAAATCTAGGCTTCTCTTTTCTTTTTGTTTTTGTGTTACTCTTCTTAGATCAATCTGAGACGTTCATTTATTTTCGATTCTGATCGACGGGATGACGAGGTGTATTAGGACCAAGTTGAGGCCAAATGAATGCTTTCAAAGCAAGCCTGTTCACAGATCTGTTTTCGTCTGCCTGAGTTACCTTTTATCATTCGCGTAAGGGTTATCATTTTTCCTGACAAATATACGGATGGGGATGCCATCCAGGCCGAAGGCTTCGCGGAGGCCGTTGATCAGGTAGCGGTTGTAGGATTCTGGCAACTGTTCAATTTTGCTGGCAAATAACACAAAGGTTGGCGGACGGGTTTTGGCCTGGGTGACGTAGCGTATTTTAATGCGCCGCCCGGAGGTCATCGGCGGTGGGTGGGAGGCTGTCATGGCAATCAGCCAGCGGTTTAGGGCACCGGTCGATACACGGGTATTCCAGGTTTCGTATGCCTTTAAAACAGCCGGCATTAACTTATTCAGGCCTTTTCCGGTCTTAGCCGAACAGGTGACGATGGGCACGCCGCGAACTTGGGGCAGGGAGGTCTGCAAGCGGTCTTCCAAGCGCTGTATGGACGCCTTACGGTCGTCGGCGGCATCCCATTTGTTAACGACAATGATCAAGGCACGGCCTTCCTCGATAACGTGCCGCGCAATCGTTAAGTCCTGTTTGTCGAGTACGGCATTGGCATCAAGCGCCAGGATGACAATTTCGGCAAAACGGATGGAGCGCAAGGTGTCGCCAACGGACATGCCCTCAAGTTTTTCCTTGATCCGCGCCTTTCTACGCAATCCTGCGGTATCAACCAGCCTGATTTCGCGGTCCTTGTACCGCCATTTGACGGCTATAGCGTCACGCGTGATGCCTGCTTCCGGGCCTGTTAACAGGCGATCCCGACCGATCAATTTATTGATCATGGTCGATTTTCCAACATTGGGTCGCCCAACGATGGCAAGTTTTAGGGTGCCATCGTCTTCCTCATCATCGATTTCATCTTGATCTTCGTCGAACCGGTCATCGGATTGCGATGGGGGGGCAGGTGGTGCCGACGCGGCTACCCGGTCCCTGTGTTCACATAAGGCGTCATATAGATCGAGGAGCCCTTCGCCATGTTCGGCGGAAACGGCGACGGGATCGCCCATGCCTAGGGAATAGGAGGCCAGCAGCCCGTCCTGCCCTGCTTTGCCTTCGCATTTGTTGGCGACGAGCAAGACCGGCGTTTTTTGACGCCTTAGCCATTGAGCAAAATGTTCATCTAGTGGGGTTAAACCCGCCCGACCATCAATTAGAAAGAGGGCGACGTCGGCCTCTCCGATGGCGATTTCCGTTTGTTGGCGCATGCGGGATTGCAGACTATCATCATAGGCGTTCTCAAGACCAGCGGTGTCAACCAGATGAAATTTCAGGTCTGATATGCTGGCTTCGCCTTCACGCCGATCGCGGGTCACGCCAGGCGTATTGTCAACAATTGCGTGCTGGGTTCCAGTCAAGCGATTGAACAGAGTGGATTTGCCCACGTTAGGGCGACCGATAACGGCGACGGTAAAAGTCATTGTAAGTTTTTTCGCTTTAAAGGGGTCTGCCACGACCCCGCTTGTTTAAATGCACGCTACCCTATTGGTAAGCGACCAGTTCTGCGTTATCGACGAGAAAATAAACACTGCCATTGGCGACGACCGGAGGCACGGAAACGCCGTCAGGCATCTCAACTACGCCAAGAATTTTACCGTTATAAGGTGATACGGCTAACGCCTCGCCGTTGGAGCCCGCGACAATCAGCCGGTCACTTGCCAGGATCGGTCCTGTCCAAATGATCGGGTCCACTTGGTCTTCAGGGTCTTCATAACGGGGCAGGCCGCGAACCCAGCGGATACGCCCGTCCTGACGCGAAATGCAAATGACTTCGGCGTCGTTGGTCAACGCAAACACATAGTCTCCCGCCACCCATGGGTTTTCCAAACCGCCGATATCGCGATCCCAAATACGTTTTCCTGATCTCAGGTCAATGGCGACGATTTGTCCGCCGTTGCTCATGGCGATAACCCGCCCTCGGTCGATGATCGGACGACCGCGAATGTCTGCCAAAGTCGAAATGATTTCAGTGCGCCGCACTGAGGCCAATGACTCTTCCCACAAAACCCGCCCATCACCAACACGTAGGGCAACCAATTGCCCGGATGTATAAGGTGCGACGACAACGCCATGGTCGACAGCTGGACTGGCACCGCCCAGAACGCTGGCGGTTTCCGGCAATCCTGAATGAGTCCATAGCTGATTGCCGTTTTTTGCATCAAGGGCAAACATCTGATTATTGAGCGTAATGGCAAAAACCCGGCCCCCACGCACAGTCGGCGCGGCACGCATAGGCGCATCTAGGGATTTACGCCATGCAATTTTGCCAGTTTTGGCATCAAGGGCTATGACTTGGGCATAACCGGTGGTTACGTAGATAGCACCCTCACTATAGGCAATGCCGCCGCCGATAAGCCCTTCGTCTTCGTCTTCCGGAGTTAAACCAATTGACCACAGGTGTTGTCCCGTTTTAGCGTCAATCGCCGATACAACTGATTGTGAGTCCATGGTGAAGACTTTGCCTTCAGCAACCACTGGTTCACCGTTCAGGCGTTCCTCGCCATTGGACCCACTGCCGACGTTTACCGACCAAACCGGCTTTAACGCGTCACGAACCTCGATATGATGCATGGCATGATTGGCATAGCCGCCGGCTTGTGGCCAACTTGCGTTAGCAGTGGGTGGTGGCAGCAGAATTTTGGTATTTGCAAGCTCAGGGTCGGGCGACAACGAGCGTTCGTGCTGAAGCACGGAAATACGTTCACCAGGAAGAGGAGGAACTTTTTTGCCGCCATCAAACAAGTCTTCATACACGGCACAGCCGCTGAGGGTTACAGCGGTAAGTGCAATCAATAGACCCTTTCGCATATTTTCTGACCTGTTCCTGAATTCTGACGATTTGACTTTTTGTCAGCAGTTACCAAAATCGTTTACTATTCAATTGCTTTTAACATTTCGCCAGCACGTTGGGCCAGCCCTCGTGGTGTCGTCGCGTCATCAGCAAGCGTCTTGAAATGCATTTTTGCTTTTGTCTTGTCGCCGCTTTTAAGCGCTGCGATACCCAGGGCTTCGCGGGCGCTATGCCGCCACGGGTTTTTGCCGTCCAACAATGTATCCAAGCGGGCTGTTAAAGGCGCGTCACTAACGGATCCGCTGAGTTCTTGCATTGCCCCGAGGATGACCGCCAAATCACGATACTGTTGCGCCAATCCATCCAATTTGCTCAGGCCTTCATAGGCCTTGGCTGACCCGGCATGGTCCCCTTTTGTCGACAGCAATCCGGCTTCACGAAATCTTGCCAACTGAGCATATCCATCGCTGTTGCCGTCGGCGATTTTTTCGAATGCGGCGATGGCATCGTCAGGATTTTTGGAAATCAGGGCACGCGCTGCGTCAAACGCTTCGCCCCGGGCTATGCGTTGCTTTGTATCGTAGGTCTGCCAACCTTGAAATGCCGCGACGCCAACAACAATCGCCAACGCGGCGCCGACGACATAACTGCCGTAAGTCTTCCACAGCTGATCGGCTTTGTCCTGGCGAAGCTCTTCCTCTATCTCTTTGAATAATGCGTTGTTTTCATCGGCCACCGGCCACTCCTCAAATCAAAAGTCTCAATTCGCAGGCAGAAATTAGGCTGTATCAGCGTTTCGTCAACCTTATTGTGCAGTGTTTAGCTGCTCATCAGCAAAATACTCGCCCTATGGCATAAACAAATCCATAAAAAACAGTAATTTTTACCGCCACTTGATCGAGCATCCGATACTGGGGGATTGAATTTCAGGACCTTTCCCCGTTTTGATCATGCCGAGCATGGCTTCAACCAGTTCCCGTTTGGCGTCAGGCGGTGATGGATTGCGGCCAGATTCGTCCAGTCGACCTCGGTATTGAAGTTCCACATGGCTGTTGAAGCCAAAAAAATCAGGCGTGCAAATTGCGCCATAAGCGCGGCCAATTTCCTGTGTTTGATCAATCAGATAAGGGAAGGGAAATGCGTGTTTGGCGGCAAACGTTTTCATATTTTCAAACGAGTCTTCGGGGTAGGCCTCTGAATCGTTGGAATTGATGGCGGCAACGCCGATGCCCGCATTGATTAAAAGACCCATATCTTCACTCAGTCTGTCGGCGATTGCCTTAACATAGGGGCAATGGTTGCAAATAAACATTACCAGCGTTCCGTTTGCGCCAATGATGCTATCCAGGCTGTGGGCTCTGCCATCGATGCCGGGCAATTCAAATGATGGTGCGCGCCACCCGGCGTCACAAACTGGAGTTTCGAGAGAGACCATAACTGAACATCCTATGTGCACGCGATATGGTTACGACCCTAGCACTTCGAAGGCCAAGGTAAAATAATGATTGGAAGAATTCATGGGACAAAAACCACGGTAATCGACTGAGCCATGGTTATGAAAGATTACTCATTTTGTGATTCGACGTAAGTCCCTTGGCAATGGAGATGGTTATGTCGAAGAAGGAGAAGGCGAAAGTCATGATTTTCTTGAGCGTTCTTCTGCCCCCGGCCAGCGTAGGGTTCTGGGCCAGCGCGCGGCGGGCGACAAGTTCAATGAGATCACAGCCATTCCTCAATTGCTTGCGCTTATTCTGCGTGCAATATTTGTGAATTTGGCCCCTTACGGGACCCTTACAAGAGAGCAAGCCGCTAATATTTCAAAATGTTTCAATTGATCTATGTCATGTCAATTGACGCGTGGCGACTATTTTATCGAGCTTTTGTCACCAAACGAAGATTTTTGGAAAGAGTTTTTGAAACGAATAGGATTTTTTACATGGTTGCTTTCATGAAAAACACCCGAATCGGTGTTCGTTTCGTCATGGCGCTGGCGTTGCCAGTTGTCGGAATGTTGACTTTTTCGGGACTGACTGTTTTTGAGAATTATCAAGCCAAAACAGAAATGGGGAAAGTTTATGAACTGGCACAAGTTGCCCCGGTGATCAGCGCTGTCGTCCATGAATTGCAAAAAGAACGTGGCATGTCCGCCGGTTTTATTGCCAGTAAAGGAGTTGCTTTTGTCGACGATCTTCCCGAACAGCGTGGACTAACCGATCAGAAACAGGCTGTCCTGACCAGAACGTTAAAGACTTTTGACGCTACATCTTTTAGCACCGGGCTCCATATAAAGATTAAGATGGCTCAGAACGCCCTGTCTGGATTGAAGGATACGCGTAGCAATATTAGCGACTTGAAGATATCTGTCCCGCAGATGGCTGGATACTACACACCGACGATTGCGAAGCTTTTGTATATTGTCGAAGAGATGACATTGCTGAGTACGAATGTCACGGTTACCAACGCCATCACTGCCTATACGGCGTTCCTGCAGGGTAAGGAACGCGCGGGGATAGAACGGGCGATGGGTGCTGGCGGTTTTGGGGCCGGAAAGTTTGCTCCGGGAATTTACAGAAAATTTCTTCAGTTAATAGCCATGCAAAACACTTATCTGGGGCGTTTTGATATCTATGCGACAGATCAACAAAAGTCATTTTTCAAATCGATGGTGACTGGACCGGCGGTAGAAGAAGTCGACCGAATGCGTAAGATTGCTATTGAAAGCCCAGTAACGGGAACGACGGAAAATATTACGGCTCCGTATTGGTTCAAAACGATCACTAAAAAAATCGAATTATTGAAGGTTGTTGAAGACAAAATCGCTTCGGATTTGCAATCAACTGCTGCTGAAATCGAAAGCTCCGATTTAACAGTGTTTGTAACTCAGAGTATCATTACGCTTATTTTTTTGGTGATCACCATTACGATGGTTTATTTCATTGTTGCTGGGGTGGCAGGCCCACTAAAAGCGATGACGGCAAGAATGAAAGCTCTTGCCGATGGTGAAAAGTCTTCTGAAATTCCAGGTGTTGAGCGAGGGGATGAGATTGGCTCCATGGCGGTTGCTGTTCAGGTCTTCAGAGACAATATGATCCGGGCGGATCAGTTGGAAGAAGAGCAGCGGCACGCGCGAAAATCAAGAGAACAGCGACAAAACAGGATAGATGGATACATCAGCGATTTTGAGTTGACGATGATGACTGTAATGGAAGGCATGGAGAACGCTGATGCTGTCATGAAAAAAACCGCAGACGAAATGAACACGGGAGCCAATGAGACCATGGCGCAAGCGTCGACGGTTTCTGCCGCCGCTGAGGAAGCCTCCGTTAATGTGCAAACAGTTGCCAGCGCAACCGAGGAGTTATCCGCTTCAATCTGTGAAATTGCGCAGCAGGTTTCCCATTCTACAGAGATCACTGCTCAGGCAGTAACCAGCACCAACAGCACAATGGCGGAAATTCAGGAATTGGAAGGCTTGGTCGCAAAGATTGGAGATGTGGTTCAGCTGATCTCTGACATCGCTGAGCAAACTAATCTGCTGGCACTAAACGCCACTATTGAAGCGGCAAGAGCCGGTGAATCAGGTAAAGGCTTTGCAGTTGTTGCATCTGAAGTAAAAAACCTGGCCAATCAGACTGCCAAAGCGACCGAAGAGATTAGCAAACAAATATCCGATGTGCAGCAGTCGACGACCACCTCCGTAGCATCAATCAAGGGCATTGCAAATATTATCAAGAACATCAATGACGCCGCAGATTCTATTTCCACTGCCGTTAAGGAGCAGGATGCGGTAACCCGTGAAATAGCGACTAATGTTGAGCAGGCCTCCTCAGGTACGGTTGAAGTCTCTTCGTCAATTGTTCATGTGAGCAACTCTGCAAGCCGGTCTCTTCAATTGGCAGCAAACATAGGCGAATCTTCTGAAGGCCTGTCTGAGCAGACCGTTGCGTTGAATACGAACGTTGAACGGTTCCTCAGTAATGTACGGTCTGCAGATGGTGGTGATCCCGAGGAGTTGATTGTCTGGAGCAAGGATATTGAAGTTGGGCATGACTCGATTGATGGAGAACATAAAAAGCTCATAGCGATCATCAATAATCTTTATTCAGCCGTGAGGTCCGGCGCAGGGAGTTCCGCTATCAATGAGGCGTATGGGGAAATGATTGCCTATACAAACACACACTTTTCAAATGAAGAACGGGTAATGGAAAATGCAAGTTATCCGGATATCGAGAATCACAAGTCACAACACCGAAAATTCGTTGAACGGCTGGAACTGGTCTATGATGAACTGAAATCTGGCAGTGATCCGTCAGGGAAATCGTTGCTCAATTTACTTGGAAGCTGGTGGACGACGCACATCAAAACGTCCGACCAAAAGCTCGCTAGGTATATGAGGTGATGTCCTGTAGTAATACCCCCCTCCTTTTTCAACGATAGAAAGTCACAACACCTTAATTTTTCGTTGGATAATTATGAGTCCGCTCTGGGTGAATTCAGATTAACACCCCCTTAACTACGACCTGTGATAATATAAACGAGTCGGGATTTTCAGAATGTCAGTTGGCATTCGCCCTGGAGACCTTTAAATGCGCAAGCTCCTGCTTTTGTTACCCCTTTGTGTGTTGAGTGCCTGTGGGCCACTGATGTCGGCCAGCGTTCCTGGATTGGCACAGGTTGATGTGTTGACCGTTATGGGAACAGATAAGACAATTGTGGATCATGTGGTTTCTTTATCTAGTGGCAAAAACTGCTCGGCCGTACGTGTTGAGAAAGGCCAGTATTACTGCGAAGAGGATGAACCCCGCATTGAGCAGAATATGAATTGCTACAATACGCTTGGGGAAGTCACTTGTTATACCCGTCCTGACCCTCACCACGGTCGGTATCAGAAGATCGGTCAAAACAATAGTTCCCGACTGATCAAACCCTCTCCAGTTAACCGTAAATAGGCCCCTGGGCGGACATTCCAATGACGCTTCATTGAGGATGATGACGTAATGGCAGCCTTTAGATTTATAAATATGCTGTTGGTCGTCGCGGCCTTGGCGTTGTCAGCCGCTGCGGCGTATGTATTTTTTGGCCGTACGGGTATCGACGAAGCGGAAAAGCGGCTCAGTCGTTATGAGATGCGGATTGACGCCGAAATTCCGTTGGCGCAAGCCGGTGACATCAATGCCCAATATAAACTGGGGCGCCTCTATCGGTTTGGCGAAGGGCGCACGCGAAACTTGAAGCGGGCGGTCAAGTGGTTGCGTGGTGCTGCCAAAGGTGGTCACGGTGGTGCTCAATACGAATTGGGTCAGATGTACGCCAAGGGTCAAGGGGTTAGTCAAAGCTATTATCGGGCCGTTGAGTGGTTCAGCTTGGCGGCGCGCGTCAGCAATCATCGTAGTGCGCAATTCGCTTTGGGGGAGCTATATTTTCTCGGGCGTGGTGTTGATCGTGATTTTATCGATGCGCGCAAATGGTTGTTAATGGCGGCGATCCGTAATCACCCACTTGCTCAATATTATATCGGTCAACTGTATGAAAAGGGGTGGGGTGGTGAGACCAATTATATTGAAGCCTTCAAGTGGTACACCTTGGCGAGTCGTAAGGTTGCCGAAATCAAATCCGCAGATGCTAAATATGACCCTAACGGCGCCCTAGCCAATTTGCGCACCCGTCTAAACCGGTCACAGCTTGCCGCTGGACAGAAGGCTGTTGAACATTGGAAAGCGGCGCATTAATTGGCGACAATGAATTACAAGTATTGACCCAATCGGCACCGTGTCGCACGATCCCGCATGCGCAGGAAATATTCTGCGTTTATTTCCTGTGGAGTGAAAATTGACCAATAAAATCAAGGCTGTAACGTTCGATCTTTGGGACACAATCATCGATGATGACTCTGACGAGCCGAAACGTCTAGCGTCCGGGCTACGAAGCAAGCCTGACGAGCGCTTTCATTTGGTCTTTGATGCCTTGAACCGCCACCAATCGATTAACGCTGAAGAGTTACACGCGGCCTATGGGGTCGCGAATGCAGCGTTCGTTAAGTGCTGGAAAGGGCATTCAATTACCTGGACCGTGCGGGAGCGTTTGGAGGTGTTGTTAAACGGGCTCGGGCGCATCTTGCCAGACACTGAACTTGACGCCTTGGCCGACGCCCAAGGGCGTATGGAGGTGGATGTCCCTCCCGACCCTATTGAAGGGGCCAAGGAAGCGATTGCCGATCTGGCGACACGGTATAAACTTTGCATTGTCTCCGATACCATCGTCACACCGGGCACGGGGTTGCGTCAACTGCTCGACGACCATGGACTTAAACAGTATTTCTCAGGGTTTGCCTATTCAGATGAAGTCGGTCATTCGAAGCCAGACCGTTCAATGTTTGAGTCCGCTGCCGCGCAGATGGGGGTCCAGTTCGGCGAAATGGTGCATATTGGCGACCGAGACCACAACGACGTCAAGGGACCGCAGGCGCTGGGTATGAAAGCGGTTTTGTTCACCGCCAAACGCGACAACGATAAAAATGCAACATCGGCTGATGCCATATGCGAACGCCACGCCGACTTGCCAGGTGTAATTGACCGTTTGAACAACTAGACACTTAAAGGGAACAGACGATGGGCATTCAGCCACGCATTCTAATCATTGATGGGTACATGAAATCATCCCGTGATGAGCTTGCCGCCGGGGGCGCTACGGGGGCTGGTGTGCAGTATAAAAAAATGCTGACTAAGATCTGCCCCGATGCAGCATGCGACATATTGTACCCATGTGATCCGGGTGCGTCTTTGCCAACGGGCGCAGCACTTGGCGATTATGATGGAATTGCCTGGACCGGTTGTAGCCTGACCGTTTTTGAAAATACACCGGAAGTGAATTCCCAGATCGGCTTTGCCCGAGAATGTTTCGAGGCCGGTGTTCCAGGCTTTGGTAGTTGCTGGGCCGCGCAAATAGCCGTCGTTGCAGCAGGCGGAATTTGCCGGCCTAACCCGAACGGACGGGAAATGGGGTTCGCCCGAAAAATCGCATTAACGCCGGAAGGTCGGGGGCATCCGATGTATGAGGGCAAGGCCAGTGTTTTCAACGCGTTTATTAGCCACGTCGATGAAATCACCCACGTGCCGTCGGGTAGCGTCGTGTTGTCAGGGAATGCTTTTACCTCGGTTCAATCGGTCTCTGTTGTTTATCGGGGAGGAGTGTTTTGGGGCCTGCAATACCATCCGGAATATGATCTTCACGAGATGGCGCGCCTGACGTGGTGTCGGATCGACGCGTTAATGAAACTGGGCTTCTTTCAAGACCGACAGGCTGGTGAAGATCACGTCGCCCTGTTGGAAACTCTGCATCAAGACCCCAGCCGCACGGATCTGGCATGGCAGCTTGGCGTTGATGACGACATACTGAATGAGGACGTGCGCCGTGCCGAGGTGCGGAACTGGATCGAACGTTTGGTCATTCCAACAATGATTAAAAATGGCCGGGTTGGCTAAGGATGTCGGCGTCGCCACGCATCCTGATCGCGGAAGGCAATACCCGCCAACGTAATGAGAAGCTGTTGTCTATGGGCGCCCGGACCGGCAGTGGGTGTTATCAACACGCGGTCAAGTTTCTCTTTCCTTCTGCCAGAATTGACATTTTGGCGGCAGCTGACCTCGATAGTAAAATGCCGAACGGTAAGGAGCTGTCTGATTACGACGGTTTTATAATGGGCGGTTCTGGGCTTAATCTTCCGGGTGGGGAAAATGATGCAAATGTTCGCCAACAAGTCGATCTGGCAAAAGCTGTTTTCGCCGCAGGCACACCTTTTCTCGGTAGCTGTTGGGGATTGCAGGTGGCTGCCGCTGCTGCTGGCGGGCGGGTGGCTGTCAGCCCAAGGGGGCGTGAACTGGGCCTCGCCCGGAAAATCTCTCTAACACCGGAGGGGCGCGCAAGCGGGTTATTTGACGGCAAGAGCAGCGTGTTTGATCAACCCGCCATTCACCTTGATGAAGTCACGCATTTGCCGTCGGGGAGTGCGGTGTTGGCGACAAATTGGCATTCGTCGGTGCAAGCCGCATCCATTAAGCATGAAGGCGGAACGTTTTGGGGGGTTCAATATCATCCGGAATTTGATGTCGCCCATTTGGCGCATTTAATTCGCTCCTATCGTGAGGTGCTGGTTGGTGAAAATTTTTATGCGGACGGGGAAGCAGCCTTGAAACACGCGGGTCAATTGGATGTGCTTCATCAGGACCCAGCTCGACTGGATTTGGCGTGGGCGTTGGGCATTGACCAGGACGTTCTCGATCCGCGCATTCGCTACCTCGAAATTGAAAACTGGGTTGAGCGTCAGGTGATGCCACGCATGGTGCAGAGGGGCTGATGCCTCAAAAATACGATGTTGTAATTGTCGGCGGTGGTCATAATGGCCTTGTTTGCGCAGCCTATCTGGCAAAGGCGGGCCTGACCGTTAAGGTGCTGGAACGTCGCCATGTTGTTGGTGGCGCAGCGGTAACCGAGGAATTCCATCCTGGTTTTCGTAACTCAGTTTGTGCTTACACCGTCAGCTTACTTAACCGTAAAGTCGTCGATGATCTTGGTCTTTATGATCTGGGACTTAAAATTGTGCCACGCCCGCTCGCTAACTTCCTTCCGCTTGGCGACGACAACTATTTAAAATCCTTCAGCGATAGTCAAAAAATGTTTGTCGAAGTTTCTCGTCATTCTCCAGTGGATGCGGAACAACTGACCGACTATGGTCGAACCCTTTCGCGTATTGCCGATGTTCTTAAGTCTTTCATTCTGGAAACGCCGCCAAATGTTGGTGGTGGTCTGGCAGACCTTTGGAAAGTTTGGAAAAGTGGGCGACGCTTTCAAGCTCTGTCGCTGGAAGATCAACGGGACTTTATCGATATCATGACTATGAGTGCGGCTGATTTTTTAGCGCGCTGGTTCAGTAATGACGCCGTCAACGCGCTTTATGCCTTTGACGGTATCGTCGGCACACTATCCAGTCCGTATACCCCGGGAACGGCCTATGTCCTGCTGCATCATTGTTTTGGCGACGTAATGGAGGCGCCGGGAACCTGGGGCCACGCAATCGGTGGAATGGGGGCGATTACCCAGGTGATGGCCCAGGCGGCACGGAACGCCGGGGCTGAGATTGACGTGTCAGCAGCGGTTTCAGAGGTGATGGTTGAGGATGGAAACGTCAGCGGTGTCACGCTTGAAAATGGAGATGTGATCCATGCAAAAGTCGTCGCTGCCAACATTAATCCAAGGCTTTTGTTCGGAACGCTTATCGATCAGAAATTTGTCGCAGCGGATTTCGCCGCACGAATGAGAGCGTACAAATGTCGCTCAGGTACCTTTCGAATGAACGTCGCCCTTGATGCCTTGCCCGACTTTACCTGCTTGCCGTCGGCGACACTGGGCGAACACCATCAGGGTGGAATCATCTTGGCACCGTCTATGCGCTACATGGAGCGCGCCTACCGCGACGCCGTCGATTTCGGTTGGTCGCGGCGGCCCGTGGTCGAAATGCTGATCCCGAGCACCATTGACGACACGCTTGCCCCTCAGGGGAAACACGTGGCCAGCTTGTTTTGCCAGCATTTTAATCCAGATTTGCCGGATGGACGAACCTGGGATGACTGTAAAGACGCGGCTGCGGCGGCGGTGTTGGATACGGTCGCTGAGTTCGCCCCCAATTTCAAATCCTCGATCATTGCCACGCAAATCTTGTCGCCGCTTGATCTGGAACGGGAGTATGGCCTGATTGGCGGCGATATTTTCCACGGCAGCCTCGATCTTAATCAGATTTTTAGCGCCCGCCCAACGTTAGGGCATGCCGATTACCGAATGCCCATCAAGGGGCTTTATCTGTGTGGGTCAGGTGCACACCCGGGCGGCGGTGTGACCGGCGCACCGGGGCACAATGCGGCGCGTGAGATCCTCAAAGACCTTTAGGGGTTAGACATCAACCCATTGACCGGTTTTTCCGGCCTTAAATACTGCATCGATCACGCGCATGTTGGCGATTGAATTTTCCAACGAGACCGTAACCGGCCCGTCGTCGCGTATGGTACGGCAGAGCGCTTCACCTTGAAGTGTATATTGATCAGCGATGGGAAAGGTCTCGGTTTTTAGTCCCGACCCGAAATGATCAGAGCCGTCGTCTATGAAGATACGGCATGGGCGGTCATTGGGTGCATTAAACGGTACCTCGACGTCGATCCGACCACTGGTGCCGAGAAAAGTCATACGTTGACGGGCGACCAATTGAGTTGAACAGACCCAGGTCATCTGCACGCCGCTTGGAAAGACCATTAGGGCCGACGCCAGGCGGTCGGTTTTTAGTGTTGGGTCAAAATCAATTATCGCGGCCACCTTGCTTGGTTCTTCTTCAGTAACCATGCGTGACGTGGTGATCAAATAACAGCCGATGTCAAAAATTCCGCCACCGCCGATTTCAGCCATATTTCGGATATTGCCTGGATCATCGTTATAGTAGCTGAACACCCCTTGAATGGCGCGAAGCGTCCCAATAGCACCGGATTTAACCAACTCGACGACGCGCAACCATTGTGGATTGTGGCGTACCATAAAGGCTTCTTCGACAATTTTTCCAGTACGCGAGCTGACATCAACGAGCGTTGTTGCCTGCTCAGCCGTTAGGGAAATCGGTTTTTCACAAAGCACATGTTTGCCCGCTTCCATGGCCTCGATGGTAATTGGAACGTGGAGGTGGTTGGGCAGAGGGTTATAGACGACGTCGATCTCTGGATCGGCAAACATGTCTTGATAAGATCCATATGCTTTTGGGATCGCCAGTTCTGCGGCGACGTTGCTTGCCTGTTCAAGATTACGTGACGCAATTGCCATGACATTGATGGCGTCGCAATTTTGCATGGCAGGAATTACATGGACACGACCGATTTTTGCCGTGCTGATGATACCCCAATTTAGCGGTTTGCTCATATGTTTACTTTCCATCGGCAGCTTCGTTGTCATCAGTCACATGTTAATACCGTCACAGAAAAGCATTTTCGATACCCGCCGTGAACCCTATAATTTTGACGTTGATGTTGATTTTTCAGAATAGGAATTTGGCGACGTGGCAAACGAAGAAGGTTTTGTGTCCCCAGGCAGTCGGGATGTGGCCAGAATCGAGACCCGTATGCGGGTACTGACGTGGAACATCTGGTGGCGGTTTGGTCCCTACGATCAACGTCGACCACTCATTCTCAAACAACTTCAAGACGCCAATGCCGATATTGTCTGCTTGCAGGAAGTCTGGGGCACTGAAGCGGAGAATCAGGCGGCGCAATTGGCGAACGCCTTAGGCATGTATTTCAGTTATGAGGCCGTTCTGACCATTGATGGCGTCGATTGGGGGATGGCGATCCTATCGAAATGGCCAATCGTCGAGCGAGATGGGTTGCTTCTGCCGTCAATGCCCAGCGACGACGGCAGCCGCGATTGTAAGGTTATGCGGGTGTGTGTTGATGGCCCGCATGGCCCCGTTGATGTCTTCAATACTCACTTAAGTTGGCGACCGGAGGAAAGTGCCATCCGTCAAAAGCAGGTGACGTTTATTGCGGAACGGGTTAAAAAAATCTGGAAAGGGCCGGTGCCTCCTATCATTTGTGGCGATTTTAATGCAATCCCTTCGGCGGATGAAATTCGTATGCTGACCGGAGAGACCGCCGTCGCGGTTGACGGCGTCTACTTTTTCGATGCCTGGCTGGCGGCGGGCCATACGGACCCCGGTTATACCTGGGATAACTCAAACCCACTGACCAATGCGGCATTGCAGCTTAACCGCCGTCTCGATTACATATTGGTTGGTGAACCGGCTGAGAACGCGGCAGGACATGTTTTAACGGCTGAGCGGGTTGGCATGGTTGCGACCGATGGCATTTATCCCAGCGATCATTTCGGCGTCCTTGCGCAACTGCGATATTAAAGACATCATGATCGTCTGGATAACTTAACGCAGACAGGCGACCGTTTATGACCAAGTCACACGAGCAGCAGGGGCGTTGCAACGTCCTGATCAAAAACGCACGGGTTATCGATGGATCAGGCGGCCCGTCGCAAATTTCCGATGTGGCAATCGACGGGGATCGTGTCGCCGCAATTGGCGAGTTGTCCGGTTGGACAGCGGATGAAACCATCGATGCGACGGGATTGGTCGCCGCCCCCGGTTTTATTGATGTGCATACCCATGACGATCTCGAAGTTGTAAATGATCCGGGATTGGACTCAAAAGTCAGTCAGGGTGTGACAAGTGTGGTCGTCGGAAATTGCGGTGTCAGCTTGGCTCCCGTGCATTCGACAACCGAACTTTCGACGTTGTTTAAGCTGTTAGGGGCAGATTCTGAATTTCGCTTTCCGACACTTCAGTCCTACCGTGACTATCTCGGCGATAAGCCGCCCGCCGTCAATGTGGCGATGCTGGTTGGGCATACCAGCTTGCGCTGCGCGGCGATGGGGGCCGATTTGATGCGCGGCGCGACAGCAGATGAGATTAGGCAAATGCGTGAACGCCTTGGGGAGGCCCTGGGTCAGGGAGCAATTGGTCTGAGCACAGGCCTAGACTATCCACCCGCCCGTCACGCGCCGCGCGATGAGGTGATTGATATCGCCAAGGCTTTTGCGCCATTTGATGACGCTGTTTACGTTTCTCACATTCGAAATGAGCGCGCGCAGATCGTCGAGGCGGTTCAAGAGACCATTGATATCGGCAAGGCCGTCTCCCGCATGGCCGTCGTCTCACACCATAAATGCGCCGGGAGCAAAAATCATGGCCGTAGTCGTCAAACATTACCGATGTTTGAGGACGCGTTGAAAACCCAAGATGTCGGCCTTGATGTCTACCCTTACATCGCCAGTTCGACGGTCTTGCTAGCCGAACGGATTGTTGATTGCGAAGATGTTATGGTCGCCAGTTCTGAACCGTATCCGGAGATGTCGGGGCGAAGTTTGGCTGGAATTGCCAAACAATGGGGATGCAGTCAAGAAGAAGCGGTTGATCGACTGCACCCAGCGGCAGCGGTTTATTTCCAGATGAATGAAGATGATGTTGAACGGATTATGGCCTTCAAAAACACCATGATTGGTTCGGATGGCCTGACGGCGGTTGATCACCCTCACCCAAGGTTATGGGGGACCTTCCCCCGTGTTCTCGCACGTTACGTTCGTGAACGTAACGTGCTTGATCTAGAGACGGCTATCCACAAAATGACGGGGCTGTCGGCGAAGACGTTCCGGTTAAAAGATCGCGGTGTGCTAAGGGCCGGTAATTTTGCCGATCTTGTATTGTTTGATGCGAATACCATCGAAGATCGGGCGACCTTCGAAAATCCGAAACATCGGTCGGCAGGCATAGACAGGGTGATGTCAAACGGCACAGTCATTTGGATAAACGATGCGGGTACCGGGGCAAGACCCGGTCGATTCTTGGTCCACTGAGAAAATTGCCCTTGGTAAATTATAATTAACCGGAGCACGCCGAGCTGCAATTGCAGGCGTTTGAACATGAGTGCATTGGATAAAAACCCACCGACGTTGTTGAACCTGATCGCCCTGGCGGCAGTTGGACCAATGGCATTGAATCTATTGTTTCCCTCAATGCCGGGGATGGTCGTTGTCTTCGATACCAATTATGGCGTCGTTCAACTAACGTTTATTTTCTACATGGTGTCGCTCGCTGTCGCTCAACTTTTTGTCGGGCCGGTTTCCGATTGGGTCGGTCGCCGCCCTGTGGTTTTGTGGGGGATGGTGATTTGCATGACGGGCAGCATTATTTGTATCTTTGCGCCGTCGATTGAAGTGTTGATCGCAGGGCGCGTCGTTCAGGCGATTGGTGCATGCGCCGGACTGGTCATGGCACGAACCATCATTAGGGATATGCATGGCGTCGACAAGGCCGCGGCGATGATTGGCTATCTCTCTATGGCGATGGTGGTCGCGCCGATGATTTCTCCCTACGTCGGTGCTATGCTTGATGATGCCTATGGCTGGCAGGCCAGTTTTGTCTTGGTGCTTTCGGTTACGACCATGGTACTTGCTATTTCCTTTGTTTTTTTGGGTGAGTCGCACAAAGGGCCCTATCAAGTCTTAAGCGTGGGGACGATGTTAAGCGCGTTTGTTGTGCTGATGAAAATGCCACGCTTCGTTCGTCATACGATGCAAATCTCCCTGTCTTCCGCCGCTTTTTTTGCCTTCCTGGGGGGGGCACCCTACGTCAGTATCAATTTAATGGGGTTGACCAAAACCCAATATGGTTTGTATTTCCTGATTGGTGGGTTTGGCTATATGTGCGGAAATTTTGTCACCGGACGTATGTCTGAACGTTGGGGGGCCGAACGACTGATTACCCTTGGCACTGGTGTCGGCACGCTGGGTGGCGCGGTGTTGGTCGTCGCGTACATCAGTGACTATTTCATTCCTGCGACGATGTTTGGCGGCATGTGGTTCATCGCCTTTGGCAACGGACTTTGTCTGCCATCAGGTACGGCGGGCGCAATCAGTGCCGACAAAAACCGCATTGGTGCGGCGGCGGGTCTTGCCGGGTTTATGCAAATGGCAATTGGTGCACTATCGTCATATGTGGTCGGTATAGTGATGACCGATACGGCGTTACCGCTTGTTGTGGTTATGGCGTCTTCAGTGACTCTGGCTTTTGCCGGAAATCTAATGTGGCGTCGCGGGAGCGTTTAAACTTCGCAAGATTTATCAAGCCACTCCCGGTTAGCGTGTTCGGGATTGGAGGAGTTGACAATGAATCGCGAAAATACCCGACTGGATTATCTCAGCCGAACCGAACGGGTTCAACGCTACATCTATGAGCACTTAGATGATGAGTTGGACCTGGATGTTTTGGCTGAAGTTGCTTGTTTTTCCCATTGCCATTGGCATCGAATTTATCGAGGAATGACAGGGGAGACGGCGGCGCAGACGGTCAGGCGATTACGCTTGCACCGGGCAGCAGGCGAACTGATTCAAACCAGTTCAGATATCCGCAACATTGCCGGTCGGGCAGGGTACAGCAGTATCGAAGCGTTTAGCCGCGTTTTTCGTTCTGCCTATGGCGAACCGCCCGCCCGTTATCGTGATCGAACTCAAATCCCTTCTGAACCCAACTCGATAAACCCGAAGGAGACGACGATGTACGCGACAGAAATTAAAGATCTTGCCCCGATAAAATTGGCAGCGGTTCACCATGTGGGTGATTATATGAAAGTCGATGAGGCATTCATGAGTGTTTTTATGTGGAATGCCAAGGTGGGTGCTGTCAAAGGCGAACCCCGATCAATTGGCGTTTATTACGATGACCCTTCCGCCGTAAAAACAGACCAATTACGCAGCGACGCCGGGATCGTCATCGACAATGATGCGGTAATTGAAACACCAACAGACGGTCCCAAGATTTGCGCTATTGACGTGCCGGGTGGGCGTCATGCCGTGGTGACCTTCAAGGGCCCTTACGCAGAACTGCCAAAGGCCTATGACTGGGTGTTCACCAGTTGGCTGCTAGACAGTGGCGAGGACGCTGGCGAAAACCCCGTCTTTGAAGAATATCTCAATGATCCCCGGACAACAGCACCGGCTGATTTGCTGACGAATATCTATCTGCCCTTGAAGGGCTGACCGTTACTGGTGGGTGGAGATGCCGATCAAGTCGGCTCTCCACTTCCTTGTTCTTCTGTCTCAATAATATCAGCGAAGATTGCTCCTGAAATTCGCAGGTAGTCCTGGAACCGCATAAATATCGAGCGGTCAAGACGTCCTGCATTGAAGACGACCTCGTCGTTGAGTTGGCATTGATTGTCGACAACCAACGTCAGTTCTTGATGAAACGAGAACGGAGGAACGGCCCCCATAACACATCCGGTCAATTCTGTTGCTTTTTCGGTGCTGGCGAAGCTGCCTTTCTGGGCACCGACGGCGACGCAAAGTGCGCGCATGTTCAGGCGTTGATTACCCGGAATGACAGCGAGAACAAACCGCTTTCCTCCGCCGCCACCTCGTACTGACGAGACGATTGCTTTCATTGCCTGAGACGGATGGTTGCCACGAATGCGGCTGATTTCAACCGATCGGCCCTCCAGCTCGTGCTCGATAACGCGAAAGTCCGCCCCGTTGCTGTCGAGAAGATCAACGAGGCGGGAGTGCGTGTCGTTCATCCCTACAGGCGACCTTCCATTGCAGCCTCTAACATAACCTTCATTTCCGCCGCGCCGACGGGGATGGGGTTTCCACTTGCGGTTGGATCGTTAGCCGCCATTACCGATAATTCGTCAAGGCGGTTTTCATCAATACCAAGGTCGTGTCCGGTATGGGCGACACCAAAGGTTTCACGTAACTCAAGGACCCAATCCATAATCCCGCTGAAGCCGCCTTTATTGAGGCCGATGAATAGTGCCAGTCGGTCCATACGGTCTTCGATGGCCGGGCGGTTGAAGTTCATGACATAAGGCATGAACATGGCGTTGGTTAGGCCGTGATGGGTGTCGAAGACGGCACCAACTGGATGGCTCAGCGAGTGTACTGCACCGAGGCCTCGTTGAAATGCAGTTGCGCCCATGGCGGCGGCGGCCATCATGTGGCTACGGGCTTCCAGGTCTGTTCCGTCCTGAACCGCTTTTGGTAGCCATTGCTTGAGCAAACGCATGCCCTCGACGGCGATGCCTTCGGCCATGGGGTGGTAGCCGGGTGCGCAATAGGCCTCAAAGCAATGAACCAGTGCATCCATGCCGGTGAAAGCCGTCAAATGTGGGGGCAGACCGGTGACTAACGCCGGATCACAAATGACGATTTCGGGCAACATCTTCGGATGGAAAATAACCTTCTTGGTGTGCGAGGCTTCATGGGTGATAACCGAAGCGCGACCGACTTCCGACCCGGTTCCTGACGTTGTCGGTACGGCAACAATTGGTGCTACGCCATCCGGGTCAACCCGAAGCCAGTTGTCGCCGACGTCTTCAAAGTCCCATATTGGACGGGTCTGTCCGGCCATCAGGGCAACGGCTTTAGCGGCATCAACGCCGCTTCCTCCGCCCCATGCAATTACACCATCGTGTCCGCCGTCGCGGTAGGCAGCGACGCCATTCTCGACATTTTGCCCCACTGGGTTCGGTTGGACATCTGAAAACAACCCCGTCGGTAAACCTGCCGTTTGGTTGGCGGTAATCGCGTCTGTAACCATCGGCAATCCAGCGAGGCCAGGGTCCGTGATCAGCAGCGGCCGCTTCATGTTAAGGCTTTTGCAGGCCTCGGCCAGTTCGGATATTCGGCCAATGCCAAAACGCATGGGTGTCGGATAATTCCAGTTTCCGTTTACGCTGGTGGAATCGAACGTCATTTCAATTGTCCTTAAAGTTGGGTCTTGAGGTGGAACGATTTGGGTCGGGTTAGATGATCATAACCGAGCGGCGATAGGGTGCACCCGCGCCCGGAATCCTTAACGCCTGTCCAGGCAAGTGCGGGGTCGAGGTAATCGCAGCGGTTCATAAACCACGTGCCGGTTGACACCTCATCACCAATACGCAATGCCGCGTCGGCGTCAGCTGTCCAGATCGATGCGGTCAGGCCGAAGGCGCTGTCGTTCATCAACCGAACGGCGTCTTCATCAGAGGAGACCTTCATAATGCCAACCACGGGGCCAAAGCTTTCTTCGCTCATCACGTCCATGGCGTGATCCACGTCTACGAGAATTTGCGGTCCAAGGTAGGGTGAGCCCGGTTCGTCTATGCCAAATGTGCCGTCCGGAATGATCGCCCTGGCGCCGGCAGCGATGGCGTCAGCCGTCTGTTTGCGAACAAAATCCGCCGCACTGGCGCGGACTAGGGGGCCGATGGTGACGTTGGGGTTGGTCGGGTCGCCAAGATTGTAAGCAAGTGTCGTGTCGCGTGCGATGTCGATGAATTGATCGTATACGCTTTCATGGGCATAAATGCGCTCAATTCCGCAACAGGACTGGCCTGAATTGAAAAAGGCCCCGTCAACTAGGCTTTCGGCTGCATATTTAACATCAGCATCGCCGCGCACATAGGCCGGGTCTTTACCGCCGAGTTCCAGTCCCACACCGACGAAACGCCCAGCCGCCGCCTGTTCGACCATCGCGCCGCCGGGAACGGAGCCGGTGAAAGCGACGAAACCGACATCTGGTGATTTTATCAGAGTTTCAGTATCGGCGTGGTTCAAATGGAGGAACTGGAAGACGCCTTTGGGCAAGCCTGCAGCGGCGAACGCGTCGGCATAAACTTCAGCGCATAACGGTGTTTGCGCCGAGTGTTTCAGGATTACGGCATTCCCCGCCATGATCGCCGGAATAATGGAATTGATCGAGGTCAGATAAGGATAGTTCCAGGGTGCGATAACAAATACCACACCAAGCGGATCGCGGCGGATAAAGCGGGTGAACCCGTCTTTCTGTTCCGCAGGTCTGTCTTCAAGCGCCTTTTCGGCAATCGCAATCATATGCCTAGCACGTTCTTCAACACCGCCAACTTCACCGCCGCCATAACGGACCGGTCGGCCCATCTGCCACGTGATGCCGTTGCTAATTTCATCCTTGTTGGCAACAAAGGCGTCGATGGCTTTTGTACAGATGTCAGCACGTTCGCTGATCGAGGTGCGTTTCCATTGGGCTTGCGCACTAACGGCAGAGTCCACAGCGGCGGCAATTTCGGTGGACGTGGCATACGGGCGTTCAACAAAAATGCGACCATCAACAGGGCTGATGCAGCGGAGATTTTCGGTCATGACTGGGGTGCTCCTCGGGTAATTTTGATGGGCGTTTATACTGCCTTCCTACTCTGTTGGGTATTCAGAAAGCGCATAAAATTTGAGCAAATCTGACACCTACTCAAACGATACGGTTGCCATCGCTCTGGAGACCTTTTTCATCGGCCAGGGTATGGGGGTTGTGGGCGAAGAATTGGCGTTTAGAATTTTGGTTCCGTCGTTGATGGTCGATATATCAACCCGGCCACCCTTGGTTTCAACAAAAATTCCTTTGCCGCCAAGAAGGGCGACTTCAAATTCCCCATCGAGTGACCCACCCCAGACCGTCGTGCCGCGAATGCCGATTGTTGCAGTGTTCGTCTGTACCGTCATGTTGGCGTTTGCCAGTGTCATGATTTTGCCACTGGTCACTTTGAACGCACCCTCAAGCAGTCGCATTACCGCATTGTTTTGGCTGTTGCTCATGATGAATTCCTGCATGACGAAATGGGTGCGTTCGCCAAGAGTCACGTCAGTGCCGTCATTCAGCTCGATCTTAAGTCTTGCCCCTTTTCCGGTCGAAATGATGTCGCCAAGTTGAATATCGCTATCAACGCTAAGTCTTCGAGGGATCGCATCCTGCATGGCATAGGCAGGTTTTTGCAGTTTCGCAACCTTGCCAATGACATCGCTACCTTCCGCAGCGTGGGCTGCGAACTGCGGTGAAGTAAAGGTAAATACGGTCAGGGCAAGAAGGCCAAACAATCCCCGTCTTGTCAGTGCAGTCATAGTTCCAGTCCTTTAGATGATTTCGAAGTAACGTTGCATTTCCCAATCGGTAATGGCGCGACGAAATTCACGCTCTTCCCACTCACGTGTTGCCGCAAAGTGATCGACAAATGTGTCACCAAAAAGGTCGCGGGCCGGTTTGGAGGTTTTCAATCGACCGGCGGCCTCGAATAAGGTTCGTGGTAATTGCAGGCGTTCTGGGAATTCTTGATCGTATCCGTTGCCTTGTACCGGCGCGTCAGGTTCGATCTCGTTTTCAATCCCCCATAGTCCGGTGCCGATTGAGGCGGCGAGTGCCAGATAGGGATTGGTGTCAGCCGCCGCGACCCGAAACTCGACCCGCTGCGAATTTGCCCCGCCTTCGATGACCCGTAACGCCACAGTGCGGTTATCGATGCCCCAGCTTGATTCCGTCGGTGCCCAGAATCCGGGAATTAGCCGCGTATAGGAATTCACGGTTGAGGCAATCATAGCGAGCGTTTCCGGCATTAACTTTTGTTGCCCACCAATGAAGTGGCGCATTTTGTCACTGATGTTGTTGGGCTTGGACGGATCATGAAACACCGATGAGCCATCTTTGTTTTTTAACGACATATGGATGTGACCGCTTTGGCCGGGCCAGTCAGGAGAGCATTTGGCCATAAACGTCGCCATCAGGCCATTTTTCTGAAACATGACCTTGGAAAATGTTTTGAACAAGGCGGCCTTGTCGGCGGCATTAAGGGCCGTATCGACGGCGATGGCGGCTTCGAGTACGCCGGGCCCGGTTTCTTCGTGAAGTCCCTCCAGTTCCATGTCCATCAAAATGCAACCATCGAGAAGTTCACGGTAAATATCGGAATCAACGGTATTGCGCAGGTTTGAATAACCAAAATGACCGGGCTGTAAATGTTTTAGGTCCTGGTAATTTTTCTCGCGAATGGAATGGGGGGTTTCTTCAAAGACGAAAAACTCAAACTCCAGGCCCGCTAGGGCCTCGAACCCCATCGCCCCGGCTTTGTCGAGAACCCGGCGTAAAACCCTGCGGGCGCAAACATCTTCATGTTTTCCGCTGAATTCACCAAGGAAAAACAACATGTCATCTTCCCAGGCGATTTCGCGGCATGTCTCAGGAAGAACCCGCACGCCGGCATCGGGGTAACCCGTATGCCAACCGGTTACGGCCGCATTATCATAAAGTTGATCCTGAGAATCCCAGCCATTGACGACGTCACAAAACCCGAAACCCTTGTCCAGGGACGACAGGAATTTTTCCGTCCTCATGTATTTTCCGCGCATGATGCCATCAATATCGAAAACACCAACCTTGACGTAATCGAGGCCGCGTTCTTCAACGATGACTTTGGCGTCTTCGGCTGTTTTAACGTCGCGTGGATCCATCTAATTTTCCCCCTATGAAAATGAGCTGCGGTAACTTATCAAGGCCGTTAAGGTTACGCCATGATTTTGGCAGTGATTAGACAAAAGAGCGACGTTCATACAATGTTCATTTTCCATTGATCTCGGGATATTCCGGGCTATGGTCTGAATGACCATGGGCCAGGGCGACGCTTGCCAAGACTGACCTTTTGAAACCCGAGGAGAACACAACGATGAACACCCCTTCCTTAAGCGCATCAACCCTGGTTGAAAACGTCTGGCCGCTTGGCGAAAAGACGCCAGCGCAACGGGTCTTGCGCGGCGTTTTGCTTGCGATTGTCGGTAGTTTGCTGATGGCAGTTTCATCAAAAATTCAGGTGCCATTTTACCCGGTGCCATTGAACATGGCGACATTTGCCGTTCTGACCATCGGTGTGGCCTATGGCCCACGATTGGGTTTGGCGACGGTTCTGCTGTTTATGGCTGAAGGGGCTGCCGGCTTACCGGTTTTTGCCGGCACGCCTGAAAAAGGCATCGGCATTGCGTATATGATGGGGACCACGGGCGGCTACCTGCTCGGTTATGTTGTCGCTGTCGTGATATGCGGCTGGGCGGCGACGCGTGGTTGGGACCGTACGATAGGTAAGACGGCGTTGGTGATGTTGGCCGCCAATGTGGCGATTTATGTTCCCGGTTTATTGTGGTTAGGGACGGTATTGGGGTGGGATAAACCGATCCTCGACTGGGGGTTGAATCCGTTTGTCATCGGCGATCTGACCAAATTGGCATTAGCGTCAGTAAGCCTGCCGTTGATTTGGCGCCTATTGGGTCGCCGATAGTGATCTGGCTCCACGCCTAACAGGACGATGACCGGCAAGTCTCTTGGCGACGTTATTCGTGACCATCAGGCGGGTAGGCTTGATTTGGCTGAGGCCGGTTATAAGGACCTGTTGAATGAGACCCCGGGTAACGCCGACGCGATTCACTTGCTCGGCGTTATTTGTTTTCAGAAGGGAAGATTAGAGGACGCCCGTGATCTGGTTCTCCGGGCGATTGCCCTAAACGATGGCGACGCCCTTTACCATTCCAATTTGGGGCGGATTGAAAAGGCGCGTGGTCAGTCAACCTCTGCCGCCAGCGCCTACCGTCGATCTTTGGAGATATCAGCCGATCAGGCTGACGTAAACTCAGACCTTGCCGCCGCATTGGTTGATCACGGCGCCTATGGGGACGCACTTCAATTTGCCGAACGCGCCCTTAAACTCGCCCCACAATTTGCCCCCGCCGCCTACAATAAAGGCATGGCGCTGGCCGGGCTTGAACGAATTAAAGACTCCATTCGTTGTTTTCAGCGCTGCATCGCCCTGGATGACGGTTTCGCTGATGCCTGGTTTCAGTTGGGCCGGGTTTTTCAGGCCATCAATGATCTCGAACAGGCCGAACAAGCGTACCGTCAGGCAGTCCTCAAAGATCCGGCGCAAAGTGAAGCACTATGTAATTTGGGTAATATTCTGCGCGGCGACGGCCGGCTGACTGAGGCACTTCAGTGTTATGACACGGCCCTGAAGATCGTGCCGGATCAGGCGGAAATTCATTCTAACAGAGGTGTTGTCCTGCAAGAATTGGGGCAGCGCCAACAAGCGATCAGCAGCTATCGCCGGGCGATTGAGCTTAACCCTGATGACGCCGAAGCCCATCGTAATCTGGCCATGGCGTTATTGCAGATTGGTGAGTATTCGGAAGGCTGGCAGGAATTTGAATGGCGTTGGCAAACAAGGCATTTCGCCCCTATCAGGCGCGATTGGGAGGTGGGGCAATGGGGCGGTGAACCGTTACACGGGAAGTCGGTTCTGGTCCACGCCGAGCAAGGGTTTGGCGACAGTTTTCAATTCTGCCGTTATGTCCCTTTGCTGGCCGAACGCGGAGCCAGAGTTTTCATCGAAGCGCCGGACGCGATAAAAGACGTTTTGGGAACGTTAGAAGGGGCCGGTCAAATTATTTCGCCGGGTGGCCCGCTACCGCGCATAGACTATCAAATTTCTATGATGAGCTTGCCCGGCGTTTTTAAAACCAAAGCTGATAACATCCCGGCCCCACCATCTTACCTCCGCCCGCCATCAAAATCGGTTTTGGATTGGCAGGGGAGGGTAAGCGCTGCAGTAGACTCCCGCCGCGTCGGTATCGCCTGGAAAGGAAATCCCGAAAACTTTAGAAACCTTTGGCGCTCGCCGGGGCTGGAAGTTTTTCGCGCGCTAATGTCACTGCCAAACTTGAAATTCTTTTCGCTGCAAAAAGACGACGGCGAAAAAGACCTTATTGAATGCAACCTCACGGACAGCATTATCGATTTTTCCGCCGACCTGAAATCGTTCTCTGACACTGCGGCCATTATCAACCAGCTCGACCTGGTGATCACGCCGGACACCTCAATCGCCCACCTGAGCGGCGCGCTCGGTTGCCCGACCTGGGTAATGCTGCCCCACGTCGCCGAATGGCGCTGGGGCATCGATACCGACGATTGTCCCTGGTACCCCAACACCCGCCTGTTCCGCCAATCAGATTATGGTGACTGGGAGAGTGTGTTTTCCAAGATTAGTGACGGCCTGCGTGGGCTATGATCGGTGCGCCCGACGTCCAATAAATCCCAGCATATCACATTTTGCGATACACGTGCGGCATGACATCAGTTGCCGGATGTCGCCCGGTCATCCCGAACCCTACGCTGAAACATTCTCGAATAGTGGAAACTCAAGACCAAGTCGTCAACCAGTATTGAACGATAAAGTGCCTGTGCCGCAACGTTGATCTGATCTGGTTCCTATATCCCCCAGGGCAATGAGAAGGTTTTGACGTTGGTGTAACTTTTCATCGCTTCAACGACGCCTTCCTTGTAACCGAGACCTGAATCTTTGATGCCGCCGAACGGCGACATTTCGGTTCGGTATCCGGGGACTTCCCAGACGTTGACGGTGCCGGTTTTAAGCTCGTGGATCAGGCGATTGATGTATTGCCAGTTGTCGGTACAGACGCCTGAAGACAATCCAAAGGCGGTCGAATTTGCGATGTGAATGATGTCATCAATGTCTTTGCAACGAATGACCGGAACGACGGGGCCGAAGGTTTCTTGTTGCACCAGATCGCAATCATAAGGCACGTGATCGACCACGGTTGGTGAATAGACAGCGCCATTTCGGACGTTGCCGTAACGCAGCGATGCACCAAGGTCGATGGCATCATTAACCCGGCGTTCAAACAGGATTGCCGCCTGCTCGTTGACGACCGTGCCGATATCCGTGTCCGGGTCCATGGGATCACCAAATTTCAAGGCTTTGGTTTTTTCGGTTAACAAAGCGACAAATTCGTCGGCGACGGCCTCGACACATAATATACGTTTGACCGCTGTACAGCGCTGCCCGGAATTTTTGGTCGCCCCTGCCACGGCCATCGTCGCGGCACGGTCAAGATCAGCGTCTTCCATGATGATCATCGGCGCATTGCCACCAAGTTCCAAGACCGTACGCCGGTATCCGGCTTTTTCGGCGATGTATTTCCCGGCTGGCACGCCGCCGGTGAACGTCACCAATGAGATGTGTTTATTTGTGATCATTGCGTCAGCAAAATCGCCGGGAATCCCGGTGACCACTTGAAACATTTCTGGTGGCAACCCGGCGTCATACAAAATGTCAGCCAACATCAAGGCGGCGAATGGCGTGACTTCGGCTGGTTTAAGAACCATGCAATTGTTGGTGGCGATGGAGGGAGCGATTTTGTGGGCGACCATGTTCAGCGGGTGATTGGACGGAGTGATGGCGCTGATGGCGGTCAGGGGAGCACGGGTTGTGAAAATTCGCCGCTTCTGACCGTGCGGTGTAATGTCGCAGGCGAAGGCCTCGCCATCGTCATGAATGCACAGTTGGGCGCACAGGCTGAATACATCGAAGGCACGTCCGCATTCGTACTGGGAATCCTTTTTGGAAATTCCCAACTCAGCGGTAATCACGTCAGAAATTTCATTCCGATGCTGAATAATCAAGTCTGCCGTCTTCATCAGTATTTGCTGGCGCTCGTAGCGGGTTAAGGTTGAGTTGTAGTTTGCGGCAATCTCAAAGGCTTGATTGACGTGTGCGGTGGTGCCCCTCGGAATCGTGCCAATTAATGCACTGGTGTAGGGATTGAACACGTCAATTCGATCTTCCGTGCTGACTTTTTCTCCACCGATGCGCATGCTGTCGTGGCGAATGTTTGACAAGGCGTCCATAGATTTTTCCTTATTTTTTTGCGTTAGGCGATGCGGTTTAAAGCCACGTCGAAGACGTCAAAGTTACGAAGTCGCTGATCGGTGGGCAGGTCCCTGACGGGGCGGTTGACGATCAGTGGAACCGTTTGCGTCGATAGTCCGCCGTGTGAGCGAAGGGGGTCTTTCAGGCCGGAAAGGTCATGCTTGTCAGGCTGGCTGCCGACGGCCTTGCGGGCTGTTGCAATGACGACGATATCGCCAACACGGTCAGGTGGAAGTTCAAACCGTGCACAGGCGTCGGCGCGGCTTAAGGCGATTTCAATGCCATCGATGGCGTTCAGATCGGCGCAAACTTTACTGACGTTTGCATCGTTCGGCAGATAGGCCGTTGCATATCCGCCTAAGGCACCGTGATGAACGACATAGGGGTCGGTAATGGGTAAAATTACCCGCGCAGCTTTCTGACCAAGCATAGCGTCAAGGATTGGTTGCAGATAGACAACGTCGGGATCGCCAGCGGCATCATGCATGTCAGTCATGCCGTGATCAGCGGTTAGGGCGATGACGGCACCCATGGCATCAAGTTTTTGCCAGTAGTCGTCCATCATGGCGTAAAAGTCGTTGGCGACGGAGGTGCCGGGTGCGTGTTTGTGTTGGATGTAATCGGTTGTCGAAAGATACATCAAGTCTGGGCGATCCCGCGCCATCAGTTTGACGCCTGCATCAAAAATGAACGCGCTGAGGTCGGCGGAATATACCGATGGGATCGGACGTCCGACCAGGTGCTGGGCATCGTCAATGCCATGTTCAACCATCGTTGTTTCGTTCGCTTTTTCCGACGAAAAACAAATTGCCCGCCCACTTGTGTAATCAAGCCCAGACCCGAGTAGCTTACGTAACTTGTCTTTGGCGGTGATGATGGTGATCTTTGCGCCATGGTCAAAAAAGCTTTGAAAAATAGTTCCGGAGCGCAGCAATTTCGGATCATTCATCATGATTTCGACGTCGTCGTTTGTGTCGTAAAAGAAGTTTCCACAAATGCCGTGAACGGCGGGCGGTGCGCCGGTGATGATTGAAATATTGTTGGGATTGGTAAACGCCGGTATGACGCAATCGGCACGTAGATCTGCGCCGTGTTTGATCATTTTGGCAGTAAACGGCATCCGTCCGGCAGCAACGGCGTGTTCGATGTAAGCCGGTTCCGAACCGTCAATGCAGACAACGACCACAGGCTGGTCCGGCCAGGCATAGGTGCGGTTGTTGATTAACAGCGGCAACTTAGTCGTGTTCATTAATTTAGGCTCCAAGCAAAAGGGCAGTAGATAGAGCAGATGTGGTTATGAGCTCTTCTTCTTTGGCGGACATCTTTTCGATTAATATCAGAGCGGCTTGTCAGGGTTTTTCACCTCGACGCATACGGGCTTCGATGTCATCCAGGCACGGCATCAGATCGGCAATGCTGTCGATAACATAATGGGCACCGCGCTGGTACATCGTTGGGTAAATCCGGTCGCGGTGTTTTTGTTTCTCCTCATCAGACAAGGCGTCCCACTCATCCAGCGTAAGGCCGACTTCGTTGCCTGAAATGGCGAGACCAATCGCCCACCCGCCAGCATTCAATCCTTCTTCGATTCCAGTTAGCGTGTCATCGATTTTAACAACGGATTGTACCGGAGAGATATCGAGCGCAAGCATATTGCGTAGAACCATATGGCCGAAAGGACGCCCCCGTGGTACGTCGCCCGCACCAAAGGTGGCGTCGGGGACATAGCCCTGTTTTTCAGCATCAGCCAAATTAATTGCCAACATGCCCGGAAGGTAACCCGATGTGGAACCAATCTTATAGCCGCGTTCGCGACATGCGTTGACGACATCCAGAGTGCCGGGGATCAACTGTGAATAGTCTGACAAACACGCTTCTTGCAAGGGTACGAAACGGTCAAACATCTGATCGACGTCATCGGATGTCGGTGGATTGCCATGGGTCTCAACCCAACGGCGGCGGACGCTCGGGATTTCACAAATTAGCCCAATATGGACTTTTTTGTGGGCGCCCATGGGAATACGTGCCTCCTCCATGGAAATGGCGACACCTTTTTCTTCAAAAACTTTACAGAAAACGACGGCGGGAGCCATGCATCCAAAATCCATCGTTGTGCCTGCCCAATCGAAAATGACGCAACGAATTGGCCCGTGGTAGGTGCGAGAATAAGTGAACTCGCGTTCGTGGGTGAATCTCATGGTCGTGTTCCTTTTACGGCGTTCGGGTGAAGTGTTCTAATCGATTGGGCAGGTTAGGCGGCGACCGGCGGCGCCGTATTTATGCCCATGTCGGCGACAATTTCACGGATGACGGCGAGCACACCCGTCATGTGTTGTTCGTTCAGCGCACCAATACAACCAATTCGAAACGAAGGTGCGACAGTTAGTTTTCCGGGATAGATGATGTATCCTCGGTCTTTCAAACGGTTATAAAAGGCTTGGAAATCAAATGCCGGATCGGCCGGCATTTTGACGGTAATGATAATCGGTGCCTGCAGGTGATCGGGCAGCAGGGTCTCGAACCCCAATTCTCGTAAACCGTCAACCAGTACCTTTCTATTGCGGCAATAACGGGCGTTGCGTCCGTCAACGCCGCCCTGTTCGAAAAACTGTTCCATAGCTTTGTCAAAGGCGACGATCACATGGATCGGCGGTGTAAATCGCCATTGCTTGGTGTCTTCCATGGTCACCCATTGGTCATAAAGGTCCAGGCTAAGCGAATGGGAATTGCCTTTGCAGGTCTCGAGGACAGAGCGGCGGATAAGGGCAAATCCCATGCCGGGAACGCCTTCAAGACATTTGTTCGATGATGCCATAACGGCGTCAAAAGTGACGGTTTTGGCGTTTAAGTGAATGGCCCCGAAGGCACTCATAGCGTCGATGATTAGGTGTCGCCCATGGCGTTTAACAATGTCCGATATCTGTTGGATTGGGTTCAAAATTCCTGACGTCGTTTCGCAATGAACGGCCAAAACATGGGTGATTTCTTGGTCGCTAACCAGGGCTTCATCGAGGTTGTCGAGTGAAGGCGGCGTGTCTTCCGGCGTCTCCAATGTGGTGCAGGCACGACCAAGATAGTTGATGATTTTGACCATGCGGTGCCCGTATGCGCCATTGATCAGCACAAGAGCTTTTCCGCCGCGCGGTAATAGCGTGGCGATGGTGGCCTCAACGGCAAAAGTTCCGCTACCCTGAACGGGGACACAGACATGGCTGTCTTGGGCATTAGCGATTTTAAGTAAATTGTCGCAGACACGTTGGTTGGTTTCGATGAACGATGCATCGCGAGACCCCCAATCGTGAAGCATGGCTTCTTTTGTTGCGACGGAGGTGGTCAAGGGGCCTGGGGTCAAAAGCCAGGGGTCTTGGGTTTTTGATGGCATGTGCGGGTCTTCCACAATGGGTGTGAATGGATTGTTTTTAAATTATCGGTCATAAACGGTCATTAATCCACATAAATAAACAAAAAAATCGAGATTTTATTGATAACCTCAACGCCATCGTTTATTGGCAATCAATTGACATGCCTCTGGCTAGAAGGTTTATGGTTAACGCTTCTGAACACATATGGAGACGACATGATTAGCAATCCCACTCGCCGCACTTTTTTGCTGGGTGCCGGTGCTACTGGTTTGGTTTCAATGCTGCCAATTCAAGCCGTCTTGGCCAATCCTGACAAACGACTGAGACTGTCGGCGAAACCCACCACGCTTGATCTGTTGAATGGCGCAGGGCCGAAAACAGACGTCTGGGCTTACGGGGGGTCTGTTCCCGGACCGGAAATCCGGCTGCGCCAAGGTGAGTTGCTTCATGTCACATTTGAGAACGGCCTGACACAGGGGTCGACCGTACATTGGCATGGCATTCGTTTGCCCAATGAGATGGATGGTGTTCCCGGCCTGACGCAAAAACCGGTTCTGCCCGGAGAGACCTTTGAATATACGTTCCGACCGCCCGACGCCGGGACCTACTGGTATCACCCACACGTTAAAAGCTCAGAACAGGTGGGGCGTGGTTTGTATGGCCCTTTGATTATTGAGGAGCGCGATCCGCCGAAAGTTGATCGAGACGTAACGTGGGTTATCGATGATTGGCGGCTGACCGAAAATGGGGAAATTGATGATTCATTTTCGGCAATGCGCGACATGTCGCATTCCGGGCGATTGGGCAATGTTGCGACATTGAACGGCGTCGATAGTGAAAAATTCTCAGTACGTGCCGGAGAGCGCATCCGCCTTCGTTTGATCAACGTCGCCAATGCCAGAGGATTTGCCTTAAATTTTTCTGGACACCAACCCGTCGTCATCGCTTTGGATGGGCAACCGGTAACGCCTTATTCTCCCCCTCTGGGCCGTGTGGTCCTCGGGTCGGGGCAACGGGCGGATTTGATTATTGATATGGGTGGGGCGCCGGAACAGGTGTTTTCTGTCGATGATGATTTTTATGCTCGCCAACCCTACAAATTCCTTGATCTCGTGTACCAAAAACTACCACCGCTTCGCGAGGCGCTATTAACGACGAAAATCCAACTGCCGGCGAACCCGCTACCCAAATTGGTTCTTGAGCAGGCAAAAATTATGGACGTGCGTGTCAGCGGCGGGGCCATGGGACGGATGCGTAGTGCGCGGTTTAGGGGCGAAGAGATGAATATTCGCGACCTGGTGGGGCACGGGAAAGTGTGGTCGATCAATGGCGAAGTGTTTGATCCGAACAGTGGCTCACCTTTGTTTACCCTGGCAAAAGGGTCAACTCAGCGTATGCGGTTTTCAAACGATACGTCTTGGCCTCATCCGATGCATTTGCATGGACACACTTTCAAGATTGAAACACGAGACGGCGTCAAACCTGAACGTGAGATTTGGACGGATACCGTATTGCTGGCCCCAGGTGAGCAAGTGGAAACCCTTTTTGTTGCCGACAATCCTGGCGATTGGCTGCTTCATTGCCATATTCTCGAACACCATGAAGCAGGAATGGCGGCGGTTGTACGGATTGCCTGATGGCGTGTCCACTCGCCTAATTGCGCTGCCGCTCTGCGGGGGCGCTCAACGTGCCGTTTTCTGCCAACAGGTGTCCAACCTTGACGTAAATCAGGCAGCCCGTGTCAGAGAAGGGAGTATGGACGCTGAGGTGCGGGCTTCGGATCCACGTGCCGGTTGGGTAGGTGCCAAACTCATCTGCAAAGGTGCCTTCAAGCACATAAATTTCTTCGCCGCCGAAGTGGGTATGGCGATTGAAAGTGGTGTTAGCCTGCCAACGAACCAAGGCGGTGCTTTCCGTATTAAATTGATGTAACGGCAATACGCTGAGGCCATCAATCAGACCTGGGAAAAATTTTGCGCTGGCGGTATCACGTTGTCGCGGTTCAGTATCGCCATCTTGAAATTGCCAAAGCTTGACGAAAATAGTGCAGCCTTGTTTGGTGAAGGGCGCGTGGGATGTGCCTACGGGGTTTCTTAAATAAGAGCCCGGACCAAAATCTCCAGAGCCGTCTGAGAATGTGCCGTCAAGAACGATGAATTCTTCGCCGCCGTCGTGGGAGTGTGTTGGGAAGCGGCTGCCGGGCAAAAATCGAACGATACTGGTGGCCCTGGCAATTTCATCCCCTAGCCTGTCGAGCATTTTTCGATCAACTCCGGTGGCGGGGGAGGCAAGCCAATCGACCTCGGACGTTCGAACAACAGCACGTTCCGTGAAATCGGCGTTTATTTTCATTTGCTATCTCGTCCGCCACGCTTGTGTACGTTTGTTGATGCTATAGGTCAGGATAACATACAATATTCGGGCACCGGCACAGGTATAGGCGATCATCATTGCCATGGCCGCCGCGGGGGCGATGTCCCCTGCATCATCCATGTTCATGACTGCAACTGCCGCCAGTGTCGTGTCCGACGCATAAAGGAAAATCACCGCCGAGACGGTGGTCATTGCATTTAGAAACAAGTACATGGAAATATCGAGCACAGCCGGCATGCAGACGGGAAGCGTAACGCGGAAAAGCGTTTTGTAAAACGGTGCTTTCAGGGACGCCGACACGGATTCGAATTCTGCATCCATTTGTTTCAGTGCCGTTGTCGCGGTTAAGTGACTGACCGTGTAGAAATGGGTAATGGTTGCAATGATTAAAATGCCCATCGTCCCATAGAGAAAATTGAAAGGGTTGTTTGGATTGTTAAAGAAAAAGATATAGGAAAGCCCCAACACCAATCCTGGGACAGCCAATGGTAACATGGCGATCATGTGAAAAAGTGTTCTCCCGGTTTTAAACCCTTGCCCTTTTTCGACCAAATAAGCCCCGAAAAAAATCAGAATGGTTCCGAACAGTGCTGTATACAGCGCCATGCGAATCGAATTCCAGTATGCGTCCCATCCGCCACCATCCATAACGTCGAAGTCATAATTGTTAAATGCCAGCTCTAAATTATACGGCCAGAATTTCACTAATGCGGCAAACTGGGCCATTCCCAGCATGGCAATTATCAGCGCCGCGATCAGACCGCAAAAGCAAAATAATATGGTATCGCGTTTGCGGTTTGGTTTTGGTTGATACGGTACAGCCCGCGCAGACAGCAGTGCCACCTGTTTCTTTTGGACAATGCGATCAGCGGCAAAAGCAAAAATTGCCGGAACCAACAAGACGACGGATACGACGGCACCCATTTGAAAGTTTTGCTGGCCGATGACTTGCTTGTAAACATCGGTAGCCAAGACGTTAAAGTTTCCGCCAATCACCTTGGGAACGCCAAAATCCGTGAATACCAGTGTAAAAACAACAAAACAGGCGCTGATCAATCCGTATTTGCAGCCGGGTAATGTGACCGTAAAGAACGTCTTCACTTTGCTGGTGCGCAACGCTTCTGCCGCCTCGTAAAGGCGGGCATCGGTAATCGATAAGGCTGTAATTACGATCATTAGCGCATGGGGAAACACCCAATAGCTCGACCCGATGACCACGCCGATGGGGCCGTAAATCGTTTCGCCCATCAACAGGCCTTTGGCAACACCCTGATTACCGAACCAATAGACCAAGGAAATGCCTCCCAATAGGGACGGGGTGAGCAACGGTACCAAAGCGACAAGTCGGAAGAACCATTTAAAGGGTATACAGGTGCGGGTCAGGGCATAGGCATAAATGAAGGCTGTGATGATTACGACAAATGTTGAAATAATTGCAACTTGCAAGCTGTTCGCCGCCGACAGGAATAGAGCAGGCGTGGAGAAGTATTCATAATAGTTGGCGAGGCCGACAAACGCGTCAGCTTTGTTTTCCAAACTTTTCGACAACATGGTATAGAGCGGTAAAAGAATGAAAACCGCTAACAGTCCGCCGATTACCACCATGCACGTGCGCATAATCCAGTCGTCTCGACCGATCTTAGGCTTGACGATTTTCAAATCAGCAGGATTGTTGAGTGTTGTCGATGCCGTGACCATGCCTTACCCCTCCATGCCCGGGTAAAGTTGAATGAAATCTGACGGAAAGCGGACCGGAATTTTCGAGCCGACGTTGATCGCCTTGCGCCGTACAAGGTTGACGGAAAAATCTGCGCGGATGTCGTGGCCCGAGAACGCGGCACCACCTAATTCCGCACGGTAATATGAGCCAAGAAATTCCAGGTGATGGATTTCCGCCTCAACGACGTTGTCGGTGTGTGACAAGTCCTGAGCGTTGATGTCTTCTGGTCGGATAGCGACAGTAATCGCGCTGCCATCGGAAAAACTTAGTGTGTCGCAATTCAATTCAGAATTGCCCATTTTTACGACCCCTGACCTCGCGACCACGCCAGGAACAAAATTCATCGTGCCGATAAAATCTGCGACAAAGGCGGTCGCGGGCTTACTGTATATTTCTTCGGGTGAACCGATTTGCTCAATCACGCCTTGATCCATAACGACGATCCGGTCTGCCATGGTCAAGGCTTCTTCCTGGTCATGGGTGACCATAATAGTGGTGACACCGAGGCGCCGCTGTAGGTCTTTGATTTCCGACCTCAAGTGAACACGAACTTTCGCATCCAACGCACTAAGTGGTTCATCAAGCAAAAGCAGGCCAGGGGACGTCGCCATGGCACGGGCAAGGGCGACGCGTTGTTGTTGTCCGCCCGACAGTTGCGCCGGGTATTTAGTTTGCTGATCAGCGAGGCTAACCAACCCGAGAAGTTCCTCCACCCGTTCATTGATTTTGGATTTGGACAGTTTTCTGTTTTCCAAGCCGTAGGCGATATTTTTTCGCACACTCAGGTTGGGAAACAGGGCGTAAGATTGAAAGACAATACCAAAATCACGTTCGGCAGGAGGGAGGTCAGAAATATCCTGGCCGTTTTGCTCAACCCGTCCATAGGTTTGGATATCCAGGCCGGCAATGGCACGAAGTAACGTTGTTTTTCCGCATCCAGATGGCCCGAGGAAGCAGACAAACTCGCTTTCAAACACCTCGAGAGAGACATCATTCAGAGCGGTAAAGTCGCCAAAATTCTTGGTCAGGTGTTCGATTTTTAAAAAAGGTTCTGCGTCCATAGCCGTGCCCATATCTGGCCCCCGTGATCGTATTTTTGATCGTTATTATTTAACAAATCATCAAAAAAACGGCCATCCAAACGGTTGACGGTTGGATGGCCTTAACAAGTGCACAGTCGATATTAACTGTGTCCTATTTCTTTTTGGGTTCAGATTTTGAATCGTAGCGGGTTTGCCATTCCTTAAGAATGCGATCACGATTTACCGCCGCCCACTCAAATTTATTGTCAATCATGGCGTCCAGAATCCCTGTCGGGAAGAATTTCACCGGTTTGGCAACACCTGGATAAGCAACAACAGCATATCCCTTATTATACATTACATTGGCTTCTTTGCTGACCGTGAAATCAATCAACTTTTTTGCAGCGGCAAGATTTTTGGTGCCTTTCATAATTGCCGTTGCTTCCATATCCCAGCCGACACCTTCACTGGGTAAAATGATTTCCAGTGGCGCGCCCTTGGCTTTTGATTTTGCGCCGCGAAAAGCGAAAGAAATACCGATTGGAATCTCTCCGGAAGCCGCCTGTTTGCACGGTTTTGATCCAGAGTGGGTATACCATGCGATATTCTTATGCAGTGCATCCATGAAATCCCATCCGCCTCCTTCGCCGAACATTTGAAGCCAGCTTGATACGTCAAGAAAACCTGTGCCGGATGAGTTCGGATTGGGCATCACGACGTTACCTTTGTAGACGGCTTTGGTCAGGTCCTTCCATGACTTTGGAACGGGTAGACCTTTTTTGCCTGCCTCGACGGTGTTGTAACAGACGGAGGCGATCCAGGCATCCATTCCTGTCCAATGTGGTGGATTGGCAGAATCAACGAATTTTTTATCAAGCATACCAACGCCCTTTGGCGCATAGGGGAGCGTCATGCCCTCGGCCTTCATTTTCATCAGGCTGGTGGCGGCGAGGCCCCAAACGACATCAGCAACCGGGTTGTTTCTTTCCGCCAGCAATTTGGCAGTAACAATTCCAGTGGAATCACGCACCCAATTAATCTTGATGTCTGGATTGCTCTTGTTGAACTCTTGTGCGTATTTTTTGAGGTCTTCTGCTTCAACTGCCGTATAAACGGTCAACTGAGTTTCTGCCTGGGCGATGCCTACTCCGATGACACTAACGACAGCGGTCGAAAGTAATATCTTTTTTAATGTGCATTTGGACATTTTAGTACTCCCATTCTCCCTAGAGTTCATTTGTGCGCAGACATGAATAGTAACGCAGAGTAGGGTAAACCGATAGTTCTAAACAGAAAAAACCGGGTCGACACAAAATGGCCGTCGCCGCGTTGGCTGAGGTAGACCGTACAGAGATTCTTTGGGTGGCCTGATCTGCAACTGCGACACCGCCTTTGGTGTCGTTTAGGTAATTAAAGCGATCAAGATCGACAAACAAAACCGCTACAGCGCTTTTTTTGTCGACGAGCCTGAGAGATGGCGTGAGAGACGCGGTCTTTGACCAGGCGTCGGCTTGGCAAACCGATTAAGCTATCGTGATTTGCCAAATGTCCTATTTCTAAAAATGCCTTTTTTGCGGTGTAATGTCAGAGAATGAAAACACGAGAATGTCGCCGCCGCCTATGGTGATCGGAGAAATTGAAACCAACCCCCAGACGGTTTGTCCGTTTTTGTTTCCAAGTCAGGACAATTATTGTGCGCCATGAATGGTCAACTATCGAATGGCGCATGTGATCGATTTGGCGACAAGTAATTAATGCATACCGCTGACATGGTTCTCCGTCCCTTGACCCGGTCCCACCTGTTCGGCACATTTAGGACATCCATAAATCTGAATGCCTTTGGGGGAGTTCTATGCTTGCTGAGCAACGCCGTCGCCAGATATTAGAAATCCTTGGGAAGCGGGGGGCTGTTAGCGTCAACGAACTCTATCGCCGCCTGCAGGTTTCGCGAGAAACCATTCGCCGTGATATTACAAAACTCGATTCTGAACACAAGCTTCGCAAAACACACGGTGGTGCCCTTGCCAAAGATCAAGTGGAACCGCCATTTGCTGACCGCATGGAAACCAATATTGAAGGTAAAAGGGCTATTGGTCAGGAAGCGGCGGTACTGGTTCCTGATGGTGCATCACTGATTATCAACTCGGGCACGACCACCCTGTGCCTCGCTGAATCCCTTTCAGACAGACAAAGACTGATCGTTTATACCAATGATATCCACGTTGCCAGTAGTCTGGCTGGACGGAATGACAACCGGGTTATTTTACTGGGTGGCGAAATGCAGGGGATTGAAGGAGGAACATTGGGGCGTGATACAACTGACTGTCTTTCCAACTACTTCGCAGATTTTTGTTTTATTGGTGCCAGCGCCTTGAATGCCGACCCTGTACTTTCTGATTTCTCACGCGAACAGGCTGAGTTTCATGCGCAGATGATCGTTCATGCCCGCATTGCTGTCTTGTTGGTTGACCACACCAAGTTCGACAAACGTGCGCCCGTCCGCGTCGATAACCTCGAACGTGTCACGCATATCGTCACTGACCGCAAGATGGATAAAAACCTCGACCAATCGCTGACGGCACTGGGCGCTGAGTTGATCTCAGCCGAGGTTGTGGACGAAAATTAGATTTGGTCGGCAGCTATTCTTGAAACACCCTTTTTGTTGCCGCGTTTTGGCAAGGCGTCGAGCTCTCCCGCGCGCACCAAAACAGGGTAGACGACGGCGACCACGTGAGAGTGTATACGTTTAAGATCGCGTAGAATATCCATATGCAGAGCGCTTGTTTCGATGCTATCGCGGCGACCGTCACGAAGGCGTGACATATGGTCCTCGGCGGCGGCTCTTTCCATCGCAATCACGGTGCGTTTTTCTTGTAGAAGTTTGCGCGCCAGACGAACGTCTCCTGACATAAATATGCTCAACGCCAGTTTAAGGTTGTCGGCAACTCGGGTATGCAGGTCGGTTAATTCGCTGAGGCCAACCTCTGAAAAAGTGAGGTGCTTTTTCTTCTTTTTACGGGCCAGGTCCATGACGTTTTCTGCGATATCGCCAATGTGCTCAAGATTGGTCGCAAAGGTCATAATTTCGTTGGCGCGCAGACTTTCTTCTCTATCGAGTTCCTGGCGGGTCACATCGGTGACATATAATTTTACCGCTTCGTGTAATCGGTCGACAGCATCTTCCAATTCACCAACGCTTTCGGCTCTAGAGCACTTCCCGCAGTTTTTGAATCAATTAGGATTCCCTTGAGGGCGGAATTGTGATTCAAGCTAAGGGCTGGATGAGGAGGCCAGCCCCTATGGCACGATCTCTTTCTAATGATCTTCGCAAG
>Ga0316203_1000154_pt1 | contig 120979 bp, 113 predicted proteins | sample 6monrhotite_MG_FD_204940 | JGI IMG/M metagenome (GOLD analysis project Ga0316203, IMG submission 204940) | Microbial mat bacterial communities from mineral coupon in-situ incubated in ocean water Damariscotta River, Maine, United States -... | ecosystem: Environmental > Aquatic > Marine >... | reverse complement strand
CCCACAAAATCAAACCCGTAACCCTTACCGAAATGGCAAACCGATACGCCAGTGGATCGCTCGATCCAATGGTCAAATAAACGGATCGCTCGATCCGATGGTGGAATAGACGCTGAACGCCCTAAAGATTAAAAGGAGATAAAAGATGGACCAGTCAAATCGTTACGCAGACCTGAGCCTTAAAGAAGAAGATCTGATTGCTGATGGACGCCATGTTCTTTGCGCCTACATCATGAAACCGAAACAGGGGTTCGGGGACTATCTATCGACAGCAGCGCATTTCGCCGCCGAGTCATCCACCGGCACCAATGTTGACGTATCGACAACCGATAACTTCACCCGTGGCGTTGATGCCATCGTCTATGAGATTGATGAGCAAAAAGAGGTGATGAAGATCGCCTATCCGGTCGAGCTGTTTGACCGCAATATCATCGACGGGCGGGCGATGATTTCATCGTTCCTGACCCTGACGATCGGCAACAACCAGGGCATGGGTGACGTTGAATACGCAAAGATGCACGATTTTTATGTGCCGCCGGAATTCTTGAGACTCTTCGACGGGCCTTCGACCACGATCTCCGATCTTTGGCGTGTTCTGAGACGCCCGGCGGTCGATGGCGGGTTTATCGTCGGCACCATCATCAAACCCAAACTGGGACTGCGGCCCCAACCGTTTGCCGAAGCGGCGTACCAGTTTTGGCTGGGGGGTGACTTCATCAAAAATGACGAACCGCAAGGCAACCAATTGTTCGCCCCCCTGAAAGAGACCATTACCCTGGTCGCCGACGCCATGAAACGCGCGCAGGACGAAACCGGTGAAGCCAAGCTGTTTTCAGCCAATATCACCGCCGACGACTACCGCGAGACAATCGCCCGCGGCGAATTCATTCTGGAGACCTTTGCCGAAAACGCCGATCACGTGGCCTTCCTGGTCGATGGATACGTGTCTGGCCCCCATGCCATTACCACGGCGCGGCGGCATTTTCCCAACCAGTACCTGCATTACCATCGTGCCGGGCACGGTGCCGTAACCTCACCACAGACCCGGCGCGGATACACGGCGTTTGTTCTCGCCAAAATGTCACGCCTGCAAGGTGCCTCCGGAATTCATACCGGCACCATGGGTTTCGGCAAGATGGAAGGCGAACGTGGCGACACGGACATGGCTTACATGATCCAGCGCGACAGCGCCGACGGGCCGTTCTATCATCAGGAATGGGAAGGCATGAACCCGACGACGCCAATCATTTCGGGCGGCATGAATGCGCTCCGGATGCCTGGTTTCTTTGAAAATATCGGTCATTCCAACCTGATCATGACGGCTGGTGGCGGTTCCTACGGGCATGTTGATGGTCCGGCGGCAGGCGCCCGCTCGTTGCGTCAGGCGGAACAATGCTGGAAAGAAGGCGCCGATCCGGTCGAGTACGCCAAGGAACATCATGAATTTGCCCGAGCCTTCGAAAGTTTCCCCGGCGATGCGGACAACCTGTTCCCCGGCTGGCGGAATGATCTGAACGTTGCCGCCTGACCGGCGGTTTGTAAGCGGGCCGATATCAAAGAGGAACCTGTGGTATGACGATCAACATCGCACCTTCGATCCTGTCGGCGGACTTCGCCTGTCTGGGTGATGAAATCCGGGCCATTGACGAGGCTGGTGCCGACTGGGTTCACGTCGATGTCATGGACGGGCATTTTGTTCCCAACCTGACCATCGGCCCACTGGTCGTCAAGGCGATCCGCCCGCATACAAAGAAGGTTCTCGACGTACATCTGATGATCTCCCCGGTCGATAACTACATCGAGGCCTTCGCCGAAGCGGGCGCCGATATCATCACCGTCCATGCGGAAGCAACACCCCACCTTGATCGTTCGGTACAGTTGATAAAATCACTAGGCAAGAAAGCCGGGGTTTCGCTTAATCCGGCAACTCCGGAAACGGTCATCGACTACGTACTCGACACCATCGACCTGGTGCTTGTCATGACCGTCAATCCGGGGTTCGGTGGACAATCGTTTATCCCGTCCCAACTGGACAAGGTGCGACGGCTGAAAGAACGTATCGGTAATCGCGATATCCGTATCGAGGTGGACGGTGGCGTCAACCGCCAGACCATCGCCGCCGTCGCCAAAGCCGGTGCCGACTGTTTTGTCGCCGGGTCCGCCGTGTTCGGGGCCGAAGATTACGGCGCGGCCATCGCGGAACTCCGGGCGCTGGCCGCGCCGGTCTGACCACACGTGCCTCTCTCCGTTTTGATATTCGATGTTGACGGCACGCTCGCCGAAACCGAGGACTGCCATCGCCAGGCTTTCAATCTGGCCTTCCGCGACGCCGGGCTGGGATGGAACTGGGACCATGAACTTTATCTCAAGCTGCTTTCGGTAACCGGCGGCAAGGAGAGGATTCGCCATTTCGCCGAACATTATGACGGCGAATTTCTGAACGCCATGGATGCCGGTCAACGCATCGCATCACTGCACCAGATGAAAACAGTCCACTATGGCGACCTGATCGGTTCTGGCGAAATTCCCCTGCGGCCCGGCATCAAACGGGTGCTGGACGAGGCCCGGAAAAACGGTTTGCGCCTCGCCATTGCAACGACAACGACACGGACCAACGTTGTCAGTTTGTTGACGGCGACCCTCGGCAAAGGCGGACCAGACCTGTTCGATGCGATTTCCGCCAGTGATTCCGCGGAGCGAAAAAAACCGGCACCCGATGTCTATTATGACGTCCTTGACAAACTTGGTTGTGAAGCCGGGGACTGCCTGACCTTCGAAGATTCACAAAGCGGGCTGATATCGGCGCGGGCGGCGGGGATCAATACCGTGGTGACACTCAGCGCCTTCACCTCTTGCGATGACGCCCTGGACGCCCTGGCCGTGTTGTCTGATCTGGGCGAACCGAACCACCCCTGCACAGCCGTTCAGGGTGACATGATGGGGCGTGCCTGTGTTGATCTTCACCTGTTGGACATTTGGCGCAAAAACTGCCGCTGACCCGCATCAATGCGCGAACTCCCCCGTTGGGCTATTATACAAATCAGGATTGGCGGATTTTTGGAGGTGGGTATGCTAGAAAACCCCTCATTGGTTACGCGTATCGTCATTGGGAAAACGGTTGGCCTGATCGTCGGCATTCTCGGTTTTGTGCTGATGCCGTTCTTTTGGCCCGAAGCGGGCTGGCTGATCCGCTGGGGTGTGCTGCTGTGGTACACGACCCTGGGCGCCATTATCGGCATGTTTGGCGTATTCTCCTGGCATCCTATCCTGCATCTGCCGATGCCGTGGTGGGTGCGTGGGCCCTTTATTGGCGCATGGATGAATTTTGTCCTCACTTTTTTTGGCTATGAAGCGATGCGGGCCATGCTGGTTTCGACCTTTGGTGCGGACGGGCTGCTAACCTCTCCCTACTGGTTTGTACTTGAAGGCGCGCTGATCGGCCTGCTGATTGAGTACCTCGCCACGCGCTTCGGTGGCGAAGGCCGGGACACCTTGAACGCCTGACCCCGCCAGCGCGCCTCTCTGATCGCAAGAAAATGCCGCAGGGGCTGGCCGGATTCGGACCTCATTCGCCGCCACGGGTTGTCGCTGCAATGGCGGCTTGATAGGGTTATCGCATGTTGGATTTTGAAACATGCAATGCTGCCCGTCTGGCCCGTGACCCCACCTACGACGGCCGGTTTTTCACCGCCGTCAAAACCACGGGCATCTACTGCCGCCCGGTCTGCCCCGTCCGTCAACCGTTGTCCAAAAACGTCACCTACTATTCGAGTGCGGCAGCGGCGGAGCACGCCGGATATCGGCCCTGTCTGCGCTGCCGTCCGGAAACGGCACCGTTCTGCCCCGCCTGGAACGGCACCAGGACAACGGTGGTGCGGGCCCTGAAAATGATCGAAGCCGGAGCCTTGGATCGCGGAAATGTCACCGGCCTGGCAGAAAAACTAGGGGTTGGCCCGCGTCATCTGTCACGATTGTTCAAGCGCCACCTCGCCGCCAGTCCATCGCAGGTGGCGAAGACTTCACGTCTGCAACGGGCCAAGCGACTGCTCAACGACACCGACCTGCCGATAGCCGAAATCGCATTTCGGTCCGGGTTCAGAAGTTTGCGACGGTTCAATGCGGCGTTTCGCGAACTTCATGATCGCCCACCTTCCGACCTTCGGCGCAAACTGCCGCAGGACCCCAGGATCAAGCGCCGTCAAAACCATGCCTGAACCGATGCCTGAACCGATGCCCACCTACGCATATATGGACAGCCCGGTCGGGCGACTGCTGGTTGCCGGTGAGCCGGGTCGTCTGCACCGCATCGGCTTTGCAAATGAAAGCTGGACACGAAATCCACCATCCGGCTGGCGGTACGATGACCTGGCAGTCAACGAGCCCATCAACCAGCTTCGCGCATATTTCGCCGGTGAATTGACTTGTTTTGATCTGGTGCTGCATTTCACCGGCACGGCCTTTCAGAACAAGGTGTGGTCGGCGTTATGCAAGATACCCTTCGGGGAAACCTCCTCCTATGGCGCCCTGGCTCAACGCATTGCCCGCCCCAAGGCATCCCGCGCTGTTGGTGCTGCAAACGGCGCCAATCCGCTGCCTATTGTCGTCCCCTGTCACCGGGTCATTGGCGCCAATGGGGCGCTGACCGGGTTTGGCGGCGGGATCGAAGCAAAAAGATATCTGCTTGATCATGAACAGCGGGTTCTGGGAAAAACCACGTCCTGACACCAAACTGGCGAAAACAGACGTAAATTACCGGTTTGATTGCTGCTGGATTTGACCGATATCAAAGCGGGCCGCTCCTCCCAGCGGCGGGTGCGCCCTGTCAAACCGCGTCTCGACTGGGCGGCGCACCGCCAGGTGCAAAATTGTGAAAACCTGAATTGATCCCCACGCCCATCCCCGGTATCATGCGTAAAAATAAGCTGGAGTTCCTTGATGGAGTTGATCCTTAGCTTTCTGGCGCTCTGCGTAGCAATGTCCGCGCTCTGGTTGTCCAGCACCATTTCAAAGCGCTCTGAGGAAGAGGCCAGCGCTTTTTTGCTGCGGGCCCGTAAGGAAATAAAAACCTCTCTGTCAACGATCAACCATCATTTGAACGAAATGGAATCCAATATCAATTCGCTTGGCGGGACGGTCTCGGACCTCAACTCCAGATCATCAAAGAACAAGGGTAACGTCGATACCCTGCGATCAGATATTGAGGCGTTGCGCGGCGATCTTAGTGCGCTTGATGAAAGCATTCCGAAACAATACCGCAAACAGCCTCCTCGCCGTGCGAGTCCTCACGCGCATCACTAAAACCCGCGCTGATGCTGTGTTACCCCGCCAGCGGCGACACCCCGATAACCGGTTCGTGCAGATATAGCAGCAGCGCATATAGGGCAAGGCCGCCAAGAATTTTCAGCAGGCCAATCTGAGCGAGGACCTCCGCGAGGGTTGGTCGCAGCATCTGCGTGTTAAGCTGACGCCAGGCTTCCGCGCCCATCGCCGCTTGACGACGGCGTTCCAGGGTGCGCGGACCGCTGACCGACAGCAGGGTCAGTAACCCGAACATCGTCAGGCTGGCGGCATCGCCGTTGGGAAGCATGTGAACGGCGCTCCACAAGCCCAGTCCCCATATGGCCGGGTGGCGGGTCAGACTGATAATTCCAGGACGGGCGAGGTCAAAGGTTTTGGTGTTAAGGGTTAATGAAAACGGATTCGGTGAGGTAACGCCAATAACGATGAGCAAACACGATACGGGCATGATCAGCAGGGCGGTCCAGCGGGTCCAGGGCTGATAGGCCCAGACCTCGACATAGGGTGCGTCCATGTAAGCCACGAACAGCCACACCGTGGCGGCAATACTGATGGCGGAAAAAATCGTGAAATAGGCGGGGCGGCCGACCCTGCCAATTGCGGCGGTGCGCAGCGGACGAATGGCGGGCAGCAGATGGAACAATAAAAACAGCCCGACAGCGGCGTACAGTTCGACCATCCGATCAGCTTCAGGTCAGACGCGGACCGTTTAGCACATTCAGCTCATCAATGCGCCGGTTCAGCCCGGTCAGGTATTCGATTTGAGAAAACGGTCGCCGACAGACCATGCAAATGACCGCATCGAAGGGGTCGGCATCAGGATCAAATCCGCCCGGCAGCATGTTTTGATATTCGCCACAGGCCGGACAGGCCACGGGCACCACTTCTCTGGTCATTTCCGGATTATTCCCTGAATTTTTTAAATAACCTAAACTATCTAGGGTCTTTCCCCGCCAGGTTCAAGGAATTAGCAAAGCCCTTGCTTGGCAGGACCGGTGGCGGGTGTTAAACCACGCTTCTAACGCATGTGCGGGACACAGGGTTAGGAGACCTTCATGAAACCAACGGATCGAATTTTTGTCGCGCTGGACACCACAGACGCTGACCAGGCCGTTGCCATGGCCGGAAAGCTCAACGGGCTGGTTGGCGGAATCAAAGTCGGCAAGGAATTTTTCACAGCCCATGGTCCGGCGGAAGTCAACCGGGTCGCGGCGACCGGAATGCCAGTGTTCCTTGATCTCAAATACCACGACATTCCCAATACGGTCGCTGGCGCCATCCGCGCCACCCGGAACATGAAACCCTTTATGCTTGACGTCCATGCCTCCGGCGGGGTCGCCATGATGCAAGCCGCCGCCGAAGCCGCCGCCGAAGCGGGCGAAGATAAACCCTTGGTGATCGCGGTCACGGTTCTGACTTCCTTGGGCGACGAAGACCTGAACGCCATGGGCATTGCCGACACAACAGAAAATCAGGTAATCCGTCTGGCCAGACTGGCCCAGGACTGTGGCCTTGATGGCGTCGTCTGTTCGGCTCGCGAAGTCCCGGCGTTACGTCAGGCCTGCGGCGAAAACTTCAAACTGGTGGTCCCCGGCATCCGCCCCACTTGGGCGTCGTCAGATGACCAGAAACGCATCGTCACACCATCGGATGCCGTCAGAATGGGGGCCGACTATCTGGTCATCGGAAGACCAATCACCTCAGCCCCCGATCCGGTCGAGGCGGCCCGGCGCATTGCCGATGAGATAGCTGACCTGTAGGTCCCGATATCCGACCTCAACAACCTTCCGGAATCCGGGTTGCATCTCGACCGCCAAGGGGGGACAATTTACGACAGAAACCGACTACACAAATAAAAGCGCAGACGGGAAGGATGGCGGAACAACAAGACGATGTCAGTCCAGCACCGATACAACCGGTCAAGGCCGGCGAGTTGCTCGTGAGGTCCTGACCTACGGAAAAGGGAACTGGCGACCCGTCCTGAAGCTCGCGAAGATCCCGTTGCTGATAAGTTTCGCGCTGAATCTCGTTTTGCAAATCCCGCCTCTTGATACCTTGATCGCAGGTTCTTTCGCCGCTTATATTCCCTTCGCAATTTTTATCATTGCCCAGCACCGGCGCTATCTTCTTGAACAGGAGACCTCCATAACCTTTAGGCGCAGAGAAATTCGGCTCCTCGCCTATATAGCCGTGTTTTATCTTTTGATTTTTTTGATTTTACTGGCACCTTTGAATATTTCTCCCGTCAGTCACTCTGTATCAAGTTTTATGGCAATCATAACAGCCATTATTGTACTTTATATTGCGTTCAGACTGGTCCTGGTTTTCCCCATGATTGCCGTCGATTATCCCGGCAGAATTCTGGATTACATGAAGTTTTCCTGGGCCGCGATGCGACATTCCGTGGTGGCGGTGTTTTGCGCCGAAACGGTTATCTATCTAGCCATCGCAATCGTCCTTGTCGGGTTTGAGTCTATAGTGCGCTCAGCTCAGACACCGGACAATACAGTTACGCTGGCATCTGTTCTGTCAGCAGCAGCCGGAACCTGTTTGAGCTTTCTTATTGCAGCCTGCTCGGTCATCATTGCTTCCTATACTTTCCGAAAACTGGTGTTGTCTCTGGCCGCCCCGGAAGACCAGGTTAACCCATGAGCATTTCTGTCAAGATTTGTGGCCTGAAGACCCCTGAGGCTGTTGATGCCGTCGCCCAGAACCCTGGGCACTGGTGCCGTGGCGGAGTTGACGGCACCTTGAATTTTCACAAGGGATTTTCCTGTGCCGCTAATCCGGACCGCTCAAGAATCCAGTCTTTAAAAATTCGGATAGCGGCGTCGCTCTGTCGCTCTTGCGGGTAAACGAGATAATATGCGAACTGGCTGGGCATGGAGATATTGAAGGGCGCAACCAATAACCCCTTGTTGATATCGCTCCGAACCAGAGCGCTTCGTCCCAATGCGACGCCCTGCCCTTCGATGGCGGCCTGTATAACCAGGCCATCATCAGAGAAGCGGGGTCCTTTGGTCGGATCAATGCCCTCTAGCCCAAACGGAGTTAACCAGAGTTCCCAATCGTGAAATGAACCGTGATGCAATAATGTATGATGGTGTAAATCCTCCGGCCCTCGCAACGGGGCTCCTCCGTCCAGCAGTTTCGGACTGCAAACCGGCACCAATTCTTCTGAAAATAACCTGTGGCTGATTAATCCCGGATATCTGCCAAGACCGTGGCGGATCGCCATGTCAACGTTCTCAGCTTCAAAATCTACCAGATGCACGGAAGTACAGGTGTTGACGGTAATCTCGGGATGCAGTTCGTTGAATCCCGACAGCACCGGAATAAAGAGCTTGATTGCAAATAGCGGCGTGACGCTGACATTGAGCGTGCTTGGCCCGCCCTCCTTCCTCAAGGCGCGTGACGCTTCTGAAATCTGGCTCAAAGACAGACGAATGACCGGTAAATACTCCTGCCCCGAAACTGTCAGCTTGATGCGAGTCTGGGTGCGATCAAACAAAGATGTCTCCAGTTGATCTTCCAGCTTTTTTATTTTCTGACTGATCGCGCCAGGGGTCAGATTCAGCTCAGAAGCCGCTTCCTTGAAACTCAGGTGGCGGGCAACCGATTCAAAGGCCTGAAGGGCATAGATGGAGGGCAGAAAAAATCCCATATCAATTTAATTTTTCTAATCTGATGCAATAGAAATTATGCTTTGAAGTATTTTCTTCAACACTATATTACAGCGCAGTAATCATTTCAATTTAGATATTATACATCCACCAGAATCGATTCATGCCTCAAAAAAATTCAATGCCTTCTAGTTGGTTGATAGTCATCATCGGCTTCATTGTTTTGAGTCTGGCGTTTTCGACACGCTCAACACTTGGTCTGGCGATGCCTTTATGGCGTAGCGAATTTGGCTGGACGCAGACGTTTATTTCTACCGGCGGCGCCGTCGCACTGATTGTCATGGCAACGGTTGCACCCGTTGCCGGTCGCCTCGTCGACCAATATGGTTCGCGTCGCGTTGTAATCCTGGGCATGGGGCTGATTACTCTGGCAATGTTTCTATTGTCCCGGATTGATTCCCACTGGTCTTTTCTGCTCGCATTCAGCGGAATCGCCGGGATTGGTTTTGGGGTAACCGCCGTTCATGTCATCGCAACAACCGTCGCCCCTCTATTTGAACGCCATCAGGGATTGGCCATCGGCGTCGCCACAGCTGGCGCCTCGGCGGGTCAGCTTCTCGTTATACCTTTGTTTGCCGCCACTCTTTCCTATATTGGCTGGCGAAATGGATACTTAATTCTGGGCCTGATCAGCGTATTTGTACTGCTTCTGGTCTGGTTAAAAATGCCACGGCATGATCAGGTCCGAACCGTAGAAAACGTTCCTGCATCAGCCCCACCGCCACTGCGTCCTGAAATAAGGAGACTGCTCACAAGTCCGGTGTTTCACGCTCTATTTTGGGGATTCGTAATCTGCGGATTCACGACGACAGGAGTCATAGAAACCCATCTCCTGCCTTATGCCGCCGCCTGCGGATACCCGCCCTTAACCGGTGCCGCGGCTTACGGTGTGCTGTCGGCCTTTAACATGCTGGGCATGATACTGGCCGGTTATCTTGCCGATCGCCTACACCGCCCGCTGTTGCTGGCTGGTATTTATTTTCTTCGCGGCCTTAGCTTCATCTTGCTGATGCAGGTCGCAAATGACCTCTCACTGCTGTTTATCTTCGCCGTTGCCTTCGGCCTGTTTGATTATTCCACACTACCCGTCACCTCAAGTCTTGTGGCCAGCCACCTGGGCCTGAAATCCATGGGGCTGGTGATGGGGTTATTGGCTACCGGACATGCACTCGGTGGCGCTGTCGGCGCGTTTCTCGGTGGGGTACTGTTTGATCTGTTCGCCAGATATGACGAGATGTGGACCGCAGCGGTCGGGCTCGCCATCATCGCCGGAGTCATCTCCCTGACCATCAAAGAGCGTCCCGGGCAGGAGCCCGAAGGCAATTTGCTCTTGGCAACCGGCACTTGACCCCTTTATGTGATAACTAGCGCACCTTTCAAACTTGGATTGCAGCAATGACAGTGATTGTAAAAATCTGTGGCTTGAAAACGCCTGAGGCCGTTGACGCCGCCGTCAATGCGGGGGCCGATATGATGGGGTTTATGTTTTTCGGGCCGTCGCCGCGTAACCTTGATACGACCACGGCGGCGGAATTGATGGCCCGCGTCTCCGATAGTGTGACCAAGGTCGCCCTGACGGTCGATGCGGATGACGCTTTGCTCGCTGATATTGTCGAAAATACCTCGGCCCAGTTGCTGCAATTGCACGGTTCCGAATCGCCTGGCCACGTAACGGCCCTGAAGGCGCGCTTCGGGCTGCCGGTGATGAAAATGCTGCCCGTCTCCATTGCCGCTGATCTGGCCGCAGCGAAAGATTACGAAGGCGTTGCCGACAGGTTGTTGTTTGATGCCAAACCACCCAAAGACGCAACCCGCCCCGGTGGCAATGCGCTGGCCTTCGACTGGAAAGTCCTGCAAGGCTTTACATCACTCCTGCCGTGGATGTTGGCGGGTGGATTGACCGCCGAAAATGTTGCCGCCGCCATTCGCATAAGCGGGGCCACGGAAGTCGATGTATCGTCCGGCGTGGAAGACGCGCCGGGGGTCAAAAACACGGACAAGATCAGGGCGTTTATCGCGGCGGCGAAGTCGGCGGGTTAAACCGGGCCACACCCGAACAATTTCTCACATTTTTTTGCAGTTTTTCCCGGTCTCTTGTGGTTTATTGGCGCGCTCTCGCTTGGGCGAGCATCCGTGATCCATTAAGGGTAAGACATGAACAAGCTCAACACCTATCGCGCCGGGGCCGACGACGGCGGTCATTTTGGCATTTACGGCGGCCGTTACGTCGCTGAAACCCTAATGCCTCTTATTCTGGCCGTCGAAAAGGCCTGGAACGAAGCCAATAATGATCCGGATTTCTGGGCCGAATTTCATCACCTGATGAAGCACTACGTCGGTCGCCCGAGCCCGCTGTACTTTGCCAAGCGCCTGACTGAACATTTCGGCGGGGCCAAAATCTATTTCAAGCGTGACGAGTTGAACCACACGGGCGCGCATAAGATCAACAACACCATCGGCCAGATTCTGCTGGCTCGGCGCATGGGCAAAAAGCGGATCATCGCCGAAACCGGGGCCGGGCAGCACGGTGTCGCCACGGCCACCGTCTGCGCACTGTTTGGCCTGCCGTGTCATGTGTATATGGGCGCGACCGATGTCGAACGTCAGTCGCCCAACGTCTTTCGCATGAACATGCTGGGCGCAGAAGTCCATCCCGTAACATCGGGCACCGGCACCCTGAAAGACGCCATGAACGAAGCCTTGCGTGACTGGGTTTCGAATGTGGAAGACACTTTCTACATCATCGGCACCGTCGCCGGGCCGCACCCCTACCCGACACTGGTCCGTGATTTCCAGTGCATCATCGGCAACGAAGTTCGCGAACAGATGCAGAAAGCCGAAGGCCGCTTGCCCGATACGCTGGTCGCCTGCCTCGGCGGCGGCTCGAACGCCATGGGGCTTTTCCATCCGTTCCTTGATGACGAAAGCGTCAACATCATCGGCGTTGAGGCCGGCGGGCACGGGGTCGATACGGATAAACATTGCGCATCGCTGACCGGCGGCAAACCGGGTGTGTTGCATGGCAACCGCACCTATCTGCTGCAAACGGACGACGGCCAGATCATCGACGGGCATTCGATTTCGGCCGGTCTCGATTACCCCGGTATCGGGCCGGAACATTCCTGGCTGAGAGACACGGGCCGCGTCGATTATGTTTCGGTAACTGATACGGAAGCGCTCGACGCCTTTCAGCTGTGCACCCGCAAGGAAGGCATCATCCCGGCGCTGGAGCCCAGCCACGCGCTGGCCCATGTGTCGAAAATTGCCGGTGACCTCCCCAAAGACCACCTGTTGGTGATGAACCTCTGTGGACGGGGCGACAAGGATATTTTCGCCGTGGCCAAACACCTCGGCATGGACATCACCGGCACGGATCAGGGATAAGACCAATGACAACAAAACCTGAAACACGTATCGCCCGACGGTTTGCCAAACTCAAGGAAGAAGGCCGCGCCGGTCTGGTGACCTTCCTGACGGCGGGTGATCCGGATTTTGATACGGCGTCCGAAATCATGATGGGCCTGCCCAAGGCCGGGGCAGACCTGATTGAAATCGGCATGCCGTTTTCCGACCCCATGGCCGATGGCCCAGCCATTCAGGCGAGCTCGCTTCGCGCCTTGAAGTCCGGCATGACGCTGACCAAGACCCTCGATATTGTCCGCACCTTCCGGGAATCTGACAACGAAACACCGGTGATTCTGATGGGCTATTACAATCCCATCTATATCTACGGCGTTGACAGGTTTCTCGCTGACGCCGCTGGTCTGGTCGATGGCCTGATCATGGTTGATCTGCCGCCGGAAGAAGAGAGCGAGCTTTGCCTGCCGGGTCTGGAAGCCGGGATCAATTTCATATACCTGACCGCGCCAACGACCGATGACGACCGTTTGCCCCGCGTTCTCGAAAATGCCTCAGGTTTTGTTTATTACGCCTCAATCACCGGCATTACCGGTACTGCCGCCGCAGCCATTGACGATGTTGCGGCCAAGGTCAACCGGATCAAGAGTTATACTGATCTGCCCGTCGCCGTCGGATTCGGTATTCGCACCCCCGAACAGGCCGCCGACATCGCCGGAGTCGCCGACGCCGTCGTCGTCGGATCAGCGCTGGTTGATGTCCTCAAGGCCAATCTCGACAACAACAATCAGGCCGGGCCGAGTCTGGTGGACAGGGTGTTGGCGCTGGTCAATGACCTTGCAAAAGGGGTCAGAAGCGTCGAAAAAGCTAACTGACCCGACGGCTCGGACAACACGGCGTCATCGACAGGTGCATGCCATAAAGGAGAGCATGGTTTGAACTGGCTCAAAAATTTTGTACCCCCGAAACTGCGCAGTCTGGTTGGCGCACAAAAAGAGGTCCCTGACAATCTCTGGCACAAGTGCCCCGGCTGCACTCAGATGATCTTTCACCGCGATCTGGAAAAAAACCGGCATGTTTGCCAGCACTGCGGGCATCATCTGCGCATTCGCGCTGAACAGCGCCTGAAAATGCTGTTCGATGATGAAAAATTTGCGCTGCTTGAGCTCAGCACGCCGCTCGCCGACCCGCTGAAATTCCGCGATCTGAAAAAATATCCTGAGCGCATCAAGGAAGCGCGCGCCAAGACCGGAGAAACCGACGCTCTGAAAGTCGGGTTTGGTGAAATCGACGGCCATAAAACGGTCATCGCCGTCTTCGATTTCGCCTTTATGGGCGGCTCAATGGGCATGGCCGTCGGCGACGGCCTGGTAACGGCGGCACGGCGCGCGGTTCGGGAACGCGCGCCTTTGGTCGTGATCCCATCATCCGGGGGCGCGCGGATGCAGGAAGGCATTTTATCGCTGATGCAAATGACACGTTCGACCATTGCCGTCGAAGAGGTCAAGGAAGCGGGACTGCCCTACATTGTCGTTTTGACCGATCCGACCACTGGTGGGGTGACGGCCTCGTTTGCCATGCTCGGTGATATCCAGATTGCCGAGCCCGGCTGCCAGATCGGTTTTGCCGGCAAGCGGGTGATCGAACAGACGATCCGCGAAACCCTGCCAGATGGATTTCAGCAGGCGGAGTATCTGCTTGACCACGGCATGGTTGACATGGTGGTTCACCGTCATGATCTGCCCGCCACACTGGCCCGCGTCATTGGTCTGCTGACGAACAGCCAGTCGCCGACCGCACCAGAATCCGAACCGGAAACCCCCGAGCAGGAAGGCGATCTTTCAGGTGCCGAAATCCTGTCGGCCGATGGCGCGCCACTTCCCGCTGTCCCCAACGAAGGATTATGATGAACGCCAGCGCGGGCAAAACCGATGCCGTTCTAGAACGTCTGAGTCACCTGCATCCCAAGTTGATCGACCTGTCGCTGACCCGCGTCGAGCGCCTTCTTGAAATTCTTGGCGACCCGCAGGACTGCCTGCCCCCGACCGTCCATATCGCAGGCACCAATGGCAAAGGATCGACCCTTGCCTATCTGCGCGCGGTACTGGAAACGGCAGGGCATGCCGTTCACGCCTACACCTCTCCCCATCTCGTTTGCTTCAATGAACGTATCCGTCTGGCCGGAGAGCTGATCACAGAAGACGCGCTCATGGAGCTGCTGGAAAGCTGTGAAAAGGCCAACGCCGGAGAACTTATTACGTTTTTCGAGATTACCACGGCGGCGGCTTTTGTCGCCTTCGCCAGCATCCCCGCCGACATCGTGCTGCTGGAAACAGGGTTGGGCGGGCGGCTGGATACGACCAACGTGATCAAGGCCCCGGCATTAACCATACTCAGCCCCATATCGCACGATCACCACCAGTTTCTTGGGACAACACTGGCCGAAATTGCACGGGAAAAAGCGGGTATCCTAAAACCCGGTCACCCTTGCGTTGTCGCCCGCCAGCCCGCCGAAGCCATGGAACCTATTGTCGCACGCGCTGATGATCTGGGGGTGGCGTTGTTCCTTCAGGATGAAGACTGGGCGGTTCGCCAGGAACAAAATCAGTTGATATATGACGGACCGATGGGGACACGAAGATTGCCGCTTCCCAATCTTCCCGGCCGTCATCAGCTGGAAAACGCGGGCCTCGCCATTGCCGCCCTTGATCGACTGCCCCGCTTCTCCATAACTGACGATGATCTCGGGGTTGGCATATCTCACGCCCAGTGGCCAGGACGATTACAGCACCTGACCCGGGGGCCGCTTGTCGATATTCTGCCGGGCAACTGGGAGCTGTGGCTGGACGGGGGTCATAACGCCTCGGCGGGAGAAACAATCGCCGCGCACGCCAGGGAAAACTGGACAGACAGGCCCCTCTATCTGATCAGCGGCATGCTGAATTCAAAAAACTGTGCCGACTTCCTGCGCCCGCTGGCCGAACCGGCGGTGCGGCTGTCCACCGTCGCCATCCCCGGAGAGGAAAATACTGTTAGCGCCGACGATCTCGCCGATATTGCCAGAACCGTCGGCATGGATGCGGCCCCATATCGTTCACTCAAAGACGCCCTGCGGTCGCTGTCGCCTGATCCGGAATTGCCGGGACGGGTGCTTATCTGCGGCTCGCTCTATCTTGCCGGAACCGTCCTTGCCGACAACGCCTAACCCGCCGTTGCAAACAGCGCGCCTATACCGGTTATGACCAGCATGGAACCGGCGACGCGATTGAGAATTTTCCATCCGGCGCCTCGGCGAAACCTGTCCCCAAGACGCCCCGCCAGCATCACATAGACGCTGATGACGGCGACGGCGACGGTCAGGAACGTAGCTGTCAGAACAACGATCTGTTGTAATGAGGGTTCATCCGGGCGCATGAATTGCGGGAAAAAGGATATGACGAAGATAAAACTTTTCGGATTCAGCAAGGTCGAAAAAAAACCCTCCTGCGCCAGCCTGAGCGCTGAAGATGTACGGCTTTCCGGCACGCCGACACCTCCCTCGGCCCGAAACAGACGCACCCCGATATAGACCAGATATCCGGCCCCACAGATTTTAACGGCACTGAACAGCATAACCGACGTGGACAGCAATGTCGCAATACCGAGATATGATAATGCGATCAATATGATATCGGCCACTGCGATGGCCGATACGGTGCCCATGGCGAGCAAACTGCCGTGCGCCAACGCGTGACTGACGACCAGCATCACCGTCGGCCCCGGGATAGCGATAATCAGCGCCGTGCTGACGATAAAGGCGAGCCAGAGATTGATGTCCATGATAATCCATTTACGAGAAATAACATTTGAAATACCATACTAGCAAAAGGGGTACTGGAATTAAAATACAAAATCAGGTTGTGACTTTGTTTTAAAGGACGGGGTTTTAAAGGACGGGGTTTTAAAGGACGGGTGGAAATAACGGCACACGATCGGTAGAATGCTTAAAAATTTTTACAGGAGAAGCTGGATGATCGTTGAGCAAATCTGGACAGGAAACGCCTATCGCAATTTCAATTATCTGATCGCCTGCCCCGAAACGGGCGAGGCGCTTGCGATCGACCCTCTGGATCATAAAAAATGCCTGGCCCAGGCCAAAGCCCAGGGCTGGACGATCACCCAGATCCTCAATACTCATGAACATGGCGACCACACCGGCGGCAATGGCCCCGTGGCGGCGGCAACGGGGGCCAAAATCATCGCCCATGCCAACGCCAAAAACGCCATCCCGGACATGGCCGTGGGGTTGAACGCAGGTGACGTCGTTAAGGTCGGGCGCACCGTCGAGCTTGAATGCCTGGACACCCCCGGACACACGATGAGCCACGTGTGTCTGGTTTCGCGCACCGATCAACCGGCGCTGTTTTGCGGCGACACCCTGTTCAACGCCGGTGCCGGAAATTGCCATAACGGTGGGCATCCGAACGAACTTTACCACACATTCGCCACCCAGCTTTCCAGGCTGGCGGACAACACCCTGATCTACCCCGGCCACGATTATTTCGCCAATAATCTGGAATTCACGCTGGACCGCGAACCGGACAATCCCCGCGCCCGGCATCTGCTAAAAAATGTTGAAACGCAGGACACCAACGTCGCCATGGTCTCGACCCTGGCGCTGGAGAAAGAAATCAACACCTTCTTCCGCTTGAGCAACGCCAGCGTCATCCGACGTCTGCGTGAAACCTATAACGATCTGCCGGATGAAGTTGATGAAAAGACGGTATTTTTAAAATTGAGAGAACTCAGGAACAGCTGGTGATTAAAGCATGACCATACACATGTTCCTGGTTGGCTATGTGGTTGCAGCGCGTCTCACCGAACTTGGTTTGTCCCTGCGCAACACGCGCCATCTTTTGGCGGCGGGGGCACACGAAGTCGGTCGACGCCACTACCCGGTCGTCGTTTTGTTCCAAATTTCCTGGATCATCTCCCTGAGGGTCATGGTTCCGGACGCAACACCCCCAATGCTTCTGTTCCTGGCGCTTTTTGTCCTGGTCCAGATCGTGCGCTTCTGGACGGTCCGCAGTCTTGGGGAACGCTGGACCACACGCATTATCGTGGTCCCGGGCCGCAAGCTGATAACGGATGGCCCCTATCGATGGGTGCGACATCCGAGCTATCTGGTGGTTGCCGGAGAAATCGCCCTGTTGCCGCTGGTTTTTGGCGCCTGGAAACTTGCTCTTGGGTTTTCCATTGTCAACGCGATCCTGCTTTCCTATCGAATCCGTGTTGAGGAGCGAGCCCTCGCGCCACACCAGCCCTGAACACACAAGCCCGCGCCAGATATTGGTCGTAGCCAGTCAGGCAGTGACGGCAAGCGCCTGCGTGACCCGCTCGATCTGCTTGGAAACTGAAATCTCCCGGGAGGAAGCGATGTCGCATTCACGGTCTTCAAAGGCATCCGTGTCCGGATGGTTTTGCTGCCAATTCGCCAGGATAACGTCGCGTTCGCGGACCAGTTCCTCAATCTCGGGGCGGAACAAACGCAGCATGGCGGTGATCCAGACGTTGGCGGGCCAGGACGGCCACGACAGATCCATATCATAATGCTCAAGCATGCGAATGACATCATCGGCCTTGTACCAGTTATCCGCGGTTACCCAGCGGTTGGTGGTAAACAGGGCGATGGGATACCCGGCGCGGTCCATGGATATGGCGATCAGATGACTTAGCGTATCTTCGCGCTCCTTCATGAAGTCCGCCTCACTCTGCTCAACCGGACGACAATCACCCGGCATGCCTTTTTCCCTGAGAAAGGTATGAAAATGACCGTGCTCCCCTTCCCTGTGAGAGTGATAATAAAATTGCGAGTGGGTTTCATGATCATAGACATCACCCGCCGGATAATGATCGAGTTCGACGAATTCTCCCTGTCCGCGAAGGACTTCGGCAACCACGTTGGCATGGCTTTTTTGCAATACCCGGTAGCATTCCAGTATTTGCGCTCCGGCGCCCGCCATCTGTTCCAGCTGGTCACGGGATAAGTTATTCAAATCGGCCATCAGCACCTCCATTGGGTTTGCTCGCGTACATCTCTTCACCTGTCAGGGCGAGGGTATTTAACGTCGTCGGCAGGGGCAGGGGATTGATCTGGATCAGTCATCCGGGACGCCGACAATCACGATATGTTGATCACCCCCCTGTCTTCGGTTGTTAATACCTGTTCGCATGTTGTCGATATCGCGTTCATCGTCCAGAATTGAAAGATATCTACACTGGATAACCTGATAATGAAAAAACTCGTATTTACGAGTCTCCCATCCATATCCAGCCCGGAGATGTGCAAGGATGAAAAGGATATTCAAGTTTATCAGCCTGTCTGCAATGACTCTAATGCTGTCCGGACTGATTTCTCCGGATAATCTGTCGGGGAAATCTCTAAAGGAGTATTGGCTGTTGAATGATTTTCTGGATCAGCACCCCGAACAAAAAGCCCTGTCCAGCGCATTTTCACGAACGGTCAAGGGGCCAGGACGCGCGGCGCACGTGAAACAGATGCGGCCCGTGAAAATCGTCATGATTTACCCGGGCCTGCAGGTATCGGATTACTGGCGGCGCAGCGTTTCCTCTTTCCGCGCCCGCATGCGGGAACTCGGTTTGAAATTTGTCCTCGAAGATCATTTTACCAAACCGGGGACGGGCATCCGCGAGCAAAGCCTGTTGATAGGCGAAGCCATGGCAAACAGCCCGGATTATCTGGTATTCACCCTTGACGCCATGCGCCATCGCGGGATGATTGAACGCGTTATGGCTGAAGGCCAAACGAAGGTGATTTTACAGAACATCACCACCCCCATCCGGGAGTTTGGTCAGTTCCAACCATTTTTTTATGTTGGCTTCGATCACGGCGTAGGCGCCAAAATGCTGGCGGACCGTTTCAAGGCCAAAATCAAGAACAGCGGCCGATATGCCATTTTTTATGGACCAAAAGGATATGTCAGCAGAATGCGCGGCGGAATTTTCCTTCAAGAGATGTCCGCACGCCCCGAAATAGAGCTGGTCGCCTCCTACTACGTCAACTTTGACCGCCAGCGTTCGTACAGGGCGGCCATGGAGCTGCTTAGCGAGCATGACAAGCTTGATTTCATATATGCCTGTTCGACCGATATCGCCCTTGGAATTATAGATGCACTGAAGGAAACGGGACGCCTCAACAGCGTTATGGTAAACGGCTGGGGCGGTGGGGAGGCGGAACTTGATGCGATCTCCAGAGGAGAGATGGACTTTACCGCCATGCGTATGAATGACGATAACGGAGTCGCAATGGCGGAAGCGATCCGGCTGGACCTTGAAACCCCGGGAGCAGCCGTCCCGACGGTTTATTCCGGTGAATTCAGGATGGTGGGGAAGAAAACGCCCAAGGTAGAACTTGCACGATTGAGAAAAAATGCGTTCCGATACTCAAAGTAGAACCGGGCGACAGCAGCCCGGCATTGGGTTTTCCGGCCTAATCCTTTCGGTTTTCCTGATCTCCCTCACCCTTGTCTCCATCCTGGTCATGGCGACCGGATATTTCGTCGCCCGACAGGCCATTGATCGTGACATTGACCGTTTTGCCAAAAGCAGTGAGGCAATATCCAATCTGGTCTTGCAGTCGAGGCTACAGGATATCCAGCGACTTCTTGATCTAACGGCCTTCGATGAAAATATGAGAATGGCCATCCAACTGGAGGATTCGGAGACCGTCAAAGGCTGGCTATCCGAAGTTTATCATTCCCAGGAAGCGGGGCGGATTGATATCCTGTTCATTCAGTCCGCCACATCCAAGCGGGTCATTGACGTTAGCACAAAGACATACGACACGGAAACGATCCGGAAAAAAGCCATCATCAGCGATGCGCTGGACATCACCAATCAGGTCTTCGTCACAGGTCAAACGGACCGACCCGTTTATTCCATTCTCACGCGCCGGGACATCATTGCCCCGCAAACCGGTAAGCTGCTGGGTGCCGTCTACGGAGGCGTGATCCTTAATGACAATATCGCCCTTATTCGCGACATATTGAAATCGACCGGGGCGTCTGTCGCCGGGCTTTACCATGGCTCACACCTGATCGTCTCCTATCCCGCAGCCGGACAGACCGGGCTGACGCTGGAAGGCCACCCCCACGCCGGAGCCGCCAATCATGATGACGACCATGTCCTGCTTGATGCCGGGCTGGTTCTGCCCCAAAGCGAGGACGAGCATCTCCATGTTGTCAATGAACAACCCCTGGATGCGATAACCGAGCTGGAACAAAACTATCAGATGGCTCTGTATTTTCTGGGCGGGTTCATCATTTTGATCGCCGGAATTTCCGCCTGTCTCCTGCGGCGGATTTCGACCAGAGCCATTGGTTCACTTTCGTCATATGCGAATCGGGTGATCCGGCAGGGCGACGCCGCGACATTCAGTTCTTGCGCAATCCGGGAATTCAATGAAATCGGCGCCGCTCTGGAGCATTTTGTTTTTGCCTTGCATGAAAGCGAACAGCAGAAACGTGGACTTTTCAATCACACGACATCTGTCATCTACATGAAAAGTCCCGACGGGCAGTATCAATTCGTCAATCGAAAGTTCGAAGACCTGTTCCGCATCTCGACAGATGAGATAAGAGGCAAGACCGACCATAACCTGTTTCCGGCGGAAATGGCCGAGGCCTTTCGCGCCAACGACCTTAAGGCGCTACAGTCAGACACACCTCTGGAAATCGAGGAAATTGCCCCCCATGACGATGGGGAGCATACCTATTTATCGGTAAAATTCCCCCTGAAGAATTCAGCGGGCGAAGTCCACACCATATGCGGAATCTCAACCGACATTACGGCACACAAGATCGCGGAAAAAGAACTTCGTCTGGCGCTGATCGACGCCGAACAGGCGAACCGCGCCAAATCCGAATTCCTGGCAACGATGAGCCACGAATTTCGCACCCCGCTAAATGCAATCCTGGGATTTAGCGCAATGATAAAGGAACAGTATTTCGGCCCCCTGGGTTCAGACAGTTATCGTGAATATACGAACTACATTCACAACAGTGGGGAACACATGCTGGCTCTGGTAAACGATGTCCTTGACATCGCCGCGATTGAGGCCGGAAAGCGTGAGCTAGACATGGTCAAAATTTCCATTGATGACCTGCTTAAGGACGGTATCCGAAATATCGAAAAACCCGCCAATGACCAGGGAGTTCATGTGTCGCTGACGATTCCCGATACCTTGCCCGCGCTGTACGCCGACAGAAGATCCGTCATCCAGATCATTCAGAATCTGCTCTCCAATGCCATCAAATTCACTGAACGCGGGGACACGATTTCCGTTTCGGTGGAAGGATCGTTGACGCAAATGACCATCCTGGTCAAGGACACGGGAATAGGCATTTCTGAAGATAAATTACCAACGATCACCGAACCGTTCGCCCAGGAAATTTCCGACCCCCATCATGCCCAGGAAGGAACCGGCCTGGGGCTGTCAATTGTGAAATCTCTCGTTGAGGCCCACAACGGGATTCTGGGCCTGGAAAGTGAAATCGGCAAAGGAACAACTGTCACGGTGACACTACCCTCTGGCCGCGCCAACCCGCAACGTGAACTCCATCTCGAAAATCTGTCGCAAACACAATAACCATCAAAAAACCCCGCCGAAACGGCGGGGCCTGAACTGTCCGCTGGAGGACAAATTTATCAAATTTCAGATTCAACCCAGTCCTTAAGCTGGCTTTTCGCGAGAGCTCCGATCTTGGTCGCCGCAACTTCGCCGCCCTTGAACAGAATCAGGGTCGGAATGCCGCGTACGCCATATTTGGAAGGCGTATTGGGGTTGTCGTCGATGTTGACCTTGGCAATCGTCACCCGATCCCCAAATTCGGTATCGAGCTCCTCCAGGGCCGGAGCAATCTGTTTGCACGGACCGCACCATTCGGCCCAGAAGTCCACCAGCACAGGACCATCGGCACCCAGCACATCGGTATCAAAGGAGTCGTCAGTGACGTTTTTCGGCATTTTATTTTTCCTATCCAAGGGTCGCCCGGCACAAGGGGCGAATTCTGTAAAATCTGGGAATTGACGGCAACTGCGCGAAAACTCATATCTCAGAAACTTAAGGACGGACCCCGCATCCGTCAAGGTTCGTGGGCATCTAAGAGACCGCCATCAAGCAGCATGGCACGCGGGCCATCCGTCCACAACAGGACTGCGCGCACGGTTTTACCTGGATAGATTTTGCGCAAAGCCGCGCGGTAAGCGGCCATCTGCCTAAGATAGGGAATCGGCACGGCGTCTTCGCTCAGGGGCGGCGGACGGTTGGTTTTATAGTCGATAATCATCACGTCATCACCCCTGACCAGAAGACGGTCAAGTTGTGCTGAAATCACCCGTGTGCCCTTTTCGGTACTGATGGCGCCAACCAAAGGCACCTCCGGTTGCGAATCGGGGCCGAATAGGGGGGCAAGATCAGGGTCATTGAGGACGGCCAGCGTTTCGCGGGCAATATCATCGATTGCGCCGGGGCTCAGGTTGTGGGTGGGCAGTGCCAGATAGCGTAGCGCCGCCTGTCGACGATCGGCGTCAGGCACGTCCGGTAAGGATTCCAGCAGCCTGTGGATCAGTAGCCCACGCTGAAACCGTCCCGTGTCCTCGCCAACCAGAGGTGACAGCACCGGTGGTTCATCATCATCCCCACGAGACGGGGCCAGTGGATCGGGAGGGGCCGGTTCGTCGCCGGGCAGGGTGTTGGCCCAGGCCGGTAGGCCATGGAATTCAGGATCAACCCGCGTTTTATCGGCCGAATTATCTGGCGGGGCCGTCTGATCGGAAGTCAGCCGGGCCCCCACCTCGCCATCCAGTTCAAACTGTTCTATTCGGCCATTGTCGCGGAGCGCCTGTTCGACCAAATCATACCAGCATCCTTCGTCTCGCCCGTTTTTGTTTTCCCACCCGCAAACATAAACCCGGTCCTGCGCCCGGGTCAGCGCCACATACAGTAGGCGGCGATACTCACGCAGGGCCTCGGCCCGCACCGCCTCTCCCAGGTCCCGGCAGATGCTCTCTTCGTTGTCCTTGATCACCGGCCAGAAAACCAGCGGTGCGGCCCCCTGCTTTTCCCAATAGAGGCGCGCGCTTTGCCGGGTCAGCGGCATGGAACAGGTATCAGGCAAAAAGACGATATTGGACTGAAGGCCCTTAGCCCCATGAACGGTCATCACCCGGACCTGATTACGGCCATGTTCCAAATCGCGCTTGATCTGGGTCTCGCCCGCTTCCAGCCAATTGAGAAACCCTTCCAGTGACGGCGCATGATCGCGCTCGTACGCCAGGCAAAGGTTCATAAATTCGTCAACCGCATCCTGTGCATCGGGACCTAACCTTCCCAGCAGTTTTTTCCGCCCCTGTCCGCCATTCAGTAACGCAGAAAAAAACTCAAACGGCGGCGAAACATCGGCGGTACCCAGCAAGCGCTCAAGCATTCCAGCCGCCTGTTCATATCGGGTATTTGTTCCGCGTTTGTCATAGAGTGCGCGCCACAACGTTGTCTCACGGCCATGGGCAAGATCAAACAGATCCTCATCATCTAGATCAATGAACGGCGACTTCAACAGGATTGCCGTGTTCAAATCGTCCTCGGGCAGCAGGGCAAAGCGACCGGTCGCCACCAGGTCCATGACGGCAATCTGGTTCAGCAACACCATGCGGTCACTCCCGGCAACGGGAATTTTACGCTGCTTGAGCTGACGCACCATTTCTTCGGCGAACTGGCCGCGGGTGCGGACCAGAATCATGATATCGCCTTCGGTGATCGGTCGGCCCGCGGACTCCAGCATCTCACCCTGGTCCAGCCACGCCGAGATGGTTTGGGCGATTTTTTCGGCAAGACGCACCACCGGACTTTTTTGCGATAGCTGATCGACCGGCGCGTCCCAAGGGTCATCATCCGGGCCATCGTCCGGGGTCAAGGGTGGCCACAGTTCAATTCGCCCGGCCTGCCCGTCACGTGACGACTGATGGCGGATGGGCTTGTCCTCATGCACCAGCCCGTCTTTTGCCGCCTCGGGGGCGAAAACCCGATCAACCAGATTAAGCACCGTCCATACGGACCGGAAGGACAGCGACAGTTCGACCGACTGCCAGCGCCGTTCCGCAGCCCTTGCCTGATCGGAAAAAAAAGCCTGCATTTCGGTGAACTTGGCGGGATCAGCCCCCTGAAAGCTGTAAATGGACTGTTTCTGGTCACCGACGGCAAAGACCGTTCGGGGCAGGACGCGCTGATCGTCTCCTGCACCTTCACCGGCGAAAAAATCCTGCGCCAAAGCCGAGATCACCTGCCACTGTTCCGGGCTGGTGTCCTGGGCTTCATCGACCAGAATATGGTCAATACCGCCATCCAGCTTAAAATGCACCCATTTCACCAGATTGCTGCTTAACAGGTCCACCGCCTTCAGGATCAGGTCATCATAATCCAGCAGCGCCCGGGCGGCTTTCAGGTCACGATAGGAGTTTGAAAGGCGGGCACCGATTTTAAGCAGGGCAGCGGTTGCTTCAGCCGTGGCCAGGGCCTTCAGGCGATCCTGAAGTTCGATCAGGCGAGTTTGCTCGCCCTGCAATATGTCCAGCGCGCGCGGATGGCTGTTTTGCATCTTTTGGGTAATAAGCGAAGTCGGCGCCTTTGCTTTGCCCGTGGCGGCGATAAACACGCTCCTGTATTGGGCAAAATTCGCAATTCTATCTTCCTTGTTGCGGACCCATTCACCAATTGTTATGGCCCGTGCGCGGTCTGTTTTGGAACCCTGCTCAAGCACCTGGGCGACAGACAGCATCACGGCCTCTTCGAGGCCCTCGTCATCAGAAACAATTGACTGGTGCGTATCTTCTGACCCGGTTCCCAACCGCGCACGCACCGCATCAATGGTACCGTCAACCCCGCCATGGCGGATCAGCATGGTATCCAGACGCTGGCGATTGGAATCCAACTCCCCCATGATTTTGGCAAAACCATCCTCATCAACCAGCCCGGCGATAAAGTCGAAGGCCTGCCTGAGATCGTCGTCCTGACGAATAGCGGCCATCATCAGTCGATCCCGGGCCTCATGACGCAGTTCCATCGCGGTGCGTTCGTCAATAACGCTGAAATGAGGTGCGATACCGGCCTCTATGGGAAACCGGCCCAGCAGTGATTCACAGAACGAATGGATGGTCCGGATTTTCAGGCCGCCCGGTGTATCCAGGGTTTCCGCAAACAGTCGGCGGGCCGTGCGGCGGGCGGTATCGTCGGCGGGCCGCCCCAGCAGCAGGCGCAGTTGCTCTGTCAGCACCTCATCATCGATGACAGCCCAGCTTCCCAGGCGTTCGTTCAGCCGGGTCGCCATTTCCGCTGCCGCCGCCTTGGTGAACGTCAGGCAGAGGATTCTGGAGGGCGGCACATTTGACAGCAACAGCCGCAGAATACGGTTGATCAGCACCCGGGTCTTGCCGGTACCCGCATTGGCCCCGACCCAGACCGATTGCGTTGGGTCGGCGGCGGTAATCTGTCCGGCGACCTCAATCGGTGTTGCCGGGGCGGCGGGAGCTGGCTCGGGTGAATTCATCCGCTATCCTCCCCATCCGCGCTGGCCCATTCGCGGACACGAGCGAGATGGTCATACGTGCCAAAGCGGCTTTTGAACTGAGGCCGGGGACGGGAGCGATAAGGGGTCGCCGGGTTCTGGAAAGATGCGATCAGACGGCGCAGCCCACTCATGGCGGCGTCTGACGCCTCCCCGATGTCAAGCTTCAGACGCCTGAATTCACCAGGCGTACGCCCGCCCGAAAGCCTGACATACGCAAGCTCGCCAACCGTCGTCTTCACCACCCCCCCAAAACCTCCGGCCATGGCCATCGACGCTTCCAGCGTCAATTGCGGTGTGAGGCCGGATTCCACCTGCTTCCCGCTCGGCGGCGCGCCGGTCTTATAATCCAGAATGGCCAGCATGCCGTCAGGCAGACGGTCGATGCGATCAGCCTTGGCGGTAAGCGTAAACACCTTGCCAGAGGCCGCAACCTTCATCCGCCCTTCCGCTTCGCTGATCAGCGTTGTGGTTCCAGCGCCACGGCGGGTTTGTTCAAATTCTATGAACCAACGGGCAATACGCACGAACCGCGGCCACCAGAAAGCCCGGATACCGGGGCGGACCAGCACGTCATCGAAGACCTCGCGGCCAATCCTGACAAGCTGCGCCTCGGCGTCTTCCGTTAACGGACCTGACGGCTGGCTTTTCACAAATTTCTCCAATGCCGCGTGAACAAGATTACCCCGATCGGCGGCACCTGGGTCGGCATCCAGCGGATCAAGCGGTTTGAGGCCCAGGATGCGCTCGGCATAAATGGCGTAGGGGTCCCTGATCCAAGTCTCTATACGGGTGACGGAAAGCTGATCGGGCCGGGCGCTAAGGGGAGGTCTGGGCGCGGGAGCGCTAACGGCTGTCGGCGTCTGCTCATCTGGCTGATCAAGGGCATCGAACCAATCAATAAAATCGTGTCGGCGCGGCAATCCTGACGGATACCCCAAGCCCTCAAGACAATTGTCCAGTCGCAATAGCCATCTCGATGAAACGGCGGGCGTACCCTCGACCCGTTCCGAGCGGGTCAACAGGACCTCGGGGGCCAGAAATCCCTGAACAAAATCGTGTGCTGTCAGGCCGATACGCCGTTCCGGCAGGGCGAGACCGAGCGCCGCCATCATGGGTCTACTCATCCACGGACTGGAGGGGGCATCGGGCGGCCATGTCCCTTCGTTGAGACCGCCAAGCACCATCAGGTCGGCCCGCTGCAAGCGGGCCTCCATCAATCCCCAGATAAACACGCGCGGGTGCCGACCGAACTTCGCCCTGACCGCGCGGCCCGTCATCAAGTTGTCAATCAGGGCCGGGTAAACTCCGGGGCTGACCTGTCCCAGCAGCGGCGCGGCGTCTGTCAGTTCGCCAATAAATGTTGCCAGCGCTTCCCCCGCGTCACCAGACCACAACCGCCCGGCACCGTCTTCCGTGTCCGTGTGGGCAAGATGCTCGGCCACGGTGACATGTGCATGGACGAGATCAATAATCTCCACCTTGTCCCGGCCAAGCAGCTCCATGAACAGCGTCGTCGCAGCGTTTAGCCCGTCGAGCAGTGAAACCAGGTCAGGGCGGGCGGGACCGACCGCGTCGTAAAGGCCCCGAATGCCTGAAGCTGGTCTGGGGCCACGCAACGTTGAAGCTTCCAGCACCCGCACCCGTCGGCGGAACCGGGCCCGGTTCATGCCGCTGGCAGTGAGAGGATGTTTGAGTGTGGCCAGCAACGGAACGGGGGCAAAGCCCTCGGCGCACATTCTTGCGATGAGACGCAAAAACGACCCGGGTGGCGTCAGCGCTAGCGGTTGGCCCGCCGAATCATCAACATCGACCTGCCAGCGTTTCAACACTGCCGCGACACGGCGCGCAAGCTGACGGTCCGGCGTGACCAGGGCCACGGTCTTCCCCGGTTGTTCCAGGGCCTGGCGCATGGCGAGCGCAATCACACCCGCCTCTTCTCTGGGCGTCGGACAATCAACAACGGAAAGGCTGCCGAAATCAGAGAGCCCCCCGGCCACACTGTCTGCGGGCCGGGAAGTGGCCGCCGCCGGGAGCAGCGCGCGGGCGATCAGTTTCTCGCGGCCGGTTGCCGGTTCGGCCGCGGTGTCCGTCCAGTTCTTGACCTGGCCGCGGGTAATCCCGAGGTGCTCGATCAGACGGGCCAGACCAAACTGCGGATGGTGGGCTTCAAGTTCCTGCCATGCCGCGTCAGAGGTTTCCTGATCCAGCCCCGGGAGGACGACGGCGCCCTTGGGCAGGTGGGCAACGACGGAGAGTAAATCAGCAGTCGCCGGAATGCTGCCGGTTGACCCCGCCGCGAAGACCGGTGTAGCGGGAGGGTTTTCCCGCCATTGCCGGGCCCGTGCCTCAAGCAGCCGGTTGCGGCGGTCGGCGGCGTCGATCTCCCCCTCGCCAGCGAGAACGCCGGGCCATTGTTCGGTAAGGATGGTCAGGAACTTAAGCGTCTGCTGCCAGTGTTCGGCGTATTCATCAGGAACCAGATGGTTGAGGCCGTCAAAAGGGCGGCGCTCCGTATGGAGTTGATCAAGCAGGCGGCCGAGTTCCGCGGCAAGGCGCACGGCCTGATCTGCGGTGGTCTCGCCACGAGCCATGATCAGACGCGCCAGAGCAAGCTGTCTTCTGGTGGCGGACATGGCCGGCGGAATACTGAAATCACCATCCCCGCCCAGGACGTTTTCAGACCCCCAGTCGCCGCCAATAACGAGTTCGTCTTCATCAACATCGCCCAGCGGCGTCATGCGTGGCAGCAGGGTCGGGGTACCATCACTCAAGCGCAGAAAGGCCTCGCGCAAACTGCGGCACGCGCGTCTTGTCGGCAACAGAACCCGGACACCGGCCAGCGCTTCGGGGTTGTCACCGACGCGCGCCACAATGCCTGTCGCCAAGGTATCCACAAAAGCCTGATGGCCCGGAATTGTATAGACGGCGGGATTGACGGTTCCGTTCACGACTGCCTGTTTTCCCTGTCCGGTGAATAAATTCTAACGGTGTTTAACGCCCGCATAGCGGTATTTCATGTATTCTTCCGCATCTCCCAAACCCTCCGGTGTGCCGACATGAAACCACTCGCCGTCGTGCACCATTCCGAACAGACGGCCATTCTCCAGGGCCTGGTCATAAAGCCGGTTCAGGGAAAAGGCCCCGTCGGGCGCGTCCCTGAACAGGCGGGGATGAAGAATTTGAACGCCCGTAAACAGCCAGGGCGTAATTTCATTTTCCGGCCGACGCGCAAGCCTGCCATCGGCTTCGGCATTAAAGTCGCCGACCCCGTTGTATCCATAGGCATCAACCGTGGAATGCAGCAACAGCAGCCCATCCATACGGTCCTCATCCCAGATCTGACACATCCGGGACATCATATTGATTGGACCGTTCAGCCAGAGGGAATCGCTATTGACCACCCAGAACGGCGCCTCACCCAGCTCATTCAGCGCTTTCCGCACACCACCGCCGGTTTCCAGCAATTCATCGAGTTCCCAGGAAAAGGTGATGTCGGGCTCATTCCGTAACCCGAGGTGGCGTTCGATCTGCTCACCGAAATGATGAAGATTAACGATCACATGACGGACCCCCCCCTCGACCAGGCGGTCCAGCGCATGATCAATCAGGGGGCGGTTATTGACCCTGACCAGGGGTTTTGGCGTTTTGTCGGTAATCGGGCGCATGCGGGTGCCAAGTCCGGCGGCAAGAATCATGGCATGGCTAGGTAGGGTCGTTTGATTATCATTCATTTTTTTTGATCCGCGAGCCGGGGAGGAATCCCCCGCTTCTGTTGGGGAATGTGGTTATCGAACCAGATTTTCAGGTCCGTCAATGCCGGATGGCGAAGGCTCCGTTCCAGCATTTTCCAGACCCGTGGAATATGCACCAGATACGCCGGTTTTGCATCCCGCACGCACAATCTTGTAAAGACGCCGATAACCCGGGTATGGCGCTGGGCGCCGAGTATGGCATAGGCCGCGTCAAACGTGTCACGTTCGGGACCCGCCATGTTCATGGCCTGAAAATAACGTTCGCGCATATCATCCGCAATATTTTCATCAACATCTCGCCGCGCGTCTTCCAGCAGCGACATCAGGTCGTAGGCGCCAGCGCCGATTGCGGCGTCCTGAAAATCAAGCAGCCCACAACGGCGGACGCCCTCGCGATCATCCAGACGGATCAGGTTATCGACGTGAAAGTCACGAAGAACCAGTGTTTTCGGCTGCTCGAAAACCGGTTTTAGCGCCGCCGCCCACAGCGCGTGGAATTCTTCCGATAGCGGCGCAGGCAGGGGTTGCCCCGTGACCTGCGGGAGGTAATGCAAGACAAACTGCGACACACCATCACGCAGGATGTCGCCACTGTGGTCCGGGGCACCCGGCAGAATCACTTTTGTTTCCGAGAACCGATGCAGGGTGCTCAGAACATCAACGGCGAGAGTGTAGAGTTCGGCTTCGCAATCGGGGTCTGACTGCAACAGCCGATTATAGGTGTCGTCTCCGAAATCCTCCAATATCACCAGACCGCCGGTTTCGTCCGCAGCGTAAATTTCCGGGGCGCTGAACCCCAACCAGACAAGGTGCCGCGCCACCTGGAGAAACGGAACAACACTCATTTCGCCCGGTGGAGCATCCATCAGAATCGCCCGCCGCGCACTATTGCTGAGACGATAATAGCGACGCGCAGATGCGTCATCGGCAAGCGGCGTGCGGTCGGCCAGATGCCAGCCGTTATTTTCCAGAAACGCCTGTATCCGGGTGGTCCGGTCAGGCATGGATTTTCCCATCCAGAAAAACGTCGGTCATGCGCGCCTGCCAATACCCGTAACCGGTCAACCGCGCCCGCCGTGCGCCTTCGGAGGAGCCAGCCACCAGCTCTACCTCCAGCCGGTCGCGGGGCTGATAGGCCCCCAGTCGGTCCGGCCACTCAACCAACGCGACCCCGTCATCAAGCGCATCGTCGAAACCGAGCTCAACAATCTCGTCAGCAGATTTCAGGCGGTACAGGTCAAAATGATAAATCGATTCAGATTCGGTTTCATAAACCTGAACAAGCGTAAAGGTCGGGCTTGGCACTTCTTCTTCTGGCGTTGTCCGGGCACGGATGAATGCCCGCGCAAACACCGTTTTGCCCATGCCGAGATCACCTTTTAAGGAGAACATATCACCGCGTCCGCACATACCGGAAAGGCGTTCCGCCAGGGCAAGGGTCGCGGCTTCGTCGGCTAGGTCCAGCACTGCGTGGGGAGAGGGCGCATCCGTCATGAACCGGTTGTATCCGCCAATGCAGGTTCCGGCAAGAGGGGGGTGCGCCACTCTCTGCGGGTCAATGTCCCAGTGGCCTGATATAAGCTGTTTCGGGGACCCACCGCAGGAAAACGGAATATGTTCGACATCGACAAGGCCCGCGCCGACACACCGGGAGCCGACAATCAAATTCATTTCAACAACGCTGGTGCGGCGTTGATGCCGAAGTGCGTTGTCGAGGCGCTGAAAGATCATCTTGATCTGGAAACCGAAATCGGCGGCTATGAAGCGGCGGATCGAACCCTTGACGCCCAGAACCGCGCCTATTCAGCGGCGGCGAAAATGATCAACTGTTCGCCGGGTAATATCGCCATTGTCGAAAACGCCACGGTTGCCTGGTGCGCGGCATTTTATGGTATCGCCGAAACCTTCAGGCCCGGCGACCGTATTCTGACGGCCATGGCCGAATACGGCAGCAATTATATCTCCTATCTGCAAATCGCCCGGCGCAAGGGCGTTATTATCGACACAATTCCCAATGATGAAACCGGGTGCCTGTCTTTGTCGGCGCTGGAGAACATGATCGATGACCGCGTCAGACTGATCACCATTACCCATGTTCCCACCAACGGCGGTCTGGTTAATCCGGCGGCTGGTGTTGGCCGGATCGCCAAGGCGGCCGGGATTCCCTATTTGCTTGATGCCTGCCAGTCCGTCGGCCAGTTGCCTGTTGATGTCGAAGAGATCGGTTGTGATATGTTAACGGTGACGGGGCGAAAGTATCTGCGGGGGCCCAGAGGCACCGGGTTTCTCTATGTGCGCCCGCGAATGCTGGAGACATTTGAACCCCTGACGCTCGACAATCATGCGGCGACATGGACAGGTAAACACAGCTACGAAATTAAACCAGACGCCCGCCGATTCGAAAATTGGGAGGGCTATGTCGCCGGTAAAATCGGCCTCGCGGTGGCGCTTGATTACGCGCTTGAATGGGGAATCGAGACAACCCACACCCGGTTGATGCAGCTGGCCGCGACATTGCGCCAAAAACTGATGAATACCAAAGGTGTTACGGTTCGTGATCTCGGGTCCGAGACTTGCGGAATTGTGACGTTCACAGCCGAGGGTATGGAGGCTGATGAAATCCGGAGCGAGCTGGCCCGCAAAAACATAAACGTTACTCACTCAACCAGATTTTCAACCCGTCTGGACATGGAAGACCGGGATCTGGACGCCGTCGTCCGTGCGTCTGTTCATTATTACAACACGGAAGATGAAATTGAGCGGTTCATGATCGCCCTTGAAGAGGTTCTGACGGCACCTTAGGCGCCGGTCTCAGCCGTTTGATTTTTTGTGGCAAAATGTTAGGTTGAAGATGTCATCCGGCGGTAGCCGGGTGTCGGAACGCAGTTATTGGACGGCAGTGTATGGCTGAGCCCCAAATCAAATTGACCCGCACCTATCAGAAACTGGTGAAGGGCACAAATATTAACGAAGTCACGTTGCTGGCGACTGATTATCTTAACCATTACAACGAACTGGTCATGCTGCTTGATCTCGTCCCCGACATGCCTGAAATGCTCGATGACGCCAAGGCCTGGAAACCCAAAACCTACGCCGAACATTTTATGGATTCCTCATTTTCCGACAAGGAACTCGCGATCCAGGCGTACGACAATGCGGCTGATGAGCACCGCCTCCCTTTCGATGAGGCGCTTACAGAGGCCGACGACATGATCGCCTTGGCAATCAACACCATAGAAGCTACCGTCAAGGCCGGGAATGAGGCGCAGTTGCGTGATTTGGTTTCGAGCACGTCACGCGACATTCAGGAAATCCTGGATCGCGCCAGCGCCATCATAAATGGCGATTACGGTGTCAAAGAGGAGGCCGATTCGGTCACCCTTGACCAGTCCGATATCGACGCCCTGTTTGATTAATGCTCAACGCGGTCAGGGCGTTTTCTGACCCGCGTCCGGTATCTGGTCGATCTGCAGTTTGGTGATGGCCGCGCCGATCTGGTCGTCGGGAATATTGGTGGGCAAGCGGCAAATGACTGTGGTGCCGCGCCCCAGCTGGGATCGGATTTCAACCTCTCCCCCGTGGCGCTCAATGAAGCGCTTGACGATCGTCAGCCCGAGCCCCACTCCACGGTCCTTTGCTCCTGAATCCTGAACATTGGCGGGGGCGTCGGCGCTGCCCTTGTCAAACGCCGTAAAGATACGCTCCTTATCTCCCTGCGATATACCAACCCCTGAATCAGTGACGATAAGCTCGACATTTGATTTGGTCCGCGCGCCCGTCAGGGTGACTGAGCCGTGGGGCGGGGTATAGGAGATGGCGTTTGCCAGCAACTTGTAAATGATCTGTTTCAGGCGTTCGCTGTCGGCGATGACCCAGCCGATTTCCGGCGGGCATTCAAAGGTTAGCCTGATGTCTTTGCTTTTGGCGCGGTTCTCGACCAGATGAAGGGCCGAAACCAGCAACCCATGAACATCAACACTGTCCATGTTGAGCTCTAACTGCCCGGCGTCCATGGCCGCCAGATCAAGTATGTCGCCAACCACGCCCATTAGATTTTTTGAAGTTCCCGCAATGCCGCGCGCATATTCGTCCTGGCGCGGATTCAGTTTGCCAAAATATTCCTGCCCGAGCATATCGGCAAACCCAATCACCGTATTCAACGGCGTCCGGATTTCGCGAGAGACATCGGCGATGAACTGCGATTTCATCCGATTGGCCTCTTCCAAGGCCTCAGCCCGTTCCCGCAGGGCCTGCTCTATGCGCGCACTGTCCGTAATATCAATATAGGAAAGCAGGACGGCCCCGTCGGGCAGCGGCACATTGGCATATTCCACGACCGTGCCGTTACTCAGGCGGAGATGCCCGTCGCTTTGCGCCCGCGTCAGCAAGCGGGCGGAAACCAGCGCCCTGTGGTTATTCCAGTTGGTTTCGTTCCAGGCTTCGGCGCCATCGGGAGGGGGGATCAGATGACGCGATTTATCCAGAACTTCGGTCAGGTGAGGACGCTCGTTCAAATCGCTTTCGTGTAATTCCCAGAGCTGTGCATAGACCGGGTTGAACAACTTCAGACGCCCGTCACTGGCGAATACGGCGACGCCCTCATGCAGGTTGTCCAGCGTTTCCGTTTGTACGGCCCCCTGTTCATTAAAGGAGCGTTGCAGGTCCAGTCGTTCCGATTGGTCCTCAAACGTATGGGCCAGACCGCCATCACCATAAGGGGCGATACGGTGGCGAATAGAGCGCCCGTCGGGCAGGTGCATCATTTCATCGAACGGCTCTCCAAGGGCACGGAACCTGGCGATTTCCTGTTCCTTGAATATGCGAAAATCCGCGACTTCCGGCAGGCTTCGGGCTTCGCGCTGCTTTTCCAACAGCTCACTCATGTTTGGCCCGCCGAGTAGCCAGTCGCGCTCCAGGCCCCACAGCTTCGCATAGGCCGCGTTGAAATATTCAAGCCGGGTATCTCGGGCGAAGATGGCGATGGCTGTCGGTAAATCATCGAGAACACTGTCGTCAAGTGGGGCCGGGCCAGCAACTGGCCCAACGGTATCATCCGCCACGCTCCCCACATGCTCGCCCGACCGATCAATGGCATAACCCAATGTCCCGCCGCCTATCGAGGCGAGGGGTATTTCATTGATGTCCATCAGCGACGCCGCGCCGTCCTGGTCGATCAGGCGGCGCTCTGAAACGGGTGCGCTGATCTCTTTCGCCCGCTTCGCCAGATCAGACGTTCCGTCCGCGATATCCGTCGCCGCGATATTGGTGAAAGCCAGATCGAGTTTCGAATCGCGAAGCCAGATTGGCACCGGCATGGCGTCGAGTAACGCCGTCAGGTGGCGATCATCGTAACCCGATGAATTGATTGCAGGTGTTTCAGGCTTGACCGTCACCTCTCCCGATATCAGGTCCGTAATGTCACGCATCCAGACCAGATCAGCCAGCTGTTCTCCGGCTGCTGTTTCGGCTCGCTGACCGATGGCCTGAACGAGGCGATCCTGGGATTTAAGGACCAGATCAAAGGACGTGCCCTTGCCGCGCAGCGCCGAACATCCCCGCTCCAGCGCCTTCAGGGAATCGCCCTGAAAGCGGGTGCGGATATCGTCAAAGCGCGAATGGGTTCCGGCCTCAAGGTTCAGCAGAACGGCCAGCCGTCTCGAAACGGTGATTCCACCCAGCACATGATCCCAGAGGAACAAGCCGTCCGGGGCCGCCGCCAGTATTTCCCTGCCCTTTGTCGCCACCGCCTGAAGGCGCGCAATTTCAGCACCGGCATCCATTGCACGGCGGCGCTGTACGGACCAGCCAACGGCGAAGACAATCGCCAATACCGTCATGCCCACCGCAATTACGAGGGCCATCAGCGGATCGAAATCTTGCAGAATTTGGTTCATTGGTTCTTGCACAACGTCAGACTACCCTTGGCGAGACTCCCTCGGCAAGCGCCATAAAAGATTTAATACAACGGCGCAAAAGGCGTGATTTCAACGTGCCCCCCGCGCGCCACCAACAGGCTTGACGGCGGCACCAGGGCCCATGAATCCGCGACCCCATCCAGGGGTTCTGACAGGATCAGACAGGCCTTGTCATGAACCGCCGGAAAATCATCAACAATTTCCGAGTGAGTACCTGTATCAATCTCAGACAGAATGTCTGTTCCGTAATATAAGCTTGGCGGAAAGTCATCATTTGCATAGCGAACAGCATGTATGGTCAACCCGTCGCTGACGACCGCCGTCAGGCGAAAGGGTTCGATGATTTCATGCTCTGCCATAACGCCGAGAATCTGGCCGGCGGTTAAGGCCAGGGCGCGCGCCGGCGCTTCGGCGAGCCCGTTGCCCATGGCCAGGTAGAAAAATATTTCACTGTCCGTCGTTCCCTGCAATTGGGAATAAAGTTCCGGGCGAATGGCCATGGCCAGATCGCGATGCAGGGCCCCGAAGCCGCCGACCTGGCCATTATGCATAAACAGGTGATTGCCGTGACGGAACGGATGACAGTTGGCGCGGTTGATGGCCGACCCGGTTGAAGCACGGACATGACCGAAAAACATCCGCGCCTTGATCTGCTGGCAAACATTCAGCAGGTTTTCGTCATTCCAGGCGGGGTAGACGTCGCGAAACAGCCCCGGTTCGGGTCTGGAGTTGTACCAGCCGATACCAAAACCGTCCGCATTGATCGCACTTTTGGATTTGTGCGCGTCGCGGCTTTGCGCGATCAGGGAGTTTTCTGGTCTCACGATCAGTTGCTCCAGATAGATGGGCGGTCCCGAATAGGCGATCCAGCGGCACATGAGGGAGAGTCTCTTTTCCAGGCAACAAAGTTGGATTTAAACATTTAATATGCGGAAATACCACTTTGGGCTTGGCCACAATCCCCGCTAACATGGAATTATTATGCAGGGGGGGAATTAACCGCATGAACACCTATGACTATATCATCGTTGGCGCCGGGTCGGCAGGCTGCGTGTTGGCAAATCGCCTGAGTGAAAATCCGGACGCCAGCGTTCTGCTGCTGGAGGCGGGCGGCAATGACAGCAACCCGTGGATTCATATTCCTGTCGGTTATGTCAAAACCATGGTCAATCCGAACCTTAACTGGCTATTCGATACCGAACCGGAGCAAACCACTCACAATCGCCCAATTCCGATTCCCCGGGGCAAGGTGCTGGGCGGGTCCAGTTCAATTAACGGCATGCTTTACGTGCGTGGGAACAGCGGAGACTACGATGGCTGGGCGCAACTGGGCAACCGGGGCTGGTCTTACCAGGACATCCTGCCGTATTTCAGAAAATCGGAAAACCGCGAGACGGGAGCCGATGAGTATCGGGGATCGGGTGGATTGCTGAATGTGGCCGACCTGACAGAAACCTATGAGCTTCTTGATCAGGTCATACAGGCGGGAACGGAAATCGGGGTCCCGGCCAATCCCGATTACAATGGGGCGACACAGGAAGGATTTGCCTATTTCCAGCTGACGCAGAAAAACGGACGCCGCCACAGTACCAAAACGGCTTTTCTCAATCCCGTGCGCCGCCGACCTAACCTGCATGTTGAAACCCATGCCCAGGCCACAGATGTTATCTTTGACGGCAAATCCGCTGTCGGCGTCAACTATCGAAGTCACGGCTCTCGGATAAAGCAGGTGAGGGCCGGGCGCGAAGTGATCTTGTCTGCTGGCGCAGTGCAATCGCCGCAGTTGCTTGAACTTTCCGGTGTCGGCCAACCCGACCTGCTGAAATCGTTGGGGATCGATCCCGTTCACGAGCTGCCCGGTGTCGGCGAGAACTATCAGGACCACTATGTGTCGCGCCTGCAGTGGCGCATAAACCGCCCGATAACCCTTAATGAAAAGACCAGGGGTATGCAGTTGTTGGGTGAGGCGCTGAAATTCGCCCTGCTGCGCAAGGGCGCCCTGACCATGTCGGCGGGCATTGTTGGCGGTTTCGTGCGGTCACGCGAAGGGCTGGAGATGCCCGATATCCAGTACCACGTTGCCCACGCCAGTTTTGCCGATCCCAAGAAACGCGTGTTCGATCGCTTCCCTGGCCTGACCATCGCGCCTTGTCAGTTGCGTCCGGAAAGCCGCGGCTCGATCCATATCGGCTCGCCGGACCCCTTCGACGCCCCTAAAATCCGTCCGAACTTCCTCAGCAATTCAACTGATCGCGAGATTCATATTGCCGGCATGCGGATCGCCCGGGAACTCATGAAAGCGCCCGCCATAGCCTCCTATGTTGAAAGCGAAACGGTGCCGGGCGCAGACCGGGAATCGGATGAAGCCCTGCTTGATCATGCCCTTCGCACCGGTGCGACCATGTATCATCCGGTCGGCACCTGCCAAATGGGGCCTGACCCCCGAACGGGCGCCGTTGTTGATGAGCGGCTTTCGGTTCACGGCCTGAAAAACCTCCGAATCGCCGACGCCTCAATCATGCCGCGCCTGACGTCCGGCAATACCAATGCGCCAACCATCATGATCGCGGAAAAAGCCGCGGATATGATCAAGGACGACTGGAGCCGTTAGAAGACAAGCACAGTTTGAGGCCCGGAACGAGAAGCCTCTGCTCTACCCAAATGGACCGTTTGTTTTGGGGCAAGCCCCGCTGACAATAAGATCGTGATTGAAATACAGGTGAATCCAGACAGTTTCGAGTTTCTTGAGGTGGCTGTAAACCGAGGCGGTGGCTGCGGGGCAGGCCAGTTTCAAGTAGGAGTACTTGACCCGCCCTGAACGGGATTTAATAACCTCGGCCTGATGGTAATAGGCCACCTCGACATCCATTTCGACGCGCATTTTGTCGTTCACGCGGATATTGCTAACCGTCCAGCCGCCCTTGAGCGGCGAGTTCTGGATGTCCTGAGCCAGCGCCAACGCGGCAACCTTCAGATCAGTCGGCTTGGCCGGTTCCCTTGACAGGTAGACCGCGGCCATCAGCAACGATACCGGCACCAGGATAATCACGGCGACATTTCTTAACACGCGACGGGGAATCCAGGGTAACGTCATCCAAGTACTCAGTCTCATCGTCGACATTCTCATTCTACCTCTTGAGGCGCGCTTCCAGACAATCCAAAACTTATTTAAGAGATGTACCTCAAAACGCTACCGTAATGAAGTGACCGCCATCACTGGGAGGAAGAAAAACTGGAACTGCTATAAACAGGTGAGCGTTGCATCATAGGCAAATGCGCGCTTGTACCAGGCGGGACCAACAAAAAGGCCCAGATGCCCTGTCGGGTTACGTGATTTTTTCACGATAAAAGAGGCGATCTAGCCATTTTTCAGCCGCATCCGTCTGGAACTGACGGGATATTTGTTCTTCCCATCAATACGATAAATCGAAAATGCACCCGCTTTTGGCCAATCCGCGCCCTGGTTTTTAATCTTGAACCGGGAAACCCCATTGGAACACGACGTGCTGACTTCAAGATTCATAACATCGCCCGCCTGCGTCTTACCATATGCAGGAACAGGGATTTCCGTATCCTGTACTTCATCACCGGCCGCAGTGGCAAAATTGTCGAGTGCGGCGACTTCCGATTCGTCAGCCAGACACTGGACCACCGCCAGTCGGGCCTGTGAAAGGCGCTGATACTCGGCCAGTTTTTCACCGCTCAGGACGACAATCTTGCCACTGTGCTTAAGGCGTGCGCCCTTACCACTCGCCAGGATTTTTTCGGTGCTCTTCAACTGGCCTTCCAGGTGTCTGAGGTACGGAGTCCAGTCGCCCTTCAGTTTCTGCTTCACATAGCTTTTGATGCTGGCGTGGGTCAGTGTTTTCCACATTGGGTAACGTGGAAATTCCTGGCACTGGGCGAGCGCCGAATTGCTGGCGAAACCCAGCGTCAGGGTGATCACAAGAAAAGATAGAAGGCTTTTTCTTCTTATTGGCATTTTGTGTCGGCCACCACTTAATGGGCAGTTGCGCCCGGATGTTAACGAACATGCCGACACTATATGCGACTTAACTTACCCAAACCTTACGGTGATATTAAATTCCGGTTAATTTCCATCCGGACGACTCGCCCCAAAATCCCGCTCGATCCAGTAGGCATAGAGCGCCAAAGGGGCCAGAGTAAAGTCGATCCCGCGCATGGAGGCGGGGCGGGCGATACCCGATGTCAGGATATAGGGCATCGCCTTACGGTTCGTACCTTCAACGAAACTGATCAGTTCTTCCGGGCCTTTGCCGGGGCGGCCGTAGCGATTACCCCAATCCATTTCATAAACGTGATCGGGGCGACCAGTTTGGGGGTCAAGGCTTAGCAGATCAATGCCGCCCCCGCGCCAGCTTGCATACGCCAGGTTATCCATGTGCGGCGAGCCGAGCCACTGGCTGACCAGGGCGGTTTCCGCCAGACGCTTGAAAAACTGATCATTCATGGCGACCGGCGCAAAAAGCGCGCTATAGAGGCAAGGGGCGCTGAGGTAGACCTTGAAGGCGACGGCGCGCTGGAATTTTTTAGCTTCCCGGTCGACTCTCATCAAGCGACGGATCAGAAAGGCGGATTCGAGATAGTCCAGGTATTTCCGGAGGGTGTTTTTAGCGATACCGACGGATTTGGCCAGATCATCCATGGTCACTTCACGGGCCGTATTGAAGGCCAGCACGGAAAATAGGCGATTGAGTTCCTGGGCGTCATTGACCCCATTCAGGCTGGCCAGATCCTTATGCAGGACCCGATCCGCCACACCGTCGCGGATAAACGTCGGCGCCGGCGTCCCCTCCTTGGACATGATGATGCCTTCCAGAAAACCACCGAAATTGATATAGCGGTAAAATTCCATATTCAATGCAGGCAGGGCATTGGCGCGGAGCGACATTGACGGGGGTCCGCCGCCTTTGTCCATGCCGAATATCTTTTCTTCCGAATTTCTGAACCGCAGAAACTCAAGGAATGTCAGCGGCGGCAGAACAAACGTGGAAAGCCGCCCGTCATGTGTGGTTTTACCGGTTGTAATCGCCGGAGCGCCCGACGAAACAGCGGCGACAATACGGGCATTTGGCCGCATATCCGCCAGTTTCAGCAGTTCCTGTTCCCAGTTTTTGACATATTGGATTTCGTCATAAAAAATGTAAAGTTCCGCCTGCCGGTCATGGCGATAACGACGGCAGAACATTTCAAACAAGGTTGCCACATCAGCCGCCGTGTAACTCGGTACCGTCATATTGCAGTAAAAAATGCTGGTCGGCTTGACCCCTCTCTCGACCAGACCGGCGACCGTCTGGCGCAACATCACGGTTTTTCCTGCCCTCAGGGGACCCGCCAGCACCTGTACATCGTGAGCGGGCCTGCCGGAAACAAGATCAAAAAAAGCCGGGAAAAATATGCGTTTCGGCGGGTTGCGAAACTGAATCTTGGTCTCGGCCTTGAATTCCCACCAGGGATTATCAAAGGCAAGGCGCTGAAACAGATCATTATCGGCTATGGTATGCATCTGCGTTGATTTTTCGCCCAAGCTTGGCCAACCAAGATCACTTATCTGATCTTAATGTGTATAGATGAAAAAACAGACCTTCGCCACCATAAATCTTTGGCGCCGCAGCCGCGCCGATAACGTTGGCCGCTTGATTTCTACAGGTCGGCGGTACGGCGGCGGATTTCCGGTAAAACCTGGTCTTCGAACCATGGGTTCTTTTTTAACCAGGCGGTTGTGCGCCAGCTTGGGTGCGGCGTTGGGATGATGCCCGGCCCATAGTCGCGCCAGGCCCTAACGGTTTCCGTCATGGTGCCGTGTCGCCGGTCGCCCAGGTATCGGGACTGCGCGTACAGGCCGACCAGTAGCGTCAATTCGATTCCCGTCATCAGATTGAGCAGGCGCTGATGCCATTGCGGCGCGCACTCGGGACGCGGCGGATTGTCGCCGCCCCCAGGGGCGCGGCCCGGATAGCAAAACCCCATGGGCATGATGGCGATGCGGGATTCGTCATAAAACACGTCGCGGTCAATCTGAAGCCAATCCCTGAGCCGGTCACCGGAAGCATCGTTCCAGGGGATGCCGGTCTCATGAACCCTGGTGCCGGGGGCCTGACCGATAATCAATAGGCGGGCGCGTGACGACGCGCACACAACGGGTCTTGGGCCGAGCGGCAATTGGCCTTTGCAAATTTGACAGGCGGATATATCCTCCAGAAGCAGGTCGAGATTTTCCGCCATCATACACCTCTCAGCAGGCTCTCGACATAAGCCGGAACAATTTTTGTTGCCTGTCCGTAATGAGCTTCCGAAAACAAGGACGCCCCCTCCGAAGGTTCCATATTCAGTTCAATGGTATGGGCTCGCCCCCGCACACTGGCAACGAACCCGGCCGCTGGATAGACACTGCCGGATGTGCCAATCGACACGAACAGCGCGCATTGGGCCAGCGCCTGTTCGATCCGTTCCAAATATAGCGGCATTTCACCGAACCACACCACATGCGGGCGCAACCTGCCGGTGGCACCACAATTCGGGCAGGCCAGATCAAGGCCAAGGTCATTACGCCGCTCGTGGACATCGTTGCAAACGGCGCAACGCGCCTTCAACAGTTCACCATGCATGTGAAGTACGTTTTCCGAGCCGCCGCGTTCATGCAAGTCATCGATATTCTGTGTGATGATCAACACCTCTTCAGGCCATTCGGATTCCAGCTGCGCCAGCGCCGTGTGCGCGGCGTTTGGAATGATGCCGCCGCCCGCAAGCCGCTGACGGCGGGCATTGTAAAACTCATGAACAGCGACCGGATCACGCGCGAACGCCTCAGGCGTCGCCACATCCTCGATCCGGACCGTCGCCCAGATGCCATCTTCATCACGAAAAGTAGACAGTCCGGATTCCCGGGAGATCCCGGCTCCCGTCAAAATCACAATCTTGCCCGTAATGGCTGGTGTCATTGTTTCCTTAAGTCCTGTTGACCTTGCCCCACGCCTGGAACCCTATGATAATCAAGGATCAGGATCAACCAGGGGAGAAATCATGTGATCAGCGTCGTTTTCGTCTGTCTTGGCAATATCTGCCGGTCCCCAACCGCCGAAGGCGTGTTCCGTCATCTTGTTGAAAGCCAGGGTTTAAGCACTCAAATCGCCACCGACTCATCTGGAACCAGCGGCTGGCATATCGGAGAAGCGCCGGACCCGCGGGCCCAACGGACCGCCCGGACCCGCGGCATAGATATCAGCGACCTTAAAAGCCGCAAGTCCAGATCCGAAGATTTCGAAAAATTTGATTACGTACTGGCCATGGATGCAGCGAACCACCGCGACCTGCTGGCCATCTGCCCGCCGGGCCGTCAGGACCGCCTTCACATGTTCATGGAATTTGCGCCGGAAATCGGTCGCCTGGATGTGCCTGACCCTTATTATCATGATGGTTTCGACGCAGTTTTTGACATGTTGGAAGCGGCGTCACGGGGTCTGCTGGCCGATATCCGGGACCGCCACGGCCTGTAATTCAGATACCATGACGCTACGGCAACGAATTCAGACGATTTTAGCGCACCCGGTGCGCCGCTTGTCCCCCCTGTCCGGCGGCTGCGTTGCCGAGGTCTTCCGCGTCGACCTGGAAGATGGCAGCTCATGTGTTGTCAAGGCGGGCACGACGAACAGCGGCTTGGCCTTGGAGGGCCGTATGCTTCAGTATCTGCGGGACCATACGGAGCTACCTGTTCCGGACGTTTTTCATTCCGATGACAGCCTGCTGATCATGTCGTGGCTGCCCTCCGGGGGAAACCTGAACCAGCTCGCGGAGCAACACGCAGCAGACCTGATTGCCGGACTGCACAGCATTTCTGGTCCCTGCTTCGGATTCGTTTCGGATACGGTTATAGGCGGCTTGCATCAACCCAATCCAAACACCACCACCTGGATCGAATTTTTCCGGGACCACAGGCTTCTGTATATGACAAATCAGGCGTATAAGGCTAAACGTCTGCCTCTAAATGTTGTGTCCAGGCTGGAAGATTTTTCGTCCTCCCTTGACATCCGCCTATGTGAACCAGATGCGCCAAGCCTTATCCACGGGGACTTATGGGCTGGTAACATCTTGTGTTTTGACAACAAGATCACCGGACTGATCGATCCTGCCATATATTTTGCCCACGCGGAAATCGAGCTGGCCTTCACAACCCTGTTCTCGACATTTGGCGAGCGGTTCTTCCGACGCTATCAGGAACATCGCCCCATCGCGCCGGGCTTTTTTGAAGAGCGGTTAAGCATTTACAACCTCTACCCTCTGCTGGTACATGTCCGTCTGTTCGGCGGCCATTATGTTTCGCAAATAAAACAAACTCTCAAGCGGTATGGATTTTAATTTTGGCTCAACCTCACCTGATTATCTTCGACTGCGACGGAGTCCTTGTCGATAGTGAGCCCTTGGCCAACGCCGTCATGAAAAAATATCTGACAGAATTGGGATTATCCATTTCGCTCGAGCGGACCATGGAGCGTTTTGTCGGGTTGTCGCTGGCGACCATGCGCAAGACCATACTGAGCGAAGATGGCCTGGATCTGCCCGACGATTTTGAAGAAGAGGTCATGCATCGGGACCGTTTGGCCTTCGCCACGGACCTGAAAGCAATATCAGGGGTATCCACAACCCTTGAGACCCTGACGCTGCCCCGATGCGTCGCCTCATCGGGCGAGCATGAAAAAATAAAGATGTCTCTCACCCTGACCGGTCTTCTTCCCTATTTCGACGGCAGGGTTTATTCCGCCACTGACGTGACGAACGGCAAACCGGCACCGGACCTGTTTCTGCATGCCGCCCTCAATATGAACGCCAACCCCCGAGACAGCCTTGTCATCGAAGACAGCCTGGCTGGTGTTCAGGCGGGCGTTGCCGCCGGAATGCAGGTCTTCGGGTTTGTTGGCGGCGGACATATTACCGAGGGACATGCAAACAGACTGCTCGACGCTGGGGCCCTTCTGGTTTTTGAACAAATGACCGATCTCGGTGGGATAATCGCGGAACTTTAGGCTTATGCCGCCCCCATATCCCTCAATCCGTAGGTAGACAGCGCTTCATATTGTGCGCCGCCGCGATTGAGATGTGAACGATACAGGCTGAAACTCCGCACCGGGAAAACACCACAGGCGAAAATATTGGTGGCCGCCAGATAATCGCCAATATCAGCCCCGGTGCCATGCTTGAACCGCGCCAGTGTCACATGGGCCGTGAATTTACGCCCATCCGGACCAAACCCCGCGCGCACGACCGCCGCCTCTACCCGTTCGCGCAGATCCGCCAACGCCGGTGAGGCCGCGATACCGGCCCACAACATATGTACCCGCTGGCGGCGTTCGAAGGTCCCCAACCCGGATACGCTGATTTCAAAACCAGGAAACCCAATCGCCGCCAGCTCCGCGTCCAGATCACGCAGCTGGCCCCCGTCGGCCTCCCCGACGAACCGCAACGTCAGATGCAGGTTATCCCCATCGATCCAGCGCGCGCCCTGTATGCCGCCCTGCAAAGCGCACAGCGTCTGGCGGATATACGAGGGCAGTCCAATGGCAACAAATAAACGCATACCAAACTTTATGCCTGATCGCTCCCGGCGCAAAGCCCTGTTTAAGGGGCCGGGTTTGTGTGATCCTTGTGGATGGCTTCGATACCATCCAGCACGTCTTTACTGAGCACCAGATATTCCGATTCCAGATTGGTTTTCAGTTGCTCCAGCGTCGTCGCCCCGATGATGTTCGACGTTACGAATGGCCGTGTACTGACATAGGCCAGCGCCATCCCGGCCGGATCAAGGCCATGTTCGCGGGCAAGGGCCACATAACGGTCCGCCGCCTGCATGGCGTTGTCGTGAAAATAGCGCATGAAATGTGGAAATAACTGGTGACGCGAACCTTCGGGTAGCTGGCCGTTCTGATATTTTCCTGTCAGCACGCCAAAGGACAACGGCGAATAGGCGAGAAGACCGCAATCTTCGCGAATTGCAATTTCCGAAAGCCCCACTTCGAACATGCGGTTGATCACGCTGTAGGCGTTCTGGATGCTGGCGACACGGGGAAGGCCCTTCGATTCCGCCAGCTCCAGCATTTTCATCACCCCCCATGGGGTTTCGTTGGAGACACCATAGGCGCGGATGTTACCCGCCTTGACCTGTTCGTCCATGGCGTCCAGCAATTCTTCGAAAGAAACCCAGTCGCCTTCCGGCTCAGAATAGGGGAAATCCAGCAGGCCGAATTTGTTGACCGGGCGTTCCGGCCAGTGAGTCTGAAAAAGATCAATCACATCCGTCTGCAGACGTTTGAGCGACGCCTCAACGGCGCGCTTGATGCTGGCCCGGCTTAAATCCAGTTTGCCGCCCCGGATATGTTCAAAGCGCGCACCGGGGCCGACAATTTTGGTCGCCACGATCATTTTATCCCGGTTACCCGTTTTTTTCAGCCAGGAGCCAATAATCTCTTCACTCCGGCCACCGGTTTCAGAACTGGCCGGAAAGGGGTACATCTCTGCCGTATCGATAAAGTTCACCCCACGGTCTGCTGCCAGATCCAGTTGGGCGTGTCCATCCCGTTCTGAGTTCTGCTGGCCGAAGGTCATGGTGCCCAGGCAGATGCGGCTGACGCGCATGCCGGTACGCCCGAGATTGTTCATTTTCATTGTGTCAACAACCCTGTTTAGCTGGTTAGAGGAAGAGCGTGAGCACGCCCGTATATGCATATAGGCGGTTGTTCGAGATTTCGCCATTGCCGAAAAACCCGACAAGCGGAATATCCCCGAGTGCCTTCCGGATCAATTCGGTCTCGAAACCTTCGCTGCCAAACAGTGACGGTCCACGGGCAACGCACGAAAAGTAAAGTGCCGCCCGCGGCGGTTCCGGCAATCGCCCGAGAAGGCCATCCACCATTTGGCGGAGGTCCTGTTCCGCTGATTTTGGGTCACGGCGCACAAACAGGACCTTGTCACCGTTGTGAACAGCCTGCCCAACGGCGAGCCAGCCGCGGCTGACGTCAATTCCATGAAGATTGCGCACCGTGTAATCGCCCATATCGGAACCTTCGATAGGAAAGGCGGCGTGAATGTAGCCGTCCACGCGCCTCAAATCGCGCGCCAGCAATTCGCCAACATCATTTTTAAAAACACCAAGCGCCGTTTCACCATCCAGCCCCATGATCACGTTATCCATGGCCTCGCTGACCCGATGGGTTGGGCCAACGGGCGCACATCCCTGCGAAAGACCCGTCGCCACCTCAATTGCCGGAGAGAACAGTACGCCCGACAGGCCTCCGCCTGCCGTCGACCCCGCGGGCTGAACTCCCATGTTTCGGGAAGCGGCAAGGCCGCCGACTAGAAAGCCCGGAATTTCAAGGTTGAGGTTTTCCATTTCCATTGACAGGGACTCCACCAGCCGGACGGTCCCGGCATTCAGGGGATCGCCATGAACGACACCAAAGGGAGGGGATGCCGCCCGCATCCAGCTACGAACATCCGCCGGGATTTCATCGACGTTTTGCCGTAGAGTCGGCAGCCGGGCGTAACTGTCCACAGGCAGGGTCATGATCAGTCCGCCGGCCGCCGGCCGGCCAAAAATTTCCCGCCCGCCGACGCTGATGCCGGTTCCGATCGAACCAACCCAATCCCCGATTTCCGTGCACTGCCTGAGATAAGTCAGGATACTGGAAAAATCATCCTCCAGGACATCGGTGGTGTACAGAAACCCCAGACGGGAATAGCCCGCTTCAACTGCTGGAAATTCCGCCAGCTGCCGTTCCAGTTCCTTGGCGATTGCGGCCCATCCGTCGGCCTCGGCGCTAATTGATCTGAACGTGATCCCCGTACTCATCAATCGGCACTCCGGAGCAACCGCCTGACATAGGGCAGCAAGTTACGGACAATAACATCAACGCCCTTGGGATTGGGGTGGATGGCATCTTCCTGATTAAGGTCGGGAACGGCGGCGACACCTTCCAGAAAAAACGGGACCAGGACAACCCCATGCCTGGCGGCCAGGGCTGGAAAAACCCTATTGAACTCATCACCATACTCTGCGCCCAGATTGGGGGGCGCCCTCATGCCGGTCAGCAGGATACGTACACCGGCCTGCTTGGCTTCGTTGATGATGGCATCCAGGTTTTCAAGGGTTGCTTTCGGGTCCAGCCCACGCAGGCCGTCATTGGCGCCAAGCTCAATAATCAGTGCATCCGGTTTTTCGCTCAACGCCCAGCCGAGCCGGGACCGCCCTCCCGCCGTGGTATCACCGGAAACACCGGCATTGATGACCCGAACGTCCATGCCCTCTTTTTTCAGGGCGGATTCCAGGCGCACGGGAATGGACTGGGCGCGGGACAGTCCCAATCCTGCCGTCAGGCTATCGCCGATCATCAGGACTGTTTGTCCCTGCCCGGCCTGCAGGGGCAAAACAAAAGCGGGCGCAGCCAGGATCAGGGCGGCGTTGACAAGCGCCGCAAGGAGCCCATATTGCCTGAAGGAACAAGGGTTCCGCCGATTTTCACCAAACTGCCTGATGGTCATTATGCCTTCCACGGTTGCCAATCCAGTTCTTTCACTCAACGACGTACACCTTCAGCTTAACAGTGACGCAGGGGCGGTGCACATCCTTCGTGGAATCAATCTGAAAATCAATCACGGTGAAACCATTGGCGTTATCGGCCCGTCGGGGTCGGGGAAAACTTCTCTGCTGATGGTGATTGCCGGGCTGGAACCGGCGACAACAGGCACGATTACAGCCGCCGGTCTTGAGATCACCGGCCGTAGCGAGGATCAACTGACCCGCTTCAGGCGGGACCACGTTGGTATTGTGTTTCAGAGTTTTCACCTGGTGCCGACGATGTCGGCCCTGGAAAATGTCGCCTTGCCGATGGAGTTCGCGCGAATGGACCATGCGTTCGACAGGGCCCGCCACCATCTTGACGCCGTGGGGCTCGGCGAACGCATACACCATTATCCGGGACAGCTTTCCGGTGGTGAACAACAACGGGTCGCCCTTGCCCGCGCCTTCAGTTCGGAACCAAAAATTCTGCTGGCGGATGAACCGACAGGCAGCCTTGATCAGGAAACCGGCCGCGAGATTGTGGAGCTGCTGTTCGACTTGCAGGCCCGCATCGGCACCACCATGATTCTGGTCACGCATGCGCCGGAATTGGCCAACCGTTGCGGGCGAATTATCAAGATCGCCGACGGTCAAGTCGCCGATGGGTAATCTGGGACTCGCCTGGAGACTGGCGAAACGCGAGCTGCGGAGTGAATTTCGGGATGGCGTTCGGGGTTTTCGAATATTCCTGATCTGTCTGTTTCTTGGGGTCGCCACGATCACTGCGGTCGGCAGCCTGAGTCAGGCCCTGAATGCGGGGCTAACGGCGGACGGGGCCAAATTGCTGGGCGGCGACATTGACCTGCGCCTGCTGCACCGCCCGGCCACTCCAGAGCACCGCACATATCTGAAAACAAATTCCGCCTCCTATTCGGAAATCATAAAAATGCGAGCCATGGCCCGGCCCGTCGGTCAGCATGACAAGCGCACGATGGTCGAATTGAAAGCTGTCGATCAGGCCTACCCGTTAATCGGGACGCTGGTGACTGAACCGGCAACGACGCTGCCTGATCTTCTGAGGATAGACAATCAGGTCTGGGGCGCTGTCGTTGACAGCAATCTGCTGAAGCGCCTGGGCCTCGATATCGGCGACAATGTCCGGCTGGGCGCGGCGACCTACCAAATTCGCGCCATTGTACTCAATGAACCCGACCGGGTCGCCAACGTTTTTACCTTCGGGCCCCGGTTTCTGGTGTCTGCGGCTTCCCTTGCCGACACCAAACTCATCCAGCCGGGCAGTCAGATCCGGTATCATCACCGCCTGACCCTGAAACCTGGTGCCCGCATCAAAAAATGGCGACAGGATCTGGCCGATACTTTTCCAACGGCGGGTTGGCGGGTGCGCACGCCGCATGAGGCGGCCCCCGGCGTCAGGCGGTTTATCGACCGCATGACCCTGTTCCTGTCATTCGTTGGCCTGACCGTTCTGCTGGTCGGCGGTCTGGGTATTACCGGCGCGGTGCAAAGCTATCTGAATACCCGCCTCGCCACCATCGCAACCTTTAAGTGTTTGGGCGCGTCCGGCGATTTGATCTTCAAGACCTACATGCTTCAGGTGCTGGTCCTTGGGGTCGTCGGCGTGATCGCCGGGATCATCTTTGGTGCTCTGGCCCCCATCGGGCTGCTCAGCCTCATCGGAGACCAGCTTCCGGTCCGGCCGGTTCTGGGCCTGTTTGTTATGCCGCTGGCTCTGGCTGGCGGGTTCGGCCTGTTAAGCGCCATCACCTTTGCACTGTGGCCCATTGCCGCGGCCTGCGAGGTTAAGCCCACCGGCCTGTTCAGGGCCCGGATTGCGCCGCTTGAGGCGATCCCCAAACGACGTTATCGGATCGCCATGGTGATTGGCATCATCCTGCTGGCGCTGCTCTGTATCAGTTCCTCCAATGACCAGTTTTTCGCCTACTGGTTTGTCGGCGGCAGCGTGTTGACACTCTTGGCGCTGCGCGGCGGCGCAACCCTGATTATGCGGCTGGCGGCATCGATCCCGTCTCCCGCCAACCCGCTGTGGCGGTTGGCCCAGGCGAACCTGCACCGTCCCGGGGCGACCACACCTGGGATTGTTGTTTCCATGGGTATGGGGCTGTCCGTGCTGGTTGCCATTGCCCTGATTGAGGGCAACATGAGCCGCCAGATTTCCGAACGCCTGCCTGAACGCGCACCCGCGTTTTTCTTTATCGATATCCAGCCCCGTCAGGTTGCGAATTTTGATAATGCCGTGACCGGTGTAAGCGGCACCAGCGGATATCAGCGCGTCCCTACCCTGAGAGGGCGGATTGTTAAGATCAACGGAACACCGGTGGAGAAGGCCACTGTCGCTCAAGAAAGCCAATGGGCCATTCGAGGCGACCGCGCGCTGACATTCGCTGGCGACAAAACCGTTGAATCCAGGGTCACCAAAGGACAGTGGTGGCCCGCGGATTACACGGGACCACCAATTATTTCCCTGGATGCCGGGCTCGCCAAAGGGTTTGGCGTCAGCATCGGAGATACGCTAACACTTAATATTCTGGGTCGTGAAATTACGGCGAAAATCAGCAATCTTCGTGAGATCGACTGGCGCAGCCTGCGCTTTGATTTCGCCATCATCTTCGCACCCGGGACTCTTGAAAAGGCGCCACTGACCCACATCGCCGCCATCGAAGCCACGCCCTCCGCCGAACGGGCGGTCGAGAAAGCCGCGACCGATCCGTTCCCCAATATCTCTGCGATCCGGGTCCGTGATGCGCTGGAAGCGGCGAGCAAGCTATTGGCCGGAATCGGCGCCGCAATCACCGGAACGGCGACCTTGACGATCATTGCCGGGGCCGTGGTTCTGGCCGGTGTGATCGCATCCGAACATCAGCGCCGGGTTTATGATGCGGTCGTGTTCAAGGTGTTGGGCGCGACACGACGAAGGATTTTGGGAATATATCTGCTGGAATACGGCTTTCTGGGGCTGTTGACCGGCCTGATTGCAACCGCCATCGGGACCCTGACAGGGTGGGCGGTGATCCGGTTTTTGATGCACACGGAATGGATATTTCTGGGTAATGTTGTGGTTTATACGCTCGTCGTCTGTGTTGTTGTGATTATGGTGACGGGGCTGCTCGGCACCTGGCGTGCCCTTGGGCAGAAAGCGTCGGTACATCTACGGATCGACTGAACTTTCTATTTTCGCGATCAAATCCCGGTATCTATTGATTTTGCACCACTTCCTGCCATATTTAAGCACACATACTGTTTTTTTGTTTCGAGCAACTTTAGGAGCACCTCATGGCCCTCGGACCCGACAACAAGTTTACGTTGCGCACCGCTCAGATGACGGGCGCACAGGCGCGCGACGCCGACATCGATGTCGGACTTCGCGCATATATGCTGAAAGTCTACAACTACATGTGTATCGGCATCGGCCTAACGGGTGCCGCTGCCTATGCCGCATCCACGTCTCAGGACCTGATGGCGGCGATTTACGGCACACCGCTGCAGTGGGTTGTCATGTTGGCACCGCTCGGCATTGTATTTTTCCTCTCAGCGCGCATCAACCACATCAAGGCGTCAACGGCGCAGACCATTTTCTGGGTCTATTCGGCGCTGATGGGGTTGGCGATCAGCTATATTTTCCTGGTCTATACAGGAGCCAGCGTCACCCGCGTGTTCTTTATCACGGCCGGGGCCTTCGCCGGCCTCAGCCTGTATGGCTACACCACCAAACGCGACCTGTCGGCCATGGGCACCTTCATGGTCATGGGGCTGATCGGCCTGATCATCGCCAGCGTGGTCAACATTTTCCTCCAGAGTTCCGCCATGCAATTCGCAATTTCGGTTCTGGGTGTGCTGATCTTCGCGGGACTGACGGCGTGGGATACACAGAAAATCAAAGCGATGTATTCCGCCGCGGATGGACATGAAATTGGTGAAAAGAAAGCCGTGATGGGCGCCCTGACGCTCTATCTGGATTTCCTCAACATGTTCCTGTTTTTGTTGCGCCTGTTTGGCAATCGTAATTAGGAATAACCAAAATTCTATTTCTGGCAAACCGCCCGAAGGAAACTTCGGGCGGTTTTGTTTTTAGACCAGACGGTCCTTTGGATCTTCACCTCTAAAAAACGCATCCAGATTATCAAGCGCCCGAAACCCCATGGCATTGCGCGTGTCAACGGTGGCGCTGCCGATGTGGGGCGTCAGGAAGGCGTTGGACAGCCTCATATAACCGGGGTTGAGATTGGGCTCGCCATCATAAACATCCAGGCCAGCCGCCGCGACCCGACCGCATTCAAGCGCGCGGATCAGCGCCTCGTCATCGACAATGCCGCCCCGCGCCGTGTTGACAATAACCGGATTTGCGGGGAACAGCTCAAGTGTATCGCCATTGATCAACCTTGTCGTTTCAGCTGTCAGTTCACAATTGATGGATAGAAAATCGGCGTGGCGAAACAGGTCTTCGGGCGTCGTGTGATAGACGGCGCCCAATTCCAGTTCCGGGCTCAGGCGCGTGCGGTTGTGGTAGTGAATCTCCATACCAAAGGCGCGCGCCCGGCGGGCCACGGCACGCCCGATGCGGCCCATGCCCAATATGGCAAGGCGGCGGCCGCCCGGCTGAATCCCCAGCAACTGTGTCGGTGTCCACCCCGTCCAGTTCCCCTGTGAAACCATCTCCAGCGCCTCTCTGGCCCGTCGGCCGGCATTAAGAAGCAACATCATCGCCGTGTCCGCGGTGGATTCGGTCAGGACATCCGGCGTGTTGGTGACAACGATTCCACGCCCCTGGGCCGCTTCGAGATCAATATGTTCATACCCGACAGAGAACGTCGCCAATATCCTGACGCTGTCCGGCAAGCCGGAAACCACGCTGGCGGTGAATTTGTTGGATGAACTCAGCAATACCCCATCCATGCCTTCGGCGCTGGCGATGAGCTGATCATCCCGCCATACCGAATCCACAGGGTTCAGGGCTGCGTCATAATCCCGTTTCGCCCGTGCCAGAACGTCATCCGGAAAATGACGGGTCAGAAGCAGTTTTGTGGTTTTCGTCATGCTCAGATGCAGCGCCCGCCGTCAACCTCCAGGCACACCCCGGTAATGAATTCCGCCTCATCGGAGGCAAAGAACAGGGCGGCATTAGCGATATCAAGCGGTGTTGACATACGTCCCAGCGGGATCGTTGAGATAAATTTCTCACGGATTTCCGGTTTATCCTCACCCCCCATGAAATCCGCCGTCAGGCCGGTCAGACCGATCACCGGATTAATGGCATTGACGCGAATATTGTCGGGAGCAAGCTCAATCGCCATGGACTTTGTCAGGGTCACGGCGGCCCCCTTGGAGCCGTTGTACCAGGTCAGGCCCGGACGCGGACTGACGGCGGCGGTAGAGGCCGTATTGATAATAACTCCCGCCCCTCGCTGGCGCAGCGCCGGCACCGCATGAAGCGCCGACAGATAGATACTTTTCACATTGACCGCGTAAATTCGGTCAAACACCTCTTCGGTCACGTCGAGCATGGGGCCGTTGCGCTGGGCGATACCGGCGTTATTGACCATGATGTCCAGACCGCCAAATTCGCTAACGGCCATTTCCACCATCGCCTTGACCTGGGCGTTGTCCGTCACGTCAACCTCACAGAAGACGGCGTTTTCAAGGCCCCCGGCAACACGCTTGGCGTTCTCGGCATTGATATCCGCGACCACCACCTTGGCCCCTTGCTGGACAAACCTGGTGGCGATTCCCTCGCCGAAACCCGATCCGGCCCCGGTGACGATGGCAACTTTATTTTCTAGACGCATAGCTGTCTCCCTCAGTTTGATGGGGTTAATTCCTACGCCGCCCGTGGCGCTCCGGCAAGGACAGACCGTCAGTCACGATGCCGTTTCAAATATTCCATGGCGCTGTTCAACTGACTCATCCGCTCGTGCGAGCCATAACCGGAGTCCGGATGATGAACCGTCGCCATCAGGCGGAAGCGGCTTCTCAGCTGTTTGGCGCTTGGCCGGGACATGGCGTGACAGCCCATCACGTAGAGCGCATCGGCGCGCGTTTCAACCTCATGGTCCAACGGCTCAAATGCGAGCGCCGACACCGCCGATTTCAGCTTCTCCAGCTCCAGCTGGGCGCGTGCCGCCTCGCGCGTCTTTTTCTGGGTTTCCGCCACCAGCCCAAAATCCGGAGCCTCCACATGAACCCGCACCCTCCCCTCATCCATGGCCAGCGCCATATTCAGGGCGCGACGCAGGAAATTCACCTGATAACCTGACGCCAGGCGGACCTGCAGGCGCGGCTTGCGCTGCCATGGGCGACCTTTCGACTTGCCGGATTTCAGAATAACCGTCTCCCGATCAGTGGCGAGGGGGTCACCGGGGTCTGGAAACCGGGCGAGCGTTTCCATGGGCAGGGTCAGGACGATGGATCGAGCAAGATCCGCAACATTGATGCGCCGCCTGCTGGCAAGCCCTGTCACGGCGTCGCGAAAGGCGCTCGAACAGGGAAGCGTATAGGAGGATTTATTCTGATTCTGATTCACAAAAAGTCCGTAATATATTGATTTTACTTATATTTTATACTTTATTTAACGGATTCAATCGCGCCGACCACCGCTGCGCCCATGACCAAAATAACGACGCGCATCGTCTGTTCGGCTGCTTTGATCAACCGCTTGAATCGCGTCAGCAATAGTCAAAATGGTTAACGCCAAAAAATCAACTACTATTGTTGTTTTTTCTGGCGAATTTGAGTGAATTTTGGCCGGGCCCGGCTATTTCCCCCGATCATTCCACCAGTCCATTGTTATTTATGGATTTTTCGGGTTAACCTTTCATTTACCATACCTGTCTGAAAAATTCATACAGGGGAGCGCCTATCGAATTCAGGTTCTGTTCAGGCGGTCATAAAAGTTAACAAAACCGACCCGGTGGCAAATTCATTAAGACAGCGACCTTATTCGGTCGAAAGCTGAAATTGATCCTTGCGATCCATTGGCATAGCGAACCAATCTCGCCTGCCAGGACAAACTATCCCACCGCGAAGGCATCGGTCTGCACCGGTAAAATAGGGAGTGACCTGATGAGTCATTTCCTTTCCGCACCGGTTCTTCCGGCGTCAGCGAACACCGGCCAGCCCCCACCGTCGCGAGCTCGCAAGCGGTTTCACCGCCTTCGTTCCACGCGGTCTTCAATCGTTCGACGCGGGCCGTACACTTCAAGACAACAATCCGCTCCCGGAATAAATTTTTTTGTTTAATTTCAAATGACTATACCGAACTTCAATCGAGCTCCTCCCTCTGCTTTCGATTATGATCGCGATCATTTGCACCAGATAGACCAGATTCGCGGCTCCGCCAGGCGATGTTTTCGCTGGCGGTCAGATTGCTCTTAACGGTCCCGTTTAGAAAAAATGGTACAACAGGTTAAAAACCCGCGTCATAAAAATAGTCTTCGCACAACTGTGTTGAGAAGAATGACACCAGCCCGTCGGCAAAGAGGGATGCGGGCCCGACACAAAGAAAATGGTGCCGCCTGGGTGACTTGAACACCCGACCCCCGCATTACGAATGCGATGCTCTACCAGCTGAGCTAAGGCGGCACTGATGTGTACAGGCGCAAATTAGCAAGCGTGTTGGCGCTGTCAAGCGCCACCTTCCACCATTCGGAGCGCCAAACTCCAAATCGCGGGTCATCATACCTGGGACAGGCGTGTGTGGGCTGATGCCGGTGCCAACTCAGCGTCTCCATCGACGCCACAACATGGACTCAGGTTTTAGTGATCCTGCTGGTTATTCTGGCGACGGGTGGGTATCTGTAAAAATTCGCCACTCGATTATCTGAAGACCTTCGGCAACCCGGCAGCGGCGACATAACCGAACAATTCGTCGTCCGGCAGGGCGGCGCGTACGATATCACGGCACGCGACCAACTTTTCAAGGTCTATTCCGGTACGCAGCCCTTGTTGTTCGAGCATGAAGACAAGGTCTTCGGTGACGATATTGCCACTGGCGCCGGGCGCAAAAGGACATCCGCCGAGCCCCCCCAACGAACTGTCCAGCGCGGTTGCACCCGCCTCCACCGCGGCCATCGCATTGGCCAGGCCCAGGCCGTAGGTATTGTGCAGATGCACACCTTCGAGGGCGTCATCCACTTCCGCCCTGACCAGCCTGAACAGCCGCCTGACCTGGCGGGGATTGGCTAGGCCCGACGTATCCGCCAGTCCGATCTCATCAGCCCCCGCCTCCATACAGGCAACCGCCGTCTCCAGAACATCGCGTTCCGGAACAGCGCCCTCAAGGGTACAACCAAACGCCGTGGTCATGCCCGCCTCGATGACCGGGCGTTGCTCTTTCGCCAACTGATCGCGATGGACGCAGACGGCGCGGACTTCTTCGATCATTTCGGTGCGGGATTTGTGCACGTTCGCCAACGAATGACTTTCGCTGATGGAAACGGGCAGGGTGATCTTATGGGCCCCTGCGGCCATGGCGTCCTTGGCGCCGCGTAGATTGGGGGCAAGCACGGCGACGTTTAGTCCTGGAAGGGTAAGGCCATGGGCAACCACCTCCACCGCATCCGTCATACCCTGAACCAGCTTTGGCGGCACAAATGAACAGACCTCGATTTCCTGGCAACCGGCCTCTGCCTGGGCGGTTATCCAGCGTTGTTTTACCGCTGTTGTCATAACCCCGTCAGCATTTTGCAGGCCGTCTCGCGGCCCCACTTCACTGACCAGGATGTCGATATCATCGCGCAAAAGTGTCATCGCGGCCCTGACATCCGTTCAGGCAATCTCGACCCCAGCCGCATCCGGGGTGATTATGGTGGGCAAGGACGTTGTGCTTTCCGCCAGCCGACTGACGTGCGGTGGGCACCGCCAGGTAAACTGATCAAAGCCCTGGCAATTACCACAGATGGCGCTCCAGCGCGCCGTTGTATTGCCGCACGAAGCGCAGGTCCAGGTCGCGGCCGACTCCGCCTGTGACGCCTGGGTCAACCATTCATGGACCTTGCCCAAATCGCCATGTTCGGCCTCTTCCAGATCGGCCCATAACCGGCAAATCCGCGAATCCGGACGATCCGCCGTGCACCTGGAAATCTGTTCCAGATGCCCCCTGGCCTCGCCCCACAGCCGCGCCTCAAGTGCGGCGTTGATAACCGCAACATGGCTCTCTTCGTGGTCGGCGTTGGTTTTTGCCAAGCGCTCCGACGCCCGCATGCGGGCCATGGCGTCATCGGCCTGCGACGCCCGCCAGTACGGCGCGACGAGATCCGGGTGCGGCGTCGTCATCCAGACCTTCTCAATCAGCTGCACCGCTTTGCGTTGACGCCCCTGTTCGATCAGGGTGTCCGCAAAGGCGCTGACGGCGGGTATGAACTTGCCGTCAAGACCGACGGCGCGCTTGAAGTGTTCCTGTGCGCCCGCCGGGTCGCCCTTGGCCTGCGCGTCGAGTCCCTGCTGACATGCCAGCACGGCCTTGCGATGGTGATTGCTCTTTTTGTCGATCGAACCAATACGCACCAGATCATCACCCGTGACCCCCGCGTCAAGCCATTGACCTTCCTGAATTTGCAGATCAAACAGGTTTTGCGCCACCCACTCGCTTTTCGGTTTCAGACCGTAGGCGCGACGCGTAAGCTTCAGCGCCTGTTCATGATCGCCCTTCTTCATGGATTGACCAATCAGGCCCCGCAGCCCCAGAAACTCGGTTTCCGGGTTTTCCGTCATCGCCCGGAAAAACCCTTCCGCCGCCTGCTCGTCACCGTTCAGCTGAGCGGTCTGAGCGGACAGCAGCATGGTTAGCGGGGGTTCATTCAACAACCCCTCGGCCCGCTTTGACTGCCGTTGCGCCTCGCCTCCATCGCCCGCAGCGACGGCGACCATTCCCTGCGTCAGGGCGCGGTACCCCTGGTTGCGGCGGCGGTTGCGCCAGGCACCGCTGACCTGTCCGGGGGCGCGCCGCAGAAACAGCCACACCCGATAGGACAGGGCGGCGAGAACGGCAATGGTGATGACGCCCCCCAGCAAGACGGCAAAACTTGTCTCGATACGATAACCCTGCCAGTCGAGCGCCACCTGTCCAGGGTTATCGGTTAACCAGACCAGGGAAAAAACGATCGCCGCGACGACCGCCAAAAACCAAAGAGCACGTAACATATAAACCGATTCCTATTCTTTGGTCGCCGCGATCAGGCTTACGGCATAAACGTGCAGACTGGAGACGGCGCGTTCGGATAACAGGCGCGCCCGTGCCGCGCCAAGCCAGTGGCTTGCCGCATTTGCCGACTGCGGAGAAACATCGCCCAGCCCCCCCAGAGTTTTGACCGCGCCTTCCAGGTCGCCCGCCTTAAGGCTGTCTTCGGCGCGAAGTACGTAAGCGTCAACGGAGTCTTTGGGCGCCCCACCATCAACCTGCCGGATGGCAATGAATGAGCGCAAGCGATTGGTGGCGATTTCAAACCAGCCGTGGCCTTCTGACTTGCTGGCGGCCGCGACGATGGCCCCCGCTGCCTGTGAGAATTGCTCGCGCAAATCCGCCAGCGTCGCGACACCGGATGCCGCGTGTTTTTCCAGGACCAACAGCGCCGCCTTCATGCCATGATCATTTCCGGAAACTGCCTGAACGGCCTCCAGCTCCCTGGTGAAAGGCTGGCCCGACAGAATCGTCTTGCGCAGCTGACTAATGGCGAGCACCGTCGCCGATGCTGGCGCGCCGGTGGGTTCGGCCGTGGGTTGGGCGCGTTTGGTTTCAAACTCAGTGAGACGATTTTCGATACTTGAGACAGCTTCGTTCAGCCGTTGATTTACCACTTCGGCCTGCTTGATCGCCTGTCCGGCACCGGTCGCCCCAGCCGATTCCATATTGCTCATGCGCTGCGTCAGGACGACAACCTCATCGTTCCGTTTTTCAAGTTCGGCAAGCCGCTCCGAAATACGTTCGAAGGACTGTCTCGCCTGCTCACTGTCGGTACTGGCCCCAGTCGCCGCAATCATCTGTTTGACATTACCGACGGCGCCCTCGAGCTCATCCAGGCGCGCCAACAGTGACTTGACGCTGTTATGAAGCCGGGTACGTTCCTTTTCCATTTCCGCGATCGTCTTTTCGGCATTCGAACGACCGTGCGCCTCGGCTTCCAGGGCATTGACCCTGTCCGTCAGCTTGGTCAGTAGCGGATCGGGAGCGGACTGGTACTCCAACATGGGGAACCGGTCTGCCACATAAGGCGACCAGCTGGGCCAAGTGATATAAGCCGCGCCCGCCAGCAGGATTACAACAACCAGACTCAGCAAAATGCCAACGAGGCCGCCGCCCTTGTGGGATCTGTCGATCGGTGTGGGTGGACTAACCACCTCGTAACTGGCCTGCTCCGGTTTTTTATCGGCCGTCGATTTCGGAGGTGACGTGACATCCGGCTCTGGCGGGGTGGTCGCCTTGCGGGAGGTTGTAGGTTTTCCGCCACTTTCTTGTTTCGTATCCGCCGCCTTGGCGCCTGCCGCAGCTTTTTTTTCCGCCGCCGATGGCCTGCTGGCCGGTTTTGGTTTTCCTGATGTCGTGGTTTTCTTACGACTCTCCGCCATTCCCTGATTTCCTCATTTGCAGTCGCCCACCCAAATCCATCGAGTGATCCATCAGACTATACCAATTCGCCATATAACAGAACAGACCGGACCCGCCCAGAACGGAATAAAAATGGCTCTCAAGTGCCGGGCTTATTGTCTTCATCCAGCAGCGCGAGCAGCGCCCCCTGTTCCGGTGTCGCCGCAACTCGGCGGGCTTTCCATTTAAGAGCGGCAATTTTAGTCTCCACATTGGAGCTCAGGCAGTAGGCGCAGACCCGGCTCATCAGGGGTTCCAGTTTTGCGCCGCAGACCAGATCCACAAAAATTGCCGCCGTGCGAGGTGAATACAAAAGCACGCCGTCGATTTGTCCCGCTTCAAAAGCAGTGATCGTCTGCGGGTTCAGAAGGCGCGCCTTGACCGCATCGTAAAGGCGCTCGCGCCGATAGGTAAATCCGCAGGACCCCAGCAGCCCCGCCAAATCGCCGGCAACTTTTGTCCCGGCGCAATGCAACAGGTCTCCCCCAATCCGGTCCCCCTTGCGCCGGACCAGATCGGCCAGTCCGCTCACATCTCCTGACGCGCTGAAGACCGTCCGAAAACCCGATCTTTCCGCCTCGTGCGCGGTGGCGTCCCCGACCGAATAAACAGGCAAGGAGCGGTCATCGGAACGGCGGCAGAAGGCGCGCACGCCATTGGCGCTGGTCATCAGCAAGCCTTGCAGGGTCGAAAGATCAGGGGGCGGGCCGGGAAGATATACAATTTCCAGCAGGGGATTGACCAGCGCCTGAATCCCCATCCTTTCAAGCACTTCAGCCAGAAGGTCGGCATCCTCATGCGCCCGGGTGATCAGGACACGCACAGCATTTACTTAAAAATATCCGGCCCGGCCCGGCGGCGAAGTTCCTCGCCCGCATCCCTGCCCATGGCAATCCCATCGGATGGAGGCCCTCGGCGGCAGGTCTCAAAAACCTCACTGCCATCCGACCTGGCAACCAGACCGCGCAGCGCGAGCGACCCGTCTGCCTCAACCTCGGCCAGCCCTCCGACCGGGGTGCGGCACGACCCGTCCAGCGCCTCCAGCATGGCCCGTTCACAGGTCACGCGGGTCATGGTTTGATCGTGATTGATGGCGCGAATAAAATTGGAACTGCGAGCGTCATCGGTGCGGCAGGTGATTCCAATAGCCCCCTGGGCAACGGCGGGCAGCACGATATCAGGTTCCAGAATTTCAGTGATCACTTCGGTATTGCCGAGACGATTGAGCCCCGCCAGAGCGAGCAGGGTGGCGTCCGCCTGACCTTCCGCCAGCTTGCGCAGGCGCGTCTGCACGTTGCCCCTGAACAAACCGACTTTCAGGTCCGGGCGGCGCTTAAGGATTTGCGCCTGACGGCGAAGCGATGACGTGCCGATCAAGCTTCCCGCGGGCAGGCTGGCAAAACTGTCGGCTTTGTTTGTGATCAGGACGTCGCGTGGGTCTTCGCGTTCCAGCGCCGATAGAAGCGAAATGCCGTCCGGCATCCAGGTTTCCAGATCCTTCATGGAGTGCACGGCGATATCAACACGCTTGTCGAGCAGGGCGGCGTCAATCTCTTTTGAAAACAAACCCTTGCCGCCAACTTCAGAAAGTGCGCGGTCCTGCACGATATCTCCGGTAGTGTTGATCTCAACAATTTCCATGGCCCCGTCCTCGGCCAGTTCGGGATGGGCGGCGGCCAGGAGCCGCCGGGTTTCATGGGCCTGCGCCAAGGCCAAAATGCTGCCTCTGGTGCCGATACGTAAGGGGTGTAGTGTTGCCATTGTCGTCCGGGTGCGCCAATAAGTGATTTCAGTTAACTTCAGCTTCCGGGAGAGTAAAGTCGCCGGCGGGACGGATAAAGGTTTTTTGATGAAAGTTTTAGGGATTGAGACCAGTTGCGATGAAACAGCTGCTGCTGTTGTCACCGACGCACGGGAGATTTTATCCAACGAAGTGCTTTCGCAACTGGATGATCATCGCCCTTATGGCGGTGTCGTCCCGGAAGTGGCGGCGCGCGCGCATCTTGACGCCATCGGTACAATTATCACCAACGCCATGGAAAAAGCGGGGCTGGATTATGGCGACCTTGACGCCGTCGCAGCGACCGGTGGACCCGGCCTGATCGGGGGGGTTCTGGTCGGCGTGATGACGGCGAAGGCGATCGCCAGTGTGCACAGGCTGCCCTTTATCGCCGTCAACCATCTGGAAGGCCACGCCCTGACCGTGCGCCTGACCGGTGATAATGACGGCAATACGGTTGCCTTTCCCTATCTGCTGCTACTGGTTTCCGGCGGTCATTGCCAGCTTCTGGTCGTCGTCGGCCCCGGCCATTACAAACGCCTTGGCACCACCATTGATGACGCCCTGGGCGAAGCGTTCGACAAATCGGCCAAGATGATGGGGCTGGGCTACCCGGGAGGCCCAGCGGTGGAACGGTATGCCCAGGGCGGAGACCCCGAGCGTTTTGATTTACCGCGCCCGTTGAGAAAGCGCGCCGGCTGTGATTTTTCTTTTTCCGGTCTCAAAACCAAGGTCCGTCAGCAAATAGAAAACCTGCCACCCGGTCCCGTGTCGGAGCAAGATAAACGCGATCTCTGCGCGTCGTTTCAGAAAGCCGCTGGAGATGTTCTAGTCGACCGCTGCACCAATGCCATCGGCATGTTCAAGGACCTTTATCCGCAGGGCAAGACCCTGGTTGTCGCCGGTGGTGTCGCCGCCAATCAGGAACTACGCCAACGCCTGACGGCCCTTGCTGGCGAGCGCGATCTTAATTTCATCGCCCCGCCCGTGCAGTTATGCACCGACAATGCCGCCATGATCGCCTGGGCCGGGATTGAACGCCTGGGCCTGGGTCAAAGCGACCCCATGACGTTTCGCCCTCGCCCGAGATGGCCGCTTGACCCGGACGCGCCGCCTGCGACAGGGGCCGGGGTCAAAGCATAGTCCCGGGCTAAAACTTATTTCGAACGACGCTGTGGGTCCTGTCTTAATTCGGGTCTATACTGTGCCCTACGTAGCTGTATCCTACGTAAAAACAGGAGCCGCGTCGGTTGTCCAGATTAACGACATCCAGAATCTGGTTATTCACCACGCTAGTAGTGGTAACCACCGGTGTCGGTCTGGTGGAAGGTGGTCTGACCCACTACGACGAAAGTCATAGCCTGGCCCAGCATCTGTTCAGAAGCGGCGTTCATTGGCTTGCCGGAAGCGTGCTCTTCTGGGGGTTTGAAATCTTTGTCATACCAAGTCGGTATGGTGTCGGCATTCGACGCCTTCACTTCCTATCTGCGATCACGGTCAAATCAATGATCACCATCGCCAATGTTGTTTTGGTGTTCTTGTTGGGCCGGGTGGTTTTCGAAGGATCATTGGATCTTAATTTTCTTACCAAACCACAATTTTATCGTATTCTGGCCTTAGTCTTTATCACCATCATCGTGCTGCAAACGGTCGTCCAGATCATCCGCATCATCGGTGGACGCACCCTGATCAATTTTGTCCTCGGTAAATACCATCAACCGGTTCGCGAAGACACTATTTTCATGTTCCTGGATCTGGTTGGATCAACGGCATTGGCTGAAAAGTTGGGCGACGTGGGCGTACAAGCCATGATCACCAGATTTTTTTTCGACATTACAGAACCGATCATCGAGCATGGTGGCGAAATCCATCGTTACGTTGGTGATCAGGTTGTCGTGATCTGGCCCCTAAGAGCAGGTGTGGCCAACATGCGCGCCGTGCGGTGCTGTTTTGCCATCAACCGGCTGCTCAACGACAAGGCTCCAGAATACCAGCGTCAATTTGGTACGGTTCCGGCCTACCGCATCGGCCTGCATGGCGGCCCCGTTGTGGTCAGTCAATGCGGTGACCAGAAACAGGAGATTTCATATTTTGGCGATACCGTCAATATGGCAGCGCGCATTGAACAGCAATGTAAGGCGCTGGATTGTGCCCTCCTGATTTCCGCGGAACTGCTTGAGCGAATCACTCTTTCTCCTGAATTCCAGGCTCTCTCCAAGGGCACCGTCCTGCTGCGTGGCCGCGAACATGAGACGGAACTGTTGACAATTGTGCGGGCGGCAGACTCTGATGGGGCGATGCTTGAAAATCCGTGAGTCGATTCCCGACATATCCTCATCTCAGCAATTGCACTCCACCCTACCTCACGTTAATACATACTCATGGCAAAAATTTCAGTCATAGGCGCGGGAGCCTGGGGAACGGCGTTGGCGATGGTCGGCGTACGGGCCGGTCGCAACGTGGTTTTACAGGCCCGGGAAGTTGAGGTTGTTACCAGCATTAATGACGCCCATGAAAACACGGTTTATCTGCCGGGATTTAAACTGAATTCGGCCATCCGGGCAGTAACGGACCCGGCAGAAGCCGTTTTGGAAGCCGATGCAGTCCTGCTGGCAACCCCTGCACAGCATGTGCGGGCCATGGCGAAAACACTCTCCGGCGCACTCGCGTACAACACACCCGTGGTCATTTGTGCAAAAGGAATTGAACAGAAAACATCGGCGTTGATGACTGAAATCATCAGCGACGTTCTTCCCGGTGCGCCGTTGGCGGTCCTTTCCGGGCCGACCTTTGCCGCCGAAGTAGCGTCCGATATGCCGACCGCCGTAACCCTGGCCTGCAAAGACAGCGACCTTGGCAAACAACTGACCGCCGCTCTGGCGACACCGCATTTTCGAATTTATCGCTCCGACGACTTGATTGGGGCGGAAATCGGCGGTGCCGTAAAAAATGTACTGGCTATCGCCTGCGGCATCATCGAGGGACGCAACATGGGTGATAACACAAGGGCCGCGCTGATTACCCGTGGGTTGGCGGAAATCGTTCGACTGGGTGTCGCCAAGGGCGCAAAGGCGCAATCATTGATGGGATTGGCGGGCATTGGCGATCTGACCCTGACCTGCACGGCCCTGCAGTCCCGAAACTATTCGCTAGGTGTGGCCCTTGGTGAGGGTCAGGCGCTCAACGATATTCTCGGAGAGCGGAATTCCGTAACAGAGGGCGTGTTCACCGCGGCGTCTGTTACTGGCCTCGCCCTTGAGCTTGGCATCGACGTCCCCATCTGCGCTGCCGTAAACGATATCCTGAACAATGGTGCAAACATCGATAAAGCCATTTCGGAATTGCTGAGCCGACCGTTTACCAGTGAAAATTTCTAAGGAAGATTAAACCATGCATTTTGTAATTTCCTGTACGGACAAGCCCGATTCCATGGATCTGCGGATGGCGAATCGGCCCGATCATGTGAAGTACCTGAAGGCGCATACCGACAAGATTGTCGCCGCCGGACCGACGCTGGGCGACACCCCCGGTCAGATGACCGGAAGTGTCCTGATTATGGAATTTGAAACCTTTGCCGCCGCCGAAAACTGGGCCGCCAATGACCCATACGCCAAGGCGGGACTGTTCGCCTCCACCGCCATCATGCCCTGGAAAAAAGTCATTCCGGCCTGATCCATGGGCGATTCGATAACTCTTTGCGCTCTCGACGATGTTACGGATGGCGGTTCCGGGAGCTTTATCGCCGAAACACCCGACGGGCGGCGCGGGTTTATGGTGGTTCGCCGGGGCGACACGGCCTTTGTCTACATCAATTCCTGCCCGCACATCGGCAGCCCGCTGGATTTCGAGCCGGGCAAATTTCTGAACCTTGAGAAAACCCACATCATGTGTTCGACCCATGGGGCCCTGTTTAATATCGACGACGGGCATTGCATTTCCGGCCCCTGCGTCGGCAAAGACCTGGAAAAGGTCAGAACACAGATTGTCGGTGGGAATATCCAGCTTGTTTGCTAACGGCATCGTGCAGCCGCCTAATCCGCCGCCAATCTCTTGAATAACTCTGAAATTCAGCCATAATTCCTTTCATTATCCAGGTAGGGTGGGCCTGCCGCCTGCGACGTTAGCGGGCATAAAAGACGGAATTTGCACACAGGGAAGGTCGGCAACATGAGTGAACATCACGTATTTCCGGTACCGGCGGATATCGCCGCAGCGTCGCATTGCGACAATGACAAGTATCTCGAGATGTACAAACAATCCGTCGACGACCCGGACGGCTTCTGGGGTGAACACGGCAAACGTATCGACTGGATCAAACCCTACACCCAGGTCAAGGATGTCAACTTCAACGCGCCCGATGTCTCCATTAAATGGTATGCCGACGGAACCTTGAACGCGTCGGCCAATTGTGTTGACCGGCATCTTGCCACCCGTGGCGACCAGACCGCGATCATCTGGGAAGGCGATGACCCAGATGTTTCCAAGATCATCACCTATAACGAATTATACGAACAGGTTTGTCGTTTTTCCAACGCCATGAAGGCGCGGGGCATCAAGAAAGGTGATGTCGTCACCATTTACATGCCCATGGTCCCGGAAGCCGCCGTCGCCATGCTGGCCTGCACGCGCATCGGCGCCATTCACTCCATCGTCTTTGGCGGGTTCTCGCCTGACGCTCTGGCGCAGCGCATCAATGACTGCGGCTCAAACTGTGTGATCACCGCAGATGAGGGTGTACGCGGCGGCAAGCCGATTCCACTGAAGGTAAATACGGACAAAGCGGTCGAAAGCTGCCCCGGTGTGGAAACCGTATTTGTCGTTAACCGCACAGGTGCCGAGATCAACTGGGTCGAAGGCCGCGACGTTCGTTATTTCAAAGCCTGCAAGGAAGCATCAGCGGACTGCGCCCCGGAAGAAATGAACGCCGAAGACCCGATGTTTATCCTCTATACTTCGGGCTCGACCGGCCAACCCAAGGGCGTTCTGCATACCACCGGCGGCTATATGGTTTACGCCTCAATGACACATAAGTATGTGTTCGATTATCAGGATGGTGAGGTCTACTGGTGCACGGCTGATGTCGGTTGGGTAACCGGCCACAGCTACATTGTTTACGGGCCGCTCGCCAATGGGGCCATCACCGTCATGTTCGAGGGTGTGCCAAATTACCCCGACACATCGCGCTTTTGGCAGGTCTGCGACAAACATAACATCTCTATCTTCTATACCGCCCCAACGGCGATCCGCGCCCTGATGCGCGACGGCGACGACCCGGTCAAAAAAACCAGCCGCCAGTCGCTGCGCCTGCTGGGCACGGTGGGTGAACCGATCAACCCGGAAGCGTGGATGTGGTATTACAATGTTGTCGGCGAAGGCCGTTGCCCGATTGTCGATACCTGGTGGCAGACGGAAACCGGCGGCATTCTGATCACGCCTCTGCCAGGTGCGACAGACCTGAAACCAGGGTCCGCAACGCGTCCTTTCTTTGGCATTCAGCCGCAAATTGTTGACGCAGACGGCAGCCCGCATGAGGGGGCCTGCGAAGGCAATCTCTGCATTACCGAGAGCTGGCCGGGGCAAATGCGTACGGTCTTTGGCGATCATGAACGATTTGTTCAAACCTACTTCTCCACCTATCAAGGCCGCTACTTTACCGGCGATGGATGCAAGCGTGATGAAGACGGTTATTACTGGATCACCGGGCGGGTCGATGATGTGATCAACGTTTCCGGGCACCGGATGGGAACCGCGGAAGTGGAAAGCGCCCTGGTCGCCCATCATGATGTTGCCGAATCCGCTGTTGTCGGCGCACCGCACAACATCAAAGGGCAGGGCATCTACGCCTATGTGACCCTGAATGCCGGGATAGAATCATCAGACGAACTCAAAAAAGAACTGGTCCAGTGGGTCAGGAAGGAAATCGGCCCCATCGCCAGTCCCGACTGGCTCCAGTGGGCGCCGGGCCTGCCGAAAACCCGGTCGGGGAAAATCATGCGCCGCATACTGCGCAAGATTGCGGAAGATGATTTTGGCAGTCTTGGCGATACTTCAACATTGGCCGATCCGGCGGTGGTCGATGACCTTATCGAAAATCGCCAGAACCGCAGCGCTTGAGTTAGGCGTGTGACGACGGGTAGCTCAAGGGTTTGCTCACGGATTGCAAAGAAGACAAAGGGCGAGGTTTCGCCCTTTGTCTGACCGTTATTTCGGCTTCAAAACCAGCAGCTTGATAATATCCTGATAGAGGAATCGCTCCTCAACCAATTCGAAACCGGCCTGTTGCACATACTGTTCTGTGTTGCGGTCAAACGTGGCGCCATAGAGCCACTTGACCCAGGGAGCCCAGAGCCGCATGACAAAACGCTTGAGGGGTCGTTTTGAATAAGCGTATTCGAGAATACGGACTTCGCCTTTGGCTTTAATGATTCGGCGGAGCTCACAAAGTGCGGGGAGCTGGTGAGAATCGTCCAGAACACAGAACAGAAACGTAGAGACAATAGTGTCGAAATGTCCGTCAGTGAATGTCGTCGCCAGAACATCCATCTCTAAAAGGTCGGCCGGGCTGTTCTGTCGGCGTTGCCGGGTCTTGGCGCGCGCCAGCATGGACGGACTCAGATCAATGCCGGTAACTTGCGCGCCCGGCGGATAATAAATCATGTTGCGCCCGGTGCCCACCCCAGCGTCAAGAACCCGGCCCCGAATTCCGGTCCAGATTGTTTGGCGAAGATGGCGATATCGCCCGTACTCAAACGGTAAATCGAGCACGTCATAAAGCCTCGCGATATGAGTATAGATTTTTGCAGCTGTCATTTGATTCCGTCGCGTTGAAGGTGTCATTTAGGGCACTGCTGCTCATCCGGCATTGATGTACATCAGCAACAGCCACCTTGTTCCAAACGCAAAAAACCGGAAGGCCGAAGCCTTCCGGTAAGTTTGTAAAGTCGTTTCTATTTCTATAGGGGGAGGAGTTACATGGTCTGGGTGCCGCGCCCGAATTCCGGGTAGGCCTCCATTCCACATTCAGCCATGTCGAGCCCCATGGCTTCATCTTCTTCGCTGGCGCGGATGCCGACAGTCGCTTTAAGCACGAACCAGGTGATTGCGCTGGTAACCACGACAAAGACGCCGATGGCGACGATACCGATGGCCTGGGTCACCACAGAGCCGGACCCGAAGATACCGACCGCCAGTGTTCCCCAGATCCCGGCGACCAGGTGGACCGAGATCGCGCCGACAACATCATCGATTTTCAATTTATCCATCAGCGGCACCGCGACCACGACCAGCAGGCCACCAATCGCGCCGACGATCGCTGTCATCAGATGATTCTGCAGGTCGGGCCCTGCCGTAATGGCGACCAGACCGGCAAGCGCCCCGTTCAGCGCCATCGACAGATCGATTTTTTTGTATAACAACTGCGTCAGGATCATGGCGGCAACCACCCCTGCGGCAGCCCCCATGTTGGTGTTGACGTAAACAATGGCCATGGCCGTGGCATCCGCCGCCGAACCCAGAGCCAGTTGTGACCCGCCGTTAAAGCCAAACCAGCCAAACCACAGGATAAATGTCCCCAGCGTCGCCAGCGGCATGTTGGAACCCGGCATCGGGTTGACTCTGCCGTCTGCTGAATACTTGCCTTTACGAGGGCCCAGGATAATGGCTCCCGTTAGCGCACACCAGCCGCCGACGGAATGAACCAGGGTAGACCCGGCGAAGTCGGAGAAGCCCATGGCTGACAACCAGCCGCCGCCCCAGACCCAGGAAGCCTGTATCGGATAAATGAATGCACTGAGCACAACGGAGAAAATCAAAAACGGCCAGACCTTGATGCGTTCGGCAACGGTACCTGAAACCACTGACGCCGCGGTTGCAACAAAGACCATCTGGAAGAACCAGTCAGAGGCGACCGAATAACCGTTGTCGGTAACGGCCTTAACCATTTCCGCCGTCTTTTCATCTGCGCCCAGCAAGGCAACTTCTGCGTCGGACGGATTATAGAACAGCGAGAAACTTCCTAGAAATCCACCCTCCGGAACACCTGTATACATAATGTTGTAACCAATCAGGTAAAACATCAGGCTGGCGATGGCATATAGGGCGATATTTTTCAGGCAGATCGTCGTCGTGTTTTTTGAACGCACAAGCCCGGATTCCAGCATGGCGAATCCAGCGGCCATAAACATCACCAGGAACCCATGCACCAGAAAGGAAAAGGTATTCAGAATATAAGCGACCTCGCCATCGACTGCGGCGGCGGCTTCAGTGCCCGAGAGGGCGATTATAAGCCCGGCGCCAGCAAAAACCGGTAAAGCTTTATTGAAAGTTTTATTGATCAACATGGAAAATTCCCCTGCTTAAAGCGCGTCGTTATCTGTTTCGCCGGTACGGATACGTACGGCTTTGTCAATGGAATAGACGAAGACCTTGCCATCTCCGATTTTACCGGTCTGAGCGGCTTTCACGACCGTTTCCACGACCTGATCCGCCACGTCTTCCTGAACGGCGATTTCGATTTTCACTTTAGGCAGGAAGTTGACGGTGTATTCAGCGCCGCGATAAATTTCCGACTGGCCTTTCTGACGGCCAAATCCCTTGACCTCGCTTACAGTCATGCCTTCGACACCCAGCGGGGTCAGCGATTCACGGACCTCGTCGAGCTTATGTGGTTTAATGACAGCCATTATCAGCTTCATGAGTATGATCCCCTGATTCAAAGTTCGTTGTTGCACTGCATAATACAAGGACCGTGCCAAACTGATTTGCGGGAAAATAATCTTTTTTATCAATAAGTTAACGTCATATGTGGGGAAGGTCATATATTTAGGATCGAATTAATATGTTTATTTTTTAATCATTTATTTTTTTTGTTTAAATTTTGATCATATCTTATGCTGGACATCGAACCTGATTCCAATGATTCTAAAACCATGAACGTCGCCCCCCCTATCAACACCGATATCCTGATCATTGGCGGCGGCCTTGTCGGTACCGCCCAGGCGATTGCCCTGGCCAGCACCGGGAACCGCGTCTGCGTGGTCGATAGGATGGACCCGCACCTTGGGCTGGATGTTGAGTTTGACGGACGGGCGTCGGCGATTGCGCTGGCCACCGAACGGGTTCTCGCCGGAACGGGTGTTTGGCCGCATTTGGGGAACAATCCGGCGCCTATTCTTGATATCCGCGTGTCTGATGGTCCATCCCTGCTGTTTTTACATTATGACCATCGCGATATTGGTGATGAACCGTTTGGCTATATGGTTGAAAATCGGCACATGCGCCGCGCCCTCATGGACCGGCTTACTGATTTTAAGAACATCACATTTCTGGCTCCGGCGGGCGTGAGCGAGTTGGATAGATCACCGTCGGGCATAACTGCCACCCTGGATGATGGCCGCCGAATTACAGCGCGCCTCGTTGTTGGCGCCGAAGGACGGCGCTCGCCGACACGCGATGGGGCAAAAATCGGTGTCACCCACTGGTCCTATAGACAGACCGCCATCGTCTGTTCCGTGCGTCATGATCTCAGTCATGACTTCATCGCCCATGAACATTTCCTCCCCGCCGGGCCATTTGCCATTTTGCCGCTCAATGGCGACGGCGATCATCCCGGCAACATGTCCTCTATCGTCTGGACGGAGACAAGCGAGCGGGCGCCGCATATTCTTGAACTTGATGACCGGGCCTTTAAATCGGAGTTTGACGAACGGTTTGGCGATTTTCTGGGCCAGACGGAAATTGTCGGCCCAAGATTTTCGTATCCTCTGAGTCTGCAGTTTGCTCACCGTTCGACCGACACCCGGCTGGCCCTTGTCGGAGACGCCAGTCACGGCATGCACCCCATCGCCGGACAGGGCCTGAACATGGGGCTGCGCGACGTCGCTGTGCTGGCGGAGGTCGTCACTGACGCCCGAAGGCTGGGGCTGGATATCGGCGGAGGCGACGTACTTGCACGCTATGAGCAGTGGCGGCGGTTCGACAATACCCTGATGCTGGCGGCGACCGACGGGCTTAACCGACTGTTCTCCAATGACATAGGCCCGGTCAGGCTGGCGCGCGACCTGGGGCTGGCCGTGGTCAATAAAATCCCGCCGCTCAAGAAAACCTTCATGCGCCACGCCATGGGGCTGTCCGGTGAATTGCCGCGCCTGATGCGCGGCGAAGCGCTATAATTGGCCTGACGCGCGAGCACCCGCGTTAAAGAGCATCACTCAGGGATCGCGGCTCAGCCCCTGCGCCTCCAGCGCATTCAGATAGTTCTGCCACAATTCATCCTGACGCGCGCCGTAATCATAAAGCGTTTCCCACGAATAGATGCCGGTATCGTGCATATCGTCAAACTTGATTTTAACGGCGTAGTTGCCGACGGGCTCAACCTCCATGATACCGACATGGCGGCGCCCGGCGATGGTTTTCTTCTGATCAGGGCCATGTCCCTGCACGTCGGCAGAGGGGCTCTCCACACGCAAAAGCTCCGCCGTCAGGCTAAAGGACTTCCCGTCGTCGAAATCCACTTCCAGTATTTTTTCTTCGCGTTTAACACGAATTTCCGTGGGAACATGTTTGGAGCCATAATTGTCGCTCATGGGTATTTCCGCCTTTCCTGTGTGTCTGCCGCACCAAACGGGTTATGGGGTCGCCGTACCGGACGGTGCCTCATCATCAAGCTGGCGGGCCTCGTCCTCCAGCATGATCGGAATGCCGTCCCGGATGGGATAGGCAAGCCCGGCCTTGCGGCTGATCAGCTCCTGCCTGTCCCGATCATACTCAAGCGGACCCTTGGTTAAGGGGCAAACCAGTATTTCCAACAGTTTTGGGTCAATTTCCTGTGTCGTCATTGTTCTGTCCTTCGCATATTTAGTGACGAACGGGCTTCTGCGCACCCTCTTTTTCGTGCACCGCCATTTCCATGAGGGAGCGCAGTAACTCTCCCTGTTCCGCCAGCGTCCCGCATTCGAGGAGCGCCTGCTTCTCTTGGGGTGTAAAGGGGACCGCCATGGCCACCGACGTAATTAGCGTTGCTTCGTCCGCCTTTTCCAACGCGTCCCACGACCCCTTGATTTCGTACAGTGCAAAATAAGTCTGCAAGGCATCAACAAACGGCTGACGGATAAACCCCTGAACCGGACCATTGTCAAGGTCATGGACAAACTCCGTATAGTCCACCCGTGCCCGGCGGTATCCGTTGCGCAGCTCCAGCTCTTGCTCAATCCGGAACCTCGCCAACCCCGAAAGCGTAACCAGATAGCGACCGTCGTCGGTTTCCGCAAAAGCCGTTATGCGCCCAAGACACCCGACATCATAAATGGGCTCATTATCACCGACCGTTTCCAGCTCTGACTGACGCGGCTGGACCATGCCGAGAAACCGCCCTTCACCCAGCGTGTCTTCGACCACCATTAGATACCGCGGCTCAAAAATATTCAGCGGCAAGCGCCCATTCGCCAGCAAAATCGCCCCGCTCAACGGGAAAATCGCGATTTCTGTCGGCAGATCGCATCTTGTCAGTTCGTAAGTCGATTTCCTCATGAAAAGAGAATGGTAGAGAGTTTGCGCCGCCCATCCAGAGTTACCGGATCGGTCGGCCCCAACGCCTCGAATACCTTCAGCACCTGCTGGCGGGCCGCCTCTTCGTTCCACGTCCGGTTCTGACGGATAATTTCAAACAATTGCTCCAGCCCCTCTTCATTGCGCCCCGCTCCGATAAGGGCATTGGCGTAATCAAACCGGGCCTGATGATTAGCCGGGTCGGCCTCTGAAGTGGTTTTCAATGAAGGTAACTCTCCTTCATCCACGCCATCGCCAAGCTCCGCCAGTTCCAGGGCGGAGATCGCGGCGGCAATTTCCTGTTTTGACTTCAGATCGTCCGGCAGACTGTCCGTCATTTCATAGGCCAAATCCGTTTCCCCCATAACCATGGCGGCGCGGATCATCCCGGCAATGGCTTTCGGGTTGCCCGGGTCCTGGGTCTGGATCTCCTTGAACAGGGCACCGGCCGTAGCGCCATCGCCCGCATCCAAGGCTTCCTGCGCCTGATCAAGCGCCACATCCATCGGGGCTTTTGCGCCATCAAGCAATTTGTCAAAAAATGTTTTGAGCTGACTTTCCGGCACGGCCCCCATAAAACCATCCACCGGCTGCCCATTCTTAAACGCATAGACGGCGGGAATGGACTGAATTCGCATCTGGGCCGCGATATCCTGATTTTCATCGACGTTGATCTTGACCAGCCTGACCAACCCTCCCGCATGGCGGACCATCTTTTCAAGCGCGGGCCCAAGCTGTTTGCACGGACCACACCAAGGCGCCCAGAAATCGACAATAACCGGAACGTTCGCCGACTGTTCGATGACATCTTTCATGAATGACGCCGTGTCGCCATCCTTGATCAAATCACCCGCGGGTGCCGGGGCGGGATGGGACTCGCCGTTCAGGCTTGGCTCGACATAAAGCCCCTGCTTTGCCTGGCCCGCCGCCTTTGCGGGGCCTTCAGCAGGGGCCATGGAGCCATCACTATTGAGTTTGAATTCCATATCTTTTTCCCTTTTGTTGCGCCTCATACATGGCGTCTCGGAGCACTGTTCACAAGCCCGTCTTTCGGATCAACATGATCGTTCGCCAAGCTTTCTGCTGAGCATTATGGAGTCAAATATCACCCATCAAAGCTCCACGACATCCGGTTCATGCCCGCAGGACCTGATAAAAACGAGCAGATCAACCGGAGAAATCTGGGTCGTCCTGGTATTGGTCAGGGGATGAAAATTAAGGAAGTCATCCTCCATCATTTGTTTGTCCAGGACAACGCGAACCCGGAGGTCCGTATCATTGACCAGGGAAAACGGCGTAACCGAACCAGGTTCCACACCCAACACCTCGATCAGCAGTTCCGGTTTGCCAAACGACAGATTTCCCGCACCAATTTTATGGCGAAGTTCCTTCATGTCGATTGCCCGGTCCTCCAGACAAACGATCAGCCAGAGTTGCTGTTTTTTATCTTTGAGAAACAGGTTTTTCGAGTGCGCCCCGGCCAGATCACCACGCGCCGCCTTCGCCTCTTCAACCGTAAACACAGCCGCATGCTCGACGGTGACTGTGTTCACCCCGAGTTCATCAAAGCGCTGGTATAGGTCCTTCTCGGTCTTCATGACGGAGCGGATACTAACGCCGCCACGGGCCGTGAACAAGCCCTGCACAAAAGCCGTTGCGACATTCAAGTTGACGCTTGCAAAGCGAGCGTCAATGCGTATTATCCACCGGCTTTCGATGGAAATCGTCAATGCGGGCGTAGCTCAGGGGTAGAGCGCAACCTTGCCAAGGTTGAAGTCGTGGGTTCGAATCCCATCGCCCGCTCCAATTTTTCCCTTGTCCGACCCAGAGACCCAGGTAACGCCCTCATGCCGAGCGGGCTGTCGATAGTTTGCAATGTTTTCTGTTCCAGGCCGATATCTCCCGGATTATGGTGAACAACGCACTACGCAATTGTGACTCGGCACCTCCCTGATAATATATTATAGTATGTCCAATGTAGTTTTTGGGTGGAGACAGGCCATGGCCAAAAAGGGGCAAAGTGTTTCGGATATGGCGCGCTCGCGTTTTGGCGTGCTTTCTCTTGTTATTGCCGCCGGCTCTCTGGCGCTGGCCTTCAAATTTTTTTCGACCACCGGACTCGTTATCATGCAGCTCGATTTTTCAGGTGATGAGGATATTTTTGGCTGGATGTTTATGGTGATTTCCTTCGGAGCCGCCTTCCTTGCCCTCTACCTTGCCGCCACCATGGCCTCTGACTGATTTTTTAAGGAGATTCGGCCGGGTCCGGCACCCAGCGCGTAAACAGCGGCAACATTTTTTTGCGTTTTTCGACAGATGTAGCCTGACCGGACAGAAACGACTTGACGATTTCTGGCAAAAATAAGTCCGGATGCCGACGATAGGCCCACAGGGCAACGATCTCTCCACAATGAGGTGGCAACAGGTCCATCACCCGGCCCAGGAAGTCCCGCGTCGCGCCGGCGCGGCCCTCCCCCGACTCTTCACCCTCCTGCGCCAGCAACTGACTGATGGCTTTCTGCTGCTTGATGATGACCTCTTCTTCAAACTCAAAAATCACATCGAACAGCACGAAGTCCGTCACCTGCGGAGCATCATAACCATGGGTTTCGGCATCAGATTGAAGGGCTGCCCAAAATTCTTGGGCGCGGCGGCGTTTCTCCTGTTGCGGGTCAGGCTTCGAAGCGGCGGCAGGCGGCTTCTTACCCTTTCCCATGAGTTTCCCCATCAGACCGGTCGCACCAGCATCTGCCGACTTGGCCCTACTGGCGGACCCGGCTTCCGGGGCTGAAAGACCGTCACGCAGATCAATTATGCCGCTATGCCAAAGTATATGGGTGGTGTTTTCCCGCTCGGGCTTAAGAAACTCGCCATAAAACACAACCTCTACCAGATCTTCCGGCCCATACCCCTGGGCAACTGTTTGTAGGCGGCGATTGGCCAGCATTGCGGGTGAAAGGTATTCGACGGCCTTGGTGACAAAAACATCGACAAAGTGCTCGTTCAGGATAAACGGTCGTGATGGCTCCAGACCCGTCAAAACAAAACAGGCCAGCTTGGCGCGAATGAACTTGCCCAGAAAATAGACAAAAGCCTCATCAAAAGATCGGAACGCCGGGTCGGTTGCCACGGCTTCTTCCTTCGTGGAGCCGTCGGCCATCGCCGCGGATGCCTGCTCGAAAATCGTCTGCAGCTGCTGCGCACGTCCCCTGACAAAAGCCCTGAATTCATCATCTCCGATTCCGGCGCAGGCGCTTAAAAACTTCAGCGCCACCAGAGTGCTGTTGATTGTTTCCTGGGGCAATGGCCGACCTGGATCGTTCCCCCGAACACCCTCGATGACGGCATCGACAGCCTGGTTGATTGTATCCATCAGGCTGTCCCTGCCGCTGTCGAGTGGAACGCCTGAAATCATCTTGAGAATGTCCGGGGTCGGCTTGTCCGTGTTCATTATTATTCCGACCTGGAGGTCCGCCGCATAAGGAATTTTCATCAATACCCGACTTTCGCACAGGCGGACAAGGTTCGTGTAGTATTTTTTTGTGATATTTCAAAAATTTTCCCGGCGACGATAGCTCTTCTAAATTTACCGGTTCTGTGCACGAACTCTTTGAATTTGTTTGAGAATCGGATAGCCTTTTAAAAATCTGCAAGAGTGTAGACAAATAAAGGGACCAGCACATGCCAAAAGCCGAAGACAAGCGTAAAGCCGATATTCTGAACCGGGTCGTAGGTGCGGCACGTAAAGCTCTCAAAAAAGATCAGGCGGCTAAAATTGAGCCGTTTGTCCGCCATTTCTACGCCATCGTACCAGAGAACGATCTCGCCGGACGTAAACCCCAAGAACTGTTTCAGCGGGCTTTCCAGATATGGAAGTCCGGCGGAACACGGGCCCAGAAAAAGGCGCTGGTACATGTATTCAACCCGACACTTTCTGAGCACGGGTACGAGAGCGACCATACCGTCGTTGACATTATCAACGACGACATGCCCTTCCTGGTCGATTCCGTCACCGCTGAGTTCAGCTGGCAGGGGCTCGAAACCCACCTTCTGATTCACCCGATGATCAAGGTAAGACGCACCCGGGCCGGAAAGTTGGGCGAGGTGATCGAGCCCGGCATGCCCGATGCGGATTCACGTAAGGAATCCGTCATGCATATCGAGATCACCCATCAGTCGGGCACCCGGCTGGCTGAAATCAAGGCCCGCCTTGAACAAATCTTGAACGACGTCCGGGCGTCGGTCGAGGACTGGCGTCCCATGCGCGAGCGCATGGCGCAGATAATTGAAACCATGCACGTCTCGCCGAAAGGTTACCATCTGGATGAGGTTTCCGAAGCACGCGAATTCCTGCGCTGGATTCACGACAACAATTTCACTTTTTTGGGCTTTCGTGAATATAACCCGAAAGGCAGCGGAAAATCCGTCGGACTTATGCTGGACCCAACCACAGGACTGGGTATTTTGCGGAATCCAGAACTGTCGATATTCGAGGAATGGAGCGCCGACGGCGTTCAGACGCCGGAAATCCGGGCCTTTGCCCGGCATCGCGATATCCTTTTGGTGACCAAGACAAATCTGCGTTCAACCATCCATCGACCGGTGCATATGGATGCCATCGGCATAAAGCGTCTCGACGAGAAGGGCCGGTTAATCGGCCATTGGCTATTTGTCGGTCTGTTCACTTCTGTCGCTTATAACCGCATACCGAGTTCCATCCCACTGTTGCGCCGCCGCCTGCAAATGACACTTGAACGTTCCGGCTTCACGCCCAATAGCCACGACGGAAAGGCGCTCATGAATATTCTGGAGTCATACCCCAGGGATGAGCTGTTCCAGATTGGCGATGACGCGCTTTTCGAGACCGCGATGGGCATTCTGCATTTGCAGGAACGTCCACGAACCGCGCTGTTCATACGTCGCGACGAATTGGAGCGCTACTGTTCCTGCCTGGTGTATGTACCGCGTGACCGTTACACGACGGAACTGCGTCAGCGCATTCAGGAAATTCTGGCTGAAGAACTGGATGGCCGAATTGCCGCCTTCTTTACACAGCTCGGCGATTCGCCTCTCGCGCGTTGCCATATTATTATCCCCATGCTGAAAGGCAAAATTCCCAGTTATGATCACCTTGCCATTGAAGAGCGGCTATTTCAGGCCGCGCGCTCATGGGCGGATCACCTGGGCGATGCGCTCACAGAGCAGTCTGGCGAGGAGAAGGCCCGTGCAGTCCTTGAGCGCTGGGCCGATGCATTCGACAGCGCCTATGAGGATCGTTACAGCCCGGATAAAGTCATTCAGGATATTGGCATCTTAGAAGATGTCATCGCCTCTGGCGAAATCGGGTTTAATCTTTGCCGGGCCGAAGGCGCACCCACCAACGCCATCCGGTTCAAAATCTATCAACCCGACGGCGCCCTGGCGCTTTCTGACGTGCTGCCAATTTTTGAAGATATGAGCTTCAAGGTCATTGACGAAATGGGGCCCCACCTGATCGACCTGAAAGATGCAGGCGGAGGGGCAATGGTGATGCATAACCTGGGGCTTGAAACCCGGGACGGCAGCCCCGTCGATCTGGCCGGAATTCGTGACAATTTTCATGATACCTTCCGCCGTGTCTGGCGTGGTGATATCGAAAGCGACGGGTTCAATGCCCTGGTCGCCCGCTCTGGCCTGACCTGGCGCGAAGTTGTCATCCTACGGGCCTACTGCAAGTATCTGCGTCAGGCGGGCATTGCCTTTTCACAGGATTACATGGAACGAACCATGTCGGCAAACGCCGGTGTGGCAAAAGATCTGGTTGCACTTTTCATGTGCCGCATGGACCCGGCCGCGACCGACGGCGCCGATCAGCGCGCCGGACGGATACGCCGGAAAATTGCAAAAGCGCTTGATGCCATCGCCAGCGCGGATGAAGACCGCATCCTGCGCCGCTACCTGAATCTGATCGAAAACACAACCCGAACCAACTATTTCCAATCTGCTGAAGATGGCGGTCACAAAGCCTATCTGTCATTCAAACTGAATTCACAGATGATCGACGAATTGCCGCTGCCCAAACCGTTCCGGGAAATATTTGTCTATAGCCCGCGGGTTGAGGGTATACACCTGCGCTTCGGATATGTCGCGCGCGGAGGCTTGCGCTGGTCGGACCGACGTGAAGATTTCCGTACGGAAATTCTGGGACTGGTAAAAGCTCAGCAGGTTAAGAATGCGGTCATCGTTCCCGTCGGATCGAAGGGTGGTTTTGTTGTCAAGCGACCGCCAACGGAAGGCGGGCGTGAAGCCTTCCTGGCCGAAGGAATAGCCTGCTATAAAATACTGATTGCCGGCCTCCTCGACTTGACGGACAACATCCGGGGGCCAAAAATTATTCCGGCCAAGTCCGTCGTCCGTCACGATGACGACGACCCCTACCTTGTTGTCGCCGCCGACAAGGGAACAGCAACATTTTCAGATATCGCCAACGGCGTCTCTATCGAGTACGGCCACTGGCTGGGAGATGCCTTTGCATCCGGCGGCTCACAAGGGTACGACCACAAGAAAATGGGGATCACCGCCCGTGGTGGCTGGGAATCGGTAAAACGCCATTTCCGGGAAATGGGCAAAGATATCCAGTCGGAAGAATTCACCGTGGTTGGTGTCGGCGATATGGCTGGCGATGTGTTCGGCAATGGCATGCTGCTCTCCAGGCACATCCAGCTGCTGGCGGCCTTCAATCACATGCATATTTTTATCGACCCAAATCCGAATTCGGCAAAAAGCTGGGTCGAACGCAAACGCCTGTTCGACACGCCGGGTTCGACCTGGGCGGATTACAACGCCAAGGCGCTCTCCAAAGGCGGTGCCATTTTTGACAAAAATGCAAAATCCCTGACATTGACCAAGGAAATCCGGGAGCGCTTTGGGATCTCCAAATCAACCATGACACCAACCGAGCTGGTGGGGACGATTCTACGCAGCCAGGTCGAATTGATGTGGTTTGGCGGCATCGGCACCTATGTCAAATCTTCCACGGAATCTCAACTTGATGCGGGGGACCGGGCCAATGACGCCGTCCGGGTCAATGGCAATGAACTTGGCTGCCAGGTTATTGGTGAAGGCGCCAATCTGGGCTGCACACAACTGGGTCGCATTGAATTTGCCATGCATGGCGGACGTATGAATACGGACGCCATCGATAATTCCGCTGGTGTGGATTCGTCGGATCACGAAGTCAACATCAAAATTCTCCTGGGCGCGGTGGTGGAATCCGGTGGCCTTAACGAAAAACAACGCAACACATTATTGGCCAGCATGACCGACGAGGTCGGCAATCTGGTCCTGGTCCACAATTATCGGCAGTCTCAAGCGATCACGCAAATCCAGTCTCAAGGCGTGTTCGCCCTGGACGGTCAGCAACGCCTTATGAAGATGCTGGAGCGCAAGGAGCGGCTGAACCGTGCGGTTGAATTCCTGCCTGACGATGAGGTGATTTCCGAACGCCATCTGATCAAGCGCGGCCTATGCCGACCGGAAATTTCGGTGCTGATCAGCTACGCCAAGATCTGGCTTTATGATGAACTGATGGCTTCCGACATGCCGGATGATTCCTATCTGGAAGCGGACCTGATCGACTATTTCCCGACCCCGCTTCACAAAAAATACGTCAAAGAAATCCGCCAGCACCGGTTGCGCCGGGAGATCATTGCGACACGGGCAACCAATGGACTGGTTGACCGAGTTGGGGACACGTTTGTCAGTTCTTTCGTTGAAAAAACCGGCCTTGGCGCGCCACAGATCGCCCGCGCCTACACAATTGCCGCCGACGTCTTCCAGCTAACCAAGCTCTGGGCCGAGATTGAGGCGCTGGACAACAAGGTCCCTACCGCCACCCAGGTCGCCATGCGAAACGATATCAATCACCTGCTAGACTGGGTCGTTCTCTGGTTCCTGCGCAAGGGCCGGGCAGGCCTGGATATTGGAAGCCATGTCACCGAGTTTCAGGCGGGCATCTCTGAATTGGCGGAAGGGATCAGCAAGGCCCTGCCGCCCCATTATGTTTCCGACGCGCACAAGCGGGCCAAGCCTTACGTCGATAAGGGTGTGCCGGAAGGGCTGGCGCTCAAGGTCACCGGGCTGGTCAATCTGTATTCCGGGTGTGACGTTGTCCGGCTGGCCGCCGGGCGCAAACTTCCCGTTCTCGATGTCGCAAGGACTTACTTTGCCGTCGGCACCCGATTCAGATTGGGCCGGTTACGGGCCGCAACCGATACCATGGATTCCGAAAACCATTGGACGCAACTTGCCATCGCTGCTTTGGTGGAAGAGATTTACGCCCACCAACTGGCGCTGAGCAACCTGGTGCTTGATCATTCCGGCACAAAAATTGACGTCAAGAAAGGTGTTGAAAACTGGATTGCCGCCAATCAGGGTACGGTCGCGCCAACAGAACAACTGCTCGCCGAATTGTGGTCAACAGAAGTCAACGACCTCTCCATGATCGCCGTCGCCAGCCGCCAGATCAGGACCATGACCGGGAACGGGTGAGCCTGGATTTCGGTGCAGTGATCATATCCGGGCCCATGCCTGGCGCGTTTCAAACCCGCCTGAATCCGATCTTGGCGAACACGGGTATTGAAGCCGCCGGGCGATTGGGCAATAGTGCGCGCCATGACTTTTCCGAACCAGAGATTTTCAACAGCGAGCACCTTCACCGAGGCCTATTTTCGCCAGCTGGGTGAGGCGGCGGCCTCTGTCGATGGTGACCGGATGGCGGAGGCGGCGCGCATTCTGGGTGGAGCCTATGAGCGCCGCGCCACAGTATTTTCCTGCGGTAACGGCGGTTCGGCGGCAATTTCAAATCACCTCCACTGCGATCACCTGAAAGGCTGCCAGACCGATACCGGCCTGCGTCCCCGGGTGATCTCGCTGAGTGCCAACATCGAAACCATCACCGCCATCGCCAACGATATTTCCTATGACGATATTTTTACTTATCAGCTTCGCACCATGGCGGATGCGGGCGATGTCCTGATCACCGTGAGTTCATCTGGAGATTCCGAAAATATTTTCCGGGCCTGCGAATGGGCACGGGAAAACGGCGTACATATCATTGCCATGACCGGTTTCGATGGCGGGCGATCCGCCAGACTGGCCGACGTCAACCTGCATGTCAGCGGAGACAATTATGGTGTCATTGAAGATGTACACCAGTCTCTCATGCACATCCTTGCCCAGTACATCCGGCTGGAGCGCATGGATGGCGAGCTGATTACGGAACGAAAATTTTAGCCTTCGGCTGGGTGAGCCATTGGGTAATAACCCCAAGAAGCTGGTCCGGCTGCTCCATCGGAATCATGTGGCCGCTGTTTTCAATGATCGCCAATTTGGCGTCTGGAATACCCGCAACCAGCTCGTCCGCCTCTTTGATCGACCTGAGTTGATCCTGCCGGGCAGCAACAACGAGTGTCGGGCTCAGAATATTTTTCAACTCATTTTGGCTGCCACCTCGGACCAGGCGAAGCTGGCGAACAAAGGCTTCTTTGCCAACCCGTAACGCCATGGCCTGGAGTCGGTCAAGCAGGATTTCATTATCCATTCGTTCAGGATGCAGTGACGTTCTGCGGGCGAGGCGGGAAAGCCCCCTGAACGAAGAGCGCTGACTGAGCCTGGCCAAGTCATCTTTTTGCAGGGTCCTTTCAGGCCCGTCCCCACGGGTAGAGGTCGCGATCAGAATCAATGCCTCCACCCGCTCCGGCTCCTGACGCGCGATTTCCCGGGCCACGTATCCGCCCATGGAAAATCCAATCAGTGTAAATTGCGCAGGGGCAGATTTGAGAACCCTGGCCGCCATTTCTGCCAGGGTCGCTCCCGCACCGTAATCGCCAAAGTGCGGCGGACCGAACGCGGAAAGTCCGGGACGGATATTCGCCCACAGGTCCTCATCACACATGAACCCCGGCAGAAGCAGGATGTTCCGCACCTCCGACCGAAACTTTAGTGTCGAAAATGGCGCATGCTGGTGAAGACCATGGCAAGGCCCGCGTCATCCGCCGCAGCGATGACTTCATCGTCACGCATGGAGCCCCCGGGCTGAATGACGGCTGTTGCGCCCGCCTCCGCTGCTGCCAGCAGGCCGTCAGCGAACGGGAAAAACGCGTCCGAGGCAACAACGGAACCTATCGCCCAGCTTTGCGAATCCCCCGCCACCTTTGCCGCATCCGCAGCCTTCCAGGCGGCGATCCTTGAAGAATTGACCCGGCTCATCTGGCCCGCGCCAACACCGACCGTCACAGCATCTTTTACATAGATGATGGCGTTTGACTTGACGTGCTTGGCGACACAAAAAGCGAATTGGAGATCGGCCATTTCCGCATCTGTGGGCGCGCGTTTCGTCACCACCCGTAACTCGTCAAGCACCTGATTATCACGCCCCTGAAGCAGGTATCCGCCCGCCAGGGTTCTAATCATTGGCGCGCTCGTGGTTGGGTCAGGCATGCCGCCAGAGACAAGAACACGCAGGTTTTTCTTGACCGCCAGAACATCCCGGGCACCGGCGTCGATTTCCGGCGCAATAATGACCTCGGCAAACAGCTCGGCGCATTCTGCTGCGGTGGCCGCATCAAGCGCGCGGTTAAATGCGATAATCCCGCCAAAGGCGCTTTCGGTATCACAGGCAAGCGCCCGCCGGTAAGCCGTTGTCAGGTCATCGGCCAGCGCAACACCGCAGGGATTGGCGTGTTTGACGATAACGCAGGCGGGCTGATCGGAAAACTCAGCAACCAGCTCATACGCTGCGTCCGTATCGTTGAAATTGTTATAGCTGAGTTCCTTGCCCTGCAACTGTTCGGCAGTCGCCACACCCGGACGGTCTTCACTGTTACTGTAAAAGGCGGCTTCCTGGTGCGGGTTTTCACCATAACGCAGCGTCTGTTTAAGTGCCCCGCCGAAGGCAATGCGCGGTGGAAATGTTTCACCAACCTGCGCATTGAACCAGCCCGAAATAGCCGCATCATACGCCCCGGTTCGGGAATAGGCCTTGGCCGCCAGATGGGTGCGGAATTCATCGCTGGTTGAGCCGTCACCCGATTTCATTTCGTCCACCACCCGGTCGTAGTCACCCGGCTCGACAACCACCGTAACAAAGGCATGATTTTTTGCGGCAGCCCGGATCAGGGCGGGGCCGCCAATATCGATGTTTTCGATGCAGGCGGCAAAATCGCCCCCACCGGCGACGGTCGATTCGAAAGGATACAAATTGACCGCCAGCAAATCTATGGGTTTGATGTTGTGATCTGTCATGGCCTGTTCATGGTCCGCATTACCGCGCACAGCCAGCAATCCACCATGGATGGTTGGTTGCAAGGTTTTGACACGACCGTCCATAATTTCCGGAAATCCGGTAAAGTCGGAAACTTCGACAACATCAATACCGGCGTCGCGAAGGGTTTTTGCTGACCCACCGGTTGACAGTATCTCCACCCCCTGTTCACTCAAAAAACGACCGAATTCGGCCAGGCCGGACTTATCGGAAACAGATATCAGGGCACGTTTAATAGGAGAGGACATTTTGAATCTCGTTCATATCGGGTTGGCGGAAAAATTTAGTTTGGCTGCTCTTCCTTCATCGCCATGCCGACTTCGCGAAATTCCGGAACGAAGGCGCGAATGGTGGTCATCACGGCATCAATATCGGCGTCACGACAGGCTGAACGTAGGTCTTCAACAACTTTCAGCATGGTCGTTATATCAGCGCTCCTCGGTGCTGCAAGGAGAATCCCCTGCGCTTTTGTGGGTATTAAATCTTCACCGCCATGGAGAATTTCCTCAAACAATTTCTCGCCCGGCCGCGGGCTGGTGATTTCAATTTCGATATCCTTGTCGGGCGTCAGTCCGGCAAGGCGAATCATCTGAGCCGCAAGATCCATGATCCTGACCGGCTCTCCCATGTCGAGGACAAATATCTTGCCCTGCCGGTCCGAGTGCCCAAGCGCTGAGGCCTGAAGGATCAGTTCCACGGCCTCTCGAATGGTCATGAAATAGCGGGTCATGTCCCGATGCGTTACGGTCAGCGGCCCGCCTTCGGCCAACTGACGCTGAAACAGGGGCACCACAGAACCGGTGGACCCCAGGACATTGCCAAAACGCACGGTTACATAACGGGTTATCGGCGCTTTCTGGCGATCAACATCAAGTGCCTGACAGAATATTTCCGCCAAGCGTTTTGATGCCCCCATGACGCTGCTGGGATTGATCGCCTTATCGGTCGAGACCATGACCATGGTTTCGACGTTTGCCCCGGCGCAAGCGGTCGCAACGTTGGCTGTGCCGATGACATTGGTGGAGATACCTTCGAACACATTTGCCTCAACCAGTGGCACGTGCTTGAGAGCGGCGGCATGGAATACCAGCTCGGGCGAGGCCCCGTCAATGACCCGCGCGATTCGATCAAAATCCCGAACATCCGCGATAATTGCATCTCGCACAAGGTTCGGCCACACCCTGGAAACCTCAAGGTCAATCGTGTACAGCGCATATTCGGACTGATCGACAAGAACGATCTGAGCCGGGCCAAAGGCGGATACCTGCCGGACAAGTTCGGCGCCAATGCTGCCCCCGGCGCCGGTGATCAAAACACGACGCCCGTTCACCAGATCGCGCATGGCGTCACGGTCGAGCGGTGTTTGCGCACGGCCCAGCAGGTCTTCAATAGCGACAGGGCGGACTTCCAGCGTGTCGGACACGCCAGCTTTGAGCTCGGTCACCTGCGGCATTCTGGCCAGAGTCATGCCGAGGCGGTCAGCCTGATCCAATAGCGAACGCACCATCGCGCCATCAAGACTGTCTTTGGTCAGAATCAGTCGCCGAGGCCGATTAGGGTCCTTCATCGACTTGACCAAGTCAGCAAGCTTCCGGGTGGTGCCGATCACTTCAATACCATGAATTTGGCGGCCGACACGCTGGTCACTTTCAGCGACGATTCCTACGATCCGGTATGGCGCTTCACTGGTCTGACGCAGCGCCCGTATGAACAGCTCGGCCTCGTCCCCGGCGCCAACCAACAACACGGGTATCTGTTTGTGATTATCTATACCCGCGCTCAAGTCAAACCGCTTGTCCTTAACCAGTCGGTACAAGAACCTGGGACCCCCCAACAGCGCCATCAGGACAAACCAGTTAATGACCAGTATGGACCGCGGCAGCGTTTCCATCCGCGTCCACAGAAACATGACGAAAGCAAAAAGCAAAAAAATCAGGGTGACGGCTTTGGTGATCGCCCAAAGATCGGTTACGGAAGCATAACGCCAGACACCGCGATACAGTCCTGAAAACCAGAAGACCGTCGCCGAAATCACAGTCAGCAGGATTCCGGCGGCAACCAGTCCCTCTTCTTCGTAGAAAAACCAGGCATCACCGACTCGCAAATAGAACGACAGCCAGAAAGAAATGGCCGCCATGAAGATATCATGGCCATAGGCAACCAGTCCGCGGCGAGTAATCCTGTAGGGCATCGGCTTTAACTAACGGCTTTCCTGATCGTTAAACCAAGCGGCAGTCTGTTCAAGCCCTTGTAGCATGTTGAACGGTGGGGTCCAGCCCAGCCGCTGACGAATTTTGCTATCGTCAATTTCCAGCGACCCGGTCAGGCGGTCGATAACGTCTGACTTTCCGGTAAGAACGCCCGCCAGCCGCAGGATCAAAACAGGGATTGGAATCAGTCTCGGGGACTTGCCAAGCGCCCGGCTGATCCGTCGCACCAGCTCCGGTGTTGAGATGGCGTCGCCATCACTGACAAGAAAAAGTTCTCCAGAAAGACCGTCCGCCTCCAGAACCCTGATCATGGCATCGGCCAGATTACCCAGATAAATAAGGCTGCGCTTGTTTTTGATCAGCCCGAGCGGCAGCGGAAGACGCCTGTCACAGGCCTTGATCAGGCTGAGAAGATTGGCTTTCGCGCCGGGGCCGTAAATTAGGGGTAGGCGTAAGATGGTAACCCTCATGCCCGTGCCCGGGACCATATCAAGCAACGCCTTTTCGGCCTTGAGCTTGGTGCGGCCGTAGACGTCTTCAGGTGCCGGGGATATGGATTCGCTTAAGGCCCGCACCCCTGAGCGTTCCGCCAGCGCCTTGACACTGCTTAAGTAAACGAAGCGCTGAACGCCATGATCGGCGGCGGCCTGGGCAAGCCGCATGGTGCCGTCAACATTGACCGCGTGATACAATGCTTCCGGATCTGCCGACCTGTCGTTCATAACATGGGTGCGGGCTGCAAGATGAATAATCGCATCAATGTCGCAAACCGCTCGGGACCAGTCTGTATCGGGGCCAATATCACCAACCGCGACGGTTCTGACGGCGCCTTTGATCGCCGTGTCCGGGATATTGCGCACAGCCGCCGTAACCTGATGGCCGCGCTTGGCCAGCAGCGGACACAGAAACTCGCCAACAAACCCCGTCGCGCCGGTAACCAGTACCCGCATCAGCCGTTCTCCTGAATTTCGGGTTCGCAATCAGCAACATCACCCCCCTGTCCCGCGGCCACACGCTCAAGTACTGCAATCATGTGGCGGGCCTGATGTTCCCGGCTATGGGCTGGCGCCGCCTGAAGGCTGCGCCGAGCGAAATCCTTTCGCGCCGCCTCGTCCTGGTAAAATTGTCTGGTGGCATCCGCCAGAGCCTGTGGGTTTTCGGCGAGGACGTGTATTCCGGCCCTGTGTCTAACAATAATTTCGCTTGCCTCGCCATCCGGTGACGCCAGCAACAAGGGTAGTCCCATGGCCATAGCTTCGAAAATTTTTGACGGAATCACATCTCTGAATACCGGTGAATTTTTCAAGTGAACCAGCGCAATATCACAAAGACTCCATACGGCGGGCATGCGGCTTTTGGGTTGGGCCGGGAGGAAGACAACGTTGTCGAGGGTGCGGCGGGCCGCGTCTTCGATGAGTTTGTCGCGCTCCGCCCCCGCGCCTGCCAGCACAAACCGGATTTGCGTTTCGGTCTTGAGAATTTCAGCGGCATCCAGAGCATTCGTCAACGCATGCGCCATGCCATGAGTGCCGACGTAACCGACGACAAATTTTCCATCCAGTTTCCATTTCTCCAGCAGGTCCGCATCTTTCGGGCGCGGGCCATATCGCCAGAGATCGACTCCGTTTATGACGACGGCAATCTTTGCAGGTGAAATACCGCGGGCCACCAGATTTGACTTGAACGCATTTGTCAGCGCCACAACCGAAGACGACCGGCGATAAAGAAACAGTTCCAGTTTTTCGAGCATCCGCATTGGAAAGCTCGGACGCAAAGCCCCGACGGCAATGATCGAGGCGGGCCACAGGTCCCCCAACTCAAAGACGAATGGAACCCGGCGAATGAAACCTAGCGCCCAGCCGCCAACGGCGGCGAAAAACTGCGGCGAGGTTGCGGCGATAACGTCCGGGCGTTTTTCGAACAACCCGGCCACAAAGGCGCTGACCATGAAGCTCAGGAAATCCAGGGTGCGGCGAACGGCGCCCTGATTGGCGGCGATGTAGGTTTTGACCCGGACGACACGGAGGCCCTCCATCTCTTCCACCTGCCGCCAGCGATTCGCATACCCCTCATGAAGTTTGCCCTGCGGAAAATTAGGGGCTGAGGTCAACACCGTTACCTCATGACCCCATTTCGCCCAATAACAAGCGCGCTCAAAAACCCGGGTCGCGGCGGCGTTTGTTTCGGGGGGGAAATTCTCTGTCAGGAACAGAATCTTCATTCTCTACGGCCTGCACGCGGAAGGTTTCGTTCAGATTTCAGCATCCAGAAAACCAGCCCGAAAATCACTACAATGGCGCCAATTACGGCTGCGCCTTCATATCCATACGTTGCCAACAGGGCCAGCATGATCAGAAAACCATTTGCGACGCCGACGGCTCTCGAAACCTCGGCATGTGATTTTCCGCGCTGTACCGCGATTTGATAAAAATGCTGCCGATGAGCCTGCCATATTTTTTCACCGCGCATGAGCCGCTTCACCAGAGTGGCGGTGGCGTCTACCAGAAAATAAGCCGACAAGATCAGGGCCGTGACCCAGTACCCTTGGGCGGCGAGAGACAACAGCAGCCAGCCCAAAAGAAACCCCAGCGGCACGCTGCCAACATCGCCCAGAAAAATTCTGGCCGGGTGCCAATTCCAGGCCAAAAACCCCACGGCGGCCCCGACGAGCGCCAGGGCAATATAACCGATCCCTCCCCCCATTCCTGATAGCGCCACAAGCGCGGAGATGCCAATACCGATTGATGCGGCCTCGATCCCGGCAATGCCGTCGATGCCGTCCATGAAATTGAACAGGTTGATAAACCACACCCAGAGAAAGGCTGCCGCTAAATTATCAAGCCACGGCGGCAACAATCCCCCGAACACCGGGCCTTCAACCAGTCCCAGCGCCAGTGCGACGCCCACGCCAGCGATATGACCGCCCAGTCGCAAAAAAGGGCCAAGACCACGTAGATCATCGACCCAGGACAGGGCTCCTAATGCAACCGTCAGGCAGAACAACCCAGTGACCAGCGCTTTTGGAACTTCACCAACTGCCGCAAGAACCATGAGGGCGGTCAGGAAGACGAACAAGACCGCCAGCCCGCCACCTCTTGGGGTGGGCACACTATGGCTTGAACGATCATTGGGTAGATCAAGGAGGGATCGCTGCTGTAATTGAATGAGCACCACTTTCGTCGCCCCGATCGTTGCGAAAAAAACGGCAAAAAAAAGCCCCGCGGACAGTCCCCAAGTCATGCTTGGGTTATATCCGATTGGGGCGGAAGGGGAAACGTGGGAATTTGGCTAAATTAGCACGGGGCGGGCGTCAGTCGCGCCCGAAATCATCCTCCACACGAACGATATCGTCTTCACTAATATAATCACCCGTTTGCACCTCAATCATGCGAAGCGGTATATCGCCAGGGTTTTCAAGCCGGTGCAGGGCTTCGCGCGGGATATATGTCGATTGGTCCGGACTCAGTGTAAGGATTTCATCGCCATTTGTGACGATCGCCTGACCTTCCACCACAACCCAGTGCTCAGCGCGATGATGATGGTATTGCAGGCTGAGTTTCGCCCCCGGCTTGACGACGATTTCCCTGACCAGAAACCCCGGCCCGTCTTGAAGGTTATGGTAGTGCCCCCAAGGGCGATAGACCAGCGAGTGACTGATATGCTCACTACGGTCTGCCTGATCAAGCTGGGCGACGATATGACGCACATCTTGTGTCCGGTCCTTGGACGAAACCAACACAGCGTCATCCGTTGCAACGATCACCAGGCCGTCCACTCCAACGGCAGCAACAAGACGGTGATCGCTGCGAATATAGGCGTTCGAGGTGCCGTGCATTAACACGTCACCGACAATCACGTTGCCGTTTTTATCTGCATCCTCAAGGACGTTGAGAGCAGACCAGGCCCCGACGTCGCTCCACCCCATATCCACCGGAACGACGACCGCCCGGTCGGTATTTTCCATAACGGCAACATCAATGGACAGTGCGGGCGAACGAGCGAATGCCTGCTCATCCAAGTGAAGGAACAGGGCGTCGGACTGGGCCGCCTCTACGGATTTTTGAACCGCCTCAACAATTTCAGGTTGCAGGCGGCTCAGTTCCTCCAGATACGTCTCTGGGGCGAACAAAAGTATACCGCTGTTCCAGACGTAATGACCGTCCTCCAGATACTTCGTTGCGGTCTCTATATCCGGTTTTTCGGAAAACTGGAGGACCTGATGACATCCTGAAGCCCCCTCAACCTCTTCGCCTACGCTGATATATCCGTAACCTGTTTCAGGACGTGTCGGTTTTACGCCGAACGTCACCAGATGGCCCAAGCGGGCGGCAACAGCCGCCACCTCAATTGCTGCAAGGAAAACCGCAACGTCCTTGACGACATGGTCCGAGGGCAAGACAAGCATCAGTGTTTGCGGATTATCGTTGGCAATGGTGATCGCCGCCGCCGCAATTGCAGGGGCGGTATTACGTGCGGTTGGTTCGGTTATGATGGATCGACAGGAAGTGCCGTTGGCACGAAACTCTTCGGCGGACAGAAACCGGTGGCTCTCGTTGCAGATGACGATAGGTTCATCAAGCTGCTCGCTTTCAATCCGGCCTAACGTGTCTGCAAACATGGATCGTTCTGATGAAATTGCCAGAAATTGCTTTGGTCGAAATCGACGGGACAGGGGCCACAGCCGGGTACCAACACCGCCAGATAAAATTACGGGAGTGATTGAGTGCCGGGTCATGGCCTTAGCCCAGATTGAACTCTCATCCGGGACGCCTTAAAATCGCGATCAGGTTTTTCCCAATAGGCGGCGTGAAAACAGATTCGATTGTTCGCGTAACCGGAACGATAAGAGCGTCATACAGGCTAACCATTTGTGGGTTAAACTCCGTAGCTCCCCCGATGGTGTTGAGCAGCCACCAAGGCAAAACACCAGCAAAATCAAAGAACTTTAGTTCTACCATATGGAATTCAGTCTGTTGAATCTTGCCCTCGAGGTCAGAACGCTCGTAGCGACGATAATGACCCACCATCTCATCCAGCTTACTGAACAGAAACTGAAGCGCTGGCACGAGGATCAGCAAATGACCTCCCGGACGTAAAATCCGGTAGCATTCCTTAAGGGCCGTCCTGTCATCCTCTATATGCTCCAGGACATTCACCATAATGATGCTGTCGCAGGATTCTGTTACTCTTTTGGCGACGAAACCTTCGAACGTTTCGTGCGTTATGGATATTGAGGTTGAACGATTGAATCTCGATTTTAGCGGACCAATGAGATTGGGTGAGGGCTCTACCAATTCCAGAGAGGACACGAAAGGAGCAATGTGTTCGGACATATTGCCGATACCCGCCCCAATCTCGATAGCATCACCGGCGAGATAAGGGCTGAAATAGGTCATCATCCACTCACGATATCGTCGCAAGGCCGACAATGCCTCAAGGTCTCTACCCTCATAGTATGGTTCCGGGGGATATTGAGAGGAAGTATCACTCATGAGCCAGGGAAAAACCGCTTGTAAAATATGGTCCAGAACACGCCGATGACGTGGCGCGCCCTTATTTTTTTCCCTTCCTCAAGCGTCCGCCCGTGATAGCTGATTGGCACCTCATACATTGCCCTCGCCCGCTTTACTGACTTGGTGAGGATTTCCGCATGCTGCTCCCAGCCAAACGTCTGTAATTCAGACGGGTCGATAAGATTCCTTCTGTAAAGAAGGTAGCAGGAATAAATATCGGTAAACGTGGTATTGTTGAGTACATTGAAAAACAGCGTAATCATCCGGTTTCCAACTTTGTTCCAGAAATAGGAAACCCGAGTGATGGTCGGTGCCGAAAACCGGCTCCCCATCACAATATCTGCGTCGTGCTCCATGACAGGCCGGAACAGATTTTTGTACTCTCCGGGGTCATACTCAAGGTCCGCATCCTGAAACAGGACGTACTCTCCACTTGCCGATTCCAGCCCGACTTTAACGGCCGCCCCCTTGCCCCCATTTTGGGGCTGCTTGATCAGTTGCGTATAAAGCGTAGAGCGGGCCTCGAGCAACTCGACCGTAGAATCGCTCGAACCATCATCAATCACCAGAATTTCGAGCTCAAACCCGTCAATGGACTGCTCATTCACCTTTTCGAGCAGCTGAATAATCGTACGCTCTTCATTGAACGCCGGGATAATAACAGAGACTTTGATCATTTCGAATTCGAAACCTGGGTCCTACTGCTCACCAACATAGACCTGATCTGACCAGTCCAGAAAGCGGCGCAGTCCCTCGTCCAGATCGACGGAAGGTGCAAAATCTAATTGCAGGCGGGCTTTTCTGATATCGGGCGCGCGGCGGTTGGGCTCGTCAGCCGGATAACTGTCCGGATATTCCACTACGTCATAGGTAACTCGCTGGCTGGAAACTTTTTCGATACGCTTGACCAAGTCCACCATGGAAATTTCCGGGTCCGGATTTCCAATGTTATAGGCTTCGCCGGGGACCCCCTTCATTATGACCAGAAGGAACCCGACGATAGCATCCGTGATGTAACAGAACGTACGTGTTTGATTCCCGGTACCATACACATGGAGCGGCATACCCCCCTTAATGCGGCTGGCGAAATTAGGCAGAACCCGGTAATCCGTTTCCTGCATGCCCGGCCCGAAAACATTAAAAGGGCGAATCGTATTGGTTTGAGTACCGTGCGAGTTGTGGAAGATATAGCACAGTGTTTCGCCAACGCGCTTGCTTTCGTCGTAACACGCGCGGGGACCCTGACAGGATACGTTGCCACGATAGCTTTCCGCCATTGGCACGTGCTTGGGGTCCGGGTCGCCGTATATTTCACTGGACGAGAAGAATGTGAATCGCGCACCGTTGCGGTTCGCCAACTCCAGCATCTTGCGTGTCCCGGTTATGGCAACCTCCAGGGTTTCCAGCGGGTAGGCTCGGTAATAGTAGGGAGAAGCGATCCCCGCAGCGTGGATTACGTAATCGAGCGGACCATCCCAGTCAAAGTCCCGGGTAACATCATGTTCTATAAATTCAACATTCTTCAGATTCGGAATTTCCGCGCCTTCTTTGCCCGCCGTGATCATGTTATCCATGGCGACGAGCTTTACGGGCTCTTCCAAAATACCGGTGTTGAGCGCGCCAAAGATCTCCATAAAATAGCGGCCCAGAAACCCGCGGCCTCCCGTCAGGAGAACGGTCTTCCCTGAAAATGCTTTTGCCCGATCACCCAGACGGGCGACAATCTCATCAATATCGGACTGTAAAAGAAAACTGCTCATATCTTAATACACCTTAACTTCCGGTAGTGGCACAATGAACTGTCCACCCTGTTCCAGATACCTTTCATGATTTTTCATGATCGGCTCAGCAAAATTCCATGCCAGAATAACGACGGCATCGGGGTTCTTCTCGTATATGGCCGAGGATGGCAAGACCGGAATGTGCATTCCCGGCGAATACAACCCCTGCTTCAAGGGGCTGTCATCGGCGATAAAATCAATCAGGTCCGGTCCAATGCCAAAATGATACATAAGCGTGGTGGCCTTGGCGGGTGCGCCAAAGGCCGCAATTGATTTCCCGGAAGCCTTCAGGTTTTCGAGCATGGAAACCAGTTGCTGCTTGCAAAAATCGATCCTGGTCGCGAACCGGCGCAGAGTATCCGCGCTGTTCAGGCCCAACTCCTCCTCCAGCGACACCAGTTCCCTTACCGAAGGCTCTGTATCGTAAGGCCCTCCGGCCAATTGAGCTGTTCCCCGCAGACTGCCGCCATGTGAACCAACCCGTTCCGCGGCAATCAATTCCATGCCATGTTCGGCAAAAAACCGTTGAAGTGGTCCAACCGTATGATAGGCGAGATGCTCGTGATAGATGGTGTCAAACAATGTCTTTTCAAAAACGTCAACGAGGTAAGAGACCTCAAAAACAAACACACCGTCCGGAGCCAAGAGTGTGCGGACCCCTCTTGTTATATCGATCAAATCATCCGCGTGAGCATAAACGTTATTGGCACATACTATCTGGGCAGGATCATAAGCTTGGCCAATTTGCTCCGCCAATTGCGATGTAAAGAATGCCGCCTTCGTCTCAATTCCCCTGGCGGTGGCATCTGCGGCGATCTCGCGTGCCGGATCAACGCCCAAACCCCTTAGACCCAAATCCTTAAACTTGCCCAGCAACGTGCCGTCATTTGAACCGATATCGACGACCAGGCGATCCGTTACATCACGGACAAACCGGTCGAAAACGGTTTTTGCATAATCTTCGAAATGCTTAACAAAAACCGGAGAGGTTCCGGATACATAGACGTAATTTTCAAAAAGATGCGCCGGGTCGACCACATCAAGCAGCTGCACGTGCCCGCAGTCCCCGCAAAAAAACACATCAAGCGGGAAGGTTTCCTGCGCCTCGTTGATTTGCCTTTCCGAAACAAAGGCATTTGCCGGTGGCGTCGGGGTCAGGTCGAGAACTAATTCGAGGTTTGTGCCCCCACACAAACGACAACCGGTGCGCCGATGACAAAGCCCGCTATTCACTGGGTGTCATCTTCCGGTGTCCAGGATTTTAGGCCTTCCGTTGACACAAAATCGACACGTACCACGTCCGCCTCATACGTCGCCTGATCACGAGGATTGCGTGACAGGGTCAGAAACACCGTATCAACGGGGAATTTCATGCCATGATCAATCATCGGTGGGGTAAATACCATCTCCCCTTCGTTGACCATAATCACCTCCGGTTCTGCATCGCTGCCGGTGGGTCGGTGCAGATATTCGATGGTCCCGGACATAACATAACAGTAGTGCCAGTCCGTCTTGTGATAATGGTTGGCGCGAATGGACCCGGCTTTTGATTCGATCATCACCGCGCTGCGCATCATCTCGTCAACAAGCGGCTGGATCTTGCCCCGAACATCAATAAACGGCTTTTCCAGCTTGACCACACCATGGGCGGGCCATGCGTCCATCTCTTCGTTTGTTAGGGGGGGGATATTGTCGGGAGTATTCTTTGTCATGAGAGTGTCCTAGAGAGGATTTTGGGACAACGTAAGGAATATGATTTCGTTGTCCAGAGTCAATGAAGAGAGGGGGAAATTATCCTTTCTCATACTCACAAGAGTTTGGCGTTAGCTTCACGAGCGAAAGCCTAGAATCGTACCCGCCCAGTGCAGGAAGCGTTCGTGAGGTGATGGACATAGTTGAAAAACTATTAATCATCTGAAGGCATTGTTTGAATTGCAACTGAAAAGCCATCTCACTGTAGTTACCGTTACCGACAGATTGGTCTCGCTTAAATTCAAATGGAAGCAACATATGGGTAATATTCTGTTGTCGCAACTGATTCCAGAGGAGCTGCGGGTCAGAGGCTTTCGGATGAAGCTCAATCACCGCCTGATCCAGGGGGTTTGCATAAAATACTGAGGGCTCAAAATAATATACAAGTTGGCGTGTCGAAACGAGCAGCCGATCATTTGGGCCCAATTTTTCATTCGTAGGTGAAACGGCTTCATATTCGGAAACGTTCCTTACCAAAAATTCTTCTCGACTTTCATCGGAAAATACAAACCGGATATAATTGAGGGCAAAAACCGTCGCACCAATTAACTGCAAAGGAATAACCAGTGTAAAAACCGTGCACACCGCAAGCTTTAATCCAGATTGGACCTGGACCAAACGAATGGTGGCAACGCTGAAGCATAACAGTAACAACGGATAGAGTGGCAATAGATGACGAATACGCTGGGAGGGTCCCAAAAAAAACCACATCGCATAAGCCGTCAAACAGATCGCGCCAAAAATTGTCAAAGGATGGGAACGCAGCCTATACCTGAAGTGCCATGCTCCTAAAAATGCAAAGGGTGTCAACAACAAGCCAATGGGGCCAAGACCAATGCGTAGGGATTCTAATACTGAATCAGCAAACAGGGTCGCCTTTATCGGATAGATCAGGAAGCCAAGCGGATTAACCGCAACGGACTTTTCCTGAATTGCCTGTTCGTAAGCCGCATGTATAGCTTCGTTCCAGGGCACGGAGGAAAGATATTCAAGCTTCCCAAACAGTATGGGGAAAATCGGATCGCCGGTGATCCTCATATTCCAGCCATACCATTGCCCCCCGGCAACAAGTAGGGCAATTGAATATGCAAGGCCATGATGAAACCAGCGCCTTTGAAACAAAAGAAATACCCCTGACGAAAACGCGAAGATAAGGCCAGTGTATTTGCTGGCAACGAAAAACCCGGCGGCGATTCCAGCAAGAACGGCATATCTCAATAGATTCGTACGTCGCGCCTCACTAACCGCAAGCGCGGTAACCAGAACAAAACTCGCATTGCGAACCTCAATTTGGCCACTGCCCGCGCCGTAGATCACTGCTGGTGTGCTCATAAATATCAGAGTGACGGCGAGAGACCAGTTGGTGTCCAGAAACCGGCGCGCAACGACATAGAGTAAAGCCCCAGCTCCCCAGCCAGAGGCCATCGTCCACAACGTCATGACCTGCTCCCCACCAACACCAAGAGCGGCCAGATATGTCATTTGCTGAAGTAATGGAATGGTTCCTTCAATAGCTTGGTAAACTGGGAAGAGTTTTCCAGCATTCAGAAATGCCTTGCTCAGGGCAAAATGATAAGCGAGAGAGTCGCCATCTGCCGGGGGAGCCAGCCCTTCCAGAACATCATATCCCATGACCAGAACAATGCTGCCCATTAAAGCGATCCGACATAAGTCCGACCGTTCGAATTCAGCTCCTTTCTCAATTGGCGGCTTAAGAAGGATTAGTCCACTTGAAAGAACAAACAGAGTAATCCGCAATTCTAATCGTCCCACATTTCCCGTAAGCGCGAGAAAGAATACAATCCAGCCGATGACGCCCAGGCCAAGGGCAAATGAGATCGCCAAGCGTTCCGTATAGCGGAATTCATAAATAGTTCCGCTAGCCTTGAGCATGGCGGCACCACCACCAAATGCGGCAGCGATCATCAAGAACGTGGAAAATGCGCTGCTCATGAAGGCTGGTTCTAGGCGCTATTTATATGATGGCTCAGACATGCGCGCCCATTCAGCAAGCTGGGTGTTCGCCCGTCTGTAATGAAAGTCCAGACCGCCCTCAAGCAACAATTTTTGATAGTCTAAGGGCGCGTCCGGGTTCAGAGAATCCGTCCTCAAGGCCTGTCGATGCGTAGCGTGGTTATTTGCCCCGCGCAAGCCGCTGCGGCAATATCTATATCGTCGGGCTATTACACTTAGCGCTTTTTTATTAATGCCGCCTATATCTCCGAATGCATACGCATACCAGTCAGTCTTCTGAGCAAGCTTTTCATTCAATAAATCACCCGCGCCAATGATTTCTTCTTCCAGCGCGGCGTCATCCAGCTGAGAAAGGCGGCGGTGACTCAAACCATGGCAACCGATTTCATGACCCAGCTCCTCCAATTCAGTGAGTTCTCCCCAGGTCATCAATCGCAGTTCCGGGTCCAGGTCTCTGGGGTCAATACATCCCCGAAACATATTGTTGGCAATGGCCGCACGTTGCTCCTTTCCAGAAAGGTTTGCTATCCCGGGTGTAACAAAAAATAATGCCTTTACTCCGTAACGCTCCAATATTTGCTTTGCCACCATATAATTTGACACAAATCCATCATCAAAACTGAAAAGACAAGGGGATCGCCAGCTTGATGGGTTTGAGCTTCCAGAGCTGGGCTCATCCAACCTGTCTTTGGCTTGCCCAGGCGTTAGCACACCGTGCTCACGCACGATGTGCTCAACCAACTTTTCGAATGCCGAAAAAGATTGTCGGGAGATATCGTGGAACAGTAAAATTCTAAAGCCCTCGGGGGGGTGCCTGCCAAGACGCGACAACCTGAGCCCATTAAGCCATAAATTTGCTAAATAGTATCGGTACATTTAGCTAACCCTGCAGGCGGCTTCTTTGAACTTTCCACCGAACAGCGCGATTCACTATCCCGCCGCCAAAAGTTTCCAGTTCTGGTGCTAGTCGGTACGGGATGGCCCCTACCCCCTGCTTAAACGTTAAAATCCCTTTCGGAGTCTGCAGTGGATCAACCCCACTCAAGTCAAAAGAACGATATCCTTGCGCCCTCATTTCAAGTATCGCGGTCCACAATTGGAGCTGACCTGCATTCTTACGCCTGCCTTCTGGTGTCGTGGTCGTCGCTAAATATTCACAACACGAGCCATACTTTGCAATTAGCGTGCTGCCAAGAATTTTCGCCCCATCCATGGCAATAAATACTTCCATTTTCCGATCATTTGGCAGAAATTTTTGTAACGTCTCGAAAAAAACAGCGCTCAGGTTCGTCGAAAGATTTTTTTCCAAAAGCATCTGAGTATATAGTTGGTAGAATTCCTGAAAATGTCCATCATCACTTCCACGTCGAACTGTTAATCCGGCTCTTTCGGCTTTGCTGAGATGCCCTCGCCATTTTGCATTGAGCGCCTTTCTTAAATCTGTTTCATGAGAGGTCAAGTCCAACTTGGCGGAGGCCCATCCGAGGACCCCGGCCCTCTTCATTGTGGTTAGCTTAAGGGCTTCATTACTAAGCTCCTCTTCATGTAATGATGGAGCGACCCGTAGATAAAGCCCCCACTCATTCACGAAGTGGACTTTTATTGCCTCAATCATTCCAGATACAAGTGTCGGGCGGTCATTCTTGTTAACAAGAGCCATAGGCCCTCGGTTTAACCACGCCAAGCCTCCTCTGAAAACCGGAGCGAAGCGAATGACAGTCTGGGCGGCTCCAACTTCTCGTCCGTCATCCAAGATGACACCGCGGACAACCTCCCATGGTCCAGTGGCGACCTTCGCTTCTGCATAAGCCCAGGTCTGCAGCAGATTGTAATCTGGACTGGTGGCAACAAGAGAGGTCCATTCTTGTTCAGAAAAATCAGCCGGGATGAATTTTAAACTTGTATTGCTCATAGAAAGAAACCCACCGTGCTACCTCGGCCTTATAAAATTATTAGGATTTGGGTTGAAATGGCCAAAAGGATTTCAAGCGTAAGCCTATTGTGAAATAAAGCCACAAACAAACAATCAATGGAATTAAACTTCCTGTCATCAGGGTGAAGTTTGATTCCTGATTGAATAGCGGTAAAAGGACAGCCGCACCAACGGCTTTCTCCAATAATTTAGGTTGCGGGGAGTTGAGAAACCGATCAAATAACCCAAGAAACAGCCCTGCAAATGCCATTCCCAGCAATACGCCGGTTCGTCCAAAATTTGCGTACATTTCTGTAATCCAGGGAATATTTACGGACATGGATCGATTTTCGGCAGCAAGGATTTCGTATCGGCGACCAAATTCGTTCCCCCAGCGTTCTTCAGGTTTATCGCGCCAGATAAATCTGGGAATCCAGCCAGAAAATAATGTTCTGTAGGTTGCCCCGGCCCAATAGGCGGTGCGTTCCGGCGTTGATTCAACTACATGACTCATCGGGAGAATTAAAGAAATCCGCCGCACCAGTCTTGTAAACGGACGTGCGTCATTTGTTGTACCGAACCCTTCGCTAAGTGTCCGCCTTCCAACGATTTCTGCAAAACCTTTTAACTTGGTAAAGGCCGAACTCTGAGACTCTGCCTGCCAATACACGGCCCGATACTCTGCAACATGTGGATAAACAAGGAGAAAAAGGAACGGAATAACCAGCATGGTTTTCCAGGGTAGAGCGCGTATGACGGTATAACGTAACACCAACCACAATGTCAGCAGCAATAACACCGCCGTCAGAAACCCGGTCGCAAGAAGACTGCCGATCCATATGGGCAAGGCCAATAGAAAATAGAGGTATTTATCCGCCCGTGCCAACTGACCATCCGCGTTATACAAATAAAATACAGCGAACGCTACAAATCCGGCAGGCTGAAGAAACTGCCCTACTGACGGCAGCGCCTGAATGCCCGGGGATAGCCAGTATGCAAGATTGGCAATGGATAGGCCCCATGCCAGCATAATTAGAGTGCGATTATTATCAGAGCTTGACAGAGAAAATCGTGGCAATGATTTGAAGATAACTTTCTTACCGAATGCCCAGGTTAGAAACATTATGGCGACCCCAGACAAAACCAACACCTGTGCTTCCAGACTAATAGAGTCCAGAAAGCTGCGGCCATAAAACTGGATTTTGTGTCCACCCGGTACGATTAGATAATCGGCAAGAAACGCGGGCAATCCAAAAAATATGGCGTAGAACATCCCCGTTAGCGGCATCAGTGGAAATAGTGATTGTGCAGTTGTAGGTTGGTGAAGATAGATAAAACTTGGAGCCAGTCCAATACATATGATCGCAATGGCTAATGCGGCATGCGTTGGACTCAAGGAGTCAGGGCGCAACAGCACCAAAGCCACGCTGATGGCAAAGCCGCTGACAATAAGTCCAATTTTCATTGGTCTCGTAATGTTCATACTAAGCCTGAACGATTCAGATTGAATTAATTAAATTGCCCAAGAGTCAAACAACACGTTCCAAATCGCACCGAGCAAGTCGCCAAATTGGGATAAATAAACTCCCAACACCAAGGCGATCCAGAAATAAAGAAACGCGGGAAGAACTGGCCGACTCATTTAGGGAAGCGGTCCTCATACTTATAAAACTCTGCCACAAGGCACATACCAAATTTCCGTTTTAGAATCTCATCCATCCAAGCTGGAAGTCGCGGAAGAATTTTTTTTTCATACTGGGTGACATGGAAAGCCGAAACCTTAAGGCCAACTCCAACAAGTTTTTGCGCCAGCTGGGCCTTGGTTAAATACCGATGATAAAAGCCATCTGTATAAAACCCTTGTACCGTCTCAAAATTATGACCGGAAAATAGCTTCCCTCTAAATATTAGCCAGAACAGGCCGTGGACATAATAGACAATGCTACGCTTGTGATAGACCATCATCATACCCTGACCGCCCGGCTTTAGAATCCTACTGACTTCTCCTAACGCTTTATCCATGTCGCTAGTATGATGCAACACTCCCCACGAATAGACAAAATCAAAACTTTTTGACTGAAATGGAGATTTCTCAGCATCCCCACGCACTATTGCTGTCGGTGCCCCAAAAAATCGAGTCGTCTTTGCAGTTAACGAAACTCCTGCTTCAGTAAGGTCCATTGATGTCACTTGCGCGCCGCGCCGCGCCAAAAAACTTGAGAATATCCCCGAACCTGATCCTAGATCGAGACACTCCAAGCCCTCAATATGCACATTTTCAAACCAGGTCTTCAACCATGGACCCGTGCGTTTTACGTATTCTTCGATTTGAAGAAAATCATCTTCTTCATCCGGAATTCGGTCCTCTGCATCCCAATCAGCATATGTCATGGGTTTCGTTTCCCACCAAGTCTGGTTACGGCCCTGGCGGTTGGAAGTCGTCGTTTCCGCTTTTACGACTGTTTCGGTAAATGGGTTTTTTATCATCAGTTTATGTCTGTCGGAACGATAAGAATGTCGCCAGTAACCCGGCGAGGGCGCGGAAATTGAACGGATAATTCAAAAGGCTTCGGGTGAAATATTTTCGTGCTTCTGGCCAGCTTGCTGCTTTCTGAAAGTTTCGCGCGGCACCATAAATAATCATTGATCGACGCCGATGCAACCGAAGTTCGTCGCCTGCGCGTTTGTGACGAAGCCGCTTAAAATGAAGTTCCACAGCCTGGAGTCCTGCATTCATATGGCGCAATATTGATCCGCTGGCATTGCCTTCATGCAGACGATAGTCGGACAAAACCTGCCCGACAAACTGAACGACTGCACCGACCTCAACAAGCCTTAACCAAAGGTCGTAATCTTCGACGGTAGTTAACGATGGCTCCTCAGAAAATCCGCCAATTCCATCAATCAGTGATTTTTTAACGAGTGCTGCGCTTGGAGAAAAGCATGTATGATTGAATAGCAATCTTCGATATGTGGCATCGGCAAGGGAATAATATGGAGAAACACTGAGTTCCACATCACCACAAAATGTTGCTTCACGGTGGCCTATCAAATCCGTATTATCTTCAGCCTTTTCAAGGCAAACGCGTAACTTTTCCGGTCGCCATAGATCGTCCGAATCAAGAAATGCAATCCATTTTCCGCGCGCCATTCGAATGCCCTCATTGCGAGAGGCAGCAATGACTCCGTTGTTTCGAAACTGGGCGAGACGAAACCGAGACTCATCAAAAGACTCAACTACCGATATCGTATCGTCATCAGAGTGGTTATCAATAATGATTGCTTCCCAATCAGAGTGGGTCTGATTGATCACGCTACACAATGCGTGGCGAAGCAAACCCGCCTGATTATAGGTAGGAATTATAATAGAAACGAGATGGGGTTCAGTCATAATCTATGACGGGTTCGATTGCAGGTCGATAAATTAGGCGCGCTTGGACTAAGGAGTGTATAAGCAAACTCAATACCTTAATAGATCACGGAATGTGAAGTGCAGCCAATCAAGACTGAGCCTCCCCATAACAGGGTGGTAAACTAGAGGATTGATTCCAACGTTTGGAACCCTCTGCTTCGCGCGGCGATTATTTTGTCTGGGTTGGCTTTCCATATGAAGGGTCTGGCGTCATTGGCGTTGTATTCCTTGATGAAACGGTTAATAGCGGCTTGCAGATCGACCAGCGAATGGAACACGCCGTGCCTAAGCCTGCGCCGGGTTAGTTTAGCGAAGAAGCCCTCGACCGCGCTCAGCCACGAGCTTGATGTTGGGGTGAAGTGCAGTGCCCAGCGCGGATGGCGCTGCAGCCAGGCCTGGACCTTGTCTTTCTTGTGGGTTGCTTAGTTATCGACAATGGCGTGAATTTCCTTGTCTTTGGCAACGGACCGTTCGATCTGATTGAGGAAACGGATGAACTCCTGATGCCGGTGGCGTTGCATGTTCTGACCAATCACTGTTCCGTCCAGCATAAAGCGTTCCTGCCAGCGCCAGACACAAGTCTTCGACTTGCCGGTCGCCCGCATGAGTGCCGTGCCCTGTGGACGACAAAATAACTACCCTGGAACGCCAGACATGTTTCTGCGGCGATTTAGGGTCTTTGATAATCTGCCCAAGCCGCTTTTGATCGGTGGCGGAAACCGTGAATGATATTCCTCTGCGCATGACCAATAATCGCACATAGTGAGGTCATAAGGAATCCCAATTCGGACTCTTTCGTTTCAAACTAGCCAATAGCTTGCGGGGCATATTTCAAATGACTGCCCGCCAATGGAAACAAGGTTGCCGGTTGATCATCCGTAATATCGTGATGTTCTCGCCAAATTTTCTCGTAGGCGTCGATTTGCCTCTTATTGCCCTCCAACATCATATCGCGGAGTCCCACCAGTTCGACGGCATTAAAGTTATGGCTGATCACCGCCGAAATCTGACTGGCATCTCCAAGGTCCAATATGAAGGCTTCCAAGTCTCCTCCGTATTGCTGTTCAATAGACTTGCGATAAACGGTGAACCATTCAGAACCGGGATAGGCTGTTGCAAAATGCGGCTTTACGACAATACCTAACTTTTCCCAGGCTTCCATATTCATGCGAATTGCGTCGAAATCTTCATTGGGGAAACCAATAATTTGATTGGGAACGGGTCTGATATCGGCCTCAAGTGCCCAAAAAAAACTCTCGATATTATTTTTTGGTGAAGCACCCTTACCGATCGTTTTCATGACATGTGGAGCAAAAGATTCATAACCATAAACCAAGTGAGTACAGCCAGCCCTGCGCATGGTTTTAAGAACTTCCGGCGTGCCCAAGGTAGCGTGACTGGTGCCTGACCAGTGAATGCCCGACCAAGAAACAATATCACCGATTTCATTAAATTGATGTTCCGGGACAAGGCCATTTTCTTTCCACAATCGGCAAATTTCGTTCATCCAGGTTCTCTTGGAGTACTGATCCATTGTCATCAGATTCTCATCGAGGAACACCAGGAAATTGATCTTGTATTTTTCATAGGCATGACGAACCAGTCTCACAATATATTCAGGTGAGTGATAGCGGATGGTCCTTGCATAGGCCCCAGGCTGGTCGAAACGCGCCTGAATAACGCCATTTTCATCTTCCTCGTAACGCATATCTCCCGCAATACCGAGATGAAAACAATAGCGACAGATCAGTGAGCACCCATAACTGGCGTTGATATCCAGTCGTCGGGACGCTAGCATTCCCTCTTTGGAATAGAGAACCTCGCTGTTTGGGAAGTAGACTTCTTCCAGCGGAAAGAAGCCCCAGGCCGGAAACGGCAATACGTCCAAATCCGGGATCAGGGGACGCAGCAACGCCATAATCAATTTGCCATCATCAGAGCGCGAGATAGTACCGTATATTTTTCCCCATTCTCGACCTCCTTGGTCAACCATCTCCAGGATTTCCGGCAATGTAACGAAGGCTTCGCCGATTACGCCGATATCAACTGCTTCAAGCCAGCCCATCATATCATGGGGCAGTGATGTCAAAATCCCTCCGCCCAGCACAATGACGGCATCTGGACAAACTTCACGCGCAATTGTTGTTATCGATTTTACGGAAGCGTAGGTTGTGGTCATTCCGCCGAGTGCAATTACATCCCATTGATCCGCGACGAGAACGGATCGCAAGACGTCCTCTCCCTGGCGCCATGCGTTGCTGTCATAAACTTGGACCATATGCCCTTTTTCTACAGCAATTGCGGCCAGTAGTGCGATCCCGTAGGGTACGTGCCTTGGCACGTCTTCTTCCCGAACAACGGGGTTGATGAACAGGATTTTTGCTATTTTACTGCACTCCAATTAGGTAGGTTATAATGGGCATCATATGTGGCGATGAAGAAAATCCATCAACGGGACAAATTCGATTCCGTCGCCGAAGACGATCCCGCCCTCAGTACAGTTGGTCGTTCTGCTATCGGAACCTGCAACCATTTCGAGGAGGGCGTTTCTATACCACATATAAGCAGGATCGGTATAAAACCAAGATGCAAGATGCGGATTTTGAACCCTCATGAATACAGAATCAAGATTTTCTTCGCCGACAAGATCTACAATCTCATGGTAATATTGGGTGTTACGGGGCGGCGTATCTTCATAGTAAGAGAAATCCATCCCGGTCAGACCAATATACTTTTTTTCAAGAACCGCGTCAGCCATCATCCAACACGAGGCCCCAACGTTACCGCCGGCATTCACACAAGGCATGCTGTTCAGGTCAAACATTTCGCGGGTTTTACTGCCCTTTAAGTTTGGGTCATCCAGCATTGGATTCCACCAATAAATTTCCATGCCCGTTTCCAGAACTCGGGAAACTACTGCTTCCGAGGCAGAAGTCGCCAGAGCAATCTTCATATCCTTTCCGTGTTCATTGACCAAGTTCAGAATTTCTTGATTGAATTCCAGTTCGTTTGCAAAGGCCTCGTCCATGTCCTGGCGCCGGTAATAGTCATCCTGAGCAAGGGCCTCCTCGTTCAATGATGGATCACCAAACCATCGCACAATACGGGTTGCGTGGGGGTCGAGTGTTACCACCAAGTCAGGAACCACACCGCTTTTTAAGCAATAGGCGATGGCACTTTCGGTTGTAATAATCGCACCCTTATACCCCGCATCCTTGATCATAGCGATCGGGTTTCGACGCTTGATGCTGGGACCGGCAGCAACCACAATGCAAGAGTCACCCTGTCCTATGGACTGGCCGCGCAGCGCGGCCAGCGATTGTCCATTTGCGAGCATTAAGTGGTTACGATGAGCATTGGACAACGCATCACTTGATATCCGGTCATCAGTGATTTGCACCATGTTGGCGACAAGCTTGGCACCCAACCCGCCATCGGCTTCATAAATACCTGACATGTTCCTATTCGAACCTCAAGGCGTGGCTTGGAGTGAACATTCTCAACTGTCTTCTTTCAAATCCCAAGCTACTTTGTTTTTCGAAACAAATGCGACGCTCCCTCCAAGTCGTTTCAATGCCTCACGTTCAAATCTACCTTCCAAGTCCGTCTTTTCCTCAGGCATCTCTGTGACTTTGTTTTGGGTTTTAAAATTTCCCTTCAAAAAATCATTCATTGTGTTCTCCTTTTAAAAATAAAATTCCATGTGGGCTCGAAACAAGCTCTATTGAGTCAGGTGGCGTGAGGCTAAAACAGCTTCCATTATTCGCAAATCAAACTCCGCATCAATATCAACGGAGCGATCTTCGGGCATTTGATAGGCAACCGCTCCGGGCACATAAAAGTCACGGTCTTGACGATATCGAGAGACCTTTGAAACATATACCGCACCATTCGGGACGACAGCATCTGGCAAGTCCTGGCGTCGCCTAGTTTCACGACCACCGAGATCAAAAAGGGGGGACATCTGTCGATCGGGCTGCAGCGTAAACATTAAGTAGGGAGATTTTGGAGATGGGCAAACACTGATACAAGACGGCGCATCGTTACGGTGACACGCCTCAATACAACCATCAATATCGTCAGCAATCCGTAACGGCGATGTCGCCTGCAACAGTACGATGTAGTAATACTTCTCAGCAATATTATCCAAGGCATGAACCAATGCACCCTCAATTGGACTATCATCATGCGCCAGATTTTCCGGCCGAACAAAAGGCACATCGCATTTCCATTTCTTAGCGATCTTGATTATTTCTGCATCGTCAGAGGACAGAATAACGCGGTCAATAAGGTTTGACTCAAGCGCCGCTTCGATTGTCCATGCGACAAGGGGTTTGCCGTTGATTATTCGAACATTCTTACCCGGCAATCCCTTCGATCCACCGCGAGCCGTAATAACCCCAAGGACCCGTTTGCTTCCAATCATGCTTAGCCGAATTCCGTTTTCTTATGAAATCTTGTGGCGGAGGTCCCACCCGTCATCGGCTTTACGCCAAAGGTGGGGGGAGCGGAAGCGGTCAGCGATTTCAAAAAACTCGCCCTCCTCCATACTGATATAGTCAAGGAATTGGGCAAAATACTTACGCGGAAATTCACCATCAAACCGCTGCACAAGGGCAACCCCTTCTTCACGCGTAATGTGGTCATTTCTGATTTCCTGTGCGGCGTCGTAAGTTGCTCGGCCAATTCCAAATTTTACATAAGTTGTCCAGTAATGGTATCCGTCCGTTTTGTCATCGATACTATTATATTTGGAATAGGTGCCTTCTGTTCGTTCCGGATTAGCTTCGAATTCAGTATTCTCCACCGAATAATAATAACATTCTTGGGGTGTCCATTTCAGGTAATACCCTAAATACTGGACATCAATGTCGGCAGAGTCTAACTGGTCTACTGAAGCTGGCAAATAAGGTTTAAGTTCTTCTTCCTGAACGTCATAGGCTGCAAAATCCTCGATCAGTACACCGGATAGAAAAGTTTGTGAGTTTGTCCCGGCAATTTGGGCAAAATATTGGGATTTGCGCCGTGCCGTTTGGTTTTCTTTGATGGAATTTCCGTATTCGGCTTCATTTTCACCGTAAAAAACCAGTGGTATACCCATACGCACTGCCATCTTCGGGGCAAAGTTCTTTTGGCCAAGAATAAATGGCTGGAAAGGGTGCAGTAGATTGATATAGGCGAGCCGGGTGAGTAGGCGATGAATGCGTCCATCAGGCGTGAACAGGTAATTATCGAAACTGCCCTTATGTAACCAGTTCTGGAAGTTCCGAAATCCAACATCTGTATACAGATGTGGTGCCCACGTTACAGTTAGCGGATTCATGCCGTATTTATGTTTTAAGATGTGCGACGCATAGATTGAATCCTTGCCTCCCGACCCTGGTGTCAGGCAATCATAAGACCCATTGCGTGAGCGATAGCGATCACAAAGCTCAACCAGCATTCTCTCGCGCGCCTCCCAGTCTACTTCATTTTTCTTTTTCTCCGCAAATCGGCAAGCGTCACATACTCCGTCATCATTAAGTTGAATCGTCGTTTTTTTGGAATCGGCAGTATTCTCAAACTCAATTGTTGAGGAGGGGCGCTGATTTGAGATCACACACTTCTTGCAAAATTGCACCTCGCGCGGAAGACCATATTTAACCTCCAGCAGCTCGCTTTCTCCACTGGCTGAGAGATCTTGGGATCCAGTTTCGTTTGTTCGCATATTTTTCTGTTTCTCTTATTGAATTTGTCGAAAGGTTTTAAGGAACTGCCAAATTAGGTCAAGACCAACTTCACCACTATTTTCAGGATGAAACTGATACCCAACGACGTTGTCGCGCTGGACCGCAGCAGTCACCTTCTGGCCATTTATCTCTATGCTCGCCAACACATCATCTGGGTCATCCGGATCTAGCGCGAAGGAATGAACAAAGTATACCATAGCGTCCCCCTTCGAGATGATGGTTTGATCACCTCCCCGCGGGTGAAATGTGACGCGCCGCCAGCCGACGTTAGGAACTCTGACGGGTTTGGCCAAACTATCACCCGCCGGCAGCCTATTCACTTGGCCCGGGACCAGGCCCAACCCCTGATGCTTTCCAAACTCTTCCCCTTCTGACGCCAACAATTGCATGCCGACGCAAATACCAAGAAGCGGAACGCCTCCTTGCGCTCGAGATCTAATCGGCTCGACCAATTTTCGCTGATGTAACTCCGACATGGTATCTCCAAACGCACCAACGCCGGGCAGAATCAGACATTCCGCATCGGCGATGCGCGCGGCGTCAGAGCAGATTTCGTATTCCGCGCCGAGATGCTTTAACGCCTGACCAATACTAAAGATATTTCCGCGACCGTAATCGATCACCGTGATCACAACCGCACCGCCTGACCGCCGTTTGCGAGCACTTTTTTCAACTCAGGTATCGGACAGATATCGTAGTGAAACAAACTGGCGCACCCAACTGCATCGACATCTGTTGCGGTAAACAATTCCGACAGATGGTCCGGCTTTCCGGCTCCCCCACAGGCGACTACAGGCACTGTTACTCTGTCTCTGACCTGTTTGACCAGTTCGAGATCAAATCCTTTACGCGTTCCTTCCTGATCAACGGAAGTCACTTGGATTTCCCCAACCCCTAAATCCTCTGCTTCGCGCACCCAATCAAGAACATCAACCCCTGTTCTTTCGCGGCCATTATCTGTAAAGGCCTCCCAGCCCTCGCCATCGCGGCGCTTCGCTTCTATTGACAAGACGATGCACTGTCCACCGAAGGTTTCACTGGCGACGCGCAGAAATTGCGGGCGTTTAATTGCTTCAGTATTGATGGCGACCTTATCGGCCCCGCTTCTCAAAACTGCAACGATATCATCGATGCTGCGGATGCCGCCACCGACCGTCATTGGAACGAACACGTCACGCGCTGCATCTTCAACTACAGAGAGAATATTATTTCGCCCATAAAGACTGGCGACGACATCCATGAAGATAATCTCATCGATACCTTGTTGGTAGTATTGCCGGGTTAGTTCGCCGGGGGAGCCCATCACGCGCAACCCTTCAAGATGAATCCCTTTGACGACATTGGACCCCTTGATATCAAGGCGGGAAATGATTCTAACGGGAACTATAGCAGTATTCCTGACGATAGTGAGGGAGTGAGACTATTTATTGACGTCAATGACTTCGACCCAGGTGTTGCCTTGCGCATCATTTGCCGCGACACCGATGCGACGAGCGTCATCGAGTGGAAGGGTGTCCGTATGAAATGCATAATACCAGCGATTACCCTCCGTCGAGAAATCGAGATTATCGTGTATAAATCGACGCCCTCCCATCTCGATGGCAAGAAAAGGTTGCGGGCCAAAGACCTTGCCCTGAACCGTTTTGATCTCCAGATTCGGCACGTCATCGCTGGGGTTTCGATTTAATTTAAGAGACAACTCAAGCGATCTTGAGGTGTTCAAGTTCGCTCCGGTAACATGACGAAATGCTTCCGTCGCCTCACAGTACTTGAACTTTACATCCGGGTATTTTTCCGAGGCTTGCCTGATCAACCCAGTGAGAAACTCAACCTCCGTCCCGAGATTCCGGAAATCGTGGCCTGTAACACCAACAAGAGTAGGCTGTCCCTTTTGTGCACGAGCAAAAGCCTTGTCCATTTCAGGTTGATCAATAGATGCAATCCTGTTCATAACATTCAAGCATCTGGCGATCCAGCGTCGGCAATTGCCTTCAAGCTGATAGTTATCGTGATCAGGGTGATAGATTGACCAGTCGGCCGGTGCCATCCGCCAATCCCCTGAGCGACCGTTTTTAAAGTCGATGGATTTGTCAAATTCGGTTGGATCATCGACGGCCATGTTTGAGATATCAAATGGTATCCACTGTTCCAGAAACAGGTTGCTGTCGGGTCGTTCTGTCTGAAATCCAGCCCGAAACACCGCTGGAAACCACTTACGCTCGATGATCCGGCGGCACAGAATTTCGTATAGCTCCGGCGAGTTCACAAAAGACGTCGCACAACGATGGGCATCTCGGTAAGTCGACATCGGATGAAAGTGAAAATGCAACGCATCTTGCGATTCCGTTTGCAGCCGCCGGGAATAGTGATCAAAAACACTGTGATATCCCATATCACGTCGACGAGGATTGTAGGCAAAACCAACATGGTCGAGACAGTGCCAGTTATAAACCCATCCTCCACCAAAGGAATCCGGGAACTGCATTCTAAATGTTTCCGACATGATACGGTCAAGCATCCGGTCGATCTGATCCCAGGTGCCATTGTATGTGAGCAAGTGCCCGCTAAGAGCTTCCGCAACGGCTTTTTCCGAACCACCGAGATCTACCTTGCCTTCTCTCAAGGCCTCAAGTGTTTGCCGGGTTTCAGACAGCCCTTGCACACCAAACATGTCCTCCAGGCGAGCAAACGTTGCTTCCAAAGGCTCAAAAAGAGGGCCTTCAGTATCGATCACATGGGTGATATATACCGTTTTGTCATCGTTTTTTGGCGTCTGTAATTTTGTCAATTTATTTTGTTCTCTTCCCAATTGATATGACTCAACGGATCCGTCGGAAATGCCTCAATACCCTTGCCCGTATTCATAAATTCCCGGAGATACTCTGTAACGATTTTGTCTTGCAAGATAATTTTAAGGATCTCCGGCCAATCCAGCTCGGGACCTTCTGGACGATAGTCAAACTCGCGCATCTGCTGACCACATACATACTCAGCAAATGCGATCTCAAGGGGGCTGAGATGATCTCGCCATCGATTTATTGAGGCTTCAATATCAAATCTGCTCTGCCCGTCATCAAATGAAGAATTTGCAACCCACGGATTTTTGCTAAAATCCGTCCAAACTGCTGGGTCGTAACTGGCCAGGCCGGGGTCTAATTGCAAAAATGAAAACATCTCTTCCATCCACCTTCGCGGTTCTTTCGAGACATCCTCATATCGCACCACTAGTATTCGTCCTGTAGGAAGGTCTTTTAGATAACCAAGCGCCGCCGCCATGGCATCATAACAGTTAAAAACGGCCCCTAGGTACAACGGGTTCGGAGCGTAGGTATATTTTTTGAAAGAAGCGAGGACACTGCGTGGGTCACGGATTACCAAAATGGCCCGCCCATTTGGTAGTGTTTCAATAAACTCTGGAATCTCCCGCCATAACAGCTGGCATTTCTCAATCCAATGCTTCTTTCTATCCTTGAGCCATAGCACGGACATGATCGCATCATACAAACGCCCACGGGAAATTTGACCACCATCTGACACCTGATTTCGCACAGCGGTAATATCAAGTTCAAAATCATACCGCTCAGCTAACCTCGCCCTTGTTTCTTCAAGTGCACAGGTAAGGTTTTCCGGCACAGTCAAAGTGGACGCGCTTTGTTCTATAAACCGAAGGGAATTAACGTGATACATGGTCGAACTGAGTTCCGGATGTCCAGAAAGAAGCAGGCTCACATATTCAGTTCCACTGCGATAGACTCCTGTTAGAAGTGCCTGGCTGAGAGATACTGTCATATTTTAATATGGGTTAAGCGGTTGTTGATCAAGGTGGCGCCCAACTGAAAAGTCAGGAAAATCTTCCGTTTGCTCGCTCAAAATCTTCCATTCGACCAATGTCGAGCCAGAATTCCCGAATGGGAAATGCTCCCACCTGTTTCCCAGCCGAATGCAGGCTATTTATATAGGTCGGCATATCTATGCTGTCACCATTTGGCACACCGCGGATGGCGTCAGGATTGAGCACATAAATCCCGGCATTTACAAAAAACTTATGGACCGGCTTTTCCTCAATCCCAACCACGCGATGATGATCCAGTTCAACAACGCCGAACGGGACTTCAATGTCATACTCTCTAACGCACATAGTCGCCTCAAACCTCTGTTCGGCATGATAGTCGATCAAATTGCGAAAATTGAGTTTAGTCAGAAGGTCCCCGTTCATGATGAGAAGCGGAGCAACATTAATCTCCTCATCAATCAAACTGAGGCATCCTGCTGTTCCAAGAGGTTCACTCTCTTGCAAATAACGGATTTCGGCACCAAACTTTCTGCCATCTTCAAAGTGATCGCAGACAATATCAGCTTTGTAATTCACGGATATGCAAAATTTCCGAAAACCCTGCTCGACAAACGTATCGATAATCGTCTCCAGGATTGGCTTATCGCCAACTTTAAGCATCGGTTTGGGTGTGTCATTAGTTAAGGGGCGTAATCGAGTTCCCAATCCACCCGCCATCAGCAGGACCCAGTTTTCTTCGTTCTTGTTTGGGGCACCCAGATTATTAATTGTTTCGATGCCGACAGGGAACCCGGCGTCATCAACAACCGGCATCTGCGTCAAACTGAGGTCCCGCAGCCGGGCAACTATAACCTCCCGCACTTCATCACGAGCGGCAACTATAGGCTGTTTGTTCATTACCGTTACGGCAGGTTCAGATAGGGCAATGCTACGCAACAGGCCTCGGCGGATGTCACCGTCCGTAATTGTCCCAATTAGTTTCCTGCTTTTATCAACCACCAACGCGATTCGATAGCAAGTTCCGTCGATCGCCTTGATTACGTCAAGCAGCGGCGCCTCGAGAGACACCAGTGTTTTTTTCCAATTATTCATGAACGACCCTTCGTGCTGGAACGCCAGCAACCGTGTGCCCATCCTCAACATCTTGTACCACGCAAGCGCCGGCGCCAATACAGGTATTCCGACCGATCAATATTCCCTGGATCACAACCGCGCCAGTACCGATCATGGCTCCTTCGCCAACCTTGACTGAACCGCTAAGAACCACCCTTGGTGCCAAATGCGCGTGATCCATAACGCAACAATCGTGATCAATGATTGCACCGGTATTGACGATAACGTTGCGCCGAATTTTAGTGCCGGGCTGAACCACCGTGGCAGCCATTATTTGAGCCCCTGCATCAATCGTCACATCACCTGCAATCGTAGCACTTGGGTGAATAACACAAGGAAAATCATATCCCAGAGAATTGAATTTTTCGAAAACCAAAGATCGCGCCGCCGTGACTCGAACTGACCCTACCCCAAGCGCGAGCCTTATATCTTGCGGTTGGTGTTGGAGAATAACTGTATCATCACCCAGTACTGAAATTCCCAAAACCTCGCCGCCATGTTTATCATGATTAGAATCGGTAAGCCCGAGCACCTTCTCACCGGCAGCCAGGAGCGTTGAAAGCAAAACCTTACCATGCCCGCCAGCTCCTAAAATTATGATTGGCCTGGTCAATTCTTAATCATCTCATCGGTCTGATAATCCCGGTCAGAAAAAGCTCCCTCGAGATCCCAATATTTCATCGGCGAGACACCTGTACCAGGGCGCTTAACAGCTAGTGTCTCGGTCGAAAACTGGGTGCCCGCCGCGATATCACAAGCCGCGACAACGCTCGTTCGCGCGACTTCCGCTGTTCTTAGTTCGGTATCCGTTGGCATTTTTTCTGGAGATCCCAAAGCCTGTTCGGTCTGACGGATCGCCACTACCAGCGCCTTAAGCTCTTCAGGCTCCAACGACGCGGCGTGGTCGGGTCCAGGGTGTCTGCGGTCAATGGTAAAATGTTTTTCGATCACAGTGGCGCCGAGTGCCGCCGCAGCCGAGGAAACAGCATTACCAACAGTATGGTCAGAATAACCCACCCGGAGACCAAATTTTTCACTTAAAGTTGCCATCGCCCGCAAGTTAACATCAGCATAAGAGGCCGGGTAATCGGACGTACAATGGAGCAAGGTCACATTTTTGGAAAGAATGTTAGCGCACTCTGGTTGGTGTCGATAGCAGTGAAACTGGCTTGTCGAGTCAGGGGTGGTGGATTGTGTATAGCCATATGCTAATAGGTCTAATGCGTCCGATACCTCTTCAAGCGTGGCCATACCAGTTGACAGAATGATTGGTTTTTTTGACCGTGCCGCAGCAAGCAACAGCGGTCCGTGGGTCACAGATCCCGAGGATAATTTCAGGCGGTTTACGCCAAGGTCATGAGTAAGAAATACCAATCCCGGCAAATCAAATGGCGTCGACATAAACTCGATATCCCGATCCTGACAGTAATCAAACAAATCTTGATGCTCCTCTTTGCTCAATTCCAATTTTTCAAGCATCTTGAATTGAGACTCTGCTGGGTCCGTTGTGCGCGATTGATAATCCGCTTTAGGCGCTGCCGCCGTTACTAGGCTATCGGCGTGGAAGGTTTGAAATTTTACCGCATCAGCCTTGGCATCAACCGCAATATCAATCAGTCGAAGAGCCAGATCCCGGTCTCCGTTGTGGTTGACCCCAGCCTCGGCAATGAAAAAAACCTGCGACATCAATTTTGCCTTTGCGTTCTGCTCACTTCTATCGTCAAGAGTTACTCGCAATCACCTCATGCAGCCATAAAACACGGGGGGGGTGCGTCATTATGGGTATTCATGAAACTCTTTCCGTTTCAACATACCCAAGCTGGTGTTTTTAAGTACTGATTTGATGTTCTCGGCCACGTGCCCACCACAATAGGGCCGCAGGGAATCATTTACTGTTTCATGAAACTTCGGCTCAAGGACTTTACTGATTGCATCCCTTATACTCGTTACCGTCTCAATGCAATTGACGATTGACGCCGCTTGCGGACGACCTTTTTGTCGGTCACCTATATTGACGGTGGGCGTGCCTACAGCCGGCGCTTCTATAATACCGCTGGACGAATTTCCGATCACCACATCAACGAGTTGAAGAAGGCTTAAATATCTACGCTGTCCAAGTGATGCTACCATGCTCACATGATCGGTATTTTGCCTTGCGTACCCGTGCAACCGCATTGCAATCCCAGAACTTCCCGGGTCTGCGTTCACACCCGTAAAGATGATCCGTACATCATCAAATTGATCAAGAACCGTGAGCAGCGCCTCAACTCCTTGAATTGACGTCTCCTCATCTACGGTCAATGGATGGTACGTCACCAGAAAAATTATGCCCTCCAAGGATAGACCCAGGTAGTCTTCAATTTCGTGGCGGCTCACAACATCAAGTCTTTCGAAATATTCAAGTCCAGGCGCGCCAACGATATGAACGTGATCTGGCTGCTCTCCCATTTGCATTATGCGAGTTGCAAATGCATCCGATGCGGCAAAGTGGATATCCGACAACTTTGTCACAGCATGGCGAATTCTCTCGTCGATCGCACCTTCTGTTACCTCGCCACCATGAATATGGGCAACTGGAATTCCATAAATCACTGCTGTTTGTGCTGCTGCAAGAATTTCGTAGCGATCACCAAGAACGACCAATATGTCAGGACTAAGATGTTTCAGCGCGTCTGAAAACCCGATCACTGCAGAGCCAATCGATTTGGCAACAGATGTCTTACTGTCGTCCTCGGCCAACATTTCAACGCGCGTGTAATTACGAAATCCATCTGATTCAATTTGTCGATACGTTGATCCATAGAGTTTCGAAAAATGTGTCCCCGTAATAATCAATTGGAGCACAAGATTTGGATCTTCATTGACGGCTTTGATCAACCAGAAAAGCAACCCGTAATCAGCACGAGTGCCAGTAACAATACAAATTTTTCTAGGTTTGACGAAATCCACCATGGTGTTCGGTTTACAGATCGCCCAAACGAGCGCTGCTGGGAACATTCAGTATCCGTGCGCTCAAATTTTCACTGACCTCAAGATTCATGCAGGGGCAAGAGTCATACATGGGCAACCGGTGCATCAAATTCCACGCTGGACGGGTCATTGTGCCGGTGCTGTTGGTGGCTTCTAGTAATGTTTCGAGATTTGACGTAGACGCCTTGTCCAATAATATCGTATTGAGCCAGTAGTTACTTGTCGCATGCTTCGGCTCCTTAAACACCTTAACATCAGGCACATTCTCAAAAGCGGTAATGTATTGTTCGGCAAGATGCCGTTTGCTGGCTAGAAATTTTGGTAGGGACTCAAGTTGTGCGCAGCCGATTGCCGCATTCACATTAGGAAGCCGGTAATTAAAGCCGATCTGATCATGATTGAAATTCCACTTGTGGGACACCTTCGCCGTTGTCGTAATGTGCTTAGCTTTTTTTGCAAGCGCCTCGTCATTAGTTAAAATTGCGCCGCCGCCGCCACTGGTGACAATCTTGTTCCCATTGAAGCTGAGAGCCGCAAGCGATGTCTGCGTACCACAGTGATGTCCTTTATACATACTTCCCAACGATTCAGCAGCATCTTCAACCAATACGATTCCAAGCTCGCCACATATTTTTATCAACGGATCAAGGTCCGCAGGATGGCCAAATGTATGCATGCAGACTAGTGCCCGAACGGTTCGTCCAGACTGACGGTTTACCGCTTTCCCTCCGCGAATGTCGACAATATCGTTGAGATATTCGGCAAGTTTTATAGGATCAACACCGAGTGTAAGTTCCTCACATTCGACAAAATGAGGTATGGCCCCGCAGTAGGAGGCTGCATTCGCCGTGGCAATAAAAGTCAGCGAAGGCATTAACACCTCATCGCCGGATTCTACGCCCGCCAGAAGCAAGCAGCAATGCAAGGCTGCCGTCCCATTGACGGTTGCAACAGCGAATTTTGCACCCGTCAATACCGCCAGATCTTGTTCCAAGCGATCAACATAACTGCCAACAGAAGAAACCCACCCGCTATCCAGGCAGTCCTTTACATACGCCCAGGCATTGCCATCAATCAAAGGCTCATGCAGCGCTGCAGGGGTGGGAACGACGTCTTTAATTGCTGCTAGAATCACGTCTACGTTCAATTTAGCTATCCATTTATTTGGCTGGCTGGCTGGCTGGCTGGCTGGCTGGCTGGCTGGCACCTAGAGGTTTTCATGATCATGCCACGATACAAATCAAATATTATAAATATCTGATTTGTATCGTGAGAGATTTTCCGGTTGCCGTAACCAGTTGATCGTTTCTGACAGCCCTTTGCGAAATCCGTCGAGACCAACCAGCTTTGGTTGCCATCCCGTCAGATTTTTCAGTTTTGAATTATCAGCCCAGAGACGTTCAACTTCACTTTCCGCTGGGCGTATTCGGTCGCCCTCTTCTTCAACGACAATCTGGGCACCAAGCGTTTCTCCAATCAAAGTCACTACGTCTTCGATTGAAATTTCAAAATTCGACCCGGCGTTTAGAGTTTTGCCAACTGCGGCCTCCGTTTTCATGACAGCCAAAAACGCCGTAACCGTATCCAGGACAAAAGAAAAATCCCGCGTTGGTTTCAAAGAGCCCAGACGAACGATTCTTCTGCCACTCAGAATCTGCGTTGCAATCGCAGGAATAACTGCGCGAGCAGATTGTCTGGGCCCATAGGTGTTGAACGGCCGAATGACCGATACCGGGGTCTCGAAAGAACGGTAATATGATAACGCGATCTGGTCAGCAGCTATTTTCGTAGCTGAATAAGGGGACTGCCCAACCAACGGATGGTCTTCATCGATCGGCACATATTGCGCTGTTCCGTAGACTTCGCTGGTCGAGGTATGAACGACTCGGGAAACGTCCAGATCGCGTGCTGCCTGTACGACATTCAAGGTGCCCTTGATGTTTGTATCAACATAGCTGTCTGGAGAATGATAGGAAAAGGGGATGCCGATGAGAGCCGCCAGATGTAATACCGTATCACACCCTTTCATAGCCTCCCTAACCCCGTTCGGATCACGAATATCTCCCATAAAAACATCTAAGTTTTGACGGAATTCTTTCGACAAACTGTCAAGCCAACCCCATGAGCCAAAGGAGTTGTAATAGACAAAAGCCCGAATATCGTATCCCTCGAAAATCAGTGTTTCGACAAGGTGGGATCCGATAAACCCATCAGCACCAGTCACTAAAATCTTATGTGGCATCATCTCTTTTACTGTGGCTAGAGGTTTTCGGATGTTTCAAGATACCCGACAGTCGGACTTGCTGAACCCCGTAACGCGAACTGCCATATACGAGAGGTAGTATTTTCCGAACCCGCAAGTCGCCATTACCGCCCACGTCGGAGTGACTGCATAGCAATATTATCTGTAGATATCGAATTGAAATCTTGATGGACGATTTTGCGTAAAGATTTGTATTCATGTTCAAATGGCATGCCCGAAAGGCCGAGCCTCAACTTAAACCGAATGTATTGAAACAAGGTGCCTAAATTATAAGACAAAGGAAATTTAAGGATATTTTTCAGCAACACAATAAACGGCAACGCCCTACGGAGCCGATAAAACAGAACGGGGTAACAGATCATAGCCAGTCCAAACTTACCTTGCTTGATTAAGCTCCAAAGGTACGGTGGTTGATTGATATCCTTGGAAATTTCATACGCTTCTTTTGTACCATGGATCGAATCTGTAGCGATGCTTGTATCAATCAGACGACGGGGGTTGGCAAACCGCCCCGTTGCTCTTTTTGCCGTTTTAAAAAATGCTGAGTCATTGAGTAAAACGCCATGATAATGCTTCAAACCATATTTCTGGACATAGGCATAGTTGGTTTCAACTGTCACTAATGGCCGCCACGTTTGACACTCTAAAGCCGGGAACTCAGTAAAATTCAGTGTCGTGATTTCATCATGTGCGTCGGAGTCAGAAATTCGCAACAGGTACTCTTCCTCGCCATCCAGATCACATGCAATTAGACCCTTGTGTCGGCCAAACTCATAAAGTGGTGTTCCTGGAAGTGCCTGTGCGTAATTTACACTAAGATTGTTTGGGTTTTGCGCAGCATCTAATGTTAATCCGAATTTCGTAAATTCCACCGTTTCACTGATTGTATTTGGGTTCTCGCCCGGCATGCCTATAACGAGTTGAATAATAGAATACAGCCCGGCATCAATTGTCCACTTTATTGCATCCCGATTCTGCTCAACCTTGGTTTTCTTTTCCATTATCTGAAGCATTGACTTGCTGCCAGTCTCCATGCCGTAAATTATCGATACACACCCCGCGCCTTTCATCATTTCAATGTATTCTGGTGAAATACAATTGACCCGCATTCCGGCAACTCGCCAAAGCAAATCAAACGGCTTGATCATCTCGCAGAATCTTTTTAGCCAACGGCGATCTGTGCCGAAATTTTCATCGGCGATAACCAAGAACCCTAAATTGTAATCTTCGATTAGTGTTTCAATGCGCTCACCCAATACTTCGACAGGAATATAGCGGACACCCTTTTCAAATCTATGGCAGAAGGTGCAGCGCGCCACACAGCCCTTAGATGTGTGCATTTCAACAATGGTTTTCCCAATACGGTGCGACTGATGTGCTCTGGCATCATGCTCCAGCCACTCAAGTGCCTGCCCAGATTCGAACGGGTCAAATATATAATGATCGATGTCTGATGTTTCTGTTAAATCCGACCAGTCGACGTCGTAGATATCTTCGTTCGAAAGGGGCGTTTCATAACCCGTGTTGACAATATCGTTGGATCCGTCGAGAAGCGCCAACCCAGGTATATTCGCGAAATCCGTCGTAGTTCGTGTTTGCTCGGCGCGCTCTACCACTTTAAGAAAAGTTTTCTCTCCTTCTCCCAGCACGCAAATATCTGCCCCCGTACGTCGAAGCAAAATCTCAGCACTCGCCGCGAGGTTCCCACCAACTACGATCAGGGTTTCAGGTAATATTTTTTTGACGTCCAGCGATAATTTTTTCGTATATGCGTATGACGTCGATACGACGGCGCTTATCCCAAGAACGGTAGGGTTCGCCGCAACAATGTACGCTAGCGCATCTTCATAACTCGGTCGCAAAGAATCAATATTGTAAAATTCAATATTGTTACCGTGTTTGCGCAGATATTTGATAATTGACAAGCTCCCCATCGGTGGATAAGGCGTCGGAACCGGCCTCAGGGGTGTCGTTATCAGCATCGTGTTCATGAAACTAGTGCTCCATATCAACTAAATTGAAAGGTATTTCTTTGTATTCTGCGGCGGGTATTTTTTTCGACGGGAGCGAAGATGTCAGAGAAGCGATATATTGTTGAGTTGAAAGCCAAGGAGCGGGCTCA
>Ga0316203_1000153_pt1 | contig 122815 bp, 98 predicted proteins | sample 6monrhotite_MG_FD_204940 | JGI IMG/M metagenome (GOLD analysis project Ga0316203, IMG submission 204940) | Microbial mat bacterial communities from mineral coupon in-situ incubated in ocean water Damariscotta River, Maine, United States -... | ecosystem: Environmental > Aquatic > Marine >... | reverse complement strand
TATACGTGCCGCCGGTCATGGTCGATCCTGCTGGGATATTGGTAATGGTGTACTGGGTGATCGCTTCCGATCCATCCAGATCGCCAACGGTGCCCGTGATATCCAACGCAATCGCCGTATCTTCCGCGCCCGTTGCCGTTCCCGAAACCGTACCCGCATCAACGACAGGGTTCACGTTTACAGTCAGGGCCGTAGAGGTCGTACCGAGACTTGGTGTCATGGTGCCAGCCGTATCGGTGACAAGAGCGGTCATATTCAAGGAGAACGTACCGGAATAGTCAGCTGGTGGAGAAAGGGTCAAGCCCGTCAAGTCGGCAACCGACAAGGTCCAAGAGCCATCTGCATTGTGCGTGCCAGCGTTCAATGTCGCACCAGCTGGAACACCCGTAATGGTCACGTTCGTGATGACTTCAGAGCCATCCGTATCCGTAACGGCAGCCGTAATGTTCAACGCAATCGCAGTATCTTCGTCACCTGTAGCGGCACCAATCAAGGTTGGCGCATCCGCCACGGGTGTCACAGAAACCGTACCTGTACCCGACGTCGTTAACGGGACAGTCGCCGTCGACGTTGACGTCGCCACATCGGACACAGAGGATACAACCCCGGCCGCTGTGGTCGTGGTTGTGGTTGTCGTTGTCGTTGTGGTCGTTACAGCCGAACCCGTTCCCGTCGCTGAGACGTTCAAATCAAAGGTGCCGGAGAAATTGCCAACCGGGGTGATCGTCAACCCGGTCAAGTCGGCGGCCGTCAAAGTCCAGGTGCCGTCACCATTATCTGTGCCAGCAGATAAGGTTGCACCCGCTTGGAGGCCGCTAATGAGAAGGGTGTCAACTGTAGCACCCGTTTCTGCGGTCACAATTTCAAGAGCAAACGTGCCATCTTCCTGGCCTGTCGCGCTGACAGATGTGACTTCAACAGTCGGTGTCGTTGTGACAACGTCAACAGCCTCTGTGACGACCACTGTATCAGGAACAGGCGTAGGTGTTGGATCTGGAACAGGCGTTGGTGTTGGATCTGGAACAGGTGTTGGGTCTGGAACAGGTGTTGGGTCTGGAACAGGTGTTGGGTCTGGAACAGGTATTGGTGTTGGGTCTGTTGGCGTAGACGTCCCCGTTCCAACCACCTCAAAGGGCACAATCGCATCGGCTAACACACCAGCATTACCCAGAACATCACCTTCTACGGTGCCTGGCCCACCCGCTTCCGTAACAAAATTTTGCACATCAAGGGCGACTGAATCTACGCCTTGCGTATTGGCCAAAATGGCAGCCGCATCAAGGACGGTGCCACCCACAACGTCAAAGTCGGCAAGCATGTCGGCATTGTCTTGACCACCTGCAGCCGTTTGCATGTCGTTAAACACGGCACCATCAACGATACCCCCACCAGCGGTTTCAAAGTCGGCGAGACCTTCAGCGTTTAGACCGCCTTGAAGTGTGGTATTGCCTTGCATACCATAATCATTGACGTTCTGGTTTTGCATGGGCAAGTGACGCAGGGAAGACGCAAAGGTATTGACCAACTGTGTGTCGGTCAAAACAATGGTTTCGGTTGGCGACAGAGCAAAGTTGGAAACCACAGAGAATTCGTTTGAACCGTTCAGCACGCTGACGCCGCCATCGTTCATAATCACCACTTCGCCGATAAAGCCATCGGCTTCTTGCATCAAGGCGACTTTAAGGGTTTGACCATCTGAAATATCCATACCCACTTGGGTGCCACGAATACCAATGGTCGCCACAGGGGTGTGTAAGGTCATCGCATCGGGGTCGGTTTTCGCCACCTGACCAGACACAAAGGTAAAGACACCATGCATCACGGACAACGATACCGAGCCTTCTTGGGTGCTGGGGTCAAAGACCATTTCATCAAGAACCATGCGGCCATCTTCAGCCATCGAGAATGTGGTTTCATCGGCGAGGATCACACCCACCGCGCCATCGACGCTGGTTTCCAAAATATCGCCCTGGTAAACGGGGTCACCAGGATGCAGTTCAACTTTGGTACCATCGGCATGAACGGCTGTCACTGTACCCGTCAATTGTTCGACTTGACCAATCGGTTGTTCGGCAACACCATCGCCGACTTCGGCGACCATGCCCGTTGTGCCTGAATTCGCAGCGGCTAAGCGCGACGCCAAATCAGCCGGAACAACGGCTCCTTCGCTGCTCGTCAAATCGGGCTGTGGATCAACCGAATAGTAATCGGTGACGGTGACTTCACTGCCATCCGGCCAGGTCATAACAAGATCAGGACCATCCTGGGCGAAATCAGCTGTCGCTGGATTCAAGTCCGCAGGTATTGTCAACGTATCTGCCGAGGACGCGTCCACTGCAAATGTGTTTGCGCCGTCTGTTGGAGCTGCGCCCGTTGTGTCAAAAATGGTAGCCATGATGCTAAACCTTCCGATTATTTATTCCAGGTGCCGTGAGAATGAGTGGCAAAGCCTAGATGTCAAAAATGCGGCTGAATTCAGGACTTTGGTACATTGAAGTACCGAGGTCATATATCCAGTCGCAACAAAAAGAACGTGTAAGTGTTTAAATCTCTAGGATTATGATAGGCGTACTAACCTTTGCAGGTCAATATGCGGTCAAGCCGTGGGTTATTAAGGAAACAATGTTGATCTTGGCGTGACGCAACCTGAACGTAAGCTGACAAAAAATATCACATATTCGGTTGCATTGAGGCCAAAAAGGCGGGGGCAGACCCCGCATGCAGGTAAGCCACGGCACAGCCGAGTTCGGGGTCATTTCTATCTTGATAGACAACGACGGGACAGGTTTTATTGTCCAACGTCGCCGTAACAGGCCTGTCGGCGATATCATCGCCCTTCAGCACATCGGACTGGTCTTCTTCCCTGCGGATTTCGCGGGCAGCTTCGCCATTTTCAAGCGGCGGACGCTTAATCACGATATCAGGCAGCACACCACGCGCCTGGATGGTGTGGCCAGAGGGCGCAAAGTAGCGGGCGATGGTCAGGCGCAAAGCCCCTTCGGCGGGCAACGGCTGAACGGTCTGCACCGACCCTTTGCCAAACGAACGGCGGCCCATAATAACGGCCCGGCTATGATCTTTAAGGGCACCCGCAACAATTTCAGAGGCCGAGGCCGAGCCTTCATTGATCAACACCACCAAAGGCAAGCCGTGCGACAAATCACCGGGTTTGGCCATATGAATTCTATCACGACGCGGATTGCGTTCACGGACCGAAACAATTTCCCCACCTTCCAAGAAGGCATCCGACACATACAACGCCTGATCCAGCAGGCCGCCGGGGTTGCCGCGCAAATCCAACACCATACCTTTGATGTCCACGTTGGCCTGGGACGCCTCGGCAAACAAATCGGCGGACGCTTGCTCCAACTTATCATCAATATGCTCATTAAAACTTGTGATCCGAAAATAGCCAATGTCCCCTTCGCGCCGCCAGCGCACGGTTTTTTCATGAATCACGGCGCGCACGATTTTGACCTCAAATGGTGCTTTGCCAGCACGCAAAATGGTCAAAATGATTGATTCCCCCGGTTGCCCGCGCATAATCTTCACACCGTCCGACAGGCTCATGCCTTTGACAGGCGCCCCATCTAGGTGCGAGATCAAATCTCCCGCCTGGATTCCTGCCCGAAAAGCTGGTGTGTCTTCAATGGGCGAAATGACCTTAATAAGGCCCACCTTTTCATCCATGGTGACCGAAATGCCCAGCCCCCCGAACTCACCTTTTAGGGATGTCTTCCATTCCGCGTATTCATCGGGATTGAAGTACGAAGAATGGGGGTCAAGTCCGGCCAACATGCTATCCAAGGCGGCTTCAACCAGAACCGACGGCTTTACGGAACCCGGCCTAGCCTTAAGACTTTCGACCCCTTTCAGGGCATCGTCAATCAACTTTGCATCGTCGACTTCGACAACATAGTTCGCGCGCACCAATCGAAAGGTGTTGCGAAAATGGTCGCGAAAACGGCTATTGGCGGGATCGTTGACATAGGCGTCGTAAGCATCGTTAAAGCGATTCAGTTCCCGTTGCGCATCACGATCCATGCCCGCGCTAAAAGCTTGCACCACTTGATCAATAGACACACGACCTTGGGAACATGCGCTTAAGCTTTGCAACATGGAAAAGGCTAAGACCCCGCCCAAAGCAAAGGTCATCAACTGGGTAAAGCGATTCATCCGTCAGCAGTAATACGTTTGACCAACTCTTGTTGAACCCGATCGGCTTCATCATTGTCAATCTGACACGTACCCGCATTCATGTGGCCACCGCCGCCATATTCCAACATCAACGTGCCGACATCGGTCTTCGAGGATCGGTTCAGAATGGATTTTCCGGTTGCAAACACGGTGTTGAGTTTGTTCAAACCCCAAATCGCATGAATAGAAATATTGGTTTGCGGATACAGGGCATACAGAACAAATCGGTTGGTGGCATATATAATGTCTTCGTTGCGCAGATCCAACACCACAACATTGTCGATAATGGTGGCGCATCTATTGATTTGCTCAACGGCCTTCTCGCCGTGTTCCGTATACAATTCGACACGTTCTTTAACGTCAGGCAGTTGCAAAATTTCTTCAATGGTGTGATCGCGACAGTAATCGATCAGTTTCATCATCAAATCGTAATTGGAAATGCGGAAATCTTTAAAGCGTCCCAGGCCGGTGCGCGAATCCATAATGAAGTTCAGCAACACCCAATTGGTTGGGTGCAGCACTTCTTCTTCACTGAACTGCGCGGAATCGGCCTTATCGACAGCGTCCATCATTTCGGCGGATATTTTTTTGAATTCAAGGTGGCCGCCATAATAGTCATACACCACCCGCGCCGCAGACGGAGCCTCGGGATCAATGACGTGGTTCGGCGGCGAATCATCTAAGCGGACGGTTTCACTGGCATGGTGATCAAAAGCGATATGCACACCCGCGACATAGGGCAGGTTGGTGGTGATGTCATTATCAGAAATAAGGATCGTTCCATCCTGCATATCTTTAGGATGAACGAACTTAATATCATCGATCAGGTCCATTTCCTTGAGCAAGACGGCACAGACAAGACCATCAAAATCACTGCGTGTTACCAACCGAAATTTTTTATGATCGCTCATTGAGGCACCTTATTCCTTAAATACTCAGTCCTGGGAAAACTTATTCGAATCCATCACGCAATTTCAGCCACTATTCTAATGGCTTTTTCTAAGTGGCGACAAGCACTTCGCACAAAATACTGAAATTTTGTCCAGACTTTTCAACCGCACTTAAGCCATAGTCTATTCGGCCCCCGTTTTTGGCGTCCGCAATTCATGCATGTACCAAGTTGCGAAAGACAGCAATAGCACAGCGCCGACCTGATGCAAACTCCCAAGAACAACCGGCACCACCAGGACCAATGTGGAAATTCCCAACGCGACTTGCACGCACGCCATAATCCCTAAAGCATTGACCGCCAAGCGGGCGCGCGGGGCTAAGAACTTGGATTTGGACTTAAACCAAACAATCATCACAACCACAAACGTCAATTCGGCCAGCGTGCGATGATCAAACTGAACGGTGGTGATGTCTTCAAACGGCGCCATATACCACGGATCAAAGTCAAACAAGCCGCCGGGTATCAAGCCACCATCCATCAGTGGAAACGTGTTGTAGGCAAAGCCCGCATCTAATCCGGCCACAAAGCCGCCCGACAGAGCTGTCAAAAAAACCAGCAAAAACAGCCCTTTCGAGGCACAGCTCAACCACCCCGCATCTTGATGGTTGGAATCATACGGGTCTTTGTTGCGCAAGCTTAAAGCAACCCACAGCAAGGCTATGATGATCACCAAGGCCAAGCCGAAATGCGCGGTGAGGCGATACTGGCTAACATCGGGACGGTCGACCAAGCCGCTCATGACCATGAACCAGCCCATCACGCCTTGGGACCCACCCAATACCAAAAGACCAAAGAACTTCCAAAACAGGGCATCCGAAACCCGCACCCAGCCGCGTATCAAAAACAAGGCGAAGGGTAAGAAAAACGCAAAGCCCAACAACCGTCCCCACACCCGATGGACAAATTCCAGCCAGAAAATGCCTTTAAAACCTTGCACATCCATGTTGGGATTGGTTTTGTGAAATTCGGGGAAATTCTGATACTGGTTGAATAAGGTTTCCCAGTCCGCTTCGTTCATTGGCGGAATCCAACCGGTAAACAATTTCCATTCAACAATCGACAAGCCGGAATGCGTCAACCGCGTCAAGCCGCCCAAAATGACCATAAACAAAACCATGCCCGCGACCGTAAACAGCCAAGTTGCCATAATCTTCGCGCGTTGCGCATCCAAAGTCGGGGAATAACTCACTCTCGTCTCCTTGCCGTGTGTTCTTTGTCGTGTGCTCTAAAATGAGCTTTAAAAACGTTGCCCGTTTATAAGCTACCGCTGGCAGCGGTTCAAACGGTTTGAGGGCTTGTTTGTGCGCGCTGCAGATAACGCGCCCTCAACATCAATCTTTGCGCGCTGGCATCGGCCCCGTCAACAAAGGCCGAACGGGTGTGCAAGACATTGTTACAAATCAATCCCTCGCCAGCTTCCAAACGGTGGGTGAAGGAGTAAGGCCCTCCCAAGAGATCATGCATAAACGAAACCGCGCGGCTTGTCGCATCGTCTTTGGCCCACACAACATGACGGCGGCGGGCGGTATAGCGCATATGAAGCGCCGCCGTGGCCGGATCAACGGAAAACACCGGACCCGTTACATCATCACGCTGAACCTCATCATCCATATCATTGCCAGGAATGGTCAGAACCGACCCCGCAGTAAAGGCCTTAATCATGTCAGGATCATGGTCGCGCATTAAGATATAAGCGAGCTCTGGGTCAAACAGTTGGTTTTCTCCGCCCGCTTCGCCCGCCGGATGGACACAGTGCAAAATCATCGCGCGAATGGTTCGGTCGCTTGGATTGTAATAACCATCCGTGTGCCAACGGATCGCTTTATTGGTATAGGGAATATACAGTTTGCGCCCCCCCCCCTGGGCCACCTGAAGGGGCGTGATCGCGTCTTCGTCGGCGTACGGGTTTCGGTCGATGTGTTGCAAGCCAAAACGCGCCGCCAAAGCCTGGACTTGAGGCCGCGCTTGGGCAACATCTGAAGCGGACGAACTTTTGTAAATCGCCATATTGGCCCGTTTTAAGCGATCTTGAACGGCCTCAACCTCGGCTTTTGAAAGATTGTTTAAGTCTCGGATTTCCACAGTCAAGGACTCGGCTGAATTGGGAAAGCGAGACAATTTCTCATCTCGCCAGCGCAGATAGGCCTCTTCGTTTCGCCGTGAAAATGTTATAAACACAACCTCGTCCTTTAATTCTCGTCCGCTCTGTGTAGGATGCATCAATAATCATTCAACCGGATAGTATACATAAATGACCGAACACCCCTTTGCAAAATTCATTCGCATTATCGGCAAGGGCCCGAATTTATCGCGCGCCCTTGACCAAGATGAAATGTATGAAGCCGCCAAGATGATCTTGTCCGGCGACGTGGACCGCCTGCAACTGGGCGCTTTCCTGTGCATTTTGCGAATGCGCACCGAGGTTCCCGGTGAAGCGGCTGGCTTTGTCCGTGCGGCGAAGGACACCTTGGACCTTCCCACAGAAGCCCCCGCCGTTGATTTAGACTGGCCGACCTATTCCGGCAAGAAACGTCAATTGCCATGGTATTTGCTGGCGGCCCTGTTGTTATCCCAAAATGGCGTGCGCATTTGTATGCAAGGCACCGAGGGCCATACCGAGGGACGGATTTTTTCATCCCAAGCGCTTGCCACCTTAGGCGTGAAACCCGCCCAAAACTTAGCAGACGCCGCCCAACACATCGGCGCCACCAACTTTGCCTATTTGCCGCTTAGAAATTTTGTCCCCGCCTTACAAGACATCATCGAATTGAAATCCATTTTAGGGGTCCGGTCCCCCGTCAACACGTTTGCCCGCATGATCAACCCGTTTAACGCCCCCCATGAATTGCAGACTGTCTTTCACGCCAACTACCGTGACATTCACAGAGACAGTGCCGAACTTTTGGGGCAACCGCATATGGCCGTGTTTAAGGGGGAAGGCGGCGAGGCCGAACGCCGTCCCCACAAATCGGTGCTGGTGCAATATTTGCGCGACGGCCAAAAAAGCGAAGAAGAATGGCCGCCAATGTTGCCTGAACACACCTATAGCATCGACGAAACCATGGATTTAGGACGATTACCGCGCGTTTGGGCGGGGGTTGAACAAGATCCCTACGGGCAAGCCGCCGTGATTGGCACCGTGGCTTTTGTGTTACGGTTAATGGGCAAAGCCAGCGCGCCTGAAGAAGCCATAGCCGAAGCCAGAAAATTGTGGGATACACGTAATTGCGACCACATGTTTAAGACGACTTAAGGACTCGATGCCCATGGGCCACCTCTACATTTCTGCTGCCCATAAATCATCGGGCAAAACAATGATCACCACAGGATTAGCGCGTGCCTTTGTCAACAAAGGTGTAAGCGTCCAGCCGTTCAAAAAAGGCCCCGATTACATTGACCCAAAATGGCTTGGAGAATCCGCAGGACGCCCCTGCTTTAACCTCGACTATAACAGTCAGAGCCATAGGGAAGTCCAAGACCTGTTCGGCCGTTATGCCCTGCAGGCCGACATAAGCCTGATCGAAGGCAACAAAGGCCTGCACGATGGCGTCGATCTTGATGGATCGAATTCCAATGCCGCCTTGGCAAAACATTTAAAGGCCCCGGTGGTTTTGGTGGTGAATGCCTTGGGCATTACGCGCGGCATCGCGCCGTTGCTGTTGGGCTATCAAGCCTTTGATAGCGACGTTTATTTAGCCGGTGTGATCTTAAACAACGTCAAAGGCCCGCGCCACGAAGAGAAATTGGTCAAAGCCGTCCGACACTACACGGATTTGGAAGTTTTGGGGATCGTGCACCAAAACCCGTTGCTCACCCTTGATGAACGCCATTTGGGTTTAAGGCCGCACAATGAACACCCAGATGCCCAGGCACACATTGAAATGCTGGCCGCCGAAATAGATGCACAGGTTGATTTATGCCGACTTCAAGCCATTGCCAACACGGCCCCGGCACCCAGCCCCATAGCGGCCCCGCCCCTCACCCTACCCGAGCGCCGCGACGTGCGCATCGCGGTGGCGAAAGATGCCGCGTTTGGCTTTTATTACGAAGACGACCTCGAAGCCTTGCAGCGCGCTGGTGCCAGAATTGTTTATTTTAACGCCTTAAATGATGTTTACCTGCCCACCTGTGACGCATTGTTTTTAGGCGGTGGCTTTCCGGAAACTCAGATGGCGAAGCTGGAAGCCAACAAAACCTTGCGCGTCCGTATCCAGGCCGCCGTTGAGGCAGGCTTGCCGGTTTATGCCGAATGCGGCGGCTTGATGTATCTCAGCCGCTCCATCTCGTGGAACGATGAGCGCCATGAAATGGTCGGTGTGATTCCAGCCGATACCACCATGAAACCGATCCCCCAAGGCCGTGGCTACACCCAACTGACCCCCACTGAAAATCATCCGTGGCCGGGCATCGGAAACGACCTTAACGGCCCGATCCGAGCCCATGAATTTCATTATTCAAGCCTTGAAAACATCGACCCAAACCTTACCTATGCTTATGATGTTGAGCGCGGTCAAGGCGTTGACGGCCAGCACGATGGCATCGTCATACACAACGTTGTGGCAAACTTCAGCCATTTGCGCGACACCAGCCGCTGCGCCTGGGCCAAGGCCTTTACCGCCTTTGTCCGCCAACTCAAAGCCGACCGAGGCAACGCCCCTTCCCCGGCGCAAGTCGCGGGTTAGCAAAGGAATTTCGATTGTGAACAAAGCGTGCGTGTATATCGTTGGCGCAGGTCCGGGCGATCCGGAACTCTTGACCTTAAAGGCGGCTGCGTGCTTGAAAGAAGCCGATGTCGTGGTCTATGACCGCTTGGTTTCCGACGAAATTTTAGACATGGTGCCAGAGGGCGTCGAAAAGGTCTTCGCCGGCAAAGCCGCCCGTGACCACCACATGGTGCAAGACGACATCAACCAGACTCTGGTCGATTTGGCCCACCAAGGCAAAGCCGTGGTGCGGCTGAAAGGTGGCGATCCTTTCATCTTTGGTCGCGGCAGTGAAGAAGCCGTAGCCTTGGCTGAACAGGGCATCAAATTTGAAATTGTCCCCGGCATAACCGCCAGTGCCGGGTGCGGTGCCTATGCGGGGATACCCCTCACCCACAGAGGCCTTGCCACCAGCGTGCGCTTTGTCACCGGACATTGCCGCGATGGTCAGCACTTGGATTTAAACTGGCAAAGCTTGGCCGACCCAGACACCACATTGGTGATTTATATGGGCCTGATCAATATTGAAAAAATTACCGCTGAATTGATCAAAGCGGGCCTGTCTGAGGACACCCCGGCGGCGGGTGTTGAGCGCGGCACAACGCAAGAGCAACGCACCATCATCACCACGTTAAAGGACCTTGCGACCACCATCAAGGACGCTCACTTATCGGCCCCCTCCCTGTTGATTATTGGCAAGGTCGTTGAGCTGTCAAAGGTTATTGATTGGTACACACCGCCAAAAGATAAGCTTATACTTCCTCATGACCTATGAGGATCAAAACCCCCTTGAATTTATCCATGCCGCCGTTTTAATTGCGGCGCACGGATCACCAAACAGTCCCGGCGGCCCCAGCACCACCCGCCGTCACGCAGAGCAACTTGCCAACCTATGTATTTTTAGCGAAGTTGGGGCTGGGTTTTTGGCCGAAAAGCCGTTCGTTGCCGATGTTTTGAATGAACTGGAATCGTGCGAAATCTACATCGTCCCCAACCTCGCCAGCGCGGGCTATGTGTGTCAAGAAAAGCTCCCCCAAGCCTTAGGGCTTACGGGACAGGTAACCGAACGCATTACCGCCAAAGGTCACCAACGCCTAATCTTAACCGAACCTGTGGGCACCCATCCGTTGATGGCGAAAGTCATGGCGGCCACGGTTGAGACTGTCATGAGCGATATGCACCTTGATTCTGAGGATACGGCCTTGGTGGTGATTGGCCACGGGTCGACAAAAAGCCGCGCGTCATTAACCGAATTGGAAACGGTGAGCGCTGATTTAAGCCAATTCGGGCTGGCCGAACTGGGCCACAACAAAGCCATTTCATGTGCTTTTTTAGAAGAAGCTCCGTTTATTAAAGACTGGCGACAGCTTTCTGATGCCTCAACCATCGTGTTTGCCCCGTATCTTATTTCCGATGGTTTTCATGCCACCCGAGACATTCCCTTGGCGATTGGCTTTGATCCCGGTGACCCTGCGTTTCAAAGCAACCTTGCCCAAGGCCTGCCATCCATCACCGAAATTGAAGGACGGCGGCTGGTTTATCTGCCCCCCGTTGGGGCTCAGCCTTACGTGACAGAAATTATCGTTGCCCGTGTCAAACAAGCCCGCGCGCAGCTTTCGGATCAATAAGGCCAACCCGTACAAACAAAAAAAGAGGGCGGAGACCAAACGATCTCCGCCCTTAAGATGGGGTCCCTAAAGTGGGGACCCTCCCCCGAAACTTGTAATCTAAATATACTATACAGTAAGTTATAGGTCACGACCTAGGGCTCTGGCAAGGACCATGTACAATTTGCCCATATCTGAAGACAAGAATGTGTTTTCCAACACCCCGTCATGGTCGCGCTCACGCGCGTTGGTCAACATGGCGTCGAACTCAGACACATAACGGCCCACGTATTCTCTAAACTCGCCATCGGATTGGTAGATCGCTTTAATAGAGGCCAGCGTATTCTTTTCTTTAAAGCCAAGCATTTTGCGCACAAAGATGCCCTTCTCGCCTTTATTGAACCGTCGCCAATCGTCTTCGGTGATCGACACTTCAACGATGCGCGCCAAATCAACCGCCAAGGAATTGAGCTTTTCGGTAATAAAGGCCGAGCGCCGCATGAAGTCTTCGAGATGGCCCTTGTCCAAAGTGCTGTCGAGGGCCTGATTGAGAACATCGGCTTTGTTGATCGCACCCAGCAATTCTTCGGTGCCCTTGTTGACGCGTTCACCAACACCATCAAGTTTTTGGGCCACGTCTTGGGACACGCGGGTCAAGTCATCTACGCGGTCACGTAAAGTTTGATCCCAACTGACCACGTGAGCCAATGATTTTTCCGTAGCCTGGGCCACGTTGGCACTTTGTTTTGCCAAGGCACTGCCTAACAGATCCGCGCCTTTTTCGGCTTTCACGTACATGTTGTTCAGTTCGCTGAGTTTCTTGTGGGCGCGATCATGGCTATTGGATAGTGCATCGGTATAGTCTTGGACGTCATCCGCACTGGCCTTGGTTTTGCGCTGAACATCCGTGACAAAAGCCCCCAATCGATCCAGGCTGGATTGCGTCACTTGGCCTACATGTTCTGACTGACTACTCAAGGTTTCGTTTATCTTGTTCAGTTTCGCCAAAGCCTCGTCGGACACATTCACCACATCATGGCTCTGATGACGCAGGGTTTCGCTGACACCGTCCAGTTTCGACAAGGCTTGCGTTGAAGCTGCATTGAGCTCATCCAAGTTCTCGCGCATGTTTTCACTCGCCGTGCTCAGATTTTTCACCGTCGCACCCGACACTTGGCTCATATCGACCGCAGAGCTGCGAATAACGTCACTGACGCGTTCCAGCTCGCCCGCCGCCCGTTCCGAAGCGGTTTCCAAATCAGCCGTTTGATGGTGAAAGGCATTGGTCACCAGGTCGATCAGTTTCGCCGCTTTATCGACCGATTTATTGACCCCATGAACCTCTTCGTTGAGCGTTTTACCGACATCTCCAAGTTTGCCCGCCGCTTGATCCGAAGCCTCCATCAAATTCGAGGCTTGGCGATGCATATCTTCGGAGAACATGCGGATATGTTCCGAAGCCCGGGTGTAGGCCTGGGTCATGTCGTCGGTGCGTTTGGACAACTGCCCCCCCAAATCTTCCAAACGGCCCCCGATGCGATCTAAAGCCGCATCCAAATCCGTGGTGTGGCGATGGAAAGATTCGGTGATGCCTTCCAGACGATCCCCCGCCGTTTGTGAGACACGCGAAGCATCGTCGGCACGTTCCGTCAGCTGGTGGCCCAATTTTTCAAGTTCACGTTCGGCTGCGCCAACGCGTGAACTGACCATCCGCTCACCGCTCTCCAAGGCATCGCTTGCGCCCCGCAAACGGCCCACGGACTCGTCCGTTACAGCTTGCAAACTGAACGCGCTTTCTTTCATTTTTTCGCCCGTTTTGATCAAACGATCCGTGGCGTTTGTGCCCAGTTCGTCCAATTCGGTGGCGTGTTGTTTTAAGGTCTCACCCATATCATCGATGCGTTCAGCCGCTTGTTTAGAGGCATCTGTTAAGCCCGCCGTTTGACGATGCAATGCATCCGATACCAACGAGATCAGACGCGCCGCCCGATCCGAAGCCGAACCAACGTCGCGCGACCGTTCCAACAACGCCGCCGTCGCCCGGTCCACATCCGCCACCGCCGATGACGTCACCCGAGAAACGCTTTCGGTTTGTCCTTCCAAGGTCACGGAAACATTTTCCAAACGATCCGTCGCCGCGTCAGAGTTCACCAAAAGTTCGTTGAGACTGGCGCGAACGGCGTCTCCCAACTGGCGCAAACGATCTTCGGCACGGTCCGCAGAATCTTCTAAAATTTCGGTGCGTCCATCTAAGTTTTCAGCCGCACTGGTGAGCAACCGCCCCGTACGCGCCGCAACGAACGCCATATGTTGGGTGCGGTCTTCAAGGGTTCCCCCGACCTGTTGCAAGCGTTCCTGAGCTTGAACCGCCGCTTTGTCCAATTTTTGAGTTCGGTCCTGTACCACTTCGCCCAAATCAGAAATTGACGCCACGGCGGTACTGGAAACATCCTTGAAGTCCTGAAGGTTGGACCGGAAATCTTCGGTGATTTGGCTGGTCCGCTCTGACGAGGCGTTAACCCCATCCAAGCCATCTTTCATGGCCCGAACCGCCGAAGCAATTGCCGTCACACCCGTTTGCGCGCTTAAAGCAACCCGTCCAGCACCGTCTTCCATAACCCGAGAGGCTTCCGAAATGGCCCCTTGCGATTTTTCCACCGCACCGTCCATTTCGTTGGCCCCTTGGTGTAGGGCATGGGTCACGGTTTGTAAGTTCTCAACGGCAGTTTTAGACGTACTGTGAAGGTCTTCCGCTTGTCCTTTTAAGAGGTTTGCAACGGTAGAAATTTTTTCTTCACCGCTTTCTCCTGCCGTGATCAATTCCGTCGTACGGGCCGTCAAGGATTTCGAAACGTCGTCAACTTGGCTCAGCGCGCGGGTCGAAATATGGCTTAAGTCCAGCGATGTTTTGCGCAACAGTTCACGCACGTCAGAGGTTTGAGCAACGGCTTCTTCACTAATTGTGCTCAGAGATTTTGCTTCGCTGTGGAAAGACTCCCCAGCCGCCTTCATGCGCAACACCACCAAATCCGATGCACTGACCAATTCCTGGGTCTGATCGCCCATGGTCTCTGCCATGTCTCTAACTTTGCTCGAAATTTTGTCGGCGGTTGAGGTCAGAGATTCGGTTTGACGATATAGACTGCCTTCGACCTCTTGAGCATGAGCGGCGGCATCCAACGTGGCCCGTTCTAAGTCGGCCTGTTGACGGCGTAAAGCTTCGCCAATGCGGTTCGTTTGGCCTTCAAGCCGATCCCCGCGCGCGCCCATTTCAGCGCCCATCGAAGCCACCACTTCAGAGCCGGCTTCGATGCGGTCAACGGCTTGAACCGTGGCCGTGGTGATGGTGGCAATGCGCGCGCCCAGCATCTCACCAACTTCTTCGGCGCGTGCCGATGTTGCCGCCGAAATACGCGCCAATTCTTCGGTGCGTCCTTGATACAGTTCAGCCACGTCTTGCGCATGTTGAGAGCCCGCATCGGCGACATCGGACAGTTCGTGAATACGCAGTTCTAAAATTTCCGTGACATCTTCGGCCCGCGCAGAGGCCCGATCGGACGCCGTGACAATATCGTGAGAGTGGCGGTGCAAGGTATCGCCAACCGTTCGCGCTCTCGCTTCGGCTTTTAGGGAGACTTGGCGCAAGTCTTCCGTTTGTCGGGCCAAAGCCTCGGCGACCGCGCGTGATCGCAAATCCGCGTCTTCGGAAACTTTAGAGAGCTCTAAGGCCCGTTCCCGCACTTGATCATTGATGATTTGAGCCCGCGAAATGGCTTCGTCTGAGGCGTTGCTTAAATCGCGCGACTGACGACGCAAGACATCCGTGATTTCCTTGACCCGGCTTTGCGCGCGGTCAGATGGATAGGTGAGTTGTTGAATTTGCCAACGCAAATGCTCCGATTCGCCGCGCATATGATGGCCGCGTTCAAACAACGCCACGACCATCCACAACAACGCCAACGGCGTAAACACACCCGCCGCCAAGCCGCCAATTTCATGGGGTAAAAGCTCGAACAAAACATCCCAACCAATGTACGTTTGGATGTACCAAGAACTTAAAGACAGCCAGCCAGCCGTAACCAGCACCCCGGCTATGGAAAGCAAACGGTGACGCAGGTAAAAGGGTTGCTTGAACTCATTAAATTCGATCGGCGTTTGCGGGGGACTGCCAAGGCCGAATTCAGACGTTTCGTCCCCTTCGGGCAAGCCTAAGCCCAACGCTCCCAGAGCATCGCTTTTTGTCGAATTCTGTTTTTGGCCTTTGGTTTCGTTCGCCATAAAACCCCTGCGTTTTGATCATCGTCAAGACAGGATCATACATCCTTCATATAGGGTCGTAAATAGGAAGGGGGCACTATATATGGTAAATTTTATGGGCTTCACCCCTAGGAAATTCGAAAATTGTGCACAACCTAATGATCTTGTTGTGGAAATAAAGCTAAACGCTGTGGATAAGTCCAAAGGTTAACCTCAATACATGTGTTGGCCACCGGTGACCCAAATTTCCGTTCCCGTCACGTATTTGCTATCGTCTGAACACAAATAATAGACGGTCGAGGCCACGTCTTTGGGGGCCCCCATGCGGTCCAGGGGAATGCGCGGGATCAAGGCTTCGTATTCGGGTTGGATCATAGACGTTTCAATTTCCCCCGGTGCCACCGCATTCACGCGCACGTTGAGGGCGGCAAATTCTCCGGCCATTTCGCGGGTCAGAGCCGACAGCGCCGCTTTGGTGATCGAATAGGCCGAACCGGCAAACGGATGAATGAAGTGACCTGCGATCGACGTGATGTTAACAATTGCCCCTTGGCCCGTGTGGAGCGCACTGGCGAACCCACGAGACAGGCGCAGCGCCGAAAACAAATTGATTTCAAACACCTCTTTCCACACATCCAAGTCCCCATTTAGGCAGCCCAAGCGCTCCTTAAAGGGTGTCTTTGGCGAAAGCCCCGCATTGTTGACCAAGGCGTGCAAAGGTTCACCTGCCAACAGTACATTGACGCGGGCAACAAACGTTTTGACGCTTTCGGGGTCGGTCAAATCGGTGGGGATATGTTCAATCCAATTGGCGTCACTCAAGTCGTCTTCACTCACATCGCCACGCGCACAGGTAATAATGCGCCAGCCGCGCTCTAAAAACAGTTTGGCCGTCGCATGGCCGATGCCGCGAGAAGCACCCGTAATAACGGCTATTTTTTGAAGTTCACTCATGTGCAAAACCTAAATTGAAGAGGACGACATGATGCCCTGTCAAGGGTCAGTCGTCTAGGGCGAGAATTTTCAAAGCTTGATGGTCCGTGTTTTCGCGAGACCCCGAAGAATCAACACGGTTCCACGCAATATCGCCCAAATCATAGGTCAGTTGCCGTTTCACCACTTCCGCATCCGCATCCGACGCATTGCCCATGCGCTTGGTCACGCGGGCGGCCATGATTTCGGGGTCTGCTTCCAACCAAAAACCATCAAAGGGGACCTCAAATTCCTTCGCCACGGCTTCGATGGCCGCGCGTTCTTCGGGCTTTGAAAACACACAGTCAGCGACCACCGAATGGCCCGTCGCCAACACCGTTCGCACTTCGTTATATACAGCCTGATAGGTCTTTTGTGTCATCTCTGGCGTATAGCCTTCGGGGCCTAATTTATCCAAAGGATGCACGCCCGCGATGCGTTTACGGAGCACGTCTGAGCGCACCACGCGGGCCCCTGGATGGGCCCCAACATAAGGGGCTAAATCACGTCCCAGACGTGATTTCCCACTGCCCGACAAGCCACCAACGGCGACCAAGCGGGGTTCGCTAACGTGCAAATAAGCGAGCGCCATATCCAAGTACTCTTGGGCTTCTTGGGTTTTGGCAGCTTTCACATTTGGATCGTCAAGGCTAGCGGCAACCGCACAGGCCACGTGAGAGCGGATGGCCGCGCGTAGGCTCATAAATAACGGCAAGCACAACAACCCCGAGGCATCCCCGGTGATGTCGAGATAGCGGTTCAAAGTCACCGTTGCCAAGGTACTCAATCCGCGTCGATCCAAATCCATCAGCAAAAAGCTTAAGTCGTAAAGCACGTCGATAGAGGCAAAGGCTTCGTTAAATTCAATGGCGTCGAACAAAGTCGGCTCGCCCGTTGCATCTTGAAAAATATTACCCAGGTGCATATCGCCATGACAATGGCGCACGCTGCCCGAGGCGCGGCGATACCGCAACACTTCCCCAGCTGTTAGCAATTCATCATGTTGAAGCTGGGTCAATCTCGCGACTTTTTCGGCGTCGACAAGCCCGGCCCCACTTTCGGCAAAAGCCTTCGCATTGCCTTCGATAGAGAGGGCTACGCCGGTGCGACCACCGCCATCTTGACGGGCTTCGGCATGGGCGTGAAAGGAGGCGATTTTATCCGCTAAATGTTCCATCAGGTGGCGATCCAACTGGCCTACCTCGGCCCGTTGATCGAACAATGAAGCTTCGTCAAAGCGCCTCATTTCCACGATCCAATCGACAGCCTTTCCGGCCCCACCAATATGGTAACCGTCCGAATCAAGTTTTATCGGCTTGGCACTTATATACAAATCCGGGGCGGTACGGCGATTGACCAACACCTCGGCCTTGCAGAATGTTTTGCGACTTTTTTTGGTGGAAAAGTCCAGATAAGGATATTTAACCGCGCGTTTCAGCTTAAAAACACGGTCTTTGCCAATGAAAATTTCTGAAATGTGCGTGGTCACACGACCAACCTCAAGCGTCCCATCGGCGAACGCCTCTGGTGACGATAGAAAATCAATAATGCCCGATTGATCTTTCATAATCATGCCCACATCTTAGAAGTATTTCACCCCACTTGGGAAGTGTAGTTTAAAAGGACTAGTCGTTTTTCAGACCTCGTCCATCATCACGCAAAACCACATAGATCGCGGGAATGACCAAAACCGTCAAGGCGGTGGAACTGGCAAGGCCAAAAACCATGGAAATCGCCAAGCCTTGAAAGATCGGGTCGGCCAAAATGAAGGCTGCCCCAATCATCGCCGCCACGGCTGTCAGAAAGATCGGTTTGAAGCGAATGGTCCCGGCTTCGATCAACACATCACGCAACGGAGCGTTTGTGGCTTGTTGATGACGAATGAAATCCACCAACAAAATCGAATTGCGCACAATGATCCCTGCCAGCGCGATAAAGCCAATCATCGAAGTCGCCGAAAAAGGCGCGCCAAACAGCCAATGACCGAACATGATGCCGATCAAGGTCAACGGCACCGGCGTCAAGATCACCAACGGCAATTTAAAACTGCCAAATTGCCCCACCACCAGCAGATAAATGCCAACCAAGGCAAAGACAAAAGCGATGCCCATATCGCGAAAGGTGACATAAGTGACTTCCCATTCGCCGTCCCACAACAAGGTTGGCTTACGTTCGTCCGTGGGTTGGCCGGCGTAGGCCAGTTGAATGTCGGTGCCTTGCTTTTTTAGGGCCTCTTCGACCGCGAACATGCCGTAGATGGGGGCTTCATACTTGCCCGCCAATTCCCCCGTGACCAACACAGCGAAGTGTCCATCGCGGCGAAACATCGGGTAGGAGGCCGGTTCCCGCAGCACCCGCACCACATCGCCAAGTTCCACCACGCGTCCCGTGTCGCCAGCGGGTCCGGGGGCAGGAACGGGCGTCGACAACAAGCGTTCCGTCATAACCAAGCCCGCCTTGGGCAGGCGCACGGTGATTTCAATGGGGTTCACACCCTCACCCCGTTGGGAATACCCCACCGATTTGCCGCCGACTAAGGCCGCAATGGTGTTGTACAAATCACGTTCTTGCACGCCCTGAAATTCCAGATTTTCTTGGTCAATTTGCAGCCGCAAGCGAGAGGCTGGCTGGCCCAAGCTATCGTCCACATCGACGACAAAATCAACGCTTTCAAAAGCGGCGCGGACTTTTGCCGCAGCCGCGCGGCGGGCCTCTGCGGTCGGGCCATAAACTTCTGCCATCAACGTCGACATCACGGGCGGTCCCGGTGGCACTTCGACGACTTTTAGCGATGTTCCGTCTGGGCTATTCACGCCCTTCAGCAACATACGCACCTCTAAGGCGATGTCGTGGCTTTGCCGCGTGCGTTCGCCCTTGGGGCTTAAATTGATTTGCAATTCTCCCTGCCAAGGATCAGACCGCAGATAATAGTGACGTACCAATCCGTTAAAGTTAAAGGGCATCGCAGTCCCCGCATAGGCCTGCATCGATACCAGTTCGGGAACCTTTTGCAGGCGTTGGGCGATCTCAGCCAACACCCGGTCGGTGGTTTCCAGGCTGGACCCTTCGGGCAAATCCACCACCACTTGAAGTTCCGATTTATTGTCGAACGGCAACAGCTTGACCGTCACCGATTTGGTGGCAAATAGAACCAACGATAACGCCGTGGCAATGCCAGTTATCACCAACAGACGTACTGAGTTTTTCCGCCCGGTCAGAACCTTGGTGGCAATGCGTTTGTAAAAATTGCCCAAGGCCCCAGGGCCATGTTCGGCGCTGACCGGAGGCGTGGCCCCTTTCCAAAAGGTCACTTTTAACAACAACCACGGGGTCAAGATCACGGCGACGAAAAATGAAAAAATCATGGCGGCCGAAGCATTGGCCGGAATGGGGCTCATATACGGTCCCATCAATCCCGACACAAACATCAACGGCAACAAGGCGGCAACGATGGTCAGTGTGGCGATGATGGTCGGGTTCCCCACTTCGGCGACGGCTTCGATGGTTGAACGCAGCGGGTCTTTGTACCCTGTCATACGCCAATGTCGGACGATGTTTTCGACCACCACGATGGCGTCATCAACCAATATGCCGATGGAAAAAATCAACGCAAACAGACTGACGCGGTTGATGGTAAAGCCCATCATGTAAGACGCAAACAGGGTCAACAAGATGGTTGTCGGCACCACCACCATAACCACCGACCCTTCCCGCCAACCCAATGTCCACCCCACCAATAGGACGATGGACAAGGTTGCCAAAGCCAAATGGAACAACAACTCATCAGATTTTTCCGTCGCCGTGGCCCCGTAATTTCGGGTGATAACGGCTTCGACATCGTTTGGCAACAAGGTGCCTTTGACTTGCCCTAAACGCGCGATAACATCGTTGGCAACATTGACCGCGTTGGCCCCTTTGCGTTTCGCCACCGCCAACGTTACGGCGGGAACGGTAGTCAGGCCGTCTTCACCTTTGACCATGTGCCAAACCCGGCTTTCTTCAGGCTTTGCCCCCATCACCACTTTGGCGACGTCTTTAACATAGACCGGGCGACCATCTCTGGCCGTGATCATCAACAAGCCAATATCGGGAATGCCCAGCAGGTTTTGTCCGGCCATGACCGACGTCGCGCGTCCGCCACCGGGACCGTCTTCGCGCACCCGCCCAACAAACGACGAGCGATTGGCGCTTTCGACTTTGTCGATCAATTGGCTCAAGGTGACGCCATACAGCGCCAAGCGTTCAGGGTCCGGCTCGACCCGAATTTGATCGGCCCGACCACCAACAATAAACGTCAAACCAACGTCTTTGACCTTGGTCAGTTCATGTTTAAGGTCTTGAACAATGGAGAATAACGCATTGTCGTCCCATCGTTCAGCTTGTGCCCCGGTGGGGGCCAACGTAATGGTGACGATGGGGACGTCATTGATGCCCCGACCAATGATCAGCGGGACGGGGATACCAATGGGAATGCGGGCCATATTGGCATTGATGTGATCATGAACGCGCAAAATCGCGGTGTCTTCGTCGGTGCCCACATTAAAGCGTGCGGTGACCATCACCCGGTTGTCTTCGGAAAGCGAATACACATGTTCGACCGCATTGATGCCCTTAACAATGTCTTCCAAGGGCTTGGTCACCAACTCCACCACATCGGCAGCATTTATGCCGTTGGTGTCAATTAAGATATCGACCATCGGCACCGAAATTTGCGGTTCTTCTTCCCGTGGCAAGGCCATCAAAGCAACCAAACCCATGGCCAAGGACGCCAGCAACAGCAATGGGGTCAGCGGCGATTGCAAAAAGACTTTGGTGAGATAGCCCGACAGGCCCAAGTTTTTGATTTCTTTCATGGCCTACCAACCCACCAAGACATCACCGATGGTCAGGCCCGACAAAATTTCAACGCCATTCGGTCGCGCCAACCCCGGCTGCACCACCACTTCAAGGCCACCTTGTAATTTGGCAAAGGTCAATCCATAGCGTTTGTGAAGATAAGCCTCGGGGACCAAAATCACGGCGCGTTCGCCGGTGCCGATCCACACGCGAATGCGTTCGCCAACAAAAAAGTCGCCTAAGTTTTCCACCTCAACATCGGCGGTGACTCGACCGTCTTTGATTTCGGGATACACTTGGCGGATATAGCCTTTGCGGTTTTGGCGAGAACGGTCTTCTAAGATTGTCCCCAAACCCCGCTCAGCCACCTGAACTTCATCACCTTGCTTGATGAACCGGGCATGACGTTCGGGCAATTGTAGACGTAAAATATAAGCATCAGCAGCGAGTGAAGCGACCGCTTCCCCTGGCAAAATCACCGATCCCTTGGTCACATGAACATTCAGCACGCGCCCTTCGGCGGGGGCCAGAACGTCACCTTCGCTGCGCGTTTGTTGCAAAACCTGGCCTTCGGCTAAAATCGACGAATACCCCCGTTCCGCGACCACCAAAGCGCTGCGGGCTTCGTCTAACCGCGCCCGAGGAACGGCTCCGGTGGTGTACAGTTGTTCGAGACGCACCAAAGCTGTTTTTGCCAGATCGCGCTGGGACACTTGGGACTGAATGCGTGCGTTCATGGACTTCATTTGCAAAGCCAGTTTTTCGTCGACCACGCGGGCAATTTTTTGCCCCGCTGTTACGGCTGAACCTTCATCAACCAACAATTCCACCACCGTGCCGCCAATGCGCGCCCGCGCCGACACCACATCCACACTTTGCACCGTGGCAAACACAGCCTTTAAATCTTGGACCACCGTTTGTTCAACAGCCAAAGGAGGCTGTTGGGCGTAGGCAAAGGGGCTTGATATCAAAAAAACGGCCAAAACGCTGAAAAGTCGAAAATTTTGCATCACTTAAACATCCACAGTCCATTGATTGAATTCAAATTTTAGGACGTCGCAATTTGTCCTTGCTTTATTATATTCAAATATGTTAATTTAGCAAATACTAATATTTAGGAGTTTCCCCATGAGTATAGATCGTATCATCTTCGCCTTCGCTGGTTTTTTTATCTGGGCAGGCCTTGGCTTGTGGGCCGCCACGCAAGAACCACTGTGGCTGATCATCCCCGCCTTCGTCGCCACCAACATGTTCCAAGCCGCCTTCACCGGATTTTGCCCGTTGGCAAAAATCTTAAAGAAACTGGGCGTGCTGCCGGGACAGGCTTTTGACTAAGTTTCCAGTTCAAAGCTAATCGTCAAACGCGCGCGGTTCTTCAACGCCGGCGGGGTCTTGGTGGATCAAGACTTCGGCATTGGGGAACGCGGCTTCGATGATGTGCATGACTTCCTCGGCGACCTCGTGGGCGACACTGAGGCTCATCTCGCCGTCCATTTCCAAGTGCAACTGGATAAACACATCTTGGCCCGATTGACGGGTCCGTAGATCGTGAAGACTGACCACTTGGGCATGGGATTGAGCCAGATCGGTGATCTTAGCGCGGTCGTCATCGGACAATTCACGGTCCATCAACACATGATAGGCCGCCATTCCGACTTCATACGCACCGTGCAAGATATAAAAAGAAATGGCGATGGCAAACAGTGGATCAGCCAGTTCCCAGCCTAACTCTGAAGCCAGAAACAAGGACACGATGACACTGAAATTAACCAAAATATCCATGGTGTAATGAGCGCTATCGGCGGCAATCGCCAACGACCCCGTACGTTTGACCACATATTTTTGAAACAACACCAACGCCAACGTGGCGACGATGGAAAACACCATGACGGCGTACCCCATTGTCGTGTTGGTGATGGCGCTTGGATTATAAAGGCGCTCGCCCGCTTGCAACAACAAGAACACGGCAGAGCCAGAAATAAACGCCGCCTGGGCAAGGCCCGCCAGACTTTCGGCCTTACCATGACCAAAGCGGTGTTCTTGGTCGGCAGGCTGCAAAGCATGGCGCACCGCCAACAAATTGACCGTTGATGCTCCCACGTCCAACAGGGAATCAATCAACGTCGACAGCAAACTCACGCTATCGGTCATCAACCAGCCAACGAATTTAATCGATATTAAGGTCACGGCAACGCTCACCGCCGCATAGGTGGCCAAGGTCATCAACCGCCCGGCTTGGGCGCGATCTAGGGTGTTGGTCTGGGCGTTAACATCGCTCATGGGTACAGCCGTTCCTTTTCCCAGTCGCCATCGTCACCCGGCACATACACCACCCGTTCATGCAAACGGAACGGTTTGTCATGCCAAAATTCGATGCGACTCGGTTTGATGCGAAACCCGGACCAAAATTCAGGCCGAGGCACTTCACCCAGGGCATGTTTGGCCGCAAATTTTGCCACCCTGGCTTCTAACTCAAACATCCCTTCCAAGGGCGTTGATTGCTTGGAGGCCCAGGCCCCAATGCGCGATTCGCGAGGACGCGAGGCGAAATAGGCATCGGCTTCCACATCCGTCACGGCTTCAACGGCGCCCACCACGCGCACTTGGCGGCGCAGGCTTTTCCAATGAAACAACAAGGCTGCAACTGGATTGGCGGCAAGTTCTAAGGCTTTTTGGCTGCCTAAATTTGTGTAAAAGACAAAGCCCTCAGCGTCCGCGTCTTTTAACAACACCATGCGCGACGATGGGACACCGTCTGAACTGACCGTAGACAGCGCCATCGCATTGGCATCGTTGAGTTCTTTTTCGTCTGCCAAGGCCAGCCAAGCGTGGAACAAGTCCAGGGGGTCGGCAGATGTGGGGATGGATGTCATGTCTAAAAACCTATTTAAATTCACGCACCCGCGAATTAATTTGCAAACGTTAAGACCAAATTTACCACGTATCGTGTGAAATGAATATCGGCCATCTGAGAATCAAAATCAACATGAAGGCCACGGCCGATCGTTACGACACTTTAAAGACCAGAAAGACCTATAACCGATGAACCTATCTATGCCCAGCTTGTTTAACACATCTTTTGCCTTGCGCCTCATTATGGTCCTCGTGCTCACCACATCGGTAAGCGCCTGCAGTTGGAACAAAGATCGCAGCGGCAAACTTGGCGGGGCCCTGGGCGGTTTGGGCGGAGGCGTTTTGGCCTCTAAGAGCGGCAAAGGCACAGGTAAAACGGCGCTGATTATCATTGGTGCCACGCTGGGGGCCATGTGGGGCGAAGACCTCGCCCGCGGCATGTCGGACGTGGATAAAATTTTTGCCGAACGGACCACCAAAGACACATTGGAATATGGAAAACCCGGTGATCAAGTGTCCTGGTCGAACCCCGACAGCGGAAATTCGGGCAAGGTTAAAGCTGAAGAAACCTACAAAAATGATCAAGGCGAAAACTGTCGCAAATTTGAAACTTCGTCCGTGGTAAACGGCGAAGACCGCACCGCCACCGGCACCGCGTGTCGCATGTCTGATGGTGAATGGAAAGTGACGGAGGAACCTGCATGACCTTCAACCCATATCGCGCGTTAGGCCTCACCCGCACCGCCACCCAAGACCAAATCAAAGCCACTTACCGAAGACTGGCGCGGGAAAACCACCCCGACAGTTGCCCAAACGATGCGCGTGCCGAAGACCGTTTCAAAGACATTGGCAACGCCTATAGTTTATTGTCGGACCCCAGCAAACGGCGCAAATATGATGCCGGACAAATTGATGCCCAAGGCAATGCGTACGCACGTAGCGAGCCAAAATCCAAAGGCTACGGCACCTATACTCGCAATACCTCTTCCGGTTTTGGCAACACGCAATCGGAGGCGGGCAAAAAAAGCCGCTTCAATAACTTTTTCAAAGATCGACAAACCCTCAAAGCCAAGGGCGCGGACGTCAGCTACACCCTGAAGGTCTCGTTCCTAGATGCGGCGGCGGGAACCCTTAAAACGGTGCGCATGGCCACCGGAAAAACGCTCAAGGTTAATATCCCTGCGGGCACCGAAAGCGGCCAAGTGTTACGCTTAAAAAGCCAAGGTATGGAGGGTTTGGGCGGTGGCATTTCAGGCGATGCGCTGGTGGAAATCCGTATTTTAGATGATGATATTTTTCTCAGCGATGATTTAGACGTTCAGTGCGAAGAAGCCGTGACGTTGTCCGAAGCCTTGCTTGGCGGTCGCATCGAAGCGCGCACCGTCCATGGTCCAGTGATCGTTACCGTCCCCGAAGGCTCGAACACGGGTACCAAGCTCCGGCTTAAAGGGCGCGGCCTGCAACGCCCTGGAACGAGTACGCGCGGCGATCACTATGTCACCCTAAAAGTCATGCTGCCCCGCAAAGCCGATGCCGATTTGAAAAAATTCGTCAAAAAATGGGCGGCCCGAAGCCCCTACAGCGTGCGTAAAGAAACCCTGAACTCGACCGCCGCCGAATAAGCCCTCTCCGACACTCGGAACTGTGCACGATTGATCACAGCCCGCATTTGGTCTATGACGTGAGGAGCTTTTCGTTCCACACTTAAATGAGGGAAACGACCATGACCACCACCGCACAGCTCAATGCAGAATTTGCTATAGACGGACGTTTACAGGTGGTCGAAGGCAGCGGTGGTTTGCCGATGATCGAAATCACCACACAACAGGCTCGGGCTAAAATATCCCTCTATGGCGGTCAAATTTTATCGTTTCAGCCAGCCGGACAATCCAGTGATTTGATGTTTCTCAGTAACACTGCCTATTTTGAGCAGGGCAAAGCCATCAAAGGCGGCGTGCCGATTTGTTGGCCGTGGTTTGGACCCGACCCTGACGGCAAGGGCCGCCCTGGACACGGGTTCGTGCGCAACCGCGCGTGGAAACTTCTGGGCACGGAAGAACGGTCTTATGATCGCATTCAGGTCCGTCTTGGGCTTTGTGACACCGATGAAACGCGGGCGATCTGGGACCATGAATTCGAATTGGAACTTCAAGTCACCATCGGAACCTCTCTGGAAATCGCTCTGATTACCCGCAACACCGGACCCCAAGCCTTTCCCTTGAGCCAAGCCCTGCACACCTATCTGGCCGTTGGTGACATTGCCAAGACCGAAGTGTTGGGCCTTGAAAATTGCACCTACATCGACAAAATGGACGCTGGCAAAGAAAAAAACCAGGACGGTCCGATTGTCATCAGCCAAGAAACCGACCGCATCTACTTTGGCACCGAAAGCGAGCTAACCGTCGAAGACAGAGCCTTAAGTCGTCGCATCACCATTAGGCCCCAGGGCAGTTCCAGTGCTGTGGTGTGGAACCCATGGGCCGCTACGGCGGCATCTATGGGAGATTTGGGCGACGATGATTACAAGCAAATGATCTGTGTTGAAACGACCAACGCTGGTCCCGATGTGGTGCAGGTCGCACCCGGTAGCGAGCATTGCCTGGCCGCAACTTACACCTTATCGAATCTCTAGCGCGATCTAAGTCGCCCCAGTTCCTTCAAACAATTGGCGCAACGTGCGCCCCATTCCGGTGCCGTCACGGCCCTTAAGCGCATCTTGCAAATTCGCTTGCCATTTTCGTCGGGCCGGCAGGACCAAATCGTCTGGGTTGGGCGCAATGCCTAAGCCATGAGCCAACCCAGAAATCGTCACGGTTTCAACGTCGCGCACCAACAACCACTCACCGCGATCACTTAATCCGGTAAAGCCTTTTTGGCGCAAGGCCTCTAAGGCTTCGACCAATTCATCCGCCCGCGCACGGCTGCGGTTTGGGTTAATATCGTCTATATTGCGCGACGTTCGCCACAAATTTTCCAACGCGGCTAAGGCGGATTCCAGTTGCCGAGCGGGCGGTAAAGCATCAAAATTTTCCGCCGCCTTGGCTTTTGACCAATGCGCAAGACTGGCCGTCACCTCGGCCCCAATCAACACGATGGCCCAACTGACATACATCCAGATCAAGAAAATTGGCAGGGTCGACAGGGCCCCGTAAATGGTCTGGTACGCGGGGAATGTGGTGATGTAAAGCGCAAACAACTTGCGCACAACGCCAAACAAGATCCCGGCCGTAAGCCCACCAATCAACGCATCGCGGACCTTCACCGGACGATTGGGGACGATGGCGTAAAACACCGAAAAGGCAAACACGGCCAGCACGGTCGGCAGCAATCTCGCCATCAGGCCGCCAAAGCCTGAAAAGACCTGTCCTCCGGCTTCCCCGGCCCATGAGGTCACCACCAGCAGATAGGTCCCCAAAGACAACGACCCCCCCAACAACAAAGGCCCGACCGTCAGCACCGCCCAAAACATCAACAACCGCGGCACGAAAGGACGTTGAGTCTTAACGTGGAAAATAGCGTTCAGCGCCGTTTCAATGGTCGACAACAACATGATCGCGGTGATCGCCAAGGCCACCGTCCCAATCGCCGTTAAACCTTGGGTCTGAGATATAAATTGATCAAAATAGACCCCGGCGCCGTCCACCGATTCGGGCATAAAGTTTTCAAACAACAACGATTTGATCTGATCTTGAATGTCATCGAATACGGGAAACGCGCGCAAAATGGCAAACGCAATGGCCCCCAACGGCACCAATGCTAACAAGGTTGTATAGCTCAGCGCGGCGGCAATGCGCATGCACTGATCTTGCCCAAACCGCCGCATAACCAACCGTGCAAAGGCTTGAAAATCATCAATAAATTGACGTTTATCTTGCGGATCACCCGGCTCTAAACTTTGGTCTTTCGGTTTGGTTTCGGTCATCATTCAACAACTATCTGTTAACCCATTTAGGTCATGATACACAACAATATCCGGATGTCGAAATGATCTCGCAACCATACCTTTTCAGGTGCAGATTGTTTCGTGTAGGATGCAGATCACGTACTGAACCATTCTTTTGAAGACAGGGACCCTTATCAATGAGCACAGCTGGTCCACTTATGGCTGGAAAACGCGGCCTCGTCATGGGCGTCGCGAACAACCGATCCATCGCATGGGGCATCGTCCAACAGCTTCACGCCCACGGTGCCGAAATCGCCTTCACCTACCAAGGTGAGGCTTTGAAAAAACGCGTCGAACCGTTGGCCGCCGAAGTCGGCTCTGATTTCTTGGTTGAATGTGACGTCACCGACATGGACAGCGTTGACCGCGTATTCACCGAAATTGAACAACGCTGGGGCAAATTGGACTTTGTGGTTCACGCCATCGCCTATTCCGACAAGGAAGAACTTAAAGGCAAGTACGTTGACACCACGCGCGAAAATTTCCAGCGCACCATGGACATCTCGGTCTATTCCCTGACCGCCGTGACCCAACGGGCCGCCCCATTGATGACCGATGGCGGATCCATCATTACGCTGACCTATTATGGCGCGGAAAAAGTCATCCCCCATTACAACGTCATGGGCGTTGCCAAAGCGGCATTGGAAGCCAGTGTGCGTTATTTGGCCGAAGATTTGGGCCGCGCCAACATCCGCGTCAACGCGCTCAGCGCCGGACCGATGAAAACCTTAGCCGCCAGCGGCATTGGCGATTTTCGCTACATCCTCAAATGGAACGAGCTGAATTCCCCCATGCGCCGTAATGTAACGTTAGAGGATGTCGGCGGCGCGGGTTTGTATTTGCTGTCAACCTTGTCCAGCGGTGTCACGGGCGAACTGCATTATGTGGACTGCGGCTATAACACGGTGGGCATGAAGGCGGTCGACGCGCCAGATATTTCCACGGTCTGATTGAAAGCAAACGCATGTCCGGCAATTCTATCGGCGAACTGTTCCGTCTCACCACCTTTGGCGAATCCCATGGCCCTGCCATTGGCGGCACCATCGACGGCTGTCCTCCGGGCATCAAGCTTTGTGAAGCCGACCTTCAGCCGTATTTGGACAAGCGTCGCCCCGGACAATCGAAATTCACCACCCAACGCCAAGAAGCCGACCAAGTGAAAATCCTTTCCGGTGTGTTTGAAGGCAAGACCACGGGCACGCCGATTGCCCTGTTGATCGAAAACACCGATCAGCGATCTAAGGACTATGGCGATATCAAAGACAAGTTTCGCCCCGGCCATGCCGACTTTACCTATGATGCCAAATATGGCTTTCGCGATTATCGCGGCGGTGGGCGGTCTTCGGCCCGCGAAACGGCGGTGCGCGTGGCTGCGGGGGCCGTGGCCCGTCGTGTTTTGGAAGATAAGATTTCCAAACGCGTCAAAATCCGGGGGGCCATGGTGCAAATGGGACCGATTGACATTGATCCCCGGCGTTGGAAATGGGCCGAAATCAACAAAAACCCGTTTTTCTGTCCCGATGCCAAGACGGTCATTCTTTGGGAAGAGCTGCTGGGCGAAATTCGCAAAGGCGGCTCCAGCATCGGCGGTATCGTCGAAGTTCAAGCCACTGGAATTCCCGCAGGCTTGGGCGAACCTGTGTTTGATCGCTTAGACGCCGACATCGCCAAGGGCTTGATGTCGATTCCCGCTGTCAAAGGCGTGGAAATCGGTGCCGGATTTAGCTCCGCTTGGCTCACAGGCGAAGAAAATGCCGACGAAATTCGCATGGGGACAAAGGGACCTGAGTTTCAAAGCAACAACGCGGGCGGCACCTTGGGCGGGATCTCTAGCGGTCAAGACATCATCGCGCGTCTCGCTGTTAAGCCCACCAGTTCCATCCTCACCCCGCGCCAGACCATCACCACAAAAGGCAAAAACGCCGACATCAGCACCAAAGGCCGCCACGATCCGTGCGTCGGCATTCGCGCGGTGCCGGTGGCCGAAGCCATGCTGGCCCTCACACTCGCAGATCATTTCCTGCGCTTTAAGGCCCAGTGCGGTTAGATCAGTGTCCGGGCGCGAACGGTCGTTTTCCCCATGCCTTCCCGTTCCTTGAAATCTAAAGGACACCGCAGAATCAACGATCAAAAAAAAATCTCCTCTGAACACACCCGCCCCTTGCCCAAAGCCAAGATCGCCTGTATATCATCCTCAATATTTCACGACGCCGGCATAGCTCAGTTGGTAGAGCACCTGATTTGTAATCAGGGGGTCACGAGTTCGAATCTTGTTGCCGGCACCATATAAATCAAGGCCTTAGCGGTAATTCGCTGAGGCCTTTTTGGTTTAAATCGTCAAATAGGTAACATTTTAGGTAACAAATACGTTTATCGTTACCTAAATTAATTTTCCAGAATTGAAAACGAACTCCCGCATTTTGGACAAGTCCAAAGTTCGAGTTTGGGCATATCACCGCCTCCCATATCCTGAAGCCCTAAGAATTCCGCGCTGTCTATGAGGTCCTGCCGCGTTTGGAAGACATATCCGCAGTCATGGGCCTTATAGGGTGTTCTGGGCATGAGGAAAGAAGGGTAACCTGATCTGGTTCACCAGTGGGCAGGCCGTAGCACAATCCAGCTGCAGACAGGTTACCCCGCTTTCCTGCTGGAATATGCAAACCTCAAAACCGCTACTGGTGAACGGGGTAATTTTAGCAGGAGGATTGTATGAGGGCGAATGTCACTTGAAGTCGTCTTGCAAGGCTTCGGCGACGGCATAGCCAATAGCCTTTTGGGCATCGATGCGCTGCATTTCTAATTCATGGTTTTGATTGCCTGCGAGAAGATCATCAAGGCGCTTTTGAGCCTCTTTCTCTTCTTCCCGCATGCGCCGTTCCATTTCTTCGAACATGCGGCCTAGCTCAATGTCGTGGGTTGTTTCTGGGATGCTGACGCCATGCTCCAGATAAGTTTTGCGTTCTTGGACTTTTCGGACTTTCCATTCCATATGGCGGACATCTGCAAGGGCTTCTGTTTCTGCCAACAGCGCCGTGAGCTTGCCTTCCAGACGCCTGACTTCTGCCTTATAGACAGGGATAAGGGATTGGGGTTCGACGGGGGCCACGTCTTGTTTTTGTGAGCGAAATAACTTCAACGGTTTTCCTCCACGCCCATGAGCCGCTTAATCACTTTGCGCCCGTAGAAAAAGATGAAGACCAATGCGATATAAGCCAGAACCTCTTTGTTCCACATGTACGGACGGATGAACGAAACAGACATCCAAGCTTGTTTGTAAGCAATGCCAAAACAGAGGCTGAGCCAACCGAGCTGCAGCATATGAATATATAAATCACGCCCAACCTTCGCCGCACGTTCTTTCCTGACCCGTGCAGCCTCAGCCTTCTCACGCTTGCGCCGCCGTTCAAGCTCTAGCGCCTCAACCTCATCATGATAAGCATCATCAATCTGATACTGAAGATCCCGCCGTTCAGCCTCAGACTTCCCCCGCCGCGCGGCTTCTTTGATGAGAGACTTTGGCATTGAGAATTCTCCACAAAACTAATGAGCATTATGTCGTGAGTAAGTCATGTGACTGATAATAAAAATTTGTACATTTCAGATAATCATTACTCAATAATAAAACCTTCGGGTTCTAGCCATACATACATATTTTTCAAATCATTCTGTGAAAATCCACTTAGATACAACATGATAACGCCAATTTTTGAAAGAGTTCTTAAATCGTCAAATTCAGTTTGTATTTCTCTCGAAATTTCATCTAAAGCAGGATAGTCATAGTATTCTCCAGTTTTACCACTGGATATCACACTCAAATCTATAAGAGCACGAGAAAACAGTTCTCGTTTTATCTTTGAGGATGGTTGATCAAGTGTTTTTTTAATTCCAAATGAGGCATCAAGACAGAGGCGATTTATATCAATCATGACTCAAAATTATTTCAAAATTAGAAAATTGTCAATTACACCAAGAGGTGGCGTTATTTGACTGTATCCTCCAATCAACGACCTCAATGTTACGCCCCCAATTTGCCATTTAGTTGGGGCTATGACAGACTCAATGAAATTATCACCATTTCTCACAGTCGCTTCAATGACTTGATTCGCCATATTGCTTGGAGGTAAGCCCAACGCTCCTTGTATAGACATGTAATCGGTGATGCCATCCTTAGAGAATTTTCTCATCAAAGTATTATAAGTCTCGGACGTAACCCAATAAGCAGAATTCTTAACATCGTCGACAGAAGTGCCGGATGTCACAAATTTGTATAGCTTAGAGCCCGCATTGACCGGGACAGAACGAAAATCCACCCCACTTTCTAAAATACGCTTAGCACTAACTGGAGTCTGACCTCCATGAACGAGAGTATTGAATATTGCTTTTTCCGCACCATAAATTTCGGATATAGTTCTTGATGATACAAATTTAATTATTTTATTATCATATAAATTTCGGGATTCTCTTAAAAATGCATCACTTAAGATACTAGACGTTATTCCCTTCTCATTAAGCAGCTCAACCACCTCTTTAGACAATTTATTTTTGATGCGATTAAATAAAGCACCCGATGCTTTTTCAAACGCAACTTTGCTGCTAGACAAGCCGAAAGAAACAGCGAGTTCTAGAATCCACGTTTCTTCGCTAGTTAAGCTTTGGGTATTCAAAGCTGATATGAGTTGTTCTTCAGATAATTTTCCTTCGTTATACAGATCATTTACTTCACTGATAAACCCCCTCTCCCATTCAGTTTGATAAGGCATAGGAGCGATTTGAGACCTGTTAGGGTTCAAAAAATCTTCAAGTGACTGTTGATCTTTAAAGTGTTTTATTTCTCCATTTGGAAGTGTCAGAATAAATGGAAGACAAGGGCCAATGCACGGGACGAAACCAACTATTGGCGGCTCACTAAATACTGGCGGCTGTATTACCGGGATTGGACCAAGGATCGGGTCAGGGTTGCTAACTGGGGGGGCAGGTAGAGGATCAGGGCCTTTTATTGGGCCTGGGTCAACAATTGGTGAAGGCTGTGGATTAATGTAATTCAACCACATCTGATACGCCTGTTTCTGCACCGTTGTCGCTTCACCATTTTTATACAACGAACGCCAACCTAAATTGGTGGTGCTAGGGGTCAAGTTACCCGCTCTAATGGCGTTAAAGAGCGTATTTGCAGAGGCTCCGTTGTATGTCGTATATGCGGGCCAAGTACTTGCAGCATGCCCAGAGAGGAGCACGGGGCCGCTGATCAACGTGTTGTCAACGCTCCAATTGTTTGCGTATAGAGTGGTTTCGCGCGGGGTGTTGGTATTTTCAATGCCGATTTGGTTTGCATCTACGCCCTGCCCCTCTAAAGTTGATAGCGTGCCAGAGTTGATGTTTAGAATATTGGAGTTATTAATTTCAAAACCTATATGGTCGCCGTTTGAGGATGTCTGGTAAAAATCCACACTCGTGCCAGTGAAGTCTCGGATATCGAAAAGGACTGAACCAAACATATTATTGAGCTCGCGAGTCCGCGCCCAATGTGCACCAGAGCCACGTCTAAAAGAATAGACTAACTGACCGCTACCATTGCCGCTAAAGTCCAAACTGGTGCCGGGTGAGGTCAAGGCCAGGTTGCGATCAACTTTGACGTCTGGATTGCTGTCCGCAAAAAGAGCTCCATTCCCCAAGTTGGAAATATATGAACCAGCCGTAATATTGACGTCTCTTGATTGATTGATTGAATTGTTTTGAAGAACCTTCACGCCAACACCTGCGGTTGCGTTTACATCTCCTGAACCGGCATCAATGCGCGTTTTATTAAAATCAACATTGACCCCAGCGTTCAAAGTAATGGTGCCGCCGTTGCTGGTTAAGGCTGTTTGATTGGAGTTCGGCGTTGCCCCCAAAAGAATATTGCCGCTAACGGATGTGAATTTCATATTGAGCTTGCTAGCCGTGGACGTAATATTAGAATTAAACGTCATGTCCGCATTTGAAGTCAGGGTTAGCAATGCATCACCACCGCTGGATTTTGCTATGGGAGAATCAATCGACATCGTTCCTGTTTGAGCCCCGGCCCCCTGTGTTGAAATTGAAACGCTCGTTCCTGCGTTGAGAGCTGTTTGAATATCTGTGGTACTGATAATGGAATCATCACCTGATGGGGTGAAAGTTGTTGCTGCGCCTGTCGTGGTTGTCGCTCTTGCCGTTGCGGCTGTACTGATCACCACATTTCGAGGATCAAGCAGCCATTCACCGCCCTTGCCTTTGGGGGCGCTGGCATCGGGGGCTCCTTTTACGTCTAGGTAATTCTTGCTGGACGTTTCAATAAAGCCGCCGTCGCCGCCGTCAGCTCCGCCCCGCGCGCTGAGTTTGCCGTAACTGCGGGTGACGTTGTCAGACCATGCGACAACCTTGCCGCCGTTGCCTTGAGTAATTGCATCTGCTGAAACGGTCGCTGTGGGGGCGATATAGACGCCTTTGGCATTGGGAAGACTGCCTTGGCCCCGCACATCCCCACCGATGAGGATTTGACCGCCACCTGCGTCACCAGGGGCCGTAACCTTGGCTCCGTCATATAGGCCAACGTTTTGCCCCGTGACTTGGATATTGCCGCCCGTCTGCCCCGCTTGTAAGCCCGATGCGTCCAAGGTGCCCGATACCGATACGTCGCCTTCGTCACCACCCCACAGCGTGATGCTTCCGTTCTTGACAGAAACGCTGTGGGCTTCAACAAAGCCGCTGGAACTGATGGTGCTGTCGGCAATTTTCCGCACCGCATGGGCGGACAAAACGACCGAGCCGCCGTTGGCTGCGATCCGTCCCGCATTGTCCACCAGGGCCGATAGGGGCGTGCCGTCCGCCGTCGTTATCGTTTCTAGGAGTTTCTGGTCCACAATAAAGTTGGCAAGTGGGTCAGAGCCAAACTGGATTGAAAATCCGTTATTCGAGGCAAGCACAACCCGCCCCACATGCGCCGTAATATAACCGGTATTTTCAATACCCGGTGCGATCAGTGCGACATAGCCGCCGTCATCGACTTTAATGGTGCCTTGATTGATGATCCTGGCATCTGACTTGCCCTGTTGGGTAAAGTTGTAACGCCCGGCCATGAAATCCTTGTTATCGATATCATGCGTGGTCGCAACCAAGCCATTGACGTCTACACGAGAATTTTGCCCAAACACCACCCCGTTGGGATTCAAGAGAAAGACTTGGCCATTGGCGCTCAATCGACCGAGGATTTTTGAGACCTGGTCGCCGGTAACGCGGTTTAGGGCTATGGAAGAGGGTGCGGGTTGTTTGAACTCTGTGTGCTCGCCTTGACCGATGCTGAAGCTTTTCCAATCAATGACGGCCTTATCGGTGTGTTGATTGATTGTAAGCTTGGCGGGCGTTTCTTGAACGATGGTGGCGGAACCCTCGACCACCGTCCCATCCTTTGGATTGGCGAGTGCGGGGGTGGCAAAATGAATGGCCACGGCGATACCACAGAATGTTTTGATCAACTGCCCCCGGGTCATTCTTTAAAGCCTCGATGATAGCTGAAAGAAAAAACGCGGGGCTTTGCCGTCACCCGTTGCGTTGGCGACGGGTCGGGTCAGGGGTTTAGAGATTTCAAGCTTGCCGTCAACGGTGTCTAGGATCGTGAAACCAAATCCAGCCCCGGCAGAAGCGAGAGAACTCTTTGTCGGCTCGTTTATGGCGGTGATCTGATAAACGACACCTCCGTCATAAAACCCGTAAATGTATGAGGAACCCCGGTTCTTAAGTTCTTTGCTGTTAAGTCCCGCTAGGCCGTGGTTCACAAAATCATTTTTATGGATTTTCTTGCCGTAAGTTGGGAGATGATATCGAGCCTCAAGGCTTCCTGACCATCCATAGTCACCCGTAATTTCCGATGAATCGTATGCTCGTCCATAGGGGGCACCGCCGACACCAAACTCTTGAGAGGATAGCAGGCCATTTTTAGACCATTGGCCAGAGGCTTGGGCAATGATTTGAACGTATTCCCCACTCTTCGCAACATCGTAATAATCGCTATTATAAGCACTGGCCGTATATCGGGTAAAACTGATTTTCCCATCAGACCGACTTTTAAAAGGATCACTTTCTTTTGTGCTGTTTAGGAAAGGAAGCCCGTGAAAAACGCTGGCTTGGAACGTTGTTTTAGAATTGTCCATCTCCGTTTCATAACGCACGCCTGCATCTATGATACGTAAACGGTCCTCTGACGTTTTAGAGCCCAGTTGATCCGTTCTGGAATGTTTAAAGGACAAACCCGCGTTGACATCAAAGTCGTGTTTTCTTGGTTTTCCACGAGAACGAATGAGGGGATGCTCCGCCGAAATCGAAAAATTGGTGCTGCGGCTTTCAACTTCTAATACGGTTAGGGTATCCCCCGGCGTTGATCTGCTTATATTGCCAGAATAGGTGAGCTTTGTTCCTTCTGAATTTGCCGTTTCTTTGAGACTGAATGAAGCGTATTTCAGTTCCTTCGTATCTGGCGTAATCACGCCCGAAACATTAATCTGTTCATAATGCCCCAGCAGCGAATTAAAACTCATACTCCCTTGAATTTGATAAGGGCCAATTGTTTTTGTGCCTCGGTTATCGATGCTAACGGATGCCTCTAAAGCCTTTGATTTTTTAACCCCGATAACGAGATGCATCATACTAAGATTCTGATCACTTACGCCTTTATCACGTGGTTTAATGCCATACTTTCCATCGGCTGCGATAAAACTCGGCGTAATTTCAATGCCCGGCAATTCTGCAAGTATTTGTGTGTAGTAATTGTAGTCTGAAAGCTTCAAAGGCTTCTTATTGCGGCTCAGTGCCATCAATTTACGAGCTATAATCCCCAGAAAATACTTCCGGGGAAAATCACCAACAAATTCGACTTTATTCCGTAGAGTTTTAGCTTTAACGACGACAAGACCCTTTTGTTTTGGGCCTTCCGCATATTCTGACTTTTCCTGACCCTGCCCTTGCCCCCCTTTCAGTTCGAAGGAGTTTCTCGTTGCAAGCTTCTCTGCTTGTTTAAGGTCACTCTCTAAAAGCACCTCACCCGTTTCATCAGGCATTTTTAAAGTATAAGCATCCTTCGACAAACTCACATCTTCAACGAATGTCACCCGGTCGATACGACCTTCCTGAATACCAATTATGAAATTCACATTGTTTAAATCGTCGTGCTTTTGTTCAGCAATTTTTGCTGAAGATCGAAAATATCCATCATCGACATATTTTTTTGTGATCGCATTAGCCAAATCGTACATGTCGGCAAGAGAGACTACTTTTTTGCGGCGTAAGTTATCATAAAGTGGTTCGAAATCTTTCTTGCTGTAGACGGTCGAATTAAATATTTCGACACCCGCAAGCCTAAAATTGATCTTTTCACTTCCTGGTGGAGGGGTAGCTGCATCAACCTGCCGTAGCTCTATATCACCACGAGGTGAAACCAATTTTGGAATGGCCGAATTTTTTTCATATCTTAGGTGCAATCGAGATGGGTCCGACTTTGGTGTTACATTTTGAGCCACAGCCTCTGTCACCCAAAAGATCGACAGCGCACACATCAAAACCAAACAAGCCCACTTGCAATGCCTCATACCGTCAAAACCCCAAGCCGGATGGCTTCTGTGACCGCATGGGTTCGATTATTGGCTTTTAGTTTTGAGGCTGCGCGTGCGATACGTTGATCGACTGCTTTTGTAGTGATATCCAATTTAGAAGCGACGTCTTTAGTCGACATGCCGCCAGCTATAAACTGTAGAACCTCAACTTCCTTAGCTGTGAGCATGGGGGAATGATCTGTCACGAGTGATAACACCCTCGTTTTTGCTTCCATCCATAAAGCATCGCTTCCCCCTATAATAAGATTCGCAAATCTAATTAAGGAATACCAAGGTAAGTGCTTTTGATATACGTAGGGAAATTCCCCTATCGAGCGTGAACCATTCAATTCCATCACACCCTCAAAATATGCAGGCGGATTGCTTCAGCAACAGCCTGTGTTCGATTGCTAGAGTCCAGTTTATCCATAGCGCGGTCAATTCGTTGCTCAACTGACTTATCTGTAATGCCAAGCAGGTCTGCAATCTGCTTCGTTTTCAGGCCCCGTGCCGCTAAGGAAAGGGCTTCTTTCTCCCTCTCGGTCAGAATGGAGATATTCTTTGCAAGTGGACGCGATAGAACAACAGAGTGAAAAATCTGGGAAATCAAGCGCAGGTAATCTTGCCGTTGTACAAGCAAGGCCTCAAAGGCTTCATCGTTGAGCTGGGTAGCAAGCCCAATTCCACCCCAATCTGTTCCATTTACTCCAGACCGCAATGGAAAGGTTATACCATTGGGTGCTCCAAAATCTTGCGCTGCAAGTTCAATGGCTTTTTGCTCAGCTGTTAGCAGAGCCAATTGGGTGGGTACATACCAGCGCAAGTCACTTTCAAAGTTAATGCAGTGGAAGACGCTATAATCATTTTTCTGACCACCTAAACGCTCATACTCTTCATGCCATTCTTGGGAGTAATTGGTGAAATATGTAATCTCTGGTCCAGAGTTCTCTCTTTCTTGACCACTGACAAAGCCATACATAGCGTTACAAAAGCCAAAGCTCAGCACTTCATCCAAAAAGACATTCCAACATGCATCCATGGTCGGCTGTTCATTTAGCCGCTCAAACAAGGCGGAGGCTTGTTGAAGTTGATTCTGCACTTCCCGAATCCATCAATAATTTTTTGCAATTATGAGATAGTCTCAAAGCATTAGGGCGTGCGCAACCTAAAGATCAAATAAAACATGGAATTTCATGCAATAATAAAACAAGTTCGTGAAACAGGTAACGTTATGAATGACTTGGTATCCCTTGGTTACGATTCGTAAGCTTTTTCAGATTTGTGACGCCGCTTTCCGAAATATTACTCCCATCTAGGACTCCAATTTCTTGCAAGCCTGTACGTAGATTGCGCTGGCCATTTGCGGTCAGGATGGTCAAGGCTTGGCGAACGAAGAAGGTTCGATTTGCGAGGTTTCCCCCGCCTTTGGTGAGTTCAAGGAACAGATCAATCTGTTGTTTTGGCTTTAGGGCATCATCAACGGACGGCAAATCACCACGAAATTCTTTAAACAAGTTCAAGACATCCTGATGGGCCTGAGCCTCATTGTCCGACAGCATGACTTCCAAAGTCGTGTCTTGGGCGAATGGATTGCTGCTTTGAGTTTCCAAAATGGTTTGGAAAATTTCGTCGTCCGTTGGCTCTTCTTTCAAAAGCTCCTTCTTCTGATCTAGCAGGTCTTTCTTCGCCTCGGGATCACCATTTTCGGCACGGTGGAAAGTATCGATGGCGGTTTCCGATTGAACCTCGCGATTGTTTGCAACGGTCTCTTCAGTTTTCCCCTCTGACTTCTCAGCTTCACCTAAATCGGTTTCTTCAAGGGTTTCGCCAAGCTCTGAAATTTCTTTTTCGATGGCTGGGCGTACCAAATTGAATTTGTCTGGCGGGACTTTATAGAAGATAGCCTGTCGATCCGGTGACAGTTTATCGAAGCCGGGTATCGCCAAAAAAAGGCTCTGTTCGGCGCTCACGTTGAGCGCTTCATAATTTGCCGGCATGGGTGCAGTTTCAGCGGACAATCAAATTGGGTTTAAGGACAGTAGGAGGCTGGTAATGCTCCCAAACGACAAAGCTCTGCATTCGTTTCTTGTTCTGTTTGGCGCTGCTTTTCCTGTGCGCGGCGTATTCTTTCCTCACCATGCTTTTGCTTTTCCTGCGCCCGCACCTTGTCCGCACGCGCACCATCTCGCTCCGCTTCAAACTTCCTAAGAAGCTCAGGATCAGGTTGTTGCGTCACGTTTCCGGCTGTGGCGAGGCTTATCGTCATAATAAGTGATATAATACAAAGGCTTATTAACATTCCCACTTTGACGCATTTTTGGGAAAGACCGCTTCGGGCCTATCTAGACCCCAAAGGAGTTTCTAAAATGCTGATGAGAAAACCTAATCCCCCTCGCATGACTCCTTATGCCAATCGCCGCGCGCGCAAATACCTTCACGAAATGGAAGTGCTGCGTATGACCGTTGTCGCCCGCGAAACAGGCCGTTTTGGGCATCGAGACGCGACCATGATTTGGATGATGTACCGCCACGGTCTGCGCGTAAGTGAGGTCCGCGCGCTGACATGGAAGCAGGTCAATTTTGAGCAATGTCGTATTTACGTGGAGCGGAGCAAAAATGGCCTCGCCACCACACAGTTGTTGGCGGCCCATGAACTTGGTGCGCTTCACCTGCTTCGCCCCAAAGGCGCAAAATCATCCGATCTGGTATTTCTCTCATCACGGGGAGGCGCGTTGTGCCACGCAACGATTTACAAAATGATCGCGCGGGCAGGACGCAATGCGGAAATCGACTTTCCAGTAAACCCGCATGCGCTCCGCCATGCGTGCGGGTTTCATCTCACCAACGTGCGAAAAGCCGACACACGCCGCGTGCAAGAATACCTAGGCCACCGTGACATCAAACACACGGTGCGCTACACCGAACTGGACGACAGCAAGTTTGAAGGGCTATGGGGGGATGAGTAAGCACCGCCGCAGCACTTTGATAAATATAGCTTTTTATGGTAAAATACGAGCCGAGGAGAACCCAAAAATGCCCCAACATCAAACCAACCATCTTTCCCAAAAATGCGTCTTTTTGGGAATGAGGTATAAGGCATCCTAGCACGGTATGACGCCCGGCTTCACGTTTTTAAGCCCGGATCATCGGTTACCACCAAAAGTGAGAAGATGCCCCAGAATGTGGGTTTGAGAAAAAATGGCGAAAGTGAATAGCAGCTATTTTTTCTGTAAGGACAGCATTAGCTACCGTTTGAATTTTCAGTCGCCCTTTCTGTTTCGTCTGTTTTTTGTCTTTTTGAAAGATGTGGCTTTTCTGAGATAACTATAGCACGCCCCAACCATATTATACTGCATTCGTCTTATGGTTTTTGCAAACGTTTCCAATTTCAGCCATGCCGTTCTTTACCTCCATCGGTGAGATCAAGGCCAAATACGGCTAATTTCACATTATAATTGTGCTTCTTTTCGATATCCTGAGCCTTAGTCTCAAGATAATTCATTAGCGCAAAAAAAGAGACCAACTTATTCGTTTCTGGATGTTTCCACTTTGATTTGTCGCCACGGTTAACAACCAAAAAACACCCTGAGCGGCAATCGGCGTGGCGCAAATACTTTCCTACAAGCTGATCCTCTAGGTCTGTTGCAAGGCTTTTTGCGGGTCTGTTTTTATTAGCAATCTTAATCTCAATAACGGCTTGCTTTGCATCAGTTCCAAGTGTCGAAAGAGTAACGTCTGTACGGTTTTGTTCCGCGACTTCTTCTTCACGGGTAACTGCTGTGTAGACCTGTGCTCGCTTTTCATCCAAGCGTGCAGAAAGGAGGCGTTGAGCATCGGATTCATCATCAATGCTTCGCCACTCTTTGAGCGGGGAAAATTTATGATGATGTAAGTCATGTGCAAGGTCGTCTAAACGCCCAAGAATGGTCTTGAGCAATTCCTCGCTATCCCTTGGGGCAAGCTCATTTTGTTTTTCAAACTTAATAATTGTTGTTGCATCATAAGGTTCGAGTTCAGCTTGAATAGCTACTTGCTCTAAAGCAAGCATCCGCCAGCGATCTGCAATTTTGGCGAATTTTGGTTCGTCCGCAAATTCTAGAAATATTCGCCGTGCTGCTGCCCCTGGCATCTCCAGTAAAGTTCGGAAGATTGCGCTTCGTGCAGTCTCGGCATTGTCGCGTATATCTGGACTGTAAGAGCCGTGATGCACTTGGTCTTTTTCACGTTTAACAAAATTATAGCTAAACCGCAGGAGCTTTCCGAGAGCTTCCGCTCCATCTGAAGATTGAGGGCTAGGTATAGGCGTGCCACGGTGATTATCAAAGAGTGCTGCAAGAAATCCGATAACGGCTTGCTCTTCTGCATTGTTACCGGGGTCTTGGAAATTACTCGTAAGAAGATCAACGCCAGTTTCGAAGTCCATCTTAAAAACGGCTTCTAACCACATTGTTGCATATACCCCGTAGGGATCGGCTTCAAACTGCCCCTTGGCATGATTAAGTAAACGCGACACATCTATGTCTGTGTGTATGTCGCTTAATATCTCAATCAAATTAGAGAGGCCTTGTAATGCCCGGCCTTGCTCCGTATTCGTACTACCGACAGGCCAGCGTTCAACTAGATCGATCAGGGCGGGGGCAAGAAGGTTCTGTATTTCAGGACTTCCGTATCGAATTGACTGCAATAGAGGGAGGTCGCCACTTACTTCTTCCCAAACGGAAAATTGCCCCTCCAGTTCTTCTGAAAGAAGGTTAGAAACGATATTGGGTCTTAATGAAATCAAATCATCTAAGAATTCTGGCCGTCCGTTGAATTGGGTCATTGCATAACGAACTGCAAGAAAAACTTCATTGTCACTCAGTTTATTGATCCAATTTTCTTCGCCAGCTTCAGCTTTCAAGGCAGACAAGCCATACATCCAGCTGTGATAGTAGGTGCTTCGTTCTTCGGTCTTCCGCTCACTCCATAAGTCCGGCTTATGAGATCTCCAATATCTTTTAAGCGCAGGGAGGGCGTGTTGATACACGCCCTGACCAAATACGGAAATAACAACATCGGAACTCCACGGTCCATCAGACTTGTGTCGGCCTTCGTGCATCGCCAACCATTTTATGAGGTTCTCAATGTTGAGATTCTCATCATCACCTGTGAAAGCTGATGATGGATTGCCTTGGATTTCATGACGCCAGTCTTCCCAATCCGCTATCCGTTTGTGCTCTTTGGCGCGCTGCGCACGCTTGATGTACACAAGACGTTTCTGGCTTTCCCGTAATTCTGTGGGTTCTTCAAACGGCTTTATCGCATCATCAATGATGCTGCTAAGCTCTGGAGCACTGGTTGTGGCCGTGCGCATGCGTTCCAGAAGGTCATCAGGTCGGTCTAAGTCTCGCCAAATGGTCAGCAACTGGTGTAGGGCAAGTTTTTGCTCTTCGGAGCCCTTTGATTTAAGGGCATGCTCAAGCCAAACGACATCACCCTGTGCGAGGGAGCCTATTAGGGCACTTTCATGCGAGCTGCGCCATGCACGCCACCACGAATCTCGTTCGGGGAATAGTTTTCCGAGAAATGCGACATCTTCCCAATAAAGAGATTCCCGGAAATTAGGCCGCTGGACGACTACTTCAGCGAGGCTCTTTACCTCCCGGTCACTATGATAACTGTCCCTTTTAAACCTTGAAGCGATTATGCAATCATGAACCAGAGCCGCTTCTGGCATGGCCCCTGCCTCTATTTGATGGGCACATAATGATGCAAGAGGTTCCGTTAATTTTCCAAACCTGCTCCGAATATCATATTCGGTAATATTGTCATCCGCGCCTTCTTCAATGAGACGTGAAAGTCCGCTTCGCAATTCATTCGCATGTTGTGAGAGTGGTGGCAGTTTGGCTGCGATTTCCCCGACTTCCCAGGATAGGCTGTCATCAGTGCGGTCACTCAAGATAATTTCACGAAACAGGTTCACGCATCGTTTAGGCGAGAGGTAATCGGGGACGAGTTCTGAAAGCAAGTAGATGAATGAAAGACCGTTCCATGATGTTATTTGCATGAGCGCTTCATCGACAAATTGCTGAACGGCATCGTGCTTATTAAACGAAATCAAGGCACGAGCAGCTGTTGCACGGGTGCTATCATCTACAGTGTTATCAAGAATGATGCTTTCGGCTAAATCTGCACAATCAGCCAAAGGCCCATGCCAGATCATATCGACTAAAAGGTCTAAAATTTCAGTGTTTTCGTGACCTTCATTCCAAATTTTGCGGACAACCTTTCCTAGTGCGGGATCGGAGAGGCGGCGTAATTGCGTGATGTCAAAGCCAAGTCCCCTCCAATTTCCCTGCCCATGGATTGCGGCAAATGCGGATAGCAGGGCCCCGCGTTCGTTGACAGGCAGAGCTTCTGGATCACCGTTTGCAATAAGTACTTCTGGTGAAATCTGTAGAATTTGATTTCTCAGGCGATCATCTTTTAACGCCAGCCAAGCAGCAACATCCCGCATGGAAGGGATCATGACTGTTTCACCGAACTTTTCAGCGATAAGTAGGCTTCTGAGTTCTCGGCCAGACATATTTGATTGGCGGAGCTCATAGAGACGTTCTGCAGCGAGAAAGTCTTTGATCAAGCGATGATGAAATCTGACCTGCCCAAGTGCGGCTAAATCAAAGATTGGAAGGCGTAACAACTTTGCTCGTTCATCCTGGCCCCAGTCAACGAGTATGCGTTCAGCACTGATTGCATCTTGATGTGTTGCTCTGCCGACCGAGGGGGCTTCGGCGTAGATTGTGCTGCGTTTCGCAAGCACCATTCCCAGGGCTATTCTTTTTACGCCTGCTTGTGCGCGTTTCAGCGACAGCGCTTCCTTTTGGTGCTGCGACTCTTCAGCTTCTATGAGATTGGAGTTGATGTTGAGTTCGATTTGCTCTCGTCGTGTGCCTAACCTTTCATGATCTCGCCACATGTCGATCATTGTCACCAAATCCATGGGGCGCTTGATCAATTCATCGGCATTGCGCCGCGTAACTTCATCCATGAATGCATCGACATCAGGTAGACCTAGTACCTCTGCAAACTGCCGCGTCCTCTTCCGGTCCAGCGGCAACATCATGATGACCTTTAGTCCTTCAGGTTCTTCTTTTTTATTGTCTTGAGTGCCCTGTTCTCGATTGCGTTTCAGGCTCGCAACAAAGGCGTCCTCTTCCTGACCTTGCTCAATCTCCATAGAGGGAGGTAATGCCAAAATGGATTGGACTGCGGGGCGGTCAATGGTCTCGCTCCAATCTTTAGGGCGGCACGATAAAATAATCCGCGTCCGACTAAGTGCATCGCGCCCTAATGCATTAGCAAATTTTTGCAGCGCACGTTCAAGCGTTCCCTGAGAGGTCTTAAGCTCGTCAACAGAATCAAGGAAGAACCAACCAATACTGTCTTCATGATTGAGCCAAGTTTCAAATCGGTCGCTATTTTCAAGCCCGATGATCTCAGTAATCGGATCATCGTCTAGTCTCTCGAGTGGTAAAAAAAACGCCGCCTTATTTTCATTGTTAAGATTTTTGGCCTGCTCTTGCATTTCCCGTGTCTTGCCAACACCACCCTGAGCAAGAATTAACACACGCGGACATTCAAGAACGCTGTTCCAATCAAGGCTGCCCAAATTAAAACGGCTGTCGGCATATGACAGCAAACTTTCAACGTTTTCGAGCTGTTTCTCAGAAACGAGATGGAAAACGCGATTTAAGGGGACGAATTTGAGACTCATTATAAAATCACCAAAGCTGAAGTTCTTAAATGCTAACAGAATATAAGGTGATTGTATCACCCCCTATAAATTTCAGTTGTGGAGTATATGTGATGGACGCTCAATTTTGGGGTAGGCGTGCTGGTGAACCTAATATTCTTCCGCCAACATAATCGTCAAAACCCGCGTTGTTTTTTTAGAGTTCCATGGCTCTTCTGAGCCGAATTCCAAGTTTTCATCGTAGCAATCGATTTTCCAAAACACCTTCTGTCCGCCGTGTTCGAATGAGCCGAAGTGATGTTCTCCGTAGGGATCATTGTCTTCTGTGAAGTCGTTGAAAGCTTGGACCTTGCTGGTGATTTTTTAGACAGTTTCTATGTCTAAGGCTTGGATGCCTGGGGTTATCAGGACCTTGCCGCCGATGAAGGTTGTTCGGAAGGTATCGTTTAGAGTGCGGGTGCGAAGCGTCTTTTCTGATATGTCAGATTGTGGAGGAGTTTCGTTTGGGGTGTTCATGGGGCATGGGGGTTAAGAGGTTTGGGTTGTTCTGATTAGGCCAAAGGTTTCTTCGCTTCACATTTCCAAACCAAGATCATCTATCGCCATACGGTAAGCGGTTTGTTCGAAAGCGAACCAGGCTAAGAAGTTTTTTAAATCGCCGTTGATCTTGAGCGGCTCGCCGGTGTCGTCTTCCCAGTCTTCACGCAATTGTTCGATTTCTGAATAGTGCTCGTCATAGAAGGCTTGCGTATCGGTGTAATAGATCAGACTGCCGACCAAGCCGCTGATGCATCCGTGGCTTTGTAGGTCACTAAAAAATAAGGCCGGTTCGTCATGGTCAAGGGCTTCCTCGGCAACGGCTGTTCGAATTGAAGCGGGGACCTCTTCAAATATTGCCTTTAACCTTTGGCGCAGTTCTGAGCGTGTGTTTTCATTCTCATGGGTTTCGGCTGGAGTGGTCATAGAATGTAAGAATTAAGAGGTCTTTTTGCGCCTGTCGTCATCGTAATCCCTCACCATTTTGTTGGCACAGTACAAAAGTGAGCTTGGCATTTTGTTGTTTTTTCGCGCGAACAGTTCACCAAAGCATTCGGCAACCCACATCACCCGGTCGGTTTTGTCATGAAGCTTTTCCCAGGCCAGAGTGAACGCCTCGTTATCGCTCGGTTGGCCCAAATATTCTTTGCCATGGACGCTTCGATAGAGAGCTTCGAACTGTGCTTTCATCAACGTTGAAAACTTTTTGAAATTTTCTTCAGCAGCAATTTCAGCTTTCGTTTGACCATTTGTAGCGGAAGGTTGCACGCACACAATACGACCTGCTTCGTCCACGGTGGGCTTTATGGGGGCTTCGCCCTTTCGTTTTCGGTAAGCGTCTGCGATGTTTTCAACAAAGCGCTCGGACCAAACAATGCGCTTTGCCCATAGTTCTGGATCAATGGCTCCAATCCGCGCCAAGAGCTCCAATGTCTCGACCGTTTGCGTGGCACTTCCCCAGGTTCTGGACGCGAAGTATTCCAACTCGGCCTCATCGCGCAAATCAAAATAGTGATTTTCGTGGCGGCCAAGTTCCTCCAGCAATTTGAACCAAAACGCATAGCCATCGTTCTTATGCTTGCTTTCCAAAACGAGGATTGTTTTGCCGTGATCCACAAGGTGGGGAAAATGATCAACGGTGTTTTTCTTGGGTCGTGCCATGGGGGAAACGTTAAGGAGTATAATGTTGGCGGGTCGGCGCGGTGCAGGGTTTGCGCCTGCGATGTGGGAAGGTGGGTGGCATCACCTTTGGGGGCCGCACCACGCGTCTGGCTTCGCGTAGCAGCTTTGGCTGCGGTCCGCGCCGAATTCCGCCCGGCTATCTCTGATCAGAAATAGCACGGTCAGAATCCCTTCGATTACCGGTCTGCATGAAGCCGGTTAAGGGCGGATAAAATATGTTGGTGTGTGCGAAGGCAGTCTTGATAGGCCCGGCGTTCTTTGGCATCGAAACTCACGTCCTCTAACTCCCGCATCAGAACGTCCATGTGGTCTTGCACCGAAAGTTTAATGACCTCTTTCCATGCATCACTTGCGGCGACAAAGGCATCCGATTGATGAAAGACCTGGTGCTCTAATGCCTTGAAAAACTCATCCGGAGCTTCTTTTGATTCGATACGAAGTTCACGGATCGGCAATCCGCCAATGAGCGAGTAAGCGTAGCAAGCTTGGTTGAGAAAACGGAGCATGTTGCGGGCGGAGGCCTGAGCCTTTGTTTGCGGGGATAGCATTTTGGGGAGGGATTAGAGGCGGTGTTTCATTCTGACAATCTGTCAGAATCCGTCAAGCAAGTTCAGTTGACAGGCGCTGACAATTTGTCAGAATGTCGTTGTAACCTCTCCTTTCATGCCCCCTTCCAAAGTCGCCGAAACGCTTTCAGACAAGCTCATACACTTCATCAGGACTGTGCATAATCACACCTTCGATCAAGCCGAAAAAAAGGCCAAGATCGGCAGCGGGTTTCTCAGCCGGATCGGACGCGGGCACCGCCCCCTCACCGATGAAGTTGCTCTAAAAGTTCTGACGAAGGTCGGAGGGCATACAGTGCCGCTGGCCAAAACCATCCTCGCCAAATGGAAAGCCGAAGTCGCCTTAGCAAGCCTGCCCAGTAGCATGGCGGCAGAGCTCATGAGCAATGCTTATAACGGCCCCAGCCTAACTGAGTTAGAACAAGCCCCCGCAAACAAGATCGACCGCTTGGCGATAAAACTGGAAAAGCAGCACCCGGTTATTTTCAAAAAGCGCCCCTTGGCAGAGATGACGACTGAGCAAAAACGAAGTGTGCTTATTGCCTATTATGTTAGTCTTGGGGCGGAATAAATAACGGGATTTACACGTCAAACGTAATTGCATAAATCAACACGCTACACAACTTCGTGTAGAATATTGAAAACATTGACCTTTTGAGTATTATGCGACAGCTTCCTGATACATAATTCTTGAGGAAGCCAGAATGCATTTACAGACGATATCAATAGAATTTCTTGAACACTGCAAAAGCAAGGACCTATCAAATTATACCCTTCGTGCCTACCGACAAGACCTAGGCGATTTTCAAAAATGGGTGGCTAGATGTAATGCTACCGACTGGCTTTCGAAAGAAAACATTACCGAATGGATTGCGGATATGCGGAAGCGAAATCTTGCCCCAGCCACAATCAAGCGTCGTTTAGCCTGCCTGAAGGTCATTTGTCGATGGCTTGAAGATGAAGAACGAATTTCCAACAGCCCGTTCCACCGTTTACGCGCCACGGTCCGGTTGCCACGACGATTACCACGAAACCTAAATTTAGAGGAGTTAACTGCTCTATTTGGCACTCACGAATTTCATGGTCAAGGAAAGCCAAAATTTCAAGAAGAGACTTTGAATCTAGCGTTAGAATTGTTGTTTATGACTGGAATTCGAGTTGGGGAACTGTGTTCGATTCAGCTTCACGACATAGATTTTAATTCTGGTGTTATCACAATAAAAGGTAAAGGAAACCGGGAGCGCCGAGTATTTCTGGTTGATGACCGAATAAAAATGAAAATTAATATTTACCTTAAGCGACGTAATAAAATTGCCCCATGCACTGATTCTTTGCTCGTCACACGACGAGGAAGTTCAACAACTCCAGACCTCATCCGCAAAGGCCTCCATCAGCGCACAGAAAGCTTAGGTATTTTACGCAGAATAACCCCGCACATGCTCCGTCACACTGCAGCCACTCAGCTCCTCGAAAACGGCGTTGACATCCGTTTTGTCCAAAAACTCCTCGGTCACGCCAGCATCTCAACAACGGAAATTTACACCCATGTCTCTGATGCAAAACTTCAGGAGGCGATTAAAACAGCAAATCTAAGGAGGCTGATTAAAAGGCGTGATAACTGGTAATTATGGTCTTGCACATTGAGTAAAATGATAGGCAGAGATAAAACAATTGCGGATCGGACTCGTGAGATTGAGACCGTTACTAATTTTTGTTCTGAAAAGGCGTCAAAAAATTCCCGTTGCTTGATCTTGAAAACTGTTAGGGACTCTGGCCTAACTACATTTTTAGAATACATGGCTCAGAATAAGGATCAATCCGTTGTTTCAGTCTATGTAAATTGTACTGGCAGTGATCCTGAGGCTATTTACAAGAAATTCTTTTCCAAGATTAAGTCTCAACGTGGGTTACGTTTATTGACGGGTAATTGGGCGCGGGAGATCGGCACAGTCCTTCTACAAATGATTGGGGCAGCCCTTACGCTCGTTCCTCCTTATGGCCGACCAGCAGGAGTTCTCGTTGCTGGAGTTGGTCCAAAACTTTTTTTTACAGATTACCCTTCTGAAAATGCCGAACACTTTGCCAAAGTTGTCACATCACGACTATGGAACAAAGATGTCATTTTTTATATCGATAATGCACAAAAGCTTGATCCATCTTCCCTTAATCTCTTTCGTTTAACTCACGCCACCCCTTATCAACATGTTCGATATGTTCTTGGTTATGTAGAACAAGAAGAAAATTGTGATGATGCCACAGATAACTTTCGACTTAAATTTGTTGGAGCTGGTTATGAGCCAACTGTTGAAAACTTCAACCCACCTGATGAAATTTTCGTAAAAGAGTTGGCAGTGAAGGAGGGCCTCGATCTTTCGCAGGACTTGTGCAATTCCTTGCTCGTCTCAGCTAAGAAAAATGCCAATCGTATCGTTGAACTTCTTCGTGATCATATGACAAACCCGCCTTCTGCAACATTAGATCCGGTGCAGATTGAGATAATCAGGTATTTATTTATCTCTAATCAGCCCCTTCAATTAGCTGATATTCAGGCGCTATTATTGCGTTCGTCTCGTATTGTAATGCATGGTTCTGGGCACCTTGATGAATGCTTGAAGAAATTGAACCGATTCGGATATGTTCGTAACAGTTGTTTGAATGAGCCAGGTGGCGTTATTGAACTGATCTCCCAATCAAAGCATGAAGTGCGGGAAGTTGCGAACTCTCATGCGCTAAATCTACCTGCGGCAAATGAGCTCTATTCATATTTTTCAGAAATTTCTGAGAATGGCAGCCCAAGACACTCTCCATCATCTTACTATGCCCTTCTTTATCGTCTTGCCTCTCAATTATATCCAGAAAAAACGCCGGAACTAGCTGTACGGTTGATTGATATTTCTCTTGCTCAAGGGGATATTGATCGTGCAAATCAATACATTCAATTTGCGCTGCCAAAATTAGAAGAGTTTAAAGTCGCTGACTATTATACTCTTCTCGCATTCTATGTTTCTGTTCGGGAGTTCAACGAGGCTCATGAAATAATCAAAAAAATTGGTGCGCCCATATGGACTGGTGATCGTCATTTGGCAATTCTTCATGCCATTATTTCCAATCGAATTCGCGACCATAAGGCCGCGAATCAGGAATTTGATGCTTTGCTCAAATCCCCTGAAACGACACAAGAGGAATGGGCAATTCTAACTTCCTACCAAGTTGCAGGACTTCTACACGAAGGTGACTTTGATGCGGCCCGGGAATTGTTCTCTCGCAATCACGCCTTTATGAAGGGTGCTATCAATTACGCATACGCTCTACGTAATTGTGCTAGTGCATATTTTTGGGGGAATGGTGCAGACCTCCATATAGGGCAGGAACTTCTTGCTAACTCAATCCGCCTGTTTGAAGATGCGCGAGACGAATACGGGCGCCTAACGGCACTCACGAATTATGGTGCCTGCCTAGCCGTTAATCGTACAAAGGAAGGGGCTATACGTGCGCTCCCATATTTCAAGGAATCATATATGGGGTTGTGTCGGTTTGGTACGCATCATCTTGATGAAAGCGGAGCTAATTATGCAATTTCATTAATGATTTCTGGAAGTACGTACGAGGCAAAAATTTTGCTTAATAAACTTTCTGCCGTAATTTCTCATGACTTTCCCTTGATTTTAATACGATGTGCTCTAGCAATTTTAGAATTGAAAGATGGAAATGCCGAGAAAGCATATGAAATTATACAAGGACTAGCTAATAAAGTTGTGGAAGAAAGGCTACCTGAAGCAACCTTCAGAGCGGGCATCAACGCAGCCTTAATCGCTGGAGTTTTGGGCAAGCCCCTACCGATCATTCAAGCATATTTGGTTATGGCACGACAATCAGGGTTTGATGGGGACAAACATCAACTGAATGAACTTGAGAGCTCACTAAGAAATGGCGACATCAATTCAGAAAATATCATTGACCATTTCAGCTACGATTATTACCAGTATTGGTCACAAAATCCGTTGAGCGTTATCTCGCAGCCCAACTTGTCTCTGTAGGCTATACCCGACAATGTGATTAAGTATCTTTTCGTATTCAAAGCCTTGCTCATACCCTGAAAGGGCAATAGCTCCTCCACGGCCTAGATAGCAGCATACATTGAACTCTATAAACCATCTGGCACCTGTTCGTGGGTCATACCTATAGTCCATGCGAAAATAGTCAATGGGTCCAAATGACTCCCATATTGCTCTGGCGTCAGATTCAAAAACCGCCCTATGATTTCCTGCATCAAATGTTTCATATCCCAAGTGATCATAGAGTTTCAGGTCCTCGGTAAGGATGGAATGTTTTTTATCGGACTTTGGATGAATGAGGCCAAGAAAAAGTGGGGCCTCATCACCAAGGATGGAGGCCGTTATGTCAATACCATCGACAAATTGCTCTACAAGGACATCTTTACCTTCCTCCCAATAAGCGTAGATAATGCCTTTTGCACCTTCCCATGTATCTTGTAGGCAGTTTTCGTCAATACCCTCAGAACCTGCACCAAATCGATCTTTTATAAAATATGGCCCAGCAAATTCCGGTGGCAATATTGCATGATGGTTTCGTGTATATGCCTTCCCATTTGGCGTGGGAATACCAAGCATTGCCGCAGCTAATTTTGAAAGATATTTGTCTTCGGCCAAGCATCGCACGTTAGGGGCCGCGCCAAGGTATGGGATGCACAAGTATTCACAATAAGCGGAAATAAACACCTCCGAATTATGCATAGGCATTCGATTGTAAAGGGAAAACACATAGTCAGAAATGCCAGATGAATGAGCAATTGTATATGGCTTTGAACTTGAATCCACAACAAACCCAAGGCACTTTAAGGTCTGGAGGATATTGTAATAATAATCAGCATATCCGCCATCTCCATCATATTCGCACTTCCCATAGTCAGGGGCATCAGGGGCATAAGGAGCTAAGAATAAAATACGTAAATCTTTCGGATTAATGATTTCCAGCAATCCATTTTCGTTCCTCGAAAGCAGCGTCATTCTCAATAATTACCAGTTATCACGCCTTTTAATTTAAAAAAGGCCGTTACGCCTTTAATAGTTAGGCCACCTAAGATTGTGAAATGATTTTAGGTGTTGCAGTGCCTTCTGCAAGCTAATTGTGAAGTGCACAACAAATTTCATCTAAATTTCATGTTGGCCAGTGTAGATTATTCTGATTTACCTTTCCCCCCAACATGCCCACGCCCCTCAACCATCTCATTGAACGACTTGTACAGTTCGGGCCAGACGGTCTACAGAGTGCTGAGTTGCTCTCCATTGTGACGGGGAATGAGCGGTCTCAGAAAGACTATGTTTCGATCTGTGAGGCGGCTCTTGCTGAGTATGGGAATTCTTGTTTAGTGGAGGCTGAGAGTGTTGAGTTGGTCTCGGCCCTGACCAAACTACCCCAGGCCATGAGTGCCAAGATGGTGGCGGCTTTTGCGTTGCAGGATCGTTTTGCGCGCCCAAGCAAGAGCAAACGACCGAAGCGGGTTTATACGGCTCACGATGTGCATCAGTTGTTGCAGGGTGTGATGCAGGACCTGCCGACGGAACGGCTCTATGGCCTATACCTAGACAATCAGTGCCGTGTTAAACGACAGGTCTTGCTATCCAGCTCCGGCCTGCCAGACAGAGTTATGGCGCACCCCCGGCAAATTTTACAGCCCGCTTTTGATGAGCATGCCTCGGCTATGATCTTGGTTCACAACCATCCGAGCGGCGACCCGAGGCCGTCTCGACAAGACCGGGAACTGACCGAAGCCGTAGAGGCCTTAGCCGAGCCGCTAGCGATCAATTTATTGGATCACGTCATCATAGGTTGCTCAAAATATTTTAGCTTCCAGGAAGAGCGAGCGGCGGTGCGGGCGGCCAAGATTGCTGAGCAGTTGTAGGGTGTGCTTGAGATAACGTCAGTTGCAACAACTGGGCTAATTGAGCTTGACCCTGCTGTTGCTGAAGGGTTTGTAGGAGCAGCGCCCCAAGATCCTGAGAGGATGCTTCTTTTTGCACAGGGGGTTGCGATGACGCCCCTAACATATCCGCCAAGGGGTGTTTGCCGACCTGAGCCCGCAAATGATCTGCCGTGACGTTGGTGTACATCTCCGTCGTGGTTACCGATGCATGGCCAAGCAATTCTTGCACCTCTCGCGTATTACAGCCCTCCTGCATCAACAAGGTGGCGCAGGTGTGACGGAGCATGTGGGGGGAGAAGTAGATGCCGCTTCGGTGACGGATACGTTTAACCAGATTGGGGATCACCTTGACGCCGATCCGCGCGTCGGCGCGCAAAGTGGTGAACAGAAATTCACACTTTCGGCCTAACCGTTCCCGGTCATCTAAGTAGTCCAACAAGATCTGTCGGTGTTGTGCCAACAGGGGAATATGGCGATCCTTTTTGCCTTTGCCCCTGCGGACAAAAAGTTCGGGCATTTCGCCTTCCAGACGGATATCTGCCATGCGCAAGTTTGTCAGTTCCATCAAACGCACACCGGTCAAAAGGAAAGTCCCGATGATCGCCACGGCACGGGTTTTTTCGAACTGATAGGCGAAAGGCATCCGCATGGTGCTTTGCAAAACCTTTATGGCTTCTTCCTGAGAAAGTGAGCGGGGTTTGCGTTTGGGCAAGCGAGGTTTGTTGATGCCTTTGGCCGGATTGCTTTGTAGGTGTTTATTATCGACACACCAATCGAGGAAAAGATTGATGGCTTGCAGGTAATTGCGCACCGTCTTCTCACTCCATTTGCGTTCCAGGCAGCCCGAGGATAGCCAGTCCTTGACCACTTCGCGCGTAATCTCTGCCTCATTTTGCACAAAAGTATCGCGCAAAAACATCGGGAAGATTCCGCGAAACCAACGGATCGTGTCTTTGGTGTTGCCTTTGAATGACGCCGTTTCTAGATAAAATACTTTGATCTTTTTTTCGATATCAGATGCCACCTGCGGGGGCAACGCGATCAACGTGTGCATGTTTGGGGCCGGATGGATCGTGATCAGCCCATTGCGTTTGCTCCAATGCAAAAAGGTATTCAGCGCATGCAAGAACGTGACTAGCAAGGACTCGGACCAGAGCTGTTCACTGGTCGCCTGCCCATTGACCCAGTTTTGGATATTCGAGATGGTGATGTCTTCAGGGCCTTTGATTTTGGCCTCAGAAATGAACGCCTTAAACGTCACCTTCAGCCAATCCATGGCACGCGGGTTGATGCGCAAACGGAAGGACGTCGGACTTAAAGACGGATCAAAATTTGCTTGCGCGAAGCAATCTTGAAAATGTTTTTCGAGAGAGACCATGAGATGAGGGGGTTACAGAAATGAAATGTAACCACCGTGCCAGAACCCAGAAAAATTGGTTGCGGGGGCAGGATTCGAACCTGCGACCTTTGGGTTATGAGCCCAACGAGCTACCACTGCTCCACCCCGCGATGAGAAATTTTGACCTTGCCGGGTCGTACCAGTCGCGGGGGGATTGTCGGGTTATGAGCCTTGCCAACCGCGTATAGCTGGCAGGCTCAGTTTGCCTTCAATATTTTAGGAGCTCTACAGTCTGTCTGGATTTAAGCCAGTGGATACATGGCAAGTTTAGAGGGATGTCCCAACGAGTCAAAGAAAGCGGCTTGCCAAATCTCCGTTACGTGGGTTTGTGGCGGTGGGAATATGTGCGCGGTGAAGTACTGGGCCCATTGTTCGTACCGTAACCTTCGGCTTCCGATCCCTGACTAAAGTCTTCAAGTGTAGGCATTCGGTCACTGCCGTTTTGAAAAATTGTCTACGACCAAAGCACCGATGTCTCGTAGTGAGCCTCACATGTCATGTCGCCATCGTCGTTGAGCCAATGCGTTACTTCGGGTAAAAGCGCTCGTTTAACAGGATGTCTAGCATACGGGTTACCGCACAAAACAGGCCGTACATATGACTGGACGCAATCAAGCTCAGAACTCAAAATTAACATTGCACATAAAGGGCCGTCCACTTATGTCACAGGAAACACACTACGTATAATCGATCTAATCTATTGATCCACACGCAATATGATGGCAGCATCAATCGAATACGACGAAGGTTTAGCTGGATTGGGGGACATTACAATGAACGTTATCAACACGAAGCTCAACGAGTACGTCCGTAAGAGCAACCGATATTTCAGCATCATGATCGATGCGACGAGCGAATGTCAGCTTGGATGCCCATACTGCTACTTCGGTCAAAAAGGGCACCGACATATGGATCCCCACAAGGTGGAGGAAGCCCTTTTAGCATTCGCGGAAGCCATTGGCCCTGGCGCCTCCGACAGGCTGCACATCACTTATATGGGAGGCGAACCCCTTCTCGCCTGGGAGCAGATTAAGGAGGTTGAGAAACGCCTCCACAACATAGAGAGCAAGTTCGGTATCAACGTAACATGGGGAATGACCACGAACCTTATCGGACTGACGCCAGAAATTGCTGAGCACATGATCAAGTCTCACGCCAACCTTCATTGCTCAGTCGATGGCCCTAAAGATATCCAAAACCGCAACAGACCCATGAAAAAATCATATGGAGACAAGCAGTATGACCTGACCGATAAAATCAGGTTGGCACTAAGCGTCACCCCCAATGATTATGTACGGGCTACAGTGCGCCCTGCTGATGCCAAACGCCTTGATGAAATTTCTGCGTACATATTTTCCACAGGTGCCAAGAATGTTGCTCTCTTCCCAGAAACTGGTCCTCTATCTAAGTGGGGGACGCAAGACATTCAAGACTGGAAGAATGCGATACGCAGAACCGTCGAGAACTTAGGAGATGGGCAAGACATAGATACTATCATCAAGAAGAAAAAGGGCGACCCAAATAAACACACTTATTGCGGCGCAGGCGTTACCTTATGGGCTATCGACATCGATGGAAACCTCCAGGGTTGCCATCACCTCACGAATAATAATGATTACCAGGGTTTTCCTCCAAACGGTGAATTGCGCGAAAACATGCTCCAACTGGAGGTCCCTGTTAAAAAGCACAATGATTGTAGAGGCTGCCCTGCTGCAGCCTACTGCACGGGAAGTTGTTGGGCAGAGAACCTCTTGGACCGAAGCAGCGTAGCAGAACCGGACATTGCCCAGTGCGCTTTGAAGGTTGCCACGCTAGAAGCTCTTCACGAAACTGACTTTGTCCAACAACATGACGCTCAGCCAGCAGAATGCGGATGCCAATGCTATATTGGGTGTCACTCATGCGAAGGCAGTTGCATGAGTACCTGTAGTAGCTGTGATAGCTGTGATAGTTGCCAAGGAGGTCAGTGCAGCGACGACTATAATTGCGGCGAATATGGCTGACACGACAACCTTATTTGCACTAGTTATGACGACGTATTATCCCGGTTGACGCCCCACATAGACAGCATCGTCAAGCTAAACCGTCTGACTTCCTTTCTGTAAACCAAGGAGTTAATTAAGAGATGTTTTGACAGGTTTTTTCCACCTCGAAGCCGATAGGGAGGCGCGGGGCACCGGACCAAAAGTTGATAGTGATTGTACCCTAGACCACTAGGCAACCTGCTCATGAAGTGATAAAATACGGTTGTCTATTGATTGGAAAACCTATGAAATTTTACGAACGTCTCGATCCTACAGAACGCAAAAGGCTGGTGCTAAGTGCCGTTGCCTTTGATGCTTCTATGGAAGGCATGAGCGAAGCTACGGAAGATTGCCTTATGGAGCTTCGCGCCCTAGATCGTGGGGAACTGTCCGTTACCCTTTCGGAATCAACCGATCAAAAAAGCAAATAAGCTTCGTCGTCTCGGCTTTGGTCCAAACCTCGCGGATTGACGCATAATATTCTTCTCGATCCTGATCATTATCAAAAGCCGTCATTTGGAATGGCGATGTTTCTGATTGCATGAGCAAGAGGTTGGTGAGCAAACGACCCGTTCTTCCGTTGCCATCACGAAAAGGGTGAATAACAACAAACTCACCATGAATCTCAGCGGCCTTTGCCAAAACCTCTTCACGGGACCAGTCCGGTGAGAATGGCGTTAATTTTGCGAGCAACTCATCAAAACGAGCCATTTCTTTTTCGATGAACCTGGCATGGCACCACCGGATGTCTCCCGTTGAAATATCAACAATCCGATAGTCTCCCGCCCAATCGAATATCTCGCCCAAGAACATTTTATGTAAATTGCGCACATCCTCGGAGGTGAAGCGATGGGTATCGGAATAGGAGAGCGCCGCCTTGTCATAAGCTTGGATCAGAGCGTGATTTTCCACCTGCTCAAGTTTGCGAACATCCATGAGGCCCAGCTTGTTTTTCAGAATGCCGTGTTCTGAATCAAAGGCAGGGTCATTCGCTTCATATTTGTCAGATGGAGATTTCATAGGATAAGATAATCACGATTTTCACTATTTTACCACCTCCTGAGAATCACGGCTGGGTCCCGGGTCTGGCGGGAACACGAATGACGAATGACGGTTGGTAAAAAGGATGAGGGAGTGAGGGGACGAACGAGGGAAGAGGTTTTAACAAACGGAATGAGAAAGGAGTGTTTTGTAATTAGATTAAGCCCCTAAGTCACTGAAACGACAAGGCATAATTGAAGCTATTATAGTGTGCCATAGTGTATGCTATTGTTGCGAGAAAATGTGAGGTGAATATGAGCGCTCGGGACTACGAAAAAGCGGTTTACCAAGCCACAGGCTTCCCCGATCCAGAGGGGGTTGAGCCTGCGCTTTATCATCATCTTGGCGATTGGGATATCCATGAATCCCCTGCCGCCATGGATGCGATAGTCACCCGCCGCTTGCAGCGCATTCGGAGCGCACTAAAGCAAGCCGTCTCTCTTCCCCAAGACATCAGGTCTTTGATCATTGAACAAGATTTTCACAGTTACAGCGAATACCTAGACGCGCTACGCCGCATTGGCGATATCAAAAGAACCTTCGAAAAGATTGATGAACAAGCACGCAGGCAATCTCACAACCAACATCACCATTCTTCTAAACCCCACTTTTATCAATCGATCACGCCGCCGAATTCGAAGGACGAAGCGCTCGCACGGGAGTTTGACGGTAACCGTCTTACACCTAATCGGGCGGGCTATCTGGCGTACCTGCAAACATTTGCTCCAACGTTGGCCTCGTTTTTTTTTAAACGTTTGCCAGCGCTGATTTCCGAAGACGACCGGACCATGCACACGTACATCACCGGGGCTACGGGATCTGGCAAATCGGAAGTGATGAAGGTCTTGATCCATTCGTATGTGCGTCAAAAGACCCCACCATGCATCGTGGTGCTTGACCCTCACGGCAAGTTTGCCGACGAAGTGGCGGCGCAAAAGGAAGTCATAGATGCTGACCGACTGATCTACATCAACCCGGCCCTGTCGGCACATCTCACCCCCACGCTCAACCCGTTTGAGTTGGATGAGCCCAAGGCAGCGGGAATCGTCGCGGCCCAGTTGATGGGGGTCTTTGATGAACTGTTTCGCAAGGCCAAGAATGCTGGTTTGACCGGCAACATGGGAGCACTTTTAATTCCATGCATGACGGCCCTTCTGCGCATGCCGGATACAGATCTGCTCACGCTACAGGCCCTGCTTAACTGCACCAAAAAAGATACGCTGTTCCAAACCGCCCTGGCGCACATGAGCCCCCAACAAAGCAGCTTCATCGCATCAGAGTGGGAAAAGAAGCGTTATGAGACTACCAAAGAGGCCATCATTGCTAAGATCCAAACCCTGATGAATTCAGATCATTTTATGAACTTCCTCTGTGGCCCCAGCACCTTCGATCTGGAAACCGCGATCAGCGACCGCAAGACCATTTGCTTTAGCCTGCAAAAAGGCGAGATCGACCGCGAAACCGTTTCCGCCATGGGGGCGTTTGTCATGGCAACACTACAAGGCTTTGTGCTGCGCAAATACAAAACCCGCAAATGGAACATGGTGCAGATCCATATCTTTGCCGATGAATGTCATAATTTTCTGTCACCCGCCGTAACGGAGATTTTGGAAGAGGCACGAAAGTTCGGACTGCACCTGACCCTCGCGCAACAATACGCCGCGCAAAAGATGGATACAGAACTGTCCAAGACCGTGCTGGGCAATACGGCGGTGAAGATCGCCGGGTTCAACGACGAAAAGTCTACCCACCGGGAAATGGCGCGGCTGATGGATTTAGATGAGAGCCAATTGGTAACCTTGAAAAAGCGATCCTTCTTCGTCAAATCCGGAGACAAAGCCGCCATCAAACTCTACCCACCATCCAACCTCGCCAACCGCAAAAACTGCGTCCCGTACGAGCGCTGGAAGATTGAGCTCGCCAAACAAAAGGAGACCTATTACCGCCCCCTCAAAGACCTGCCAAGCCTTGCCCTTGAATTCGACGTCAAGGATGAGACCAAACGAGCCGCCCCACCTAAACCCGAACAAACCTTCGTCTAATGATACGTTCCCTCACCGAAACCGAATTTCGCATTTTAAAGGCGCTGAGGGTCTACCGCTACCTGACCGCCAAGCAGCTCATACGCCTTGGCGTCACCAAAAACCAATCGCGTCTGTATGCGGTCCTGCGAGGCCTCACAGGAGGCAATAGGCCATTTGTAGGCGCGATGAAGCACGGCGTCCTGCCCGGCCATGGACGTTTGCCACACAGCCATTATCTCACCCGCAAGGGCGCACAGCTTTTGGCGGATGCCCTGCAAATCGATCCAGCAGAAGTCCCATACCCCAAAAGCGCCGCTCCCATTCGCACTCACTTCTTCCACCGTCTGCATTGCATCGATTGTGAAATATCCGTACGGCTTTGGGCCAAGGCCGAGGACGTGACGATAGATTTCTATCACTCCTATTTTGACGTCACCGGAGCCAATCGAGGCCGCGCCCTAGGCCCCAGGCGAGCCCTCACAAAGATCGATCTAAAACACGGCAACGCCATCATTCCCGACGCGGTATTCCAGCTCACATGGCCAACGGGCGAATGCCGTTTGTTTGTCATGGAAGTCTACAACCAAAACCGGACCAAGCGCATGCACGACAAGCTGGCAGAATACCGCTACGCCATTGGCGAAGGGGCGATTAACAAGCAGTTCAACTACGAACATGCCCCCAGAATTCTCGCCATTTTCGAAAACGAAAACTTCTTAAATCTCACCCAAAAACGAATGAAAAAAAGTGGAGCCTTCACACCCGACTTTGCTCCGTTCTTTTTTCTCGGGACATTGGAGGGGCTAGCAGCTGGTTTTCAGCACGATTGGAAGACAAGTCGCGTGGGCAATGACGTGGCTCTATTTTAACCAAGGCAACATCTTATCCCTTACTCTTTAAACGACCGAGCCAACACATCTGACAGGGGCTCAACCAAGTATTCGATCAGAGTTCGGTCTTCCGATATCACGGTCACGTCCGCAGGCATGCCAGAGACAATGGATCGGTCGCCAATGCGTTGGCGCTCGTCTTCGGTGATGATCACGCGGGCTGTGTAGTACGTCGCATTATTGGCAGGGTCGACAAGGGTGTCGGCAGAAACCGTTTGTACGGTTCCAAATACGGAAGGCGTTGTTCTTTGGCGAAAGGCTGGAAAGCGGACTTCGGCTTCGGCCCCAACCAAGATGTTGTCGATATCGGTGGGGTTAATCTTTGCATCGACAATCAATGCACCGCCATTGGGAACAATATCCAACACAGCTGCCCCCGCTATGATAATTGTGTCTAAAGCATGGAATTGCAGATCAAGAACCACGCCATCTGTGGGGGCCCGAATGTCGAGCCTGGTTAGGGTATCTTTGGCCGCTAAAATTTGATCCTCTAAATGAAACAGTTTGCCTTGAACCTCTCGCAATTGGGAAATTACTTCTTTGCGGAAATCTGATTTGACTTGAAACTCTTCAACAATAGATTCCGACACCTTGATTTTGGCCTGATCCACTTGAGATGTTTTTTCGCCAACCGCCCCTTTCAGTTGGGCAATTTCCCGTTTGAGCTTTAGCAGTCGTGTTTTGGGGACATAGCCACTGGCGAACAATGTTTCTAAACCCGCCAACTCTTCTTTGCTGATGTCGAGCTGAGTATTGCTAGACTTAATTTGTGCTTTTGAGCCTTCCGTGTGGTGTTCATATAAAGCACGTTGCTGTAAAATCATGTTGATCGATGTGTCGAGTGCCACGCGACGTTCTTCAAACAACGTCGTTTCCCCAGCCATAATGTCAAAAACTCTTTGGTTATCGCTTCGTGACATGAGGTCCGCCGAAAACGAAATGTTTGGCTTGGCGTTTTGCTCTGCTATGAGCCGGGCTTCACGAGCCTTCAAGCCATCGAATTCCGCTTGCAGAGACCCAAGTTCTGACCTTGTTTGGACATCGTCTAGACGTAGCAACACCTGACCTGCCACAACAGCCTCGCCCTCTTTGACGAGTATTTCTTTTACAATACCGCCATCTAAATGCTGAACCGTGCTGCGGTTTCCTTCGGCCACCACCACGCCGCTGGCAATCACACCACTGGCAAGCGGGGCTAGCCCGGCCCACAGACCAAAACCAAAAACCAAACCGACAATGACGATTGATCCGGCGGCAATAATACGTTTTGAAGACTTTGCCGTTTGCTCACAGTTGAATTGGACGGCGTCTACGGCGGTGCTCATTGGGGCACCAAAATTGGCTCAGCGGATGCGCTGGCGATCTGGGGCTTTAGGGGAGCCTCACCGCGCAGTTTCGACAAAACATCTTTCGTCGGACCGACCACTTCGACTTGCCCATCACGCAAGGCTAAGACGCTATCGATAACGGGCATCATGGTGCTCCTATGTGTGGTGACCACAATCACGCGGCCCTCTTTTTTCAATGTATCCAAAGCCCGAACCAGCGCTCGGGTACCGCCTTCGTCAAGATGAGAGTCGGGTTCATCCATGACAATAAGGACCGGGTCGCCAAAAAAGGCCCGCGCCAAACCGATGCGCTGTTTCTGACCGCCCGACAGCACGACCCCCTTGGGGCCAATGACAGTGTCGTATCCTTTGGGGAAATTCAGAACCATGTCATGGATGCCAGCTAACTTAGCGGCTTTGACGGTTTGTTCAGAAGGTGAGTTTGAAAACCGTGAAATATTGTCTTGTACGGTGCCCTCAATCAATTCGACTTCTTGGGGAAGGTAACCGATATGCGCCCCTAAATTACCGCTATCCAAGGCTCCCAAATCTATGCCATCAAGGCGAACGTCTCCGGACATGGCTGGCCACGCGCCCACAAGCAAACGGGCCAAAGTCGATTTTCCAGATGCACTGGGTCCAACGACACCCAAAATGGTGCCCGGCCCTAACCTAAGGTTTATGCCTTGTATGGTTGGAACGGAACTGCCCGGAGCCCCGCCAAACAATCCTTTGACCACCAGTTTCGCGGCTGGAGCTGGCAGGCCCATACGGGACTCTGCCTCTGGCACCATCGAAAACAACAAGTCTAATCTTTGATAGCCGCGACGGGCCGCTGAAAACCCACGCCAAGCCCCCAAGGCTTGTTCAACCGGGGCCAAGGCTCGGCCCATAATAATGGATGCGGCAATCATGAAGCCGGGGGTGATTTCTTGACCAATCGCCAACCAACCGCCGGTGCCCAACATCGCCATTTGCAACAAAAGTCGCATAGCCTTGCTCATCGAAGACAAAGCCCCCAAACGTTCACTCACTGTGTCTTGATGACCCACCGCAATGTCTTGTCCGGTGCGCCAAATCTTCGCCATATCAGGGACCATCCCCATGACGCGCAGGGTGTCGGCATTCTTTACGCTTTGGCCCATGCACAGTTCAGCATGTTGCGTTGCCTTGCGAGAGGCTTCGATTTGATCCCGCGTTGAAAGTTCGGCTAAAACAGCCAAAATAAATAAGCCCACAGCCCCTACCAATGCAACCAGACCTAGCAGGGGATGCATGGCGAAGATTACACCTAAAAAGATTATCACCCATGGGGCATCGATAAGCGCAACCAAACCATTGCCTGAAATAAACTGGCGAACATCATAAAGATCTTTTTGTGCTTCGCGGGTAGGTTCTTGCGGATGAGAGGACGTGCGTTTTAATACGGTGTCAAACAAGCGGGTGGCGATGTGTTGATGCAAAACAGTTCCCGCCCGAACCAACAATTTCGCCCGCAACAAATCCAATGCCGCCATAGTCAAAAGCAAGAAGGCCGTTATTGCCGTCAACGAAATCAACGTCTCAACACTACGGCTCGACAACACTCGATCATACAGTTGAAGCATATATAACGGACTGGCCATCACCAGTGCGTTAATCACCACACTGAAAATAATGACAGCCGTAAAATGGGGCCGCAGGACATTGAGATATGACTTCATGCAGGTTGGGCCTTAATAAAAAAATATTTACGCCAAAATGGGGAAGGCGGTCTGCCTTCCCCATGATGCGCTATGCCCAAAAGGACACACGATGTTTTTTTAGAGGTAGTACCAGTTAGATGCTGAATCGACCACGTATTCGACGTCGTAGTTGCCGCCAGAGAAGAAATCCTTGATCAACACGCCATAGTCAATGGAACTGTTGCCGCTCCAATCGGCAATATCGTACACAACCAGATCGTTGGCGGTGCCGCCCGCGCCCGTTATCGTGCCATAGGCTAAGCGGATATCAGCAACAGCGACGTTGTTCATGAACAGCGCATCGCCTGTGCCACCCCCTTCGGTAAGGGTGGTGTTGCCAAGATTTGTCGAGGAATTGTCGTGGTAATAGTAGTCATCACCAGACCCGCCCGACACGGTGTTGGTCCCTGTTCCACCGTACAAATCGTCTGCCCCGGTGCCGCCAGTCAAGGTGTCGTTGCCCGTACCGCCGTACAGCGTGTCGTTATCGGCATCGCCATTCAAGGTGTCGTCGCCCGTACCGCCATACAGCGTGTCATTGCCCGTGCCGCCATTCAAGGTGTCGGTTCCGGCATCGCCATTCAAAACATCGACCCCGGCATCGCCATTCAAGGTGTCGTTGCCAGCATCGCCGTACATAAGGTCGTTATCGTCACCGCCATGCATGGTGTCGTTGCCTTCGCCGCCATACATGGTGTCGTCGCCAGCACCGCCATACATCACATCGTCGCCCCACGTTTGGCCCGTCGGTGGTGTGTCTTGGTCAGTATCAAACCGATTTGTCGTAGAGTTCCAAGTGCCCTGCTGACCGCCAAACATCATGTCGTTTCCGGTGCCACCGTACATCGTGTCATCGCCGAAGCCGCCTGCGAGGGTGTCGTTACCAGTACCGCCGTCTATGGTATCGTCTCCTTCACCACCCCAAATCAGGTCAATACCGCCATTTCCATAAATGGTGTCGTTACCTGCGTAGCCTTGAATATTGTCGTTGGAAGAAAACCCATTAAGCACGTCGTTTCCGCTTGTTCCTGGAATCCAAACCATAATTTCTTACCCCCTGAAAGTTGTTAAAGTGATTTATCAAGGGGCAGAGTACACACTTTTAAATATAATGAAACAATTTTTTATGCGCGTTTAAGATATATAATTTGCAATAGCGCAGAGATTGTTTAATCTATCAATCTATTTAAAGTGGTAGTTTGTTGACGTTCTTTATGCGCAAAACAACGTTGTGGTTTTGCTTCGCCGTGCAGAGCGGGCAAGGTGCCGTGCAAGAATGCCTTTGTGGTAAAACGTTAAGTATAATCAATGTGACGCGTCATCAGGCGATCCCATTTTGCATCGTAAATGGCGCGGACGTCTGGATTGTTGTTTATAATAGATTCAACCCGCTTGGCTTGGTCAGATGGGTCTGTGGCGGTATAGTGACCACTCTCATCGCGAAACATCTGGGTCATTTTCATGTCGTCTTTAGTCAGTCCCGCCGCCGTCAAAATTTCTCGGTTGGGGGTGAAATCAGTCAGGTTGGCATTGGTGGTTTCAAGCACTGTTAACAAATTTCCCTGAGTCATTTCTATGTAGTTATCCGTGCGTTGGTCAATGAACATATGCATTTCCTGTTGAATAGGGGCCATTTCCGCGTTGAATTTTGCCACGTCAGCTGCGCTGGCGATGTGGCGGAATATTTTTTCCGCTTTCGAATTGGCGATACCGACACTGACATCAATGCCCGAATCCGTCCGTTGATCCAAGAAGTGACTTCCATAATTCCAGCCATCAATGCTAATGCCCAACTCCTGTGCTCCGGCTCTCCATTCGGTAGGGTTGTTGGCGGCATAATCGCCCAGGGTTCCGCTCGCCGCTGTATTGTAATTCGCACGCATTTGCCCCATTTCTTTCCCCGTCACGATGTGGGTATATTTTCTGTCTATATAAGGCTGGTAGCCTTGGTTAGATCCCTCCGCAATGGTGAGTTTACCGTCTTGGAGCTGCTTGTTGGCACGGCCATAGGTTTGTGTGGCGTGTTGGTGCTCGCTCACTTTCTGGGCGACATCAAAGCGCTCGGTTATACGAACAGGCCCCAAAACTAAATTCGATGCATCAAAACGGATCAGTGATAGATCATTTGACTTGATGCTTATGCCCGTATTGCCATCAAGTTGTGGCTTTAGGTCATTGTGTTCTTTGACCGCTTGCTGATAGTCAATGGCCCCGCTTTTATAGCGGTCGACGAGGCTTTGATACTGAGTATAGATGCTGCTGGCACCGCCATTGATTTCCATAACTTTTTGTCCCTTACCTCATAAGATTGATCGTGATTAGGGACATCAATGCAGAATTCATGCCACCATTGGGAGTTGCAGCATAATGAACAACAACCCACGGATTCCGCCACATTATGCGTGTGGGAAAAAATGAATATCAACCGTTTCGGAAAAGTTTGCCGGGGCATTAGCGACCATTGGGCAAATTATGCCTTGTAAAAAGAAACAATAAATTGCAGGTCGTCACAACGAACTCTCACACCGCCTCATCCTATCCTGCCGACTGACAACGGATGGCTTGCTATCAAAGGCCCAAGCAAGGACTCCGATGATCGCGTTGTTTCTAACGACCTTGTCATCAACATTGACGTTCGGGTTATCGACCGTACCAGACATAGTGATCACACCGTTAAAGCTGGCGTCCGAATTTCTTTTTGGCGTGACATCCACTGCGAACTTTAGGTCTCCAGATGGGAATGTCGCAAAGCCTGCTCCATTCGCGATCATGGAACGCGTTTCCACGATCAGCATCTTCGTTGCCACTTGATGTCCATCGGTAACGATATTGGTTTTCCCACAACGGATGTCGATGGAACTGCCGCTTCCGACGCTGTAATCGGCGAGGCTTCGCGTGACGGGGTCGGCTGCTAAGCGCTGCTTATCTATGGAGCCGGTTATTTCATCCAAATAGATATCCGCATATGCTTTACCGTTGGTGAGTTGAGCGGAAAGGTTTGGCGCGCGTATTGAAGAGTTCAGGTTAAAGGTATCTGTGCTCAGACCAATTGTGCCGGATTGAATGGTTGTGCTCAATTTTTTGTCGGTTACGGCATATTGCACGCTTCCTAAATTCAGGTTGAAGGTTGATTTGAGCTTTTGTTTCGAGAAGCTTCCTTTGGCAATCGGGTTTAATAACGTTGCCTTGCCCGAGCCTGCATCAAAACGCACTTCTTGCGTTGTCAAATGAACCGAGGCCGGGCCACCAATGTTCAAAGTCCCGATCTGACGGCCTAGGAGGCTCGGGTTACCCTTGCCGTCCACATGAGCGCGAAGTGTGACGCCATTTGCCAGCGCGGACATGACGGCTGAATAATCATCGGTTAAGGATACAGCGATACGTTTGGCGGTGAGGCCTTCATTTGCCGAGCCACCAATGGCCTTTAGTTCCACATCGTGCAAATTAATCGCCAGCGGGATGTGGCTTTTAATTTTGAAACTGGAATAGGTTAGCGTGGAATGCAGTTCGTCGCGTGCATAGGCAACAACCTGTTTCTCGATTTGCTGCCGACCAAATGAGCCAAAGATCAGAATAGCCACGACAGGAATGGCCAGCACGCCGCCTATAATGTATATGCGTTTTTTGCTCAGTTTTAACATCGCAATGCACTCTCAAAAGGGTTATGCACATCTAGAACCACTATTATTTGTAATTTGATGTGTTCGAGGGTGCAAGCGAATAAGTTGTGTTGGTGCATTTAGGATGCAGCATGGGGGCAATAAAAAGGGGTGACCAAAAGTGCACTAAGGTCACCCCAAGCCCCTCAGAAGGAAGAGCCTGTTGTTGCAGACGCATCACGATTGTTGATACGCTCAAGCACCCACGCATTAACCTCAGACAACACCCAAGCGACGCGATTAGGGCCAAGCTGTATCCGTTTCGGAAAGTCGCCAGCCGCCTCGAGCCGTCCAATGTGCTGGGGCGTATACGGAATGCCACAGACGGTCCTTAACTCCTTCTTCGATACAAGCCTATTTTCAAACTGAGCCATCAGATTTCTCCCAAAAGGGAGGCATCCGGATGCCTCAGTGTGGATAAAAGCCGCACCGGTTAGGCGACGCTATGGTAGCAGTTCTTCAAGGGGGGTGTCGAGTATGATAACAGCAACACATGAACACGCCGACGACCATAGCACACCCGTGTTTTGGCAATCTCTCTGATGCGCTTCTTTAAACTGGCCTGATTGTCGCGTCTGGATTTGTAGCGGTAGCTCGTTCGCCCAGCCTGAATGATCGCGCAGGGTCGTCTTGCGCTAACCCGCCAGACCGCCCGAAGGTGATTTACAGCCTTCCGATGACGATCAGGCCTAAGGGCTTTCGTTTGATGACATCCGCCCCCCCAATTAGATTGAAATTCTAACTAAGAATTTCCTCATATAAAATGGGCCAGTTTTTTGTGGGGGGGGGGTCAGGTCATTATTCTAGAGGATTTGGCTATTTCACTTTCACGACACAAAGATTTCCAGTACCGTCTTTCTCATGGAACCGACGTCCACTCTATTCAACTTTCTGGCTGGATGGCTTGCTAGCAAAGTCCTCGACGGGCTGACAATCCCACTCACAAAGAAGTGGCGAGAAAAGCGGCGCATAACAGCCAAGATCTTAACAGCCTTCCAAAAGGCTGCTGCCCAAACACACACGCAGTACCACGCAATTTCATGGGTAGAGGTGATTGGCGACCTGAACCCAGTTTTACAAACGGAACTCGAAAAGCTAATCACGGAGGGGGAAGACCCCGATGAACTGGTGATCGGCGAAGCTCTGTGTAAGCACGCAAGAACACCCCTAAATCCGTACGATGTAGGATATTTTTTTATCGAACGCATGGAAGATAATCTTCTTCCCATAACCGAGCTCTCGCCGACTCTCACACTAAGGCATACCTTCAAGTCACGACGTGCCCAAGAACACATCCTTGCCGAGGTGCGTCGTAATCTTCGCCCTGCCGAACCGATTGCGCTATTGCCAAACGAAGAACAAGCCGTGGAAACCGCGTTTGCTGCACGCGCACCGGGCCTGTTGGAATGGCCACAAGTTCTGCCCGATGGCGCTTGGCTAGACAGGCCTGAATTAGGTACACTTACAGAAACTATCAATACCAAGGATCATTCGACCACCATCCTGCTGGGTTCGCCCGGCAGCGGCAAAAGTGCACTTCTCTCGCGCTTGGGCAACATCTTTCAGGACGAAGGTAGCGTCACGGTCGTCGCTATCAAGGCTGACCAACTGAGTGCGACCATCAATACGGATAAAGACCTTGGGGCTGCACTAGGCCTTGAGGGACCGGCTATGGAAACAATCCGTCGTTTATCCGCAACCAATAAAATTCTGCTGCTTGTTGACCAGATGGATGCCGTTGCCGACTTGGTCGACCTACACACGGGTCGCCTCAACAGGCTAATAGACCTTGTTACTTCGCTCTATAAAGTCGATGGTATTCATATAGTCGCGTCTGCCCGTACGTTCGAATTCAATCATGATCCACGTTTTACCAGAATAGAAGCGGAGAGCATTGTTCTGAATCTCCCGAGTTGGGATGTCATCTCTCCGATAATTGCGGCGCATGGCGCTGCCCCCGAAACCTGGACTACAGATCGCAAGGAAATGATGCGGGCACCGCAGTCGCTCAGCACCTTCATCGGCCTTACCATTGAATTAGACGGCGTGGAACGAGTTGCCGAAACGTACCAAGGCATGCTCGACCAAATCTGGGATGCCCGTTTAACCACACCTGAATTGCGTTCCTTCGTTTCCCATGTGGCAAGACGCATGGCCGAACGGGAAGAACTGTCCCTAGCCATCGCCATATTCGACAACGAAGCTAACTTGCTGCACCAAGGCATGGATGCTGGGTTTTTCATTCGCGAAGCTGGTCGCCCAGCCTTTCAATTCTCCCACCAAAGCCTGTTTGATCACGCCGTCGCCCGTGGCTTTGTGACGGAAGAAGACTCATTGGTCGATTACATTTCTCGACATCAAGACAGCCTGTCCCCCCGCCCCCGTATTTGGGCAGTATTGACCTACCTTCGCGAGGTTGATCCAGCGTCTTACCAAAACCAACTGCAACAAATTTGGGGCATGGACCGCCTGCGTTATCACCTCAAGTGCTTGATCATCGACTTTTTGGGTGCACGCGAAAATCCCCACCCCTTTGAACAGCGCATCGTCTTAGAGGGTTTTGCAACGGACGGCCTCGTGTTTAGAGCCGCACGCGCCATTTCCGGAAATCAAGGCTGGTTCGGTTTCGTCCGCGAAAATATCCTGCCTGCCATGATGAACGAAACGGGTAGGCGCCTAGATGGGGCAAGCATGATCTTGTGCCGGGCACTGCCCTTCGCCCAAGACGACGTTTTTGCACTGATGGAAGCGAACTGGTCAAACAGAGATAAAATTCATTTGCGCGCGAGCGTCCTACGACTTGTCGTGAATTGGACAGACGCTGCCATCCGGTTGGCTGAACCTTTGGCTGAAAATACGAAGATAGAAAATTGGACCGTTTGTGAAATTGCAACATTAATTGGGGCTGATAATCCGGGACAAGGTGCTCATTTTTCTGTCATGGCTCTTCGCGCAGAAACCGAACGATTAAAACAAGCCGCACGCGACAACGCCAAGCCTATAGAAAATGAGGTCAAATCCCTACTCAAACATCGTGGTAATGGTGGATGGTATGAACTGATTGCCGTACCCCAAGCCGCACCGAATGTCTTCCTACGTGAAGCCGCGCCATGGTTTTTGGAAGTGGCTATAACATGTGCCCGTCCCGAAGGATGGTATCCGTACATGTACCGGGAAGGAGACTACATCGGCAATTTTAGCGACGATGAAAGCCGTTTGCACGAAAGCGATATTATTGCAGCCTTGCAAGCCAGCCTGAACGGCTGTGCAGAAAACAACTTCAAACTATTTTGGGAACTGACTGCACCGTGGCGAGACAGTGACATCATGTTACTGCACCGCATGATGGCTCGTGCCATGTCGTTAGCGGGGCCTGAAGCCGCACAATTTATCACCTCTTATATTATAGAAGATGAACGTCGCCTCCATCTAGGTGAGTATCATGAGGTTCCGCACTTAGAAACCAAACGACTAATTGCCACCGTGGGCATGTCAGAAAATCGGAGTGAAATTGACCGCCTGTTCGATCATGTGATGTCGTGGACCCCACCCCAAACGAATTGGGCCAATGAAAAAGCTGAGAACCTTCGTCATTGGATAAAAAAAATTCGGTGTACCAAGTTACAGTTGTTAAATGCCCTGCCCGAAAATGTACTTCTTCCCAAGCAACGTCGCACCATTGCAGAACTGCATCGCGCTTGCCCAGACTTTAAACCACAGAGGGATTCATCTGGCCTTAGAATGCTGAGGGCGGTAAGAAGCCCTATGTCACACGAACAAATGGGCATGGCGCAGGATGAAGATATTCTCCAAAAGCTCCAGGAATTTCCGGACAACTATGAGCGTCCATTCGGTGGCGCAAGCAGTCGTGAGCTTACGAATGCTTTTGGTGAATTCGCCAAAGTGCACCCCCAACGCGCTATGGACATCGTCAACCAATTGCCAGTAGAGCAATATCACAATCCTGTCGAGTGTATCCTCGGCCCCATCGCCGGATCAGATACTATTTCGATTAATGACTTCTTCGCATTCGCCCGCGAGCAGATGGAGAGGGGGCATAACAACAACGACTTCATGGAAGAGTTGGCAAATGCTGCGCAAAGCTCAGCAAAAATACCTGATGGCATTCCAGATGACTTCCTAGAGTTATTCCATGCAGCATTGCAAGACATCCCAGATGAAGAACAGGAAGATGCGGCCAACGAAACCGAAAAAGAAGAACGTGACCAATCCATCCTCTGGGGTATGGGAGGTCTAGCCGCCGTTCCACATGGTAACTACACTTTTTTATCGGCCATTTGGTGGGGATACATACTGCGCAAACCTGTTCAGGGGGACGCTGTCCTAGACGTTTTCTTAGAGCACTTAGAGCGCAACGATAAGCCGGGCACTTGGCAACATCTCGCCCTATTTGATCTTCGTTTTCTCCATTGCTGTCCCCTCGACAAAGCAGCCCACTTCATCAACCGCTTGTTCGAACGTTTTCCGCAAGTTCTGGGAAGCAGCGCCGGGGTCATGCTCATCGCCCGTTCATGCCATTGGGCTGGCGAAGCGGATTACCGAGTATGGTGTGATAGCATCCGAGCCAGCGATTGGAATAACGGAAAGCAAGCCTATGGCGAATTGGTGAGTCTTCGCACTCTTCTCATGCCTGACGAACAATGGTGCCAAAATGGCATTAATGAAGTTCTGGAAAACTTAGATGACGAATACGCTAGTGAACGATTGGGCATTGCCTTTGGCGCTGCTAACATTTGGAAAGAAGGCCCGTATCGCGCAACACTAACACCTTTCCTCGTTCGCTTGGCGGCATGCAATGATCTCGCCATTCACAACGCGATCATCGATACCTTCCGCATCACGTCTGGTGTGCCTGCCGATGAACAAACCCGCCAACTCTTGGCCGCACTTCATGAACACGGCGTTCTGCGACAAGACACAGGCATCACCTTTGTAGTTCGCGCCTTAACAGATTTGGTTTACTTAATGCCCGATGAAGTTCACGCCTTGGCAAGGGATATTGTTGATAGGATTACCAACGATCCGGGACCTAACTCTTCTAACAGAATGATAGATGCCGACGAGCTCAACCACGTTGCGATAAGCTTAACCGGACTTGGAGAACAATACCGTACCTTGGGCATTGAACTGTTTGAGGATCTTCTGCGCAATGAAGTTTATGGGGTGGATGAGTTGTTAAGCGAAATCGACGGGATACGTACCCAAGCAACCGAACACAGACCCCGGCGACTTAGGCGCAGACGGCGTTAAAACAGCAAAAGTGCCATTTACTCAAAATAGGCCAAGATAGCCTTGCTCACATCAGGCATGATTTTAATTGGGCCATGCTGGAATTGGGAAGTAAAAGGCGCAAACGCATTTGGCCCATGTAGGTCTTGAACAATTGATCGAAGGTAGGGACAAACATCGACACCCGGCGCATGTACAACCTCACACGGCCAGCCGATTGGCCAGCGTAGCGAACCGTCCCAGTCTTTATACACGTAATCAGAAATATCTTTTCCTATAGGCATAGGCAGCATCTTGACCGTTCCAACAACACGCCCACGCATGTTACCGGGTTGATAAGCATCCTCTGTGCTTTCTGGAATGTAAATACCCACAAGCCCATCGGTTCCGGCAAGACATTCACCCATCTCCCTCAACCGTGCCTCAGCATTTTCGGGTGCGCCGACATGAGCAAGCGTTTCATCAAAACCATAAGCTGGCGAGAGATAGTAAATACGATTGGACATTCTAAATTCCTTTACAGAGATACATTACAGTGAAGACGTTGCACCACTCACCAAAGCGGCAACCATACGCAAAATCATCTGTGCCTCTGAACGCGAATAGTGCCGCGACCCACCTTCACCTTCGCCGTGATGCGCCTGATGTGTGTAGTGGCGAACCACTGCGTAAAGGGCACTATCACGTTCCATTTTGGACATGTCTGTTGCACCTTCGCGCAACCGTTTGAGAATGCCCGTCGCCCAGTCTTTACCATCGAAAATATGGTGACCAATTTCTTGTATCGCGGTGCGGCAAGATGCTACGCAGCTTGCATACTCAGCATTTGCAAAGTGACGTTGAGCTTCTTCCAAAGCATGATGAACTGTTTCCAGTCTTTCAGGAACTTCCGCAACGGGAAATGGGATTTCCATCAACAAAACATCCATAAATCCGATGTTCTTTAATTGCTTCACCCACTCCGACCTTGGGATGTGCACAGTCAGCTTGTCATGCGTACGCTGCACCTCACCATTAAGGCGTGCTTCACCGCGAATTTCCAACTTCACCTCAAAATCATCACCATTTCGAATGTCTTCGATTGCGGATAATTGCTGAGGTTGAAGCATTAACCGCAAATCCTGGGTGCCTTGATATGAATGATCAAAGGTTGGGTAAGTCTGAAAGTCGTCTGGTCTTGCTGTGCCTAAAAGTTGATTTTTTACATTTCCGGAAGAAATGAATGCCCGCGCAGAATCAATGCGAAGTTCATACTTATCTTTATGTGACTGCATCTTCAGACCAACGGGGATCATCAACTCGTATGCGCCAACACCCTTCATTAGATAAACACTTGGCACATCAATATCTGCAACACTGTATTGATGGTAGTTAAGGCTCATTTTTACGTAACCAATCACACCCTATGGAATCAGAAGACCATTACCATATGGTGTATTGTATTTGCCGCAAAGCCAAAACTAAAACTATTATTTCCCCTCAAGCAAGATACAGGCGTTGGCGCTTCCAGTTATTAAATCCCCACATCATTTTATCAGCGCGCAGCCACGCTTTAGCCACTCTGTTTCGAGCATAATCACAGTCCAACATCTCTGCAACGGCTGCCGCCTTTTCAAGCTGGTCCTTAATCGAGCAAACCATAATCTCTACAGGCATATGTATTTCATGACGTTTCTTATGCTGGGCTCGGGCTTTTCCATGAATGATTCGAACTGCTGCAATCGTGAGAACACTAAATGTCCCCAGATAAGATCGTCGTGCACAAACGGCCAATGCATCAGCATACGCCAACCTCACGTCTAACACTTCTGGCAAATTATCAAGCTCAGCAGTCGTCGTCGCCGAGCTTAAGTAATAACCGGGAAAAATAGGAATACCTCTCACATACAGTTGTGGATAAGACACCTCATCTTCAATTAAGTTTCGAAGTTCCATCGGATTGCCGAATTTAAAATAATCCACGCAGTATGCCTCTCGGCGCACATGCATCAATTGGTACCGGGCTTCATGCATTGGGTCCACAACGCTTTCTGAATACTTTCGAACTGCATTCAATTGTCGACTGATCAGCCAGTTCCACGCGCCTCGGGCAACACGCGTATGCGACAGAGGCATCCACATCAAAGACCGATACAGGTCAAGAAGGCAGCATGCCGTCTCTATGCGCATTCGTACTTTTTCATCTTTGCGACACCCTCTTCTCAGCACGTGATGAAACAATGACCGAATGGGGTGTCCCGATTTTCTAAGCATATCCGCATTTAGGAATGCGGCTTGCTCTTCCTTCTTAAGCGAAGGATGTTTCAAAATGGACGATGCGACCCCCCATCGCCCTTCTAAAGCATACGATTTTGCTTCAACTAACTTAGCTTTGTGTTCGTCATTAAAAGCACGCCTTAACTGGGCGATAGATTCCTGAATAATCGTTGAGTAGCCCATAGCTGCAGCAAGATAAGCGCCAATTTTATGGCATTCACAAACTGTCGGATGATAGAGCTCAACCATCTTTGTATCCCAACTTACGCCACCGTCTGAAGGAACTGGCTGCATCTCAACGCCAAGAAATTGAGCAAGATGCTCATGCGTATTTCCATAAAATGGATGATGTCCGTTACAAGAAAACTCAAATGTTTTACGACCAATGTTTTCCTTTGAGGCTTTTTCATCATTGGAACCGTCGGAGTGATCTAGCCAAATCAGACGTGCGTTGTAACAATCATTGAGCTTAGTGCGCAAAAATGCATTTACATCAAAATGATCTGAGGCGCTGTAACCAGCAACAACAAGGAAATCTGCATCATCTAAGATTTGATTGAACAACTCACGAAGAGGTTCAGGCAAGCCTGGCGTAATTGCTTCAAGTGTCGCCCCCAACCTTTCGACACCCTGACCTATGCTGCCGTGAAGTTTGACCAGTCCCCATTTTGCATCCTGATCACCATATGCGACTTTTATGGAAGCACAGTCAGGGTCAAATGTATGAACAGGAATGGAGTAGTTCCCGGCTTGCTCTATAGCCTCATCGAAATTTGTTGTGATTGCCCAACCGCGTTTCTCCATGAGATGACGAGCAATAGCGGCATGGTTACGGTTAGGTTTCACATCTTTAAAGATATTCAACAGTTGAAGAGATTGTGGTTCTGCCTGTGCCGCTGCCGATAGCAAATGTTCTAGGCGAGGAACAGAACGGCCAAGCACCCCATCACACCTCTGAAACGTTGTCAAAATTTCACTTGAAACTCGCTCATCCAGAAGATGACGGACGAGTGCCTTCGTCAAAGTCGTACCATCGGGAAGGCATGTTGGTGGATCAATGGATATACCCGCCCCTAAAATAGGAACAACATTCCCCGGTGCGGCACCCTCTCGACCTTCATGCCACCACTGTTCTTCTTGAGACTGGTGATTGCGTCGCATTATAGTTTTGGTCCCTGTGAATCGTATGAACGGCTCTTGTAGGATCTGAGGTTATCATTAATCTTCATCTTGCCTTGTTCACCCCCGCCGGGACGCGGCAGAGTTTCGACATTGATCTCGTAATCGAGTATGGCGCTCATTTTCTTGCGTCCGGCTGTTGCACGGCAATAATGTTCTGTTGCTGTTTTCGTGGTTCCATGTCCTGAAAGAGCCGCAATATGATCAAAGGCTCCATGCCCAAAGGGAGGTCGGAGATAAGTTCTCAGGCGATGTATGGCTATTTGCATCTACAGATAGTTGCAATAACTTAATAAATAGTTTTTATATATAAGGTGGTTTCAACTCGATTCAAAATAAATTTTTGCATGTATCCTTGATATCAGTTTGATGACAGAGCAAATGGACGAGCGATCACGTAATGACTTTTCGCTAAAAAACCATTGGATCAAAGATATGACCAACTATGTTTGAAGATATGACCAGTGCATTGGGGAAGCTAGAACGGGGTATAGAGGTTAAAGTGCCTATAGAACCGGACAAAGAAGGTTACCTGGATAAAGAGTGCCCTTCAAAAGACTGCGAGTCTCTGTTCAAGGTACAACAAGACGACTGGGAAACACTTGTCCATGATGATGTCGTGTATTGCCCCGTATGTCGCCATGAGGCCCCTGCCGATGAATGGTTTACGACTTATCAAGTTGAGCAAGCTAAAAAAATAGCAACGATAAGACTTGAGGGCACCTCGAACAATACCCTTCTGACTGAAGATTAGGCCAAAACGACCCTTTGACAAACTCTTTTACGCAAGAGATTCTGTTTTTCCCCCACGCTTTACCGTGGTGATTTCCCAATAAACGCCTGTATTAGACAGATTCCACCCCTGAACATCGTCATGACGGTGCTTCTGCCAAGTGCTCCAACTGAACGAGGCGGCGCATGTTGTACGTTAGGTTCTTTAGACCAATCTTTGCCTTGGCGCGAACCAGACCGATACTGCGCACCAATGTCCCGCCCATGTCGTTGCATTGAGAACCAAAAATATGTTCCACACGAACACGCACTTTTGAACGGGTTTTGTTGCCTTGTTCTTCGCGCTTACTCAGAGGTTTGTTTCTACGGCCCTTGCGGTGGATCCGGCTCGTCAGGCTTTTTTCTGCCAGCATCTCTTCAATCTCTGCTGAACGATAAGCACTGTCGGCCCATACATCGGAGGCCGTGTTGTCCGAATCAATGATTGCCTCTATAGCTTGGCTGTCATGGACTGAAGCATCCGTTACATAGTAATGCCGCACCAATTTGTGGCGGCGATCTACGTTGATGTGGTTTTTATAACCGTAATGGCTTTTGCCATGCTTTTGGGTCCACCGGGCATCCGTGTCTTTCTGGCGGAGCTTGGCGGGTTTGTCCAGCCAAGCCTCGGGCGTCTCACCGGCTTTGATCTTTGTGTTCTCATCACGCTTGTTATGCTGAGTGGGAACAGAGACGATGGATGCATCGATGATTTGTCCACCCATCGCCAAATAACCGCGATCTTTTAAATAAGCATCAAAATTTTCAAACACTGTCGTGATCATACCTGCCTGCGCCAACTGCTCCCGATAAAGCCAAACCGTTTTTGCATCGGGAACTTTATCCTCAAGGCCCAACCCTAAAAACCGAACGAAAGAAAGACGGTCGCGAATTTGATATTCCACCTGATCGTCTGACAAATTATAAAGTGCGCAGAGCACTATTGCCTTAAACATCACGACAGCATCCCATGGCTTGCGACCTGCCGATGACTTGCGCTTGTTAGACGGTTTGCGCCAAACCGCTTCAAGGTGTGGCCGGAAATCTTCCCATGGGACAAGGTTATCTATCTTTAAAAGAGGATCATTATTGGCATCCAAGCCAGCATACCGATTGGCAATGTCAAAAAATCCAAGCTGGCTCATATTCCACCCCTTTGATAACAAAATCATGTTATCGTGATTCTATCAGATCACTGAAGGATCTGGGTATTTTTAGAGATGCCCTATAGAGAGAAGGAATTCTGCAGGGTGCGGCGGTGTGAGTGATAGAATACGCCTCTCATCAAAAATTTTCTGAGCCTTAAACAATGATGTTTCGTGGTAGATATTAACCATTACATTTCCTTTCTGCTAACATCTAAAATTCTAGCCCTTCCTTCAGTACACAATTTTTTCATTAATTGCCCCGTAAAGAAGTGGCGTAATCCAATGCACATATCTTCAACTTGGGCAACCGACCAACACTTACCTAGATTACCAACAATTTCTTAATCCGAAACATTTCCCCCGATCATTCATTAGGCAAGAGTTATCAAGAATGATTTTTTTAGCGGTTTACCTGCCAATATCAATACGAGGAAGCGGAATTCTTGCCTTCGACTTTGGTGAACTTTGAATCGGCATTCCCCCTCTTAGCCTAGGACTTGGCGGAAAGTCTCTTGTACTATTTTTTGTTTGAACCCTTGCCCATGATTCCGTTAAATGTTCGCGGAGTTTATCCTTCGAAATCGTAGAACTCGATCTTTCAGCGAGAGACATCTGGGATCTAACGACTTTGCTAAGTGATCAATTCCCTGCACTTTCGAACTTAAACACCGTTCCGCAACGTAGAGCATTATATGTGATCATATTTCGCCCTTCGTGACAAAGCGCGCCATCTCCGCAGACACACAGCCCTGCTTTTGGCTGATGCATTTAGAACCACGCTGGAATTCTTGACCAACCTGCAAGACCACTGCGACCTAGAGCTGGTACAGCCCCAAAACTTTTATTGTGCATTGATGGTCCACACGCACTTGTAACCCACGTGCGGTACAGTTTCGATGGCATCCTTAGCAATTTTCTTGCGCAAGCGGCTGATTAGGATGTCCACGGCCCGAAACGACAGCGGGCCGTCGCCTGTGGAGATGGCGTCGACCAGATCTTCGCGAGATTGCACCTTGCCGTCCGCGCTAGCGAGTACCCAGATCATAGAAAACTCTGCAGGCGTCAAGTTGATCGTCTGCCCATCGTCCATCACCGCTGTGCGCCGGTCATGATCCAAGGTGATATGACCGATTTTCAGCACATCACCCGCACCACCTGCCGTCTCGGAACGTCGCATAACGGCCTGCAACCGAATATCCAATTCACGGGGATCGACCGGTTTGACGACATAATCGTCCGCCCCCAGTTCGAAACACGCCATCTTATCTTCGATCTGATTTCGCCCTGTCATCACAATGATGGGAACTTGAGAGCGTGCCCGCATTTTACGGACCAAGACAATTCCGTCTTCGTCTGGTAGAGTCAAGTCAATCACAAGAGCATCATGTGTCGTGGTGTCGGCAAGCTTGAATAGTTCTGAGCCAGTACCGGCCGAGGCCGCCTCGTACCCGTGCTCATTAAGATACGTAGTCATGACGCGCACCAAAGCGACATCGTCTTCGACAATCAATATTTTGGATTTTCTCACGTTTCAGCATTTAGAAACGGCACCATATCCAAGTTTCATCAGCAGCTACAAAAATGTATGATGGAACTTATAATATGCCCCTATGGCCGCTACTGATTGTCGAGAAGTTCGGCTAGATAAACCGCCCAAGCCACCATGCCCCCCCGCCGTTCAGTGAGATAAAGCGCTTTATTGTAAACACCCGCAACACCAGCCTTTGCCCCGCCTGACAAGTGATTGACGCAGGATTCGACAACGTGCGGTTGGATTCTCAGGTGTTCGTTCATCATAGTGACCATGGTTCTTCGTAAGTCGTGTAAGGTCCAGTTTGGCATGGGGTCAGAGCCAACCTTCTCACGCTGGCACGCGATCAGAGCATCTACCTGTTTTTTTGCTCTACTGAACCCAGATACAGGGGTCTTGCCTGTGGTTGTGAACAGAAGCCCATGGTCTCCGAACTCTGGCCTGCCCTTGATGATCACAACGGTCAAAGGAGCTAGCGGAACGGAATGAGGACGTGAGTTCTTGGTTCTTGTTCCTGGGATCTCCCACGCTGGCTTATCACCCTCCATGTTGGCAAGTTCGGCAAGGCACATTCCACCGACTTCAGACCGACGTTGCCCCGTCAGCAGTAGAAGCTTGAACAAGTCACCAAAAACGCCGCCCATGGCCTCGAATGCGTTCCAGACCTCAATCAATTCACCTTCATTCAAGGTCCGATCACCGATATTCTTTGGCGCAGGTGGTTTGATGCGGTCGGTCGGCGGAATTTCAACGATATCCTTCTCGGCACACCAATTGAAAAACTTCCTGAGATAGGCCAGCGTATTGTTTGCCGCAATGGAGCTTCCACGGTCCACAATGGCATCTAGGACGGCTCGAACATCCGCGCGGGTGATTGAGGTCACTGGCATATGCGCCCAAGCTTTCGTATCGTCACCAAACAAAATGCGCTCGTATTCTCGTTGCGTGGATTCCGCCAATCGAGGTTTGACGTGTTGCTGCATAAATCTTTCACCAACGGTCCTGAAGGTATTCTTTGAACGCCCCTCGTTGTCTTGATGCTCTTGCTTCTTCAATTGCCGAGGATCGATCCCTCGGCTCGCAAGGTCGGCAAATTCTCCAGCCTTCTCACGAGCTTCCTTAAGCGATAGCCCTAGTCCGTCTTCTTTGACTTTGGCCTTTCCGACGGACAGGCGTACCAACTTTCCATATACGCGCATCATCACAAAGTAAGTCTTTGTCCCCGCAAGCGAGACCCGCACGCCGAAAGCTGGGAAGGCTGTGTCAAAATAATCGACTTGCCCTTTGTCTGGTGGGGCAATCCGCGCGACAGAGATTGCAGTAAGTTTGATTTTAGGCACTTTTCCATATCCTAAATAGGTAACACATAGGTAACACATTTGCCGTATTCACGGGCTTTTCACCATGTTATGCTATATTCAACATAATGTAAATTATTACATAAAATCAGATGATTGTATACACAAACTACGGACACATGTTCCCCTATGTTAATGAATTTCTGCTGATTTGTAATCAGGGGGTCACGAGTTCGAATCTTGTTGCCGGCACCATATAAGTAAGGCCCCCAGCGTTTTCGCTGGGGGCCTTTTTATTTGTGCGACCTGTTAATGACTTTTAGACACGACGCCACATTGAGGAAGATCGGCAAGGCCAGTTTCTCGGGCGTGCTCTTCAAAGCCTTTATTCTTCCAGAAAAAGGCCCCTGGCATTGTGGTTGGAATGACCAATACATAAAACAACGACCTACCAATGATGGACATGGTGAGGATGGAAACAGCCAAGCCAATCCACACCATTGGGTTCGTCAACGTGACAACGGCGAAGAGGCTCAGCGCAAGGATCGCATTGCGGAGGGTGTAGGCCCCAAAAAACTGGCTGGTTTGAACGCGTAACGATGCGCCCCCTTCGCCCCCTTTTTTCTTGAGATCACGGGCATGACACAACAGGCCCAAACCTTCCCACACCAAACCCAAAGCAATCGGCACTGCAACTGCGCTGGGAACAGTGCCCGTGAGGGTCAGCAGTACAATGGCGCTCAGCACACCGCCCAAGGACAGCGCGGTGCCAAAAAAGGTCGCCGTGACGTGCCAATGATCCCAAAATGGGCGCGCTTTAATGCGGTAAATCTGGGTCATGAAATAAAGACCGATGATGGCAAAGATCACCGCGAAAAGGCCCGACGCTTGGCGAAGAAGGTGCACAACGTTTGCCCATTCAGAGATCAAACCACTTTGTTCAACAGCCGAAAACAGAGCGTGCCCGCCCAGGGCTGTAAAAAACAAAGCTACCCCCAACGCTTCGCGACTGAGCGGAGAATAGCGTAAATTATTGAAGCCGCGATAAAACCGCCATGGTTTGCCTAAATGCAAAGTGGATAAGAACAGCGCAAATCCTTGAACCCCAAGAAGGCCAGCCAGAAAACCAACATAGCCCCAAGTTGCGACAAAACCTTCAAAGCCCGTGATGCCAAACATGGCGCCCAGAAACAGGATGGAAAAGGCACCGATGACAGCTTGGCTGGCCAAGGTAAAGATAACCAACGGATTTTCCCGTGAGCTGAGTTTTTTGAGGCCCCAAGATTTACCCAATATTTTCGTATCATCAATGTGCGCGCTGTAGGAAGACGCACCATCATCGCGTTGATATTTAACAACCGCCGAATCCGTGCGGGTAAAATCCTTGGGCAGACTGCGGGTTTGTTCAAACCGAATGTTGGGATGGGTAATCGAAGGATCAGGGAAACCGGGAATTTCGGTTTTCGTCTGCTGGCGTCCTTGGGGCGCGTTTTCGATCACGCCAAAGTTCAATGCGTTGCCCAGACAGGCCGACACACAAGCAGGCTTCAGGCCCACTTCGAGGCGGTCGACGCACATGTTGCATTTCTGAACATGCCCCGCCACCGGGTCTAACTGTGGAGCGTTATACGGACACACCCAGGTGCAATAGCCACACCCGAAACAAATATCTGGGTCTTGGATGACGGCGCCATATTCAGGGTGTTTGGTATAAGCGCGGGTCGGACAGCCCTTGAGACATACCGGATCATCACAATGATTGCACGCCATGGAAATATTGACCCGCGTATAGTCGGGCCACGTGCCGCCTTCGACATAGCCAACGGACCGAAAAGCCAAGTGTGGCGGCAGATCATTTTTTTCGCTGCACGCCGATTCACAAGCATGACACCCGATGCAATTGTCGGCGGTGAAGTGAAAACCGTGTTGTTTGTTGCGGTTGGGGTTTTCCCCAACACCCGCATCCCCATTGATTTTAAGGCTAACCCCCGTCTCACACGTTAAATCAATATCTGTTCCATAGCGGTTTGTTTTGGCTGAGGTCGGATCGTTCAGTCGGGCGTAATCGCGTTCACCGGTGCGCTCTTTAAACATATCAAAATGTCCTTGCTTGCATATTGAGGCGCGCGGCGGTTTTTTGATCGACAGCTTCAATGCGCACAGAACTTTGTTTGAAAGCGGGTTGACGCGAATGCGGATCCAGAAGACCTAAGGTCAATCGGTTGACGCAATCGTGAAAATGGAACGGGATAAACACCATGTTGCGGGGCACCCTTTGAGTATGCTGGACCAACACCACGGCATCGCCTCGGCGTGACACCAGACGGATGTATTTCATGTGCTCAATACCAAGCTCGATCGCCATATCGGTGTTCATTTCCATGTATGGCGTGGGGCTAAATTTATTGAGGTTGCCAATTTTTCCGGTGCGGGTTCGGGTGTGAAAATGTTCGACCACGCGTCCGGTGTTGAGCCAAAATGGATAGTCTTCGTCGGGACTTTCGTTATTGTCGAAAAAAGGCAAGGACAGCAGGTGCGCTTTACCGTCGCTATGCTGGAATTTACCATCCGTATACAGACGCGGTGTTGCGACTGTGTCACCTTCCTTATACGGCCATTGAAGGCCGTGGTTTTCACGGATCAAGTCGTGGGACATGCCAGATATGTCAACCAGTCGACCTTTGGACAGTTCGCGCATTTCGTCAAAAATTTTCGACGTTGTGTCTGGGAATTTGATTTTTTTTCCATTGTCAAAACGCTTTGCCAATTCACTGAAAATTTCATGATCGGGCTTGGCGGATCCCGGCGCTTCGGTAACTTTGGAAATGATGTTGACCCGGCGTTCGGTGTTGGTGAAAACGCCTTCTTTTTCGGACCACAAAGCCGCTGGCAAAAACATGTGCGCATACTGGTTGCTCTCCACGTCTTCGTAAGCGTCTTGAACCACCAAAAAATCAAGCTTTTCCAGCGTTTTGCGAATGCGCGCGGTATTCGCCATGGACGTTAAGGGATTGGTTGCGACCAACCACAACCCTTTGATTTGCCCGGTTTCAATGGCGGGAAAAATATCAGTTTCTTTGAGACCAACCTTTTTTGGGAAGATGCTTTCCTCAATGCCCCAAAAATCGGCGACCTCTTTGCGGTGGTCTGGATTTTCCAGAACGCGGTACCCCGGCAGCCCCGAACACGAAGACCATTCGCGGGTGCCCATGGCGTTGCATTGCCCGGTGATGGAAAGCCCACCGCCCCCGGGCTTGCCAACATTACCCGTCAGCAAGTTCAAATTGTTGATGCCAACAACACCATCCGAGCCATGGGTGCTTTGATTGATGCCCATGGTCCAGATGCTCATGGCGGCTTTGGATTTGGCATACAAGCGCGCCACGGTGCGGATGGTGTCGGCATCGATATCGCAAATGGGGGCCGCCTTATCCGGCGTATAATCTTGCAAAACGTTTTCAAAATCGTTGGGTCGGGTGGTGTTTTTAAACAGATAGTCGGCGTCTTCTAGGCCTTCGTCTAAGATCACCTGAGCGAACGCATTTAACAACACCACGTCCGTGCCGGGACGGATGGGCAAATGCATGTCTGCAAACTGAGCCAACATGGTGACGCGTGGATCAATAACGATCAGCGGGAACTTGCGTTTTTCCAATTCTTCCTTCATGCGCCAATAAATGACGGGGTGTTGTTCCGGCAGGTTCGATCCAAAAGCCAATAAACAGTCCGTATGAGAAAAATCGTCATAGCATCCTGGCGGGCCATCAGAGCCAAATGACCGCTTGTAGCCCGACACCGCCGAGGCCATGCACAAGGTGGTATTGCCGTCATAATTATTGGTGCCAATCGCCCCCCGAACCAGTTTGCCCAGGGTATAGAATTCTTCGGTCATCAATTGCCCGGTGGACACGACAGCAAAAGAATCGGGGCCATGTTCGGCCTGGATGCGTTTGATTTCAGACCCCATATGGTCCAGAGCCGTGTCCCAAGAAGCGGGCTGGAAGTCATCATAAATTTTGTCCCGCATCAAAGGCGTTGTGCCCCGCCCGGCCGATGTGAACAGTTCGTGTTCATAGATGCCCTTGATGCACAATTTGCCCCGATTAACGTCGGCCTCGGCAGCGCCCCGTGAAGACACGGGCACCCCTTCCCCGTTCATGCCAATTTCGATTGAACACCCGGTCGAACAATAGCCGCAGGTCGAGGTTTTCCATTCGACAACCTTCTTGTCGGCAATCTTGATAGGGTTCTTTTTGGTGCGCCCGAAAAGCATTATCTAGACTTCTCCATTGATAAAAGGATTTTGTCGTTTTCAAGTTTAACCGGGTAGCAAGCGACCTGACCTTCATCTGGGGCCTGAGCTTGACCAGAACTCAAGTCAATGGACCAGTTGTGCAGTGGACACGCAACCTTGTGACCAAAAACGATGCCTTGCGACAACGGGCCATGCTTGTGCGGGCAGCGGTCGTGAACAGCGAAAAGATGATCATCTTCGGTGCGAATTACAGCGATGTTACCATCGGGTCCGGCAACGATCCGTGATCCTTGGCGCGGAATGTCGCTTAAGGTTCCAATTTCAATCCACTTACTCATGCTTGGCCTACTTCGGTTAGAGGTTCAAATTCAGCACGCTTGTCTGCATCCGTGCAGCAGTCTTTCCAGGGATCAAATTGGGCGAAGCTTTGGCTGTGCAAGAACCGTTCATTCAAGATTTTGCGACTGTCTTCATCGATGACTATTTTTTCTTGAACATAGCTCAAGCTCACCCGTTCAACCCAAGGGGCCGTGCGTTCCAGATAACGGGCTTCCTCTCGATAGAGCTGCATAAAGGCCCCGGCAAATTCCATAACTTGTGCTTCGGTTTCGACCTTGCACAACAAATCGGTGACCCGCACTTTGATGCCGCCGTTGCCTGCAATGTGCAATTCATAGCCAGAGTCCACGGCCACCACGCCAAAGTCTTTGATGGTCGCTTCGGCACAGTTGCGCGGACACCCCGATACCGCCATTTTAAATTTATGAGGCGTCCACGACCCCCACGTCATTTTTTCCAGATCAATGCCCAGCTGGATGGAATCTTGGGTGCCAAAGCGACACCATTGTTCTCCGGCACACGTTTTAACCGTGCGCAAGGACTTGCCGTAAGCATGGCCGGACACCATGCCAGCGTTGTTTAAGTCTTCCCACACAGCCGGAAGATCACTTTTGGCGATGCCGAACAAATCAACACGTTGCCCGCCGGTGACTTTGACCATGGGGACCTTGAATTTGTCGGCGACATCGGCAATCGCACGCAATTCATTGGGCGTGGTAACCCCACCCCACATACGTGGCACCACAGAATAGGTGCCGTCTTTTTGAATGTTGCCGTGCGCCCGTTCATTGATGAAACGCGACCGCGCATCATCAACATATTCGCCGGGCCATGCACACAGTAAATAATAATTCAGGGCGGGACGACAGCTTGGGCAACCGTCCTCCGTTTTCCAATTCAAAGAGGTCATCAGGGTGGGAATGGTTTTTAGATCCTCGCGGACAATCGCCGAACGGACCTCTTCATGGGTCAGCTCGGTGCACGCACACAACGGCTTTTCTTTGTCCGTGGCTGAATAATCACCGCCCAAGGTTGAGGCCATAATTTGTTCCACCAAGCCAGTGCACGAACCACAAGACGAAGACGCTTTGGTGTGGGCGCGCACCTCATCCAAGGTAAACAGGTTCTTGTCCAAAATGGCGTTCACAACATCGCCTTTACAGACCCCGTTACAGCCGCACACTTCGGCGCTATCAGCCATCGCCGCCGCTGCGTTTTCACCACCGTGTCCGGAATCGCCGAGGTGGCTTTGACCGAACAACAGGCTGGAACGGATGTCTTTGGTATCCGTACCATCCCGCATCATTTGGAAATACCAGGCCCCGTCGACGGTATCGCCATACAACACGGCCCCTTGAATTTGACCGTCTTTCAAAACCAATTTCTTGTAGGCACCATTGCCTGGATCGTTAAAGACAATGTCTTCGGTGCTGTCATCACCAACAAAATCGCCCGCCGAAAACACATCAATGCCCGTCACTTTTAATTTGGTGGACGTGACCGAACCCTTGTAGGCGGCATAGCCCAGTTGGGCCAAGTGGTTGGCGCACACCCGCGCCTGTTCAAACAAAGGGGCGACCAAGCCATACGCGGTTCCTCGGTGTTGGACACATTCGCCAACCGCATAAATACTTGGATCAAAGGTCAGCATAGAATCATCAACCACGATGCCGCGTTCAAAGTGCAGCCGGCAATCAGCGGCCAAGGCAACGTTGGGACGAATGCCCACCGCCATCACCAACACATCAGCCGGAATTTCGGTGCCATCTTTGAGGCGCAATCCAGTCACCCGGTCTGTACCCATAATGGCTTCACTTTGTGCCGACAACGCAAACTTCATGCCGCGCGATTCCAGGTTCGCACGCAACATAGCCCCAGCGGTTACATCTAGCTGGCGTTCCATCAAGGTGTCCATCAAGTGAACGACCGTAACGTCCATGCCTTGCTTCATCAGGCCGTTGGCCGCTTCCAATCCTAACAATCCACCGCCGATGACAACGGCGTTTTTATAGGTGTTCGCGGCTTTGATCATGGCATCGACATCTTGAATGTCGCGAAAGCTAACAACGCCCGGAAGATCATGGCCCGGCAACGGTAACATCACCGGGTCTGACCCCGTGGCCAGCAACAAACGGTCATATTCAAAGGCCCGTCCATCACGGGTGAGGACGCGTTTGGTACCGCGTTCTATCTGGGTGACCTTGGCGTCAGTATGCAAAGTAATGCCATGCTCATCATACCAAGCCCGATCATTGATCATGATCTCATCAATGCGTTTTTCCCCAGACAAAACCAAAGATAAGAGAATCCGGTTGTAATTGCCGTGTGGTTCTGCGCCGAACACCGTGATGTCATACATGTCGGGGGCCAGCTCAAGCAGCTCTTCGACCGTGCGCATGCCGGCCATGCCATTGCCAACAACAATCAGTTTCTGTTTCATGCCACTGCCTTTTCGGTTTTTTGTTTGGTGTCGCTTTTGCCTTGGTGTCCGTGTTCGTACTCTTCAAGGAAACCCAACAATTGTTCACGAAGTTCGTAATAACGGGGATGTTCCAACAGAGCCTTGCGGGAACGTGGGCGCGGCAAATCAACGTCCATGATTTTGCCGATGCGCGCATTTGGACCATTGGTCATCATCACCACACGGTCGGCCAAGAGGATGGCTTCATCCACATCATGGGTGACGCAAACGGTGGTGACCTTAGTGCGGTCCCAGACTTCCATCAGCACTTCTTGAAGTTCCCACCGCGTCAGGCTATCGAGCATGCCGAACGGTTCATCCAACAACAACAGCTTTGGCGACAGAGCAAAAGCACGCGCGATGCCGACCCGTTGGCGCATACCATTCGACATATCGCCAGTATTTTTATTCATCGAATCTTTAAGACCGACACGAGACAAATAATAATCAACAATGTCTTCGCGTTCAGCTTTGGTGGCGTGGGGGTAGACCCGTTCCACGCCCAGCATCACGTTGTCCTTAGCCGACAGCCACGTGTAGAGGTTGGGGGCTTGAAACACCACCGCCCGTTCCGGGTTGGCCCCGGCAACTTCGCGACCATCTAATACGATGCCGCCATCGCTGATGGGATTTAGCCCCGCCGCCATGGACAGCACCGTCGACTTGCCACAGCCCGAATGACCAATCAGCGAGATAAACTCACCTTTTTTGAGGATGATTTCAAAACCATCAACAACGGTGAGCGGCCCCTTGGGGGTCGGGTACACTTTCTTAAGATTAAAAAATTCTAGATAACGTTCATCGGTATGACTGCGGGTCGCTTCGACAAAAGCTTTGGGGAGTTTTTGATCTGGGAAAACGGGGGCGATGTTTGGCAGCACACCGTCTAGAGCCGTAGTGTCCTGGGCCGCCTTGCCCACGTCCATCAAATATTTTGTGACATCAGCGCGTAACTTTTTGAACGCGGGGTCAGAGTTCATGGCTGTACGATCACGGGGACGCGCGATGTCGACCTTGAAATCGGGGCCAAGCGTCGCATTCGGGCCGGGGTTCAAAGGAATGATACGGTCCGCCAACAAAATCGCTTCGTCCACATCGTTGGTGATCAGAACCACGGTCTTTTTGTCTTGCGACCAAATTTGTTCGATCTCATCTTGCAACTTGGCACGGGTCAACGCATCCAAAGCTGACAACGGCTCATCCAACAACAAAATCTGTGGATTCATCGCCAAGGCACGGGCCACGGACACCCGTTGACGCATGCCACCCGATAGCTCGGTTGGGTGACGGTCTGCGGCATGGGTCAAACCCACCATGTCGATATAATGTTGGGTCTTGGCTTCACATTCGGCTTTTGAAAGTTCAGGATGGACACTTTCAACGGCCAGTTTAATGTTGCCCATAACGGTGAGCCACGGCATCAGGGAATAGCTTTGAAAAACCAAGCCGCGTTCTGGACCGGGGCCAGTGATCGGCTTGCCGTTGAGCAAAACTTCACCACTATCCGCAGCTTCCAGGCCCGCAATCAGATTGATTAGGGTGGTTTTTCCAGATCCCGAAAAGCCGACGATGGCAACAAATTCACCTTCTTCAATGGCAAGGTCAATGCCACCCAACACATCGGTCTTTGATGCGGCTGTGCCAAAGGACTTGGTTACGGCCTTGAATTCTAAAATCGGAGACATATCGAATTCCTCTTTCAAACTTAACGAACGTCGCCGTAGGTGAACAAGGCTTGCAAGGCGGACATGACCCGGTCCAAGGCGAAGCCAATGATGCCGATGGTAAACACCGCGACCATGATTTTGGCGAGCGATTGCGAAGAGCCATTTTGGAACTCGTCCCAAACGAATTTACCAAGGCCAGGGTTTTGCGCCAACATTTCAGCGGCGATCAAAACCATCCAGCCCACGCCCAATGATAAACGCAGTCCCGTGAAAATGTACGGCAGCGAGCTCGGCAAAATCAGCTTGGTCAATGTGGTGTCCCATTTCAAACGCAACACCCGACCAACATTCATCAGGTCTTTGTCAATCGACGCGACGCCAACGGCGGTGTTGATCAGGGTCGGCCACAAAGAACACAACGTCACGGTGATGGCAGACGTCACAAACGCTTTTTCAAACATCGGATCTTTCGATACGTACAGCGCACTCACCACCATGGTGACCAGGGGCAACCAGGCAAGCGGCGAGACCGGTTTGAAGATTTGGATAATTGGGTTAAGTGCCGCATTCACAAGCGGCGACAAACCGCATAAAACACCGATTGGCACGGCAATTAACGAGCCCACCAAAAAGCCCATGAACACGGTTTTTAGGCTGGTGATAATTTGATCGAAATACGTTGGCTTGCCCGTGTATTGACGAATTTTAATTTCGGCATTTGGGTTTTTAGCCAACTTAGCCGCATTGCGCTTGTGTTGACGTTCGTAGAATGAAACTTCTTTGGTGCGTTCACGCACATGATCATCATACAGATTAAGCGTTTGTTCCCATACCTGGGTCGGACCCGGAATATTGCCCAGCGAGGTTTGAATCATCGGAGCGGTGTTCGACCAAACCATCAAAAACAATCCGATGGCCACCACCGGAACCCCCAACAGACGCCACAGCTCTTTGCTTTGGGTCTGTACGTCTTCGCCCGCGATCATTTTCAAGATCGGCGTAATCCAACCCAACCCAGCAACATCTAAGTACTTTGCGGTTTTGTTGATGCCGCTGTGCAGACGCTGAAGCCTCAAGGCCTTTTGTTGTGCCTTGAGCATTTCGGGGGTGTCTTGGGCGGTGGTCTCGGTGTTCATGATGGAATTTCCTCTAAATGTCTTCGTAAAAGGAGGAGAGGAGCCCTTAGCCCCTCTCCGCCAGTGGCGGTTATTTCGCCAGGACTTTGTTACCTTCAACAACTTGGCTGCCTTTTAGGCCGATGTCGAAGCTTGCAAGATAGGCGTTGGGCTTCGTTCCATCGTAAGCAACACCGTCAATAAAGTCTGACACCGGAGCCCGGTAACCGTTGCTATCCCAAGGGAAGTCTTCTTTCTTAGCCTTGCCTTCATCGACCAGCAATTGGGCTGCCTGCAAATAGATGTCAGGGCGATAAACCTTAGCTGCTGTTTCTTTGTACCACGCATCGGATTTAGGTTCGGCGATTTGTCCCCAACGGCGCATTTGGGATAAATACCAAACAGCGTCGGATTGATACGGGTAGGTCGCGAAATGACGGAAGAACACGTTAAAATCAGGGACATCACGTTTGTCGCCTTTTTCGTATTCAAAAGTACCCGTCATAGAGTTCGCAATCACGTCCTTGTCAGCACCAACGTATTCAGAACGAGACAAGATTTCCACCGCTTCAGTGCGGTTGGCGTTGTTGTTTTCGTCCAACCACATGGCGGCCCGAATAAGCGCTTTGACGACAGCCAAGTGGGTGTTTGGATTTTTCTTGGCCCATTCGCTGTTCACGCCGAAGACTTTTTCAGGATTGTTTTTCCAAATTTCGTAATCGGTAACGACTGGAACGCCGATCCCTTTGAACACAGCTTGTTGGTTCCAAGGTTCACCCACGCAATAGCCCAAGATGGTCCCTGCTTCCATGGTCGCAGGCATCTGAGGCGGAGGTGTCACGGACAACAAGGCATCGGCTTGAATTTGTCCAGAAATGTCGTTTTTGGAATAAAACCCAGGATGAATACCACCCGCCGCCAACCAGTACCGGAGTTCGTAGTTATGGGTGGAAACCGGGAACACCATACCCATGTTGAAAGGTTTGCCTTCTTCGCGATATTTATCCACAACGGGCTTTAAGGCATCAGCCTTGATAGGGTGAACGGGTTTGCCGTCTGCTTGCATCGGCACATGTGGTTTCATTTGTGCCCACACATCATTGGAAACGGTGATGGCGTTGCCATTTAAATCCATGGAAAAGGCCGTGACGATATGAGCCTTGGTGCCATAACCGATGGTCGCCCCCAAAGGCTGACCCGCCAACATGTGTGCGCCGTCTAATTCGCCAGAGATCACGCGATCCAACAGAACTTTCCAGTTGGCTTGTGGTTCAATCGTGACGTACAGGCCTTCGTCTTCAAAAAAACCCTTTTCATAGGCAACTGCCAACGGGGCCATATCGGTGAGCTTAATAAAGCCGAATTTCAATTCTTCTTTTTCAAGTTCAAGCATTTCGGCCTGTGCAGGAACGTGCATCAAGCCCAGGCCTAAGGCGGCGACACCCATGCCCAAGGCCGTGCGTCGCGTTATCGTCTTTAGATAAGATTTCTGACTTCTAAGCCTCGTCATTTTATTTTCTCCTTAAAAAAAACACACCACTCATAAAAAATGCCACAGAGACTCAAGTAACCTTCCGGTCCTGGAATCTGCGGCATTGCAGCTTTCACCCCATGCGGAGTGAAAATGTATGGAACTGGCAGCGCTGCCAGATAGAAACTTAAATACAAGATGCGTGCCAGTTCTTGTGAATCAGGATAACACACTGAAACATATCATTAAATTCCAGTGAAACGACTTCGTTCAGGTGAGCCAAAAACAATGGGTGCATATAATTTAGGCAGTATTGCATTAAAGCCTATTTTTTAGGCATTTTTACGGGGAGGTTTTGAATATAGCCTTCAATGTCATTTGGATTAAAATCATAGGTGATGTTTGGAATCGTTGCCTGTGACGTCTGCTTGCCCAAGGCCGCAAAAAGGATATCGGGCCGGTAGGTTTGACGGACAACATCCTGATCAGCAGTTGAGAGAAGTGTTTGCCCCCAGCGCACCATTTGCGCATACAGCCAAAGGGCTTCATCGTGGCTGGCAATGACGCCGTCTCCATAAAAAGACACGCCGCTGTTCAACGCCATATTCACAATCTGACTTGGCACATTCAGATATTGAGGATGGGCTAAAATTTGCGCCAATTCAGTTTGGTTTTCTCGGTCGTTGGTCCAGCGCGCGGCTTCATCTAAGGCGCGCAAGACAGCCGCCAACGTATCTGAATTACCATTTGCCCAGCCTGCTTGCATACCCAGAACTTTTTCGGGGCCTAATGGCCAGACGTCAGTCGTTGGCATTAAAATTTGCCCCACACCTTGCTGGGCCGCCATACTGTTCCACGGTTCACCAACACAAAAACCATCAATTTGTTCCGTTTGGAGACTTTTCACCATATATGCAGGAGGAATAACAACCAACTGCACATCTTGGTCCGGGTCTATGCCAGCCTCAGCCATCCAGTACCGCAATTGGTAGTTATGACAAGAAAAGGGGAAGACCATGCCAAAGACAAGCTGGTCTTGATCTTTCGCACGTCTATGGCCAATCACGGTGGCGAGTGCCTGTGCCGATACCTTGGGATCGTTTAGGTCGTTGGCTCCGGCGCGGGCGAGTTCGTTATATAAGGTTTGACTCAGCGTGATGGCGTTGCCGCCAGAGCTTAAGGCTAGCGGGGCAACCATTGGAACCTTGACATGGCCGATGCCCAAATTGGCAGCAATCGGCATCGCCGCCAACATGTGGGCAATATCATATGTGCCGATGTTGATGTGATCTCGAATATTAGCCCAAGAGACGTCTTTGTACAGCTGCAAGTCAATGCCTTGCGCTTGAGCAAAACCCTTTTCTTTCGCGACAACAAGGCCCGCGCAATCGATCAAAGGGATAAAACCTGCGCGAACTGGGGTAAGTTTAGGGGCAGTGTCATGAGTGTTCATGGGCTTCTCTATTCATTTAACAAATCAGCAGCCGTGACAACGCTGGCTGCAATATCTGCAATTTTTTTCTTATTATTCATCGCGGTCCGGCGCAGCAACGCATAAGCATCATTTTCGCTGATGCCTTTTTGCTTCATCAAAATGCCTTTGGCGCGATCAATGGTTTTGCGGTCTTGGAGTTCCGTTTTGGTGTCTTCCAATTCACTTTGCAGACGGGAAAAAGCATTGAAACGGCTGATGGTCATATCCAAGATCGGCTTGATGCGATCTTTTTGCAGGCCGCCAACGATATAGGCACTCACCCCCGCATCAACAGACGCCGCAATCATCGCCGTATCAGATTGATCGACAAACATTGCAATCGGCCGCTTGACGATGCGGCTCACCTGAAACATCTGTTCCAACACATCGCGGTTGGGGTTTTCCAAATCCACCAGCACCACATCGGGATCAAGCGCCTGTATGCGCGCCAAGAGATCGGTGGTATCGGCGACCCACTCTACGCAAGTCATGCCCGCTTCGCTTAAGCCTTCCATAAGGATGGCGGCACGAATTGGGTTCTCATCTAACACGAGAATTTTAAGGTTAAGTGTCATATATCCCACATAGGCAAGAGGCACCAAGTCAATTTTAGGAATAGACTGCAAGAGCAATGCCAAGACCAAAACCCCACGTTTCCGCGCTTTCGGATTTTTACACGGGTTGGACATGCCCAAATAGGAGGCATCCGCTAAGGGAACGGACAGATGGAGGGGATACAAAACGAAGGACCACCGTGGGAATGGCCTAGGCCCGTTTTACGACATATCCAGTGCGAGGGAAATGGACACAAACTGGCCCAACCCGTTCGTCTTCACGCAAAACAGAAAGCCTGAGGGTAGAAAGACTGTGTAAGGTTCCCGCAACCTGAGGACCGCCATTGATGGGTTCTATGGTGATATCATCGCCCACCTTTAGCCCCAGAGGGTCTAAGGAGGAAACCTTCTCTAGGGTTTTCGGGACAGCTTTTTTTGCGACGTCCAGGGCTTCTAAATCACGCATCGTTTCCGAAGTCCCATGGCCGCGTATTTTAATCCGCTGTTCCCAGCGATCCAAGTTTTCAAATTGACAAAAGAACTGATCACCTTCTGCCATGCGGTCACGAAGGAACCAAACCAAATAATACGCCAACACATCGGCTAACCTTGGGTCTTGGCCTTGCAAAAAATCATGCCCTTGCAAACATGCATCAAACTTAGCGAACTGGGCCCGGACAGTTTCCAAACTGTCTTTATAGTTGGCTTGAAGGACTTCTAAAGAAAAACCTTGGCCAAAATATAAAGGCCCACGATCCGCAAGAAATTCAGCAGGCATGGTCGGACTCATTTCCACAAGAGCCACCGTGACCACATCCTTAAACAACACATCATCGAGCCACAGATCATCCTCAACAGCCATATCCAGGAAAAGGGCTGGGTCAGGAAAACGGCGTTCAAGTTCGAGCAGGATACATTTGGTGTCACAATAAATGTCGGCCCCAATTTGCATCACCGGGGTCAGACGATATCCTCCAGTCAACGGCATCAAGTTCGGTTTTGGCGGTAGCCGTGGAATCTGCACGGACTTCCAAGACAGCCCCTTCAGACCAAGCGCCACACGAATTTTTTCGGCCACAGGCGACTGTGGGTAATGATGAAGTATTATGGGCTCACTGCTCATTAAACTGCCTTCATTTCAGAATGCCGATACCACTTAGCCATGTCAGTTATGCAATGCTGACACTCAAACTCACTGTGCCTTAACTCTCTGAAAGTAGTGTATAAAATATTCATCAAATGCAGCCGAAGGTCTTTATCAAAGGAACTCTATCATGACCAACATTCTCAAAACCCTACTCAACATTACCAATCTGTTCAAAAAAGCCTGCCAGAAAATTGGGGCCGGCAAAGTGGCTTCTCACAGCAACGTTTAAGCCGTCTCTACGTGATTGCCGACAACACACCGCTGACGTTACTGAACAGGTGACGTCAGCGTTTTCGTGTCTGCGCCGAATACCCCGCCTCAAACCCTAAAGCACAAACCACATCAACACAGGCAAAGTGGCAAAGGAAGCCACGGTGGACAGCACCACGGCCCCGGCGACGGCTTCGGGTTCGGTCTCGTAGCGCGCGGCAAATAGATAATTAAACACCGCCACGGGCATGGTCATCTGCAAAATCAAGACCCCCTTCATCATACCTTCAAAACCCATAATATTGGCCAACAGCAAAGCCAAGGCGAAGCCCGATGCCATGCGCAGGGCTGCAATAATCGCACTTTTTCCAAACTGGCCGATCTTCAACTGACGCAAGGAAATGCCAAGCGTGATCAACATCAAAGGGATCGTCAGGCCGCTTAAGATTTGAATGGTGTTGCCCGCCCACAAAGGCACAGCGGTGTCGGAAATTTTGAAAATCAGCGCCAATGCCATAGCGTACAGAGTCGGCACCCGTAACAAGGCTTGCAAAGATGTCGCCCCGGCGGCAACCGCCACGCCGATGGTAAATTGCAAAATAATACTCACCGTGAAGTTCGCCACCGCCAGCGCCATGCCCTCCGCGCCAAACGCCAACAACGCCAACGGCAAGCCCATATTGCCGGTATTGGGAAACACCAATGCCGGCAGGAACGCGCCTATGGATTGCCCCCAAAGCCTCAATATAATCGTGCCAACAATCCCGGTAATGACCATCACGGCGAACGTTGCGACCGCCATTTGCCCCAACGCGTCAAGTTCGATTTCGACGTTGACCAGGGTGGTAAAGACCAGGCACGGAACGCCAACCGTTGACACCAAGTGGGTGACCATTTCGGTGTTGTAAGGACGGCCTAAGTACGCCCACGTGTAGCCAATGATGGCACAGATCATAACGGGCGAAATAATTGAAAATAGCTGTTCAAACACTTAGGCGATCCTTGCTTTCTTGAGGTCGGAAAGTTCGATCTTTAGATCAACGTCACAACACCACGCCAACTTGCCAGGGACAGAATTCCAAGCCACCAATACCGTGACGTTCGCTGTGTGGCTTGTAGCCAGAGGCTGTGTCTAGAATCTTACGAAAGATTTCCTGACCCAATTCCGCAGTCGTTGTTTCACCATCGACCACGCCACCGCAATTGATATCCATGTCGTCAGACATGCGCTCGAACATTTGTGTATTGGTCGCCAACTTGATGCTGGGCACAGGTTTGCCGCCATAAACGGACCCCCGCCCGGTGGTAAAGCAGGTGATATTGGCACCCCCCGCGACCATGCCAGTGATCGAAGCTGGGTCATAACCGGGACTGTCCATAAATACGAACCCTTTGGCGGTCACGGGTTCAGCGTACCGATACACATCAACCAAAGCCGTAGTGCCCCCTTTGGCAGCGGCCCCTAAGGATTTTTCCAAAATGGTGGTGAGGCCCCCTTTTTTGTTGCCGGGGGTGGGATTGTTATCCATGGCGGCATTGTTGGCCAAGGTGTGCTGTTTCCACCAATCGATACGGGCGATCAATTTCTCACCAACTTCACGACTTACGGCGCGCCGCGTAAGCAAATGTTCGGCACCAAAAATTTCCGGCGTCTCAGCCAAGATCGCGGTGCCGCCATGGCGCACCAAGGTGTCCACGGCAAACCCCAGCGCCGGATTGGCGGTGATGCCCGAATACGCATCAGACCCGCCGCATTCCAAGGCCACAATCAAATCGCTAGCCGGGCACGTTTGCCGTTCGAATTGATTGGCCTGTCCGACCATTTCGCGGACATACTCAATCCCTTTCGCAACGGTCGCCGTTGTGCCGCCATTATCTTGAATGACCAAGGTCCGCAGACGATCATTTTTGTCCAAACCATAGCGCGTCAACATATCGTCGATTTGCGCCACTTCACAGCCCAGGCCAACAATCAAAACACCGGCGAAATTGGGGTGTTTGGCATAACCGACCAAGGTGCGTTCAAGGTTAGAGTGGGTGTCGCCATCCAACGGAATACAACACCCGGTCTGGTGCGGCAAAGCCACCACGCCATCAACGTTGATAAATTCTTCAGCCCACAAATCGGGGGTAAAGGCCTTAGCGATAAGATCCGCGACCGAGTTGGAACAGTTTACACTTGCCAGAACGCCGACATAATTGCGGGTACCTACGGCTCCGTTTGCCCGCACATAGCCCTGAAACGTTGCTTGTTCCGCTTCAGGCACCATGCGTGTTTGTTCGGCCCCTTCGCCAAACGCATAATCCCGGTGAAAATCACCAAAGGCTAGGTTGTGGCTGTGGACATGGTCGCCCGGTTGAATGTCGGAGGTGGCGAAACCAATGATCTGATCGTACTTGCGCACCGCTTCGCCCGTTTTGATGCCGGACGTGGCGATCTTATGACCACGGGGGATGTCGGCGGTCACCGATATGCTTTCGCCCACCAGGGATGTGCCCGAAGCAATATCCAATGAGGCAACAACAACGTTGTCGGCTGCGTTCAATCGAATGGTTTTCGCCATAACTGTCGCTCCTGATTCAAATGGGCTTTAGTGGTCTTTGGCGGCCTTAAAGTGGAACAGCGCTCCATCTTTGATGCCAGACGGCCAACGCGACGTGACGGCTTTGAGTTTGGTGTAGAACCGCACCCCTTCCATGCCGTGGATGTCGTGATCGCCGAACAAAGAACGCTTCCAACCACCAAAGCTGTGATACGCCACTGGCACCGGAATGGGCACATTCACGCCAACCATACCGGCCTGAACCCGCGTGGTGAAATTGCGTGCGGTATCGCCATCGCGGGTGAAGATCGCGGTGCCGTTGCCGTATTCATGATCATTGACCATCTGCAACGCCGTTTCATAATCGTCAGCACGAACCACGGCCAAAACGGGACCAAAAATTTCGTCGGTGTAGATCTCCATATCCGTGGTCACTTTGTCGAACAAGGTGCCGCCCACAAAGTAGCCGTTTTCATGGCCTTTGATGCTCAGGCCACGGCCATCAATCAACAGCTCGGCACCTTGATCGACACCGGACTGGATGTAGCCTTCGATTTTCTGTTTGGACTCCGCTGTCACCACTGGACCCATTTCCGTTTGCGGGTCGGTATATGGTCCAACTTTGAGGGCCTTAATTTTTGGGCTCAGATTGGCAATCAACGCCTCCGCCGTTTCATCGCCGACCGCGACCACAACGGAAATCGCCATACACCGTTCGCCCGCCGAGCCGTAAGCAGCCCCCATCAAAGCATCGACGCTTTTTTCGATATCGGCATCGGGCATCACCACCATGTGGTTTTTCGCCCCGCACAACGCTTGAACCCGTTTGCCATGTTTGCAGCCTTCGGCATAAATATATTCGCCAACCTGGGTTGAACCGACGAAGCTAATGGCTTTGACATCTGGGTTCGACAGCAATTCATCCACCGCTTCTTTGCCGCCATTGACCAAATTCATCACGCCCTTGGGCAATCCGGATTCGTGCAACAATTCGACCAAACGCAAGGTCGAAGACGGATCGCGTTCAGAAGGTTTGATAATGAACGTATTGCCCGCCGCCAAAGCCACTGGGAACATCCACATCGGCACCATGGTGGGGAAGTTAAACGGGGTAATGCCGGCCACCACGCCCAACGGCTGGCGGAACGAATGGGTATCGACGTTGGTCGCAACGGAGTCCGAAAACTCGCCTTTCAACAGTTGTGGAATACCACAGGCGAATTCGACAACTTCAATGCCGCGCATCAATTCACCCTTGGCGTCAGGCAATGTCTTGCCGTGTTCCTTGGACACCAATTCGGCGATTTCGTCGGCGTGGGCGTACAACAGTTCACGGAACTTAAACAACACCGCCGCGCGCTTGGCCGGAGCCATTCCCGACCAAGCCGGGAAGGCCGCTTGGGCCGAGGCCACGGCGGCCTTGACTTCGTCACTGCTGGCCAGCGGCACCTGGGTGTGACTGTCACCAGAGGCTGGATTAAACACGTCTTGGAACTTGCCAGAGGTGCCGGGAACGCGTGCGCCGTCAATAAAGTGGGTGAGCTGTTCTGTCATGATCTGTCCTAAGTTATTTAGAGTTCAAAGGTGACGGGCCACCGGTGGCCCAATCAAGAAGTTCTACGAAATGCAACACGGGTGTGCCTGCATATTCGCCAATCTGAATCAGACAACCGATGTTGCCCGTGGCAATCACGTCCGCGCTCAGCACGTCTAAGCTCTGGGCTTTTTCGTCGCCCAGTTTCGTTGCCAGTTCGGGCTGCATAATGTTGTAAGTCCCCGCCGAGCCGCAGCACAAATGCGCATCCTTAGGGATTGCGACATCAAAGCCAGCCTGTGACAATAAAGTTGCGGGCACATCGCCAATTCTCTGACCATGCTGCATCGAACACGGGGCGTGATACGCCACGCGGGGTTTGGCAAAATCTTGAATGTTGGAAAGCCCCAATTCCGTGATCAGCTCGCTCACATCGCGCGCCATCGCCGAAACTTTGGCCGCACGCTCCGCCCACAAGGGATCGTCTTTAAGCATATGCCCATAGTCCTTCACCGTGGTGCCACAGCCCGACGCCGTGATGGCTATAACGGTTGGGTCCGCACGCTCGAAAGCGGCAATGTTGGCGCGCGCTTGGTCCAAGGCCGCATGCTCTTTGCCCATGTGATGGACCAAGGCCCCGCAACACCCAACGCCTTTGGGCTCTGCCACATCGGCCCCCAAACGCACCAACAAGCGCGCCGCAGCGGCGTTGATGCGGGGCTGTAAAACCTTCTGCGCACAGCCCGGTAACAAGGCGACCCGCAAGCGCGCCGTACCTTCGGCTTTGGCATGAATCGGAGCCGTCGAGGCCGGCAGGCTTTTCGGCGCCATCGCCACCATGCCCTTTAAGCGTCCGGGCAGCAGAGCCTTAAACGGTTGCACCAACCGAGCGCCCATCAATGACAAGCGAAACAGCGTCGCGTTTGGCAGCACCACGGCTAAAATGGCGCGCAGAAAACGTTCCGCCAGTGGCCGCGTATAGGTGGCTTCGATATGATTGCGCGCATGATCGACCAAATGCATGTAATCGACGCCCGATGGGCAGGTGGTCATGCACGATAAGCAACTGAGGCAACGGTCAACGTGTTTAACCACGGGTTCCGTGGGTTGGCCGCCCTCTTCCAACATGGAACGGATCAAATGGATGCGGCCTCGGGGGCTATCCAATTCATCGCCCAAATGCACATAGGTCGGACAGGTGGCGGTGCAAAAACCGCAATGCACACAGGTCCGCAAGATATCGTTGGCAATTTTCAGCGCGGGAACTTGCAGTTGGTCAGGGTCAAAGTGCGTTTCCATTTTATCCCCCTCCCATCCGACCAGGGTTCAAAAGGCCGTGCGGATCAAAACCTGCACGCACCCGTCCGTCTAACGCTGCTAAGGCCGCCGCATGGGGCTGGAACACATCGATTCTGGCCCGTACGTCATCGGCCGCCCGCATACAGGTGGCGTGACCGTTTGTGAACGCGCCCCGAACCCGAGAGGCTTGGGCATCATCAGAAGGATCAAGCGCCAGCCAGATCAAACCACCGGCCCAATCGAGGATATACTCCCCCGCCAAAGCCTCGGCCAAGGCCTGACCTTCGCTGGGTGTTACCGACAGCCGCCAGATTTGTTTTTTGTCTGTAAAATAAGAAAGATCGCGAATTTCTGCCCACAACGTCTGGGTATTGGAACTGTGCAACTCTTCCACAGACACCCCCAACGGGGCCAACACATCGCGCAACGCCTGACAGCGCACGGTGACCGATGGTGCGGGGCCTTCAATGCGCACGGCGGTAACGTCCCTGCCCGCATTCTTTACATAATCAACAGAAGATCGCCCGGCAATGTCGTGAGGTAAATGGGCAACGGCCGAAACTTCATACGAACTGCACTGGGCGGCGATCATGGCGCGATGCGCAAACGTGGCACCGATCAACAACACGGTCCGCGACTTTTCAGGCTTGGGCAGAACTTTGAACGAAACTTCGGTCATAACCCCCAGCGTTCCCATGGATCCCGCCATCAATTTGGTGAGGTCGAAACCGGTGACATTTTTAACCACCCGACCGCCGGACTTAAACCGTTCACCACGACCACTGATGGCCTGAAAGCCCAGCATGTGATCACGGGCGGCACCAACCAAAGGACGCCTGGGACCGGATAGATTGGCCGCGAACACACCGCCAACCGTACCGCCTTCACAGCCATACATATACTTTGGTGACCAGGGTTCAAACGCCAGCATCTGATTGGCGTCATCAAGGGCCGCCTCGACTTCAGCGATGGGCGTTCCGGCCCGAGCCGTCATCACCAATTCTTCAGGTTCGTATAAGGTGATCCCGCTCACAGCCGACATTTCCAGCACGGCCTTGGCAACAACAGGACACCCAAGGCCACGTTTGGTCCCTTGTCCAATGATTTCCAACGCATTCTTGTTCGACACCGCCCATTGGACAGCCTCAAGAACCTGAGCTTCGGTTTCGGGTTTAAAGATTTCAACCATGCTCAATACCTCGGAATATCTGGGAACGGCAACTTGCCGCCATGCACATGCATATGGCCCAGTTCGGCGCACCGATGCAGGGTCGGGTAGACCTTGCCGGGGTTTAACAACCCCATGGTATCAAACGCGCATTTCAAACGTTGCTGCTGTTTCATGTCGTCTTCGCTAAACATCTCCCCCATCAGGTCACGTTTTTCCACGCCGATGCCGTGCTCGCCGCTTAACACGCCGCCAACTTCGACGCACAATTTCAAGATGTCAGAGCCAAAAGCCTCGGCCTTATCCAAGTCGCCGGGTTGATTGGCATCGTACAGAATGAGCGGATGCAAATTTCCGTCGCCTGCGTGAAAGACGTTGGCAACACGCAGTCCATAGGTGACCGAAAGCTCTTTCATGCGGGTCAAAACTTCCGGCAAGCGGTGCCGAGGAATGGTGCCGTCCATGGTCAGGTAATCCGGTGAGATCCGCCCAACAGATGGAAAGGCCGACATTCGTCCCTTCCAAAACTGCATCCGTTCGTCTTCCGATTGACTGACGCGCAAAAAGGTCGAACCAACGCTTTCGGCGATAGTTTTGACGCGTTCGACCAAAAAATCGACTTCGGCGACGGGCCCATCCAATTCGATCACCAGCAAAGCTTCGACGTCCAATGGATAGCCGCTATCGACAAAGCGTTGCATGGCATCAATGGCCATTTTATCCATCATTTCCATGGCTCCAGGCACAATTCCTGAACCGATGATTTTCGCCACGCAATCGCCACCGGCTTCGACTGTATCAAATCCGACCAGCATCGCCTGTTGGGTTTCGGGTTTCTTTAAAATTCGCACCGTGACTTCGGTGATGATGCCCAACAAGCCTTCCGATCCGGTCACCGCGCCCAACAAATCCAAGCCGCCTGGGTCTAAATGTTTGCCGCCCAAACGGATCACATCGCCATCCATCAGAACCATTTCCACGCCCAGCAAATTGTTGGTGGTAAGGCCGTATTTCAAACAGTGCATACCGCCAGCGTTTTCCGCCACGTTACCGCCGATGGTGCAGGCAATGCGCGACGATGGGTCGGGCGCGTAATAAAAGTCTTGGTCCATCACCGCATTGGTGATGGCTTGGTTGGTGACCCCTGGCTGAACCACGGCGCAGCGATTGTCATAGTCGATGTCGATGATTTTCTTGAACTTACCAAGCCCCAAAGTGACGCCATCGGCCAAAGGAAGCGCACCGCCGGATAGGCCGGTCCCCGCACCACGCGGCACCACCTTGACGCCCAATTCGCTACAGGCTTTGAGGATATCGGAAACTTGCTGGGTCGATTCTGGCAACACCACCACCATCGGCAACTGTTTATAGGCCATCAAACCATCGCATTCGAATACGCTCAGCTCGCCTTCTTCGCTGATCACGCCTTCGCCGGGTACGATGGCTTTGAGGCGGCTGATAATTTCAGCGCGGCGGGCGATTATGTCCTGGTCGGGAGCTGGCATTTTCATTGTGCTGCTCCTCCTGAGGTCCGTTCTTTTTGCAAGTTCATTTGTTTTTTCTGGTCATTGAGCGACTGGGCATCGTTCACAATGCCCTTAACGGCATCGGTGAGGCGTTCACCGTCCTTTTGATTGGCCATCAACGCAACGCTCAACCACGCCACGGCGGTCAACGCCAACGCTACCTTAAACGCCAAGGCAACACGGGGTTTTGCCAGGAATGCCTTAAATTGTGCACGGTTTTTCGTATAGGTTTCCATGACCCAAACGATCATGACAAAAGGCACGCGAAAATAAGCTTTCACCCCGTTCGGTATACTCATTTCACAGCCCTTCCATCCGTATTTTGTGGGCTTTTAATCCACACGTTCTACTGTAATATTATCACCAGATTGCACAGCGGCTAAGCTTTTAACGTCTTGCACAGCCCGTCCCCACACATTTGCTGCCGAGGCCAAGCGCAATTCATCACCTTGAGAAATCGGCGTGGGACCAAACGGAATGGCGATGCAGCCCCCGGCCAACCAAAAGGCAATTTCCCCCGGCTCCATCACGTCACGGGCATCAGGTTCTGCATCGGCAAAAATCTCTGTGTTAAAATACACTTCATCGCCCCACGTTTGCGCGATCCCCTCGAACGGTGCGGCTTCATAAATGGTGGCTGCCGTTGGGGTGTCGAACAATTCGACGTTCAGTTCAACCGCGCCCATGGTCATCTTGATTTGCTTCATGGTTTCACGCCTCTACAACAATAGCACGGAAGTCGTTGACGTTGGTCAGGGTTGGGCCTGGAACCACCAAATCGCTCACACCTTTGAAAAAGCTGTACGCATCATTGTTCGCCAGATAAGCCTTGGCGTCTAAGCCCAAGGCATAACCACGGGCTAAGGTATCCGGACCGATCACCGCGCCTGCGTTGTCTTCTGATCCATCTATGCCGTCGGTATCACAGGCAATCGCGTGGATGCCGGAGTGTCCGTCAAGGCTGATGGCAAGCGCCAGCAAGAACTCAGAATTGGGACCGCCGCGTCCGCCTTTGCCACTGATGGTCACCGTCGTTTCACCACCCGACAAAAGCACCGCTGGTGCCTTCAAGGGTTGTCCATGCGCCGCCACTTGACGCGCTATGGCCCCGTGCATTTGGGCTACATCGCGGGTTTCGCCTTCGATCCGGTCCGACAAAATCATCGGCGTATACCCCGCGTTTGCGGCGACCAAGGCCGCTGCTTCTAGAGCCATCTGCGGCGTCGCGATCAAAATGTTTTCGACCGTATCAAAACGTGCATCACCGGGCTTTGCTGTTTCATCCGGCTGGGCGTTGAGATGCTGTGAAATTGAGGCGGCGGGCGTAATTCCATATTTCGCCAGCACGTTGCGGGCATCCGCATAGGTGCTGGGATCAGGAACCGTCGCGCCTGAGGCAATGGATGACAAATCGTCGCCCGGAACGTCAGAAATGATCAGCGACACCACCCGCGCCGGGTGACACGCCATGGCAAGCCGTCCGCCCTTAATCTTTGACAGATGCTTTCGCACGCAATTCATTTCTGTGATGGTGGCGCCTGAACGCAATAAATCACTGGTTAATGCCTGTTTATCCGCCATGGAAATACCAGCGGCGGGCAACGACAATAACGCCGAGCCGCCGCCTGAAATCAGGCACAACACCAGATCGTCTTCCGTAAGATCGCTAACCGTTTCCAAGATGCGTTGAGACGCATCCATCCCCGCCTGATCGGGCACCGGATGGCTGGCTTCTAAGACCTCTATGTGCTGAGTCGGCACGCTGTGGCCGTAACGGGTGACCACCAAGCCTTCGAGTTTACCGTGGGTCCAGTTGTCTTCAACCGCCCGCGCCATGGCGGCGGCGGCTTTCCCTGCACCAATGACGACCACCCGTCCCTTCGGGGCTGGTGGCAGATACGCAGCCAGGCACTTTTCTGGCAAGGCGGCATCCGTCGCAGCGTCAAAGAGCTTTCGGAGCAGGTCTGGTGCGGCAATAACCATGGTTTCGTTTCGCTACTTTCAATACAAGGGCCATATCCTGGGGAGGTCGCTTATAGGTCCTTATTTGTTTGTATTTAGGCGATGTCGTGGTTGGCTAATTTTTCCAATGCCCGTACCATTGCCGAATGATCCCAGCCAGCGCCGCCTTGAGCTTTACAAGCACTGAACAGTTCTTGAGCGGTGGCGGTATTTGGCAAAGACACGCCAAGTTCACGCGCCGACTGCAACGCCAAATTCAAATCTTTTTGATGCAATTCGATACGGAAACCAGGATCGAAGGTGCGCTTGATCATGCGTTCTCCGTGAACTTCAAGAATTTTTGAGGCGGCAAATCCACCCATCAAAGCTTCGCGAACTTTAGCCGGATCAGCCCCAGCCTTGGACGCAAACAACAACGCTTCCCCAACAGCTTCGATGTTCAAAGCCACGATGATTTGGTTGGCAACTTTACAGGTTTGCCCAACACCGTTATCGGTGCCGACCAAGGTGATATTTTTACCCATCAGTTCAAACAAAGGCTGAGCCGCATCGAAAGCGGCTTGCGGGCCACCGATCATAATGGTCAGAGCCGCATTTTGTGCGCCAACTTGACCACCGGACACAGGCGCATCCAAATACAAGCAATCTAATGCATTGATTTTAGCGGCGAAGGTTTTGGTTGCTGTGGGTGAGATAGAGCTCATGTCGATGACCAACTTACCAGCACTCAAGCCTTCCGCAACGCCATCCGCACCAAACAACACGGCTTCGACATCGGGGGTGTCGGGAACCATGGTGATGATGATGTCTGCTTGTTCTGCGACAGCCTTGGCCGTCGCGCATTCAACGGCGCCGCCATCCAAAAGGTCTTTGGGGGTGGGCTTAGAACGCTTCACCACAAACAGGTCGTTGCCACCATTTTGCAGGTGTTGAGCCATAGGGTAACCCATGATGCCGAGGCCGATAAAACCGATTTTAGCCATAGTCTGTACTCCTTAGAATGTGTTGTGCGTGGGTTAGCCTTTGAGGTAAGCGTCTGCCCAGCCCAAGCCGTCCAATGTGGTGGTGGCAGGCTTATATTCGCAGCCAATCCAACCCTGATAGCCAATTTTGTCTAAAAACGAGAACAGGAACGGGTAATTAATCTCGCCCGTGCCAGGTTCATTGCGGCCTGGATTGTCAGCCAACTGGATATGGTCGATCGAGGCCAAATGCTTTTCCATGGTGGGCGCAAGATCGCCTTCCATAATCTGCATGTGATAAATGTCGTATTGCACACCAATATTGTCGGACCCGGTTTCGGCGATGAGGTCCAACGCTTGTTGGGTGCCGCACAGGTAGAAACCGGGAATATCCCGCGTGTTGATGGCTTCGATAATCAACTTGATTCCCGCTGCTTTCAATTTGTCGGCCGCAAAGGTCAGATTATCTACAACCGTCTGGCGCAAGGTCGCAGGATGCACACCTTCAGGAGCAATCCCAACCAAGCAATTGACCTGCGCACAGCCAAGGGCCGTCGCGTATTCAATGGCCGTATCAACACCAGCTTTAAATTCTTCAACGCGATCTGGATGGCACGCAATTCCACGTTCACCGGCACCCCAATCGCCTGCGGGAAGATTGTGCAGAACCTGGGTGAGACCAAACTGGTCTAATCGTGCTTTCAATTCAGACGCCGGGAAGTCGTAGGGAAACAGGTACTCAACCCCTTTGAACCCAGCCTGAGCGGCGGCTTCAAAACGGTCGAGAAAATCGACTTCGTTGAACATCATGGTCAGGTTAGCGGCAAGACGAGTCATAACTTTACTCCAAGTACTAAGGTCCCCTGGAAGGGATTAAACGGTTGTAATGGTGTCCACAGGCAGGTCGACGACCTCTTCAAATTCGACCAAGTTGTCGAGCTCTGTACCCATGGCGATGTTGGTGACGCGTTCCAAAATCAATTCGACGACAACGGGCACTTTGAATTCTTCCATCCAGGCTTCGGCCTGTTTGAAGGCGGCTTGAATTTGGTCAGGTTCGGTGACGCGGATCGCCTTACAGCCCAAGCCTTCGGCCACTTTAACATGATCAACGCCATAGCCTTCGAGTTCTGGGGAATTGATGTTGTCGAACGCCAATTGCACACAGTAATCCATCTGGAACCCACGTTGGGCCTGACGGATCAAACCAAGGTACGAATTGTTCACCACCACATGCAGATAAGGCAGTTTGAATTGTGCACCAACCGCCAATTCTTCAATCAAGAACTGGAAGTCATAGTCACCCGAAAGGGCCACAATTTTGCGATCAGGATCAGCCGCACGAACACCCAAAGCCGCTGGCAAGGTCCAGCCCAAGGGGCCAGCTTGACCGGCATTAATCCAGTGATTTGGCTTGTAAACATGCAACATCTGAGCGCCCGCAATTTGTGACAAGCCGATGGTGGTGATGTAACAAACATCTTTGCCGAACGCTTCGTTCATTTCCTGATAGACCCGATGCGGCTTCATGGGCACGGCATCAAAATCAGTTTTACGCAGCATGGTGCGCTTGCGATCATTGCAATCTTTAGCCCAAGCACTGCGGTCTTTAAGTTTACCCGCCGCCTTCATGTCTTTGGCCACTTCGACAAACATTTCCAAGGCCGCCTTGGCGTCTGAAACGATGCCTAAGTCTGGGCAGAAAATCCGGCCCAACTGGGTGGCTTCAATATCAACGTGAACAATTTTGCGGCCTTCGGTGTATTTGTCGACAGAACCGGTGTGGCGATTGGCCCAACGGTTACCGACACCCAAAACAAAGTCAGACGCCAACAAGGTCGCATTGCCATAGCGATGTGACGTTTGCAAACCAACCATACCCGCCATCAAATCATGATCATCAGGAATAGCGCCCCACCCCATCAAAGTGGGAATCACAGGCACGCCAACCAATTCGGCAAATTCGACCAAGGCATCGGAACCACCAGCATTGATGATGCCGCCACCGGCGACAATCAAGGGCCGCTCAGACTCTTGCAGCATTTCAATGACGCGTTCAGCCTGCTTGCGCGTGGCTTTTGGCGCATCAACAGGCAACGGCTCGTAGGTATCAATATCAAATTCAATTTCCGTCATCTGCACATCAATCGGCAGATCAATGAGGACCGGGCCGGGACGGCCAGTGCGCATCAACTGGAAAGCTTTTTGAAACGCACGCGGGACTTGAGCGGCTTCGCGGACGGTCACGGCCCATTTGGCCACGGGCTTGGCAATGCTTTCGATGTCGACAGCCTGGAAGTCTTCTTTATGCAGCTTGGCAATTGGCGCTTGCCCCGTGATGCAGAGAATTGGGATCGAATCAGCGGCCGCAGAATACAGGCCGGTAATCATGTCCGTCCCTGCCGGGCCAGAGGTCCCAATGCACAATCCGATATTGTCGGGATTGGCGCGGGTGTAGCCTTCCGCCATGTGCGAAGCGCCTTCAACGTGGCGCGCGAGAATGTGGCGAATGGAACCCGCTTTGTTCATCGCACTATAAAACGGGTTGATTGCGGCTCCCGGGACACCGAACGCAGTATCAACACCTTCTTTTTCAAGAACTTGAATTGCGGCATCTACTGCAGTCATACGCGCCATGACGGGTCTCCTTAATAATTTTCAGATGGGTTGATTGTGTTGACTCTATATTTACCCCTCCAAGCCCTCGACAACAACGAAAATGATAATCTTTTCCATAATTCGGAAAATCGACATTAACAATCTATTTTACAGTGACTTAGGCGCCACTATAATGACGAAATAAAGTTGATGTTTGGTGTCTTTCGGTTTGAATTTTGGGGACCTTCGGCGTATAGATAAAATAGGATACTTATGACGGCTTCAAACGCTCACACATTGAAGGAAAAATTATGCTTGTTATTAACCGCCTGTCCTACGAAGACGCTTTGCTTTTAATCAAGGGTGCCGAAACAAAGGCTCAAGAGCTTAGCCTTGCCATGTGCATTGCGGTGGTTGATGAATCTGGATTCTTGATTGCTTTTCAGCGCATGGATGGTGGCAAGCCGTTATCGACGACATTGGCCCAAGACAAAGCCCACACAGCGGCCATTTCCTTAAAAAGCACCGAGGCCTATAACGAAATTTGTGTGCCGGGAAACTTATCGTTTGGCATCAACACGGCCGCAGCGGGGCGTTTTTCCATTGTCGGCGGCGGCATTCCGGTCGAGGTTAAGGGATCCATTGTGGGCGCCATCGGTATTTCTGGCGGAAGACCAGAACAAGACATTGCCTGCGCCCAAGCTGGAATTAAAGCGTTTCTCGCGACCTTGAGCTAATGCGTTAGCCGGAATACGACGTTTTCAATTTTTTCGGCAACACGCCGCCCATTGCAGCGGTAATTTGTTCCGCCGTTTCCTTGACCATTTCACCAAGAATTGGGAATCGCTCATCACTAATCCGCGCTCTGGGGCCTGACAGGGACACCGCCGCCATCGGCTCACCAAACTCGTCATAAATGGCTGAAGCAACGCACCGCAAACCGATGCAGTGCTCTTCGTCATCGCGACCATAGCCGTGCTCGCGCACGTCTTCGACCTCATGATAAATCGCGCGTTGCTCCGTCACTGTTTTGTCTGTAGAGCGTTCAAACTCACGCATCTGAATGAATTTCTTAGCCTTTTCATCGGGCATTGCTGCCAGCAAAGCTTTGCCCACGGCAGAGCTGTGAATTGGCACCCGCGACCCAGGCTTTGCTTGCACACGCATCATCTGGCGACATTCAACCTGAGCCAGATAAATACATTCTCCCTGGTCGGCAACGGCGAGGTTTGTGGTTTCTTCACTTTTTTCCATCAGCGCCGTCATAAAGGGTCTGGAGGTTGCGATGATATCGCGAGAGCGAACAAAGGCATTGCCGATGATAAACGCCTGAACCCCAGCTTTCCACAACGACTGGTCGTTATCGCAACGTACATAACGCTCGTGTTGCAAGGTCGTCAGCAGCCTGTGGGTGGTCGACAGGGGCAATCCGGTCCGTTGCGCGATATTGGTCATGGTGAGGCCGTGATCTTCTTCGGCGATGACGTTGAGGATCGACAACGCACGGCACAAAGATTGGACCTGACCGCCGCCGTCATTGCCTTTTTTGACAACGGACTTGATACGGGCTTTGCGTTTAACCTCTTTAACCATGACAAAACTCCCAAAAAATTAGAAATCAGTGCATTGAATTAAAATACTAATTCTACATTTCCACATTATAAGATTGGATTTCATAATGACATCATATAACACTATCGTTTATAATATCCAGTCGTAATTGTGAAATGTAAGGGATAATAAAATCATGACCGCTAACAGCGCCCGCCCCCTTCAAGATCAGATCCTCGGTTTTATCGGCTTGGGCTTAATGGGCAAACCCATGGCTCTCAATCTGCACAAGGCGGGGGCGCAACTGGTGATCTTCAACCGCTCACAAGGTGTGATCCAAGACTTAACCCGCATCGGTATGATTGCGGCAACGTCTGCGGCCGATGTCGCGCACCAAGCAGACGTTGTGATCTTAATGCTTCCCGATTCCCAAACCGTCAAAACGTGTCTTGAAGGCGAAAATGGCGTCCTTGATGGGCTTACCCCTGGCACCCTGGTCATCGACATGGGCACCACCGAAACAACGCTCAGCCGCGCCCTGGCTGAACGCATTGCGGCAGCGGGCGGCGACTATGTCGATGCGCCGGTCTCTGGCGGCACCATCGGGGCCGAAAACGGCAGCCTCTCCATTATGGCTGGTGGTCTGGACTTAGCGATTGAACGGACCCGCCCCATCCTCCAATGCTTAGGCACCAGCATCGTGCACGTTGGCCCCGTTGGTTGTGGTCAAGTTGCCAAGGCCGCCAATCAGGTCATTGTCGGGTTGACCATCAGCGCCGTTGGCGAGGCCCTAAAACTCGCCGAACGCGCGGGGGCCGACCCCGCCAAAGTGCGCGAAGCGCTGGGCGGTGGATTTGCGGCGTCACGGATATTAGAAGTGCATGGTCAACGCATGATTAGCGGCGATTTCACGCCCGGTGGAAAATGCACGACCCAACGCAAAGACCTCTATCAGGCTTTAAAATTAGCGGGCGAACATGGCCTAGACCTGCCCACCACCAAACTTGTCATGGAACAGTATGACGGCGTGATCAAAGCCGGGTTCGGCGATTTGGATCACGCGGCCCTGATTAAGATTCTGAAGTAGGGGCTGCGTTTGCGGCCAACTTTGCAGCGTCAGCTTTGCGTGCATCGCGGACCGATTCGTAAAAATCATAAATGGCCATCGCGCCAATGATGATCACGATGAAAATGAACGGCGTGGCCCCAATCGAGTGGGCTAACCCACCAATGAAGGCGAGAAATAAACCAATGCCAATTAGGCCAGTAATGGTGTTGTCCATGAGATCGCTCCTCAAATTTTCCTGTTTTAGCGTTTCCGCCCGTGTGCGCGCCTAAGCTTCGCTTGTTAAATGATCCAAATGGTTTGTCAGCCAGCTGGCATTTCTAAAAAGTCTGGCATCATCACCACGGGCGGCAACCAATTGCACGCCCAATGGCAACCCGGCTTCGCCCTGCATCAGCGGCAAAGACAGCGCCGGCATGCCAGCAAAGGTCCACAACGTGGCACACGCAGGATTGCCCGTACTCTCAAGTCCAAGCGGGGCCTCGCTGGTGGCGGCGGGGGTGATGATGGCATCAAAATCTTCAAACATGCCTTCGAACGCCTTGGCAAACATCGCCATCCGATCGACGGCTAGATTGTAATCAACAGCATGAACCTTACGGCCACGTTCAATCATGGCGCTCAGCCCGGGGCTAAACTGATCCGCCCCTTGTTGGTAATCGGACGCTAAATTTTTTGCGATATCGGCTTCCATAATGATGCGGTGCCACTCAAGCGCTTCGTCATATACGGGGCCTAAGTCAACGCCTTCAACGCGGTCACCCAGGGCCTCGGCTAATTCGGCAAAGGCTTCTTGGGTCGCGGGTTCACATTGAGACCAAGCCGGACCTTTGATGTAGGCTAATTTGGGCGGCATAGGTGGCTCTTCGGATGCCTTCGCGACCAAGTCCGGCCGTGGTGCTAAGCTTGTGTCTGGGTCATGTTCGTCATAGCCAATGATCACCTCGGCCATTAAAGCGGCGTCTTCGATAGAGCGCGCGAACACCCCGACATGATCTAAGTTGCGAGACGTCTGTAGAACGCGGTGACGTGACACCAAGCCGAAGGTTGGCTTATAGCCAACAACACCACAGTAAGACGCCGGACGGATGATCGAACCATTGGTTTGTGTCCCCAAAGCCAGCGGCACCATACCCGCAGCAACGGCGGCGGCGGAGCCACTGCTAGAGCCTCCGGGGGTCCGCGCGGGATCGTGCGGATTGGTCGTTGGTCCTGGAGACAGAACGGCAAATTCAGCGCTGACCGTCTTGCCAAGAACAATTGCCCCGGCTTGGCGCAACTGAGCCACAACGGACGCATCTTTGGTGGTTTTTCGGCCCTTGTGCAGGGGCGATCCATATTGCGTCGGAAAATCTTTGGTATCAAAAATATCTTTTACGCCAACCGGAACACCGTGTAGCGGCCCAATGGGGGCCCCCGAACGGCGATGGCTGTCCGAAGCTCGGGCCTGCTCTAACGCGTATTCAGCATCAAAGCTGGTCCAAGCGTGGACCGTATCGTCAACCTCTGCGATACGGTCCAAACAATCTTGAACAAGGTCTTCAGCCGAGCTTTCTCCCTCTCGGATTGATCGAGCGGCCTCGGCGGCAGATAGGAGGTTAAGATTGGTCATAACAGTCTTAAATCCAATGTTCTACTGGCCAAACAGATAATCAGGTAGCCACAAGGCAATCGCCGGGAATTGATAGAGCAGTACCATGGAGAAAATCACAATCCCCAAATACGGCATAATGCCCTTGAAGATTTCCATCAACTCGATGTCATCTCCGGCAACGCCCTTCAAATAATAAGCCGCCATCGCCATCGGTGGGGTGAGGAACGAGGTTTGCAAGTTCAACGCCACCAACATACCGAAGAACAGCGGGTCAACATTGAAGGTTTCCAACATCGGTAGGAAAATCGGCACAAAGATAATAATGATCTCGGTCCATTCCAAAGGCCAACCCAACAAGAAGATCGTCACCTGAGCCAAGATCAAGAAGCCCACGGTGCCAATATCTAGCGCCAAGAACCAATCTCGGATGATGTCATGACCACCTAGGTACGAAAACACCGAAGCAAACGTCCACGACCCGACAAACAACCAGCAGACCATGGCCGAAGTCTTGGCGGTCAGGAACACCGCTTCTTTGAGCCGTTCCCAGCTCAACGAGCGATAGATGGCTGCGAGCAACAAACCACCCGCAGCGCCAACACCTGCGGCTTCGGCTGGTGTTGCTAAGCCCATCAAGATTGCCCCCAAAACCGCCATAATCAATGCGGCAAGTGGCAAAAATGAAGTCAAAAGTTCGTAAGCAACCTTGGCAAACGTGATGTGGGTGGTATCAGGTCTGGGAGCGAGAGAAGGGTTAAAGTAGGCCCGCGACACCACGTAAAGCATGTAAAAAGTTGAGAGCATCAGTCCTGGGAACATGGCACCGGCGTACAGACGCAACGGCGAGATTTCCGCAATGGCGGCATACACGATCAGCATAATCGACGGTGGAATCAAAATGCCGAGGCAGCCCCCCGCACAGATCACGCCAGCAGCGTAACTTTTATCGTATTTAGCTTCCAACATAGCCGGAAAGGCCAACATACCCATCAACGTCACAACCGCACCAACGATCCCCGTGGCGGTGGCAAACACCGTACAGGTCAACAACGCGGCCACAGCCATGGAACCCGGCAAATTACGGGCCGCCAACTGAAAGCTAAAGAACAGACGGTTCATAATGTTGGCACGTTCCACCACATACCCCATAAACAAGAAGAGTGGGACGGCCACCAACACGTCATTCGACATCACTGAAAACGTGTTTTGCACAAACAGATCAAAAATCCGATTGTCAAATATCGACTGCATCCGCATAGGATCGTAATAGGCATAATAGCCAAAACCAAGGCCCATGCCGAGAAGCGTAAACGCGATGGGGAAACCCAGCAGCACCACAAGGATGAACGTGCCGAGCATCACGAGAGCAATTTGGGGGTCGGTCATGAAGACGTCTCACTCTTGATTTGCTGTAGATCTTCTTTTTCATGCAAGAGCATGGTTTCTGTTTCCTGAACGTCTTGCAGACGATCCGGCCACACACCAGTCTTAATGCACTGAACGCAACGCACGGCTTCGGCGAAGCCCTGCAACAGCAGCATAGTGCCTGAAATCGGGATCAAGGTTTTGAAAAAATAAATCTGGATTCGGGCCGGACTCGACCAGCTCACTTCTTTGTAGAACCAGGAGTCCGAGGCAAACGAATATCCGTAATACACCAGGGCAACGGCACCTGGGAGCAAAAATATGATGTAGAGGAACAAATCCACACCCGCCTGCACCTTCGTCGGCATCAAGCGGTAGATGACATCGCCACGCACGTGCGCGTCTTGCGACAGGGCATAAGCTCCGGCCATCATGAACAACGCCCCGTACATCTGTACGCTCATATCAAATGCCCACACGGTCGGTGCATTCAAAACATAGCGGACGAAAACTTCGTAACAGGTGGACAACGTCAGCACCACAATACACCAGGCGAAAGCTCGTCCGGTCCAAGCACTTAGGCTATCGATAAAATGTAGGATACGTAACATACCCACGACCTCACTTTATGAAAGATACATTGTAGGCTGTTGGAGCGACGCTTTGATGCGCCGCTCCACAGGTTGGAAGTAGTTCCAAGATGCCTTACAGCTTGCCATAATAGTGTTCGTAAGCAAGACGGTAGTTTGGTGAGTTCTGCAAGGAATAGGCACCATAACGTTTGGCCCAGGCTTTTTGTGAATCAATAACCTTCGCAAAGAATGGATCGGCTTTGCTCATGCGATCAACGACAATATCCCAAGCATTCAACTGATCGGCCATGACCGAGTCAGGGGTACGGTGAACGCGAACGCCATGTTCTTCCTTAAGGGTAACCAGATCTGCCGAATAGCGTTCCATAGCTTTCCAAGCCATGTCCGAAGACGCCGCTTCGGAAGCATACTCAAGGATGGACTGTTGTTCGGGCGACATGTTGTCATACAAAGTCTTGTTGAAGATGATTTCGAAAGACTCTTGTGACTGGTGGAAACTACCAAGATGGTAATCTTTAGACACGTCCTGCATACCAAAATCTTTATCTGATGTTGGGTTGTTGAATTCAGCCGCATCAATCAAGCCGCTTTTCATAGCTGGCTGAATTTCGCCGCCGGGCAACTGAACCACGGACATGCCCATTTCTTGAAGAACGTCAGCAGCAAGACCAACGGTACGATACTTCAAGCCCTTCATTTGTTCGGAGCTGGTGATCTGCTCTTTAAACCAACCCAAAGGCTGTGCAGGCATTGGACCGGAAAGGAAGCCGACCAAGTTCAGTTTCAAACGGTCATGCATGAGTTCGTTGTAGAGTTCACGACCACCGCCGTACTGCACCCAACCCATCAATTCGTTGGCGGACCAACCAAAGCATGGGCCGGTACCAAACAAGGATGCAACCGCACTTTTGGAATACCAGTACGCGGTCACCAAGTGAGCGCCATCAAGAACGCCTTTGTGTACAGCGGTTTGCATTTCAGCGGTTTTCACCACAGCGCCAACGCCCAGCAATTCGATTTTCATCGAGCCACCAGCCATTTTATTGACGCGGTTTACATAATCTTGAGCGAATTCTAGGAAAATTCCGCCGCCCCAGGCTGCTTGAACCTTAAGGACCGTCGCCGCCTTAGCAACATGTGGCGTCGCCAAAATAGCCGCAGCAGCACCCGTGGCTGCAACGCCAGTACCTTTTAAAAACTTACGGCGGGAAAGTGTCTTATCTTGATTCGTTTCGTTCGTTTTGGTCATTTATCATAGCCTCCAAAAAATGGCTCACCCCAACTGAGGTTGCCGACACCCAAAAATTAAACCCAGTCTCAGGGCAAAACCATGCTCTTGATGACCAAGTCAAAACAGTCCCTCCTGCGTTATTCTTTGACCTTTTCGGCCTATTGTATTTTTCGACACGAGGAAGCTTGTAATTTTTGCGCAAAATTGAGCGCGTCTACAATCAAGACCGTACGTCCGGGAGGGCCAAGCGTCAACGTAAATGGTTTGGCTTTCCATAATACGGGATAAACAATAATTTCCTTTTCTAATCAGTATATTAAAACAAACATCAAGTCTTAAGCAACCCGATCGCCGGGCTCCTTGCCGGCAAAAATGGCGTCTAAATTGTCCAAGGCCCGAAAGCCCATCGCTTCACGGGTTTCAATGGTCGCACTTCCGAGATGAGGAAGCAAAAAAACATTTTCAAGCTGACGGTACTCGGGATGGATGTTTTCGGGCTCGCCATTAAAAACATCCAAGCCAGCGGCGTAAATTTTGCCCGATTTCAAGGCTTCAATCAAAGCCTCATCAACGATCACGCCCCCGCGCCCGGTGTTCACGACGATGGCGTTCTTTGGCAATAAAGCGATTCGTTCCTGGTTCAACAGTCCGGTTGTTTCCTGGGTCGCGGGACAGTGAATGGACAGCACATCGCAGTGCCCCAACAGGTCCTCGACCGTTTCGTGATAGATCGCGCCACATTCCAAGTTGGCCGCCAACCGTTTGCGATTGTAATAATGGACTTCCATATCAAAGCCCCGCGCCCGTTTCGCCGCCACTTGACCAACTCGGCCCATACCGATCACGCCGAAACGTTTGCCGCTGACTTGTTGGCCGACCATAAATGTAGGGCTCCAGTCTTTCCAGTCCTGCGCCCGCACCATACGTTCCCCTTCGCTGGCCCGTCTGGCCGCGCCCAACATCAAAAGAATCGCGATTTCCGCCGTGGCCGCACTGAGAACATCTGGGGTGTTGGTGACGACCAGGCCCTTGGCTTTCGCGGCTTCAATATCGACGTGATCATAGCCGACCGAAAAATTGGCGATGGCCCGTACGTTAGCCGGCAAGCGCGCGATCACATCCGCTGTGAATTTTTCCGTGTGACAGGGTAAAATGGCATCGGCCGTCGCTGACATTTCAATCAGTTCGTCGACCGAATAAAGCCTATCATCGGGATTAAGCATGGGTTGGTAATCGCGACACAGGCGGGCCTCAACGGCACCGGGTAGCTTGCGGGTCACAAAAATTACGGGCTTGTCGTTCATGGGGGATTGAATCCTTTAAAACCTTGGAACCTGAAACAATGGTAAAGTATAGAGCGAATAGCTTGCGACGGAAACGTCCTACGACAGCCCCTGCTTATTTCTTCCACATGATGGGAAAAGACCTACTGTTGGTGAGGTAAATTGGACAAATCCGCACATTCCTTCATACTTTTAGTTCTGAATATGCCATCGCATTTCGTAATTTGGATATGAAAACAATGACCCAACGCACCGTCAAATTTGGGCTTCAAATTGCCCCGGTTCTGTATGATTTCATGGCCAATGAGGCGTTGCCCAAAACGGGTTTAGACGCCGATGCGTTCTGGGGCGCTTTCGCGGACCTCATCCATGATCTGGCGCCGCGCTATCATGTGTTGATGGAAAAGCGTGACGTCATCCAAGATGAGATCGATGCCTGGCACCAACGCCACCGTCACCAGACCTTCGACGCCAGAGCTTATAAAGAATTTCTCAACGACATCGGTTACCTTTTGCCTGAAGGTCCAGACTTCTCGATCTCCAGCGAAAACAATGACGCGGAAATTGCCACCATCGCGGGGCCGCAATTGGTGGTGCCCGTGATGAACGCACGTTACGCCTTAAACGCGGCCAACGCCCGCTGGGGCAGTCTGTTCGATGCTTTATACGGCACCGACGTCATCAGTGATGCGGGTGGGCAGGAAAAAACGGCAACCTACAATCCCGCGCGTGGTAAGGCGGTGTTCGCCTATGCTGCTGACCTGCTCGACCAGATCGCCCCTCTCAACATAGGCCGTCATACCGACGTGGTTCAGTATGCGCCGATCAGTGCAGGTGGACGGATGATCCTCACCGCAACCCTCGCCAATGGCACCGAAACCGGGCTGAAGGATGAAACGCAGTTTGCGGGCTATGTCTTGAACGATCATGCCAGCCCAAGCGTGATGCTGTTTAAAAACCACGACCTCCACGTCGAACTGCACATTGACCGTAACCACCCGATCGGATCTGTGCATCCTGCTGGCATCAAGGACGTGGTGATGGAAGCCGCACTTTCGACCATCCAAGACTGCGAGGATTCGGTGGCCGCCGTTGATTGTGAAGACAAAGTTCAAGTCTATCGCAACTGGTTGGGGCTGATGAAAGGCGACCTTGTCGACGCCTTCACCAAAGGCGGCAAAACCGTCACCCGCACCCTCAACCCTGATCGCAGCTATACCACGCCGTATGGTGCCCCCTTGACCTTGCATGGACGCAGTCTTTTGTTGGTCCGCAACGTCGGCCATTTGATGACCACCGATGCGGTCCTGGATGAAAATGGTCACGAAATTCCCGAAGGTTTTCTTGACGCCATCATCACCAGCCTGTGTGCGGTCCATGACCTCAAATCCACGGGTTCGATCCGCAATTCACGCACCGGCAGCATCTATATCGTCAAACCGAAGATGCACGGTCCCGAAGAAGTGGCCTTCGTCAACATCTTGTTTCGGCGCGTGGAAAAGGCCTTGGGACTGGAACGTTTCACCATCAAGGTCGGCATCATGGATGAAGAACGCCGCACCACCGTGAATTTGAAAGAATGCGTGCGTGCCGTTAAAGACCGGGTCTTTTTCATCAATACCGGATTTTTGGATCGCACCGGAGACGAAATCCACACCTCTATGGAAGCTGGCCCGGTGGTGCGCAAGGACGACATGAAATCGCAACTGTGGATCAAAGCTTATGAAGACTGGAACGTCGACATTGGCCTGCAAACAGGGTTTCAAGGCCGGGCCCAAATCGGCAAGGGCATGTGGGCTATGCCTGATTGCATGGCCAACATGGTCGCCACCAAGCAGGCTCATCCCCTGGCCGGGGCCAACACCGCCTGGGTGCCATCGCCCACCGCCGCCGTGCTGCACGCCTTGCACTACCACCATGTCAACGTTGATCAACGCCAATCGGAACTGAGGGACCGTCCGCGCGGGACCTTGGACGACATCCTCACCCTGCCCTTGTTAGGTGACACCAAGCTTGCGGCTAAAGACATCCAGGCCGAACTGGACAACAATGCCCAGGGCATTTTGGGTTATGTGGTGCGCTGGATTGACCATGGGGTCGGCTGTTCTAAAGTCCCCAACATCCACGATGTCGGCCTGATGGAAGATCGCGCCACTTTGCGCATTTCCAGTCAGCACATCGCTAACTGGCTGCACCACGGCATCTGCACTGAGGCTCAAGTCCAAGAAACTTTGCACCGCATGGCCGCCGTGGTCGACCTGCAAAATGCGGACGATCCCTTGTACCGTCCCATGGCCAAAGGCTTCGAATCCTCCATTGCCTTTCAGGCCGCATGTGATTTGGTATTCAAGGGCCGCGAACAGCCGAGCGGCTACACCGAACCGTTGCTCCATGCCCGGCGCAAAGAAGCCAAGCTCGCGTATCCCCAAGACTAACCTTCGCTAGGGCAGCAAAATCGTCGACCCCGTTGTTTGACGGGATTCAAGCGCGGTGTGAGCTTGAGCGACATCAGCCATGGCAAATTCTTGATTGATCTCGACCTTGACCGCACCCGAGGCCACAACGGCGAATAAATCATCCGTCATAGCAACCAAGTCTTGGCGTTTGGCAATATAAGTAAACAAGGTCGGACGGGTTACAAACAAGGACCCCTTGGCCGCCAGAATGCCGGGATCAAAGGGCTCTACCTTGCCCGAGGCATTGCCAAACGTCACCATCGTGCCCAACGGTTTCAAGCTGTCGAGGCTGTCCATAAACGTGTCTTTACCAATCGAATCATAAACGACATTGACCCCTTCGCCCGATGTGATGGATTGGACTCGGTCTTTGAAGTTTTCTTCACGGTACAAGATTGTATGATCACAGCCGTGCGCGCGGGCCAGTTCGGCCTTTTCTTCAGAGCCCACCGTGCCGATCACCGTCGCCCCCAAATGCTTTGCCCACTGACATAAAATCAGCCCCACGCCCCCGGCGGCGGCATGCATCAAAATGGTATCGCCCGCTTTGACATCATAGGTCCGACGCAGCAAATATTGTGCGGTCAGGCCTTTTAACATGATCGCGGCGGCTGTTTTATCACAGATCGCATCGGGGAGTATGACCAAACTTTCGACGTCCATCACCCGCGTTTGGGCATAGGCCCCAGCGATTTTTGTAACGTACGCAACCCGGTCCCCGACACGAACATCGGTGACGCCCTTGCCCACAGCCTCAACCACGCCAGCCGCATCCATGCCCAGCCCCCCAGGTAGTTGTGGCAAGGGATACAGCCCGGTGCGCATATACACATCAATATAATTAAGGCCGCACGCACTTTGCCGGATCAAGGCTTGCCCGGGACCGGGTGCAAGAACGTCAACATCAAACCATTTAAGGACTTCGGGACCGCCATAGGCGCTGATACGGATGGCTTTATTCATGGAAATAATCCTTACGTTTAGGGTTTACTCAAGGGGGTGTTGCGATCTTCGATGATCATGTTGGCTGCTTTGGCCTTATTTCATACCAAGCTTTGACGTAGCGTACTGGAACGCCGTGCGCAATGTGGCAAGCCCCTAGTACACTAGACACTTTTTAGCGTACCAATTACGCAACAGAAAGGTGTTTAAAATGAGTGGTAAACGTTACACGGAAGAATTTAAGATTGAAGCCGTCCGCCAAGTTACGGATCGGGGTTACAAGATTGGCGAGGTGTCAGACCGCCTTGGCGTGACGCCTAAAAGTCTACGAGACTGGATCAACAAGTACGGCGACACAGGTTCTCAACATCAAATATTCGCGGGTCAGCAAGATGAGTTGCGGCGATTAAAGTCAGAACTCCGTCGTGTCACTGAGGAGCGCGACATATTAAAGGAGGCCGCCGCGTTCTTTGCCAGCGAGTCCCGCAAAAGTACGCGTTCATAAAATCTCGGCTCAACAAATACAGGGTGATGGTTATGTGTCGTGTTCTCGGCGTTCATCGCAGTGGTTTTATGCGTGGCTCAAAAGCCCACAAAGCCCAAGAATGATTGAAGACAAAAGGTTGCTTGGCCTGATCAAACAGTTTTGGTTGGAAAGTGGTTGTGCCTATGGCTATCGCAACATCACCAATGACCTAAAAGATCATGGTGAAGTCTGTGGTAAGAACCGTGTGCATCGGATTATGCGAAGCGCGGAAATCCGCTCCCAACGCGGTTACAAACGCCACAAAGGTTTTAAGGGTGGAGGTATCAGCCACGTTGCGCCAAACACGTTGGATCGCCAGTTCCAGGTCCAAAGCCCAAACCAATCGTGGGTCACGGACTTCACCTATATTCGCACCCATGAGGGCTGGTTATATCTGACCATTGTCTTGGATTTATTCTCACGGCAAATCATTGGCTGGAGCATGAAGAACAATCCACGTGCCGATCTGGTGATTGATGCGTTGTTAATGGCTCTATGGCGGCGAAAACCGAACAACA